>Ga0180431_10002542_pt1 | contig 24394 bp, 27 predicted proteins | sample SS_ome_11_FD_132459 | JGI IMG/M metagenome (GOLD analysis project Ga0180431, IMG submission 132459) | Hypersaline lake sediment archaeal communities from the Salton Sea, California, USA - SS_1_MS_1 metaG | ecosystem: Environmental > Aquatic > Non-marine Saline and Alkaline > Hypersaline >... | reverse complement strand
TTGGCACGGTTCCTCGTTTCAGACCATGGCAAGAAATCTTCCTCAAAACATTTCATGAATTGCATAACAAATAACCTCTGAGCTCGCTCGCTATCTCTCGCGATATCTTCAATATAAGCCATGATTTCACTCAGCTTCTCATTTTTAGGTAGTGATTTTTCACTATCAGGGAGTTTTGTTTCAGCCACAATATCCCCGACCATTTTTTGAACATCAACAAATTTTTCCCAAACTTTCTGAGCACTATCTACTAACATCTCTCCTTCGCCTTTCAGCAACCATTCTTCGCTAATTCCAAATTTATATTGGATTAATTTTGCAATATGCGGCCGGAATTTTTTCCGGCCTGATTCCAGGTCTTTCACCGGTTGATAGCTCGGATAACCTAATAATAGTGCAAATTTTTCCTGTGATAAATTCATAGAATCACGTACTTTTTTTAATCTTTGGCCCGAATGCGATATTTTTTTATCATTAGTACTTGACATATTAGATTAAACGAGCTAATAACTTATTTATGAATAGATTAAAAGCACTAAAAATTAGATCCGAATTGGTGAAACGGGGCATAACTAATATCTCCATTGCGCGAAGAGCCAATCCACCTGTATCACGACAGGTCGTAACTCAAGTAATTTACGGCCAAGCAAAATCTTCCCGTATCCAAAAAGCCATAGCCGAAGCAATCGGCCGCCCGGTCCACGAAATATGGCCGGACAAAAACAATAAGGAGGCAGCATAAATCTCATGATCGGCAAAAAAACAGCCCGTCCCCTGCCAAAAAAAATCTAAAAACTCTCCCGTTTTTAGAATGGCATGGGGCGGCATTTTTTGCAAGTTTTAGATTTAAATATCAGCGCATAACTCACTTCGCAAAGGGAAAAGAAAAGGAGAATTTCTCATGTTAGGGACCCGCAGATATCTCAGAAGCCACACAGCTCTGATGCGCCTTTTTTATGATGCCGAGGCTGCTTACAAACCCAAGCTTATTGCTGCTGAAATAGATGTCCCTTACAAAACCTTTATGAAGTATGTGCAGGGATTGACTCCCTGCCCAGCCGAAATTCTCGCAGGAATCTATACAGTTACAAAATTTGAGCCGATCAGGCAGGTCCTCACGCCGGAAGGTTATCAAATCGTCCCAATGGGCAAGGCAGTGCCGGATAAAAACACCCTGGAAGGAGAAATCCTGGACGATATCTGCAAGGCAGCCAAGGTGATAGAGGCCTACAGAGAGTGTGTTTCGGACGGCGACCTTGACGAGGATGAACACACTCGCCTTTTAGGCATAATGAATGAGCTGAGAACCGAGTGCGAAGAGACCCTCCAGCTCCTGATGCGTTTGAAACCTCTTAAAGTGAAGCTGAAGAGAGTCGTCGCATGAGCGGCGAATTCAAATATCTTTCGCTGAAACAGGCGGCGGCGATCGCCGGTTATTCTTACCGGCACTTTCACCGCCTGGTCATGAATAAGGGCCTGCTTCCGCACTACAGGCCCGGCGGTCCGAAGGGAAACATTCGAATCCGAAGCGATGAGCTTGAGGCCTGGGTCGACAAATTCATGGCTCTACCGCTGACCGACTCGCGCATAAAAGTTTTCGGCGCACACCGAAAGGTAGCGCTCGCATTTCCTAATTTCTCATCAGCCTCCTTTTCTTTACGTCTGGGCCGGCCCGCGCGCCGGGACCTCCGTCGCTCCGGGAGGTCTAAAAAACACGGAGCCCTTCCCAGGGGGAACGATGAAAAACGATGATCAGGACCACCTGAGATTTTTCCAGGGGCTTGGTGCGGCCCTGTTTTTTGCGTTTCTGATATGGGCCGGGCTGTTCTGTGTGTTGAGGGATATCGGCAACGGCAAAATCACAGCCGGACCCCTGAAGACTGAGAGAGTTATCGCCAATGAGCAAATGCGAATATCGGGACACATGGTTGTGTCCCATGTACCTGGCGCACGCCAGATCGATGCGAAAGCACAATAGACGCCTGAATGACCAGGACAAGCTGTGCCTGGCCTGTGACAAGAATCAGGAGGGTAAAGTGACTAAAGAGGTTCATAATAAAAAATCTGGGGACAAAAACATAAAAACGCAATGCCAATTTTGTGGGCAGGAAAAGGCCTGTAAGCGGTGCGGCTATGGTGGGTACGCCTGTACTGCCTGTCAGTCTGCCGTAGCGCTGGCCAGGAATCACCCTGAAGTCCTGGAGAAGATTTGGGAAAGATTCGGACCTGACCGCCCTCTATTAGATGCAGCCCCGCCTGAAATACCCTCCATAAAAGATATTGAGTTCGAAGATATCCAGTACGCAATAGGCGAAACCACGCCGTTCGCCCAACTGCTTGAGCGCATGGCGGAAATCCATGCGGCAAAGAGGCATGACTACGCCAGTCATGATGACTGCCTGGGTAACTTCAGGGAGGCACAACGGCTTGGCATCTCGCCGTTGCAGGGGATCATGGTCAGGCTGACAGACAAATACACCAGAGCCTGCAACGTGATCAGGCGGAATGGTAATCACGCTGTGGAAAATGAATCCCTTGAGGACACCCTGATCGACATGGCGAACTACAGCCTGCTTGCCGTACTGGCAGGCAGGGAAGAACAGGATAATGGAGGGAATAGTGCTGCCGGACAAATGCCTGAAGACAGGCCGGCCGACCTGCGCGGCGATATGCAACCACTGCCGGAGAAGGTGTCCATACGCAGGAATGGCACCCAGAAGTTTGAGCCGGTATCAGACGGCGAAATACACGAGGGCCTTTGATGATTACTCTAACGTGTACAGAAGACGCCATGGCCTTCGGGGCCATGGCAAGCAGCGAAGAGCTGAAGCTGCTGGCGGCCGAGAAGGCCAGGTTTGATGCGTTGGTGGACCGTGAATTTAAAGAAGGCCGTCTGCAGAAGGCGCTGAATTTCGCTTGTGCAAGCCAGCTCTGCCGTGAGGCAATCGAAGCGGCGGCGCACCATGGGAAACATTACTTATAACAAATGATATAACATTTCACCTATCGAGCGGGGCTAAGGGTAGCTCCCGAAAGACCTAGCGCCTCGGGTCTGCCCCGCTTGATTCCTTAGAGGCGAAAAGGAGGCGATATGAAATACCTGTCAAGGAGCGAGGAGTCACAGCTGCTCAAATCAATCAGGAGGGTGCGGGGCGCCAAGGCCTCGCGTGACGCGGTTATTGTGGAGCTGGCGCTGCACACCGGCCTTCGGGCGCAGGAGCTCCAGGGGCTGAAGGTGGGAGATGTAAGGAACAAGGAAAAATTGTGGGTACACCCGGAAGACGCCAAGCGGGGCCACGGGCGGTTCATTACTCTGTCTCATTACACACAGAGGATGATCCGGTCCTTTATAAAACTGAAACTGAAGAACGGAGAGGCCATCAGGGATGACTCTCCGCTTTTCGTTTCCAGGCGGGGAGGACCTCTGTCAAAAAGGTCTCTCCAGGAAGCGGTTGACGGCTGGATGGTTGAGGCCGGCCTCTTCACTATCAAAGGCGGGCGGAAAAAGGCCGTGTATTCGATACACAGCCTGCGCCACACCTACGCCATGAGAAAGCGCGAGGGCGGCGTCCGCCTGGAGACAATACAGAAGCTCCTGGGCCATGCGTCAATGGCTACAACGGCCGTATATATGGAGCCGGACCTGGAAGAGCTGGAAGAGGCCGCCGAGGTCTATTAAAATGGCAAAATCGCGACAGAAAATACAGCAACTTGGATTTTGGGATCCCGAGGTGGTTACATTAGACCACGATACCATTTGTTTATGGGCATACGAGAACACCGACATAATTTTAAAAAAGATATTCCCTAACGAATTTGACCGTCCTTGGTCTATGGAGGATTTACAATACGGGGAAATCTGCACGAGGGCTTCGTTAGAAGCATTCTTTAATTCAACTCCAAAGCCTAACCCGCGTGCTGCGAAGCGGATATTAGAAGACATACTTTACATGAAGACCGGTTACAACAACAGTCTGAGAAGGATTATCGGTTATGCCGACTTGCTTTTCACAGTCCAACTCCCGTTCATAAGATTTAATAATAAAATATCAGCTTTTGCAATCGGTTGGAAGTCGCTCGTAAAATATGACAGGCCTGTTAGCGTTCTCGTAGAAGTAAAGTCACGTCTACCAACCATCGGGGAGCTTTTGCGCCAGATCTCTTTATACCGCACAGCCGATCACCATGTTGATTCCCATGTCGAATTTTGTGTTGTCGCTTCCGATGATAAGTATGAAAGCATTCTTGCTCAACAGGGCATCACCTTTGTCAAATTCAATCAGGGAGTACAAATACGGTGAACATGTTGTCCAATAAAAACACCAGAAGGTCAAAAAATCGTCTATGCGAAATATGCGCCAGGAGAGGGCCAAAAAATACATAGCCTCTAGTATTCATTAGAAATTTAAAACGCTTAGGACGCAAATATGAGCGTTTTTTTTGGAGGGTTTTCGTGGAAAAATCTCATTATAACGGAGGTCATATCTGGGGCCTTGTCGAAGGCACCAAAGAAGAACAAAGCAAGACCGGCAAGCCCTTTTTGAACGTGCAGATTCACTGTTATTCGCCCCAGAACGGCAATGTCTATACCTACGGACGGATATGGGGCCGTGAACGCATAGACCAGTTCCTGAGCGACCTGAAAGAGGAACCCAAGGCCATGTTCAGATTCTGGGGCTTTTTCAGCCAGTACGAATCCCGCGGGGAGATCAAGTGCAATTACACTCTGTGGAAGTGGACCGTGCTGCCTGATAAATCGGCCATGCCCCGCGCGGCCTTTGTCATGAGAGGAGAACTTTCCGGGATGGACAGGGCAGCCGGGAAGTTCTCCCTGCATGTACAGCGTCAGGGGCAGGAAGGCTTCCAGGATATCGAGGAGGATTTCTTCTTCTGGGTCCGTGATACAGCCCTGCTGGATCATAGAGAGGTGGGCGATCTGGTGGATATCAAGGGATACCTGAGCCAGGGCGAAGGGGAAGACGAGTACGGCGCTGTCTTCGGCCATGTGCTCCCGTACGCCGATCATGTGGACGTGGACTGTCCGTTTTAGTGGGTTAAAAGTATGGCTGATGATCAATATCTTAAATCCCTGGGCCGGACCCTGTGGCTCATGGACGAAAAAGTGAAGAAGCTGTATCCCCTGGCCGACAGGGGCGGTGTGCTGAAGTGGGCGCAGAAAAGTCAGACCGCGCTGTACAATGAGGTCAAAATCGGTTTTGCGGAAATAGAAAAGCTGATGCTTGAAAAAACCGATTTTGAAGGGTTCAAGGCCCGGGTCATAAAGTGGGCGCAGGCGTATATGCAGCTCTGCAAAAAATACCAGGCGTGGGCTAAAAAGAGGAAATAGCAGGCCGCTATGAACGATTTTTCCCGCATAAAGGCTGGCCTGAATATCCAGGATGTAATCACGCGAGAGACCGGCCTGGCCATGAACAAGCACCACCTTGAGGAATGCCCATTCTGCAAAGGGCACGATTGCTTTTCGATCCAGAAGGAGAAGCAGACCTTCAAGTGTTTCCAGTGTGACGCCCAGGGCGACGTATTTACCTTTTTTGAAAAATACCACAACCTAGACAAGCGCGAAGCGCTTGAACGCGCGGCAAATCTGGCGGGCATCGAACTCACTCCGCTAAAAAACAACGGACGGAAGAAGCCTGAGCCCAGTCCAAAAGAGAAAATCTTCTTCGAGGCGGCCCGGTATTATCACGGGCGGATGCTGGAGAACGGCGGCAGGAAGTATCTGACCGAGACCAGAGGCCACAACATTGAGTCCCTGAAACACCTCGGTGTCGGGTGGTCGGACGGCAGGCTGGTTGATCACCTGCAATCCATTGGTTTTGACGAAAAGGCGATCCTCGATTCCGGCCTTGCCCGGATGCGAAAGATCAACGGCGTTGACCACCTGGCTGACTTCTTTCCTGAGGGTTTTGCGATCTTTCCGCACTGGGACAGGGACCGGGTGCTGCATTTCACCAAGAAGGACCCGAATAAAAAGGCCAGCGGATATCAACTGGCCCAGAAAAACCGGGCGGGCGAGTGGCGCTTTTATAACCAGGGGGCCTTGCGAAAATTCAACGAGATCATCCTGGTCGAGGGGGAAAACGATCTGCTCTCCGTGGTGGATGCCGGGGCATATAATGTCATAGGCATGATCGGCCAGGTTTCCGATCTTCAGATCCAGGCGCTGCAGAAGGCCTGCCGCAACAAGCACCTGTATCTGTGGATGGATAACGATGAGGACCCGAAAAGGCTGTTTGCCAAAGGCAAAGGGTATGTCCGCAAGATATGCAACAGCCTGGGGGGCATCGTCGTCAAAGTCATAGTCTATCCCGGCAAATTCAAAGACCCGGACGAATACCTGCGCGCCTTTGAGGGTGATAAGCGGAGCGAGGTCCGTCGGCTGCAGGAGGAGGCGAAGGATTATGTGTCCTGGGAGATCCTCCAGACAGGGATGCTGGATGGGCTGGATCAGAAGCTGGCCAGGCTGAAGGAGCTGAAAATCTTTTCCCGCGTTGCTGGCATGGTGGAGATCGAGCGACAGGTCTATATCGAAAAGCTACAGCTTCTCGGGTTCAGTGAAGAGGCGATAGTACAGCAGCTTGAGACGAGCCAAGACCTGCTGCGCGAAATATCAATTTATGTACAGCGGACAGACCCGAAAGAGCGCGATCCAAACTTTATGGCCGATCTGATTTACCGGCATTTCAGCAGGGACGGGCGTTTTTTCTACGACCGGGACAATCGGGTGTATCTGCTGTACCGCCATAAGATTTACGAGGCCGGAAGCAACAGACCGTTTAACGCGCTGATGAAAAAGATGACCCGCCTGCTGCCCACGAAAGAACCGGGGCGGTCGGTGTGGGAAAGCCTGGCCAGCGAGGGCTACAACAGCGGCCATAAGATTGACCTGGCCAAGTGGATACAGACCGACCGGGCCACTGACACGATCTATATCAATATGAATTCACCGAATAACATAATTTTCAAGGTGAATCCAAAGAAGATCGAGGAGATCCCGAACGGCCTGAATGACGACAATGTCCTGCTCAAGTCCAGCCAGTCGATCATGCCTGTAACCTACCTGCCTGATACTGATATCAGGGAAGGGATGACCGCACTCAGGGAGCTGATTTTCAATAACCTGACGTGCGAGCTGGAACAGCGGTACCTTCTGGTGTGCTGGCTGATCTCGGCGTTTTTTCTGGAATTCGGGAACTGTAATGCGCTGATGAAATTCAGCGGCGGGACGGGATCCGGAAAGACCACGGCGGCCAGGCTGCTTTCACTGCTGCTGTACGGCAGCCCTCATCTGGGCCAGCCGAGCACGGCGGCGGCATTTTCCATGGCCAGCCAGAATCCTTTGCTTGTGATCGATAACCTGGAATCGGGGGATATGAATAAGGGAATCAAAAATTTTCTGCTGCTGGTGTCCACGGGCGGGCAGAAACAGAAGCGTACGCCGGGGACCGACACGGAGATCACAGAGGAGAGTCCCAAAGCCCTGGTCTGCATCACTGCCATAGAGCCGCTTCTGCAGGAAGAGATGATCAACCGGACGTTCGATGTGGAGTTCAGCAGCCGGGAAAAGAGTGACGACTTTGTGGAAGATGAGGTCGCGAGAGGGATCCTCAAGAAGAGGGACCTGATACTGTCAGCGATCCTGAAGCTGATTCAGCAGAAGATACTGCCGCATCTGGAAGCCAGGCGGGAATATGTAACCGTGCTCAGAAAGGAATACAGGGGCCACAGCAAGAACAGGATGGATGAGTACCTGGCGATGCTGATGCTGATCCTGGACACTATCCTGCCTTACATCCCTTATTACCAGGAGGATGATCTGCTGGCAGGCATAGAGCTTGGGGAAAAGGAGATACGGCAGAGCTGGATTGATTACCAGAACGCCAAGGCGCGGGCCACTGAGGTGGGCAGCAATGATATCCTGAAGATGCTGGATGGCCTCACACGGGAATACCTGGCAAGGATGCAGGGCCTGGAGCCTCAATATGTGGAAGGTTTTGAGGACCAGGTCTTTGTGATGACGCACCCTGAATACCTGATCGAAATGATTAAGACTAAGGCCACTCTGGCCGTGGACCAGGCAAGCATGGAGGAATACTTCCGGGCATCGATCGAGTTTACGGCGACGAGCCGGGATATATGTATGGCGTTCGATCGCTTCTGCAAGAATAACGGCCTGCGGAATCCATACGGCAAGGCCGCTGTATTCGGGGCCAGGATGCACGATAACGTGCAGCTGCTTAAGAAGGGCGGATGGGAAGTGATCAGCCGGCCTGGTGTTGAACCCTACTTTAAGGTGATCTCGGGCCAGCGCTTCTGGAAACTGAGAAAGATCTTGATAAGGTAAAAAGGTGGTGCAAGTGGTAGCAGTATATTCAGATGAAAAAATAGATTTTGGGAACGGGTTAAAAAGGCGATTTCCGGTTTTAGGCGATTATGCCGAAATATTCCCGGTTTTAGGGAAAAAACATGTAGGAAATCGTAAGAAAAAGCCTCCTGATATCGCCCAAAAACTCTTAAAAACAAAGGCTTATATTTTTATATTTCTATTTTCGAAAAATTTTGACATGCATGTTGTTTTGAGTTGCACCATTGCACCACTTTTAACTTAAATAATTGTTTTAATTAAAGAAAAGTGTGGTGCAAGTGGTGGTGCAAGTATGGTGCAAGTGGGTGCAGGGGTGGTGCAATTCGACTATCTTAAAAACGAGTTGCACCACCAATTTAGTTATTTATTTCAGATAGTTATTTAGAAGTGGTGCAATGGTGCAACTCAAAAAGTGGTATACCAATAGAGAGGGAAAAACACCCGAAAATTGGGTGAAATGATGTTTTAAACGTGTATAAAAAATTCGGTGACTATGAAAAAAGTACAGCAGAATCACTTGTTGCAGACACTTGCACCATTGCACCAGTTGGGGTTCTGAGGATTTGTTTCGGCCATTGGGAGCGATAAATCTAGTTATTTGTTTTTCGCTTTCGTCATAGAAAAGAGTCTTCTATTTACGTATTTTTAATTAAAGCTAATAGGTCGGATCATAGAAATAATAAGATGTTGAGTAGAATTCTCTGTGGTGGCTCTGTTGGAAATGTCGAGAAAAGGACCTGGTATAGACCCAATTCGAAGCTAAAACGAATTGCACTTTATAATAAAATATGCGGTTGGGGGAATATCGGGATACACAATTTCAATAGTTTAGGAGTGTTAGTCATGCGGAAAAGTGCGGTAGGATTTCCACTTTTTAAGTTTTTGAGTCCAGGCAGGGCCACCCCCCTGGCAAAGATTCATGTTTTTCTCTCCCCCCTCCCACCCACTGCTTTATCTCAAATGGGAGTGTTTTGGAAGGGCTTTTTAAAAGGGGGGGCACGGGGGGGATTTTTATCATGCTGAGCCACCTCAAAGGCTGGGCGGAGTTTATGCTTGCCCAGCGCGGCCGCAGCCCATCCAGCATCGCGACCCATACCGGCACCCTCAAAGAATTCGCCGGCTATCTCAAACAGCATAGCCGCCCCACGGATCCGCACTTGATCCGCCGGGCCGATATTGATGCCTATATGCGCAGTCTCTTTTATGAGCGGGGTAATCTGAAAAATACTACCAGGGCCAGGAAGCTGGCCGCGATCAAGTCCCTGTTCAGTTACTTGATTTATACAGGGCTTCTGGGCCGCAATCCATGTGCCGGGATCCCCACGCCCAAATTCCAGCAGAAACAGGCTCAGAAATTCACCACTGAAGAGCTCCAGCGCCTTTTCTCCGCGCCCAACCGTGCGACTCCCACAGGCATTCGGGACCTTGCCATTTTAAAAACGCTCTACGGCGCCGGTCTGCGTGTTCAGGAGTTATGCGGTCTCAATTTCAGTGATCTCACCATCTCCGCCAACTGTATGCGCTTGCTGATCCACGGCAAGGGAGAAAAAGAAAGGATTATCACTATGCGCCGCAACCCGACTGCCGCGCTCAACAAGTGGCTTGGCATTCGTGAAGGTCTTACCCTGACTGATTCAGAGGCCGTCTTTGTACAACTTAAAAGGCCGGCCCCTCGACTGCACACATGCGCTGTACAGCAGATCGTGACTAAATATTGCCAGATGGTTGACATTCCGCGGGAAAAGGCCTCTCCGCACAAACTCAGGGCCACCTTTGCCACTGATTTATATGATACGGGCCGGGATCGCTGCCCGCGTTGCGGCTATCCCCTGGAAAAGGTGGACATCATGGAAATCATGATCCTTATGGGCCACTCGGACCCCAAGACCACCAGGCGATATATCGCTATTTCCGAAAAGGTCATCAATAAGACAGCGATTCCAGACCGCCGCTGGAAGGAATTAGAGGTTGCAGAGGAGCCGAAACGCGATGGACGCGAGATTTTCAGGCCAAAATATAGTGTTTAATTTATTCCGCCAGATCAATCAGCGTTTTGAGCAGCCAATAGCCCAGGAATGCATAAAACTGATTATAAACGAGATGGGTGGCCTTCGAATCACCGTACCATCGTGGAAGACCCTTCACCGCCAGGACCGCAATTCAAAAATCCGCAACCTTTTTAAGGGTAATAATATCCAGGAACTGGCCCTGCGTTTTGATTTGAGCGAGACGCAGATCCGGCGAATAATAAATCGAGGCTGAAAGCCGGTTCAATAACGCACGCTCGATGAAACAAATCTGTATTTTATGGAACAAAATGGCGGGGATATGAGATTTATCGGCAATAAAAAGAAACAAATACTAAACTGGATGGGAATTTTTAAAATGCACTTGCCACCATGGCCGAAACAGTCTATACATATAGATACTGGTACCCAAAAGGGCTGTCCCCGGCCTGTCGGCGCCGAATCTACGGCACGCAAAGGGGGTTTTTTGTTTTATGCGCATATTTATTTGCGCCGAGTGTCCCGGTTACCGCGAGGCCCGGGCAGCGTCTTTTGGGGCTGCAGTAGCACTCGGCGCTTTTTTTATGCCTATTCTGAAACCCAAAAGGAGTTTATCAATGACTGACATTGTTGTAATTAACGGAAAAGAGATTGAAAAGATCGAATACAGGCAGCAGCCTGTCATCACCATGCCCATGATAGACGACCTGCACCAGAGGCCGAAAGGGACGGCCCGCCAAACTTTTCACCGGAACAAAGACCGGTTTATTGAAGACCAGGACTATTTTAAGGTCCCTTATGAGGAGTGGTTAGGTTTAGGTTTCAGCGTATGTTTTTCATACGCTGAAAAAGACAGTAACACAAACAATCAAGATCGTAATATTTTCAGCGTACGAAATTCGTACGCTGAAAAACGTCGGTACTCCGGCGACATGACTTTTTTCACCCAAACCGGTTATCTCATGCTGGTGAAGTCATTTAATGACGATCTTGCCTGGAAAATTCAGCGTCAATTAGTGAACCGGTATTTTGAGACAAAGCCCCTGGTCACGACTCCCCAAAAGAATATCGCGCAGCTCATGACCGGCGCGGCCGGGATCGTGGCAAAAATTGATTCCAAAGATCCGATCAGGTCCAAGGCCGCCTTAAGGACACTTCACTTTTTCACCGGCATGTCTGTTGACGATTTAATGGAAGAGGTCGAGGTCCTCAAAGACCCCACGGCCTCGGAGCTTGCCCCTGTCATCTCTGAATATCTGCGCAAACTCATGTTCCCATACGCGGATGTCTTTGACATAGAGACAGGCGAAACTCAGGAAGGACGTCATTATTTGCAATGCACCACCACACAATTAGATCATGCATTCCAGCTTATCAGGCAGGAGAATCACTTCCCAAGGTTCTACAAAAACATCAATCAACTGGGTATGATTATGTGCCGCGAGGCCGACTCGCTGGAGTTTTTCGGCTGGTTCAGGACCGGCAAACAAAAGATAGTTAAAGGGGCCAGATATCACCGCTATGAATATATTCCAATAGTCCCGGATGAGAATTCAAGATAAACAAAACAGGACAGATCGTTAAACCTGCCCAGGGAACCCGGTCATTTAACCCAGGTTCCCTGGGCCTTTTTTATTTTCCTTCACGCCAATACGGCTTTAGATTCCACTGCACCCCCAAAAATAACAAATCCTCATTATTATATAGACTCTGTATAATTCTCAAATAAGCATGAAAAACCAGACTTGCGGGCCTTATTTGGGAAAAGCACGCCGTCAACAAGCGCATGCTCTTTCTGATTTTATAGATCGTATCATCCTGATATTTAATCAAAAATACTGGTTTCTTGATGTTTTCATTAGATCCGTGATAAATTTTTTCGATTTGTGGTATTATTAATAAAGCAAGAGTCTGGTTAATGTATAATGTTATGTGATAGGAGACAAGACGATGGACATTGCAAAGCTGAGAAAGCTATTTGGACGCCTCAAAGGTATTCGAGAACTAGTGACAATACAGGATATTGCGGACAAAGCGATGGTTGACGACTACAACAACATTGTCAAGAATATTGGTTCTGTCACGGGTGAAGAGATGGCTTCATTCCTGGTAAGCCAAGCCTACTACTGGGAAGGCGGGCCTGGCCAATCCATTTGTCAATCATCCACCATCCAAGGCAAGTTATTTCAACTAATCTCGTATCTTGAATACGGCCACAACCTGACGGAGAGCATAATAGAGATAGGCAGCATATACAACTCCATCCAGGACGAGGAACTCAAGGCTAGGTGTTCGGACATACTGTCTGCACCCGGCAACTTCGATAGGGTGATCAATCAATCAACCCAGGTCTTGGAGGACAGGATCAGGAAGAAGTCCAAAGCTGACAGAACCCTGGTCGGGGCTGCCCTCGTGAATAAAGCCCTTAACCCCGATTTGGCAAAAACAATCCTCGTTGTATCCGAGAATCAGGAGGAGCATGAGGGCGTCTGTCATATCTGCCGCGGGCTGATGATCGGTTTCAGGAATCCAACACACCATCATTTGACGGATAGCTTTACCCGTGAAGAAGCTCTCAAGTTCTGCGCATTTGTAGACAGCATACTGCAAATCATCGAGAAGGCGAAACTGAACAAGGGCACCACATAACTTTCGCTGGAGCCGACGCCCAAAAAGCGGGGCGCGGCTCAGCTGGTAGTTATCTGAAAGGATCAGGAACATGAAAAATAAACTCTACTTTGGAGACAACCTGAACATTATGAGAGAGTATGTTCCTGATGAGAGCATAGACTTGATTTATCTTGATCCGCCGTTCAACTCGAAAGCGACATACAATGTCTTGTTTGCAGAGAAAAACGGTACTCAATCAAAGGCACAGATAACAGCCTTCGAGGATAGCTGGCATTGGTGCCAAGAATCGGAAGAAACATATTACGAAATTATTACCCACAGCACCAAGAAGCTGGCTGATATGATGCAGGCTATGAGGTCTTTCCTTGGCACGAATGACATGATGGCCTACCTTACCATGATGGCTGTCCGGTTGGTGGAGATGCACAGGGTTTTGAAATCAACCGGGAGCATTTACCTGCATTGTGATCCGACAGCGAGTCATTACTTGAAACTTGTTATTGATGCTATTTTTGGAGTAAACAATTTTAGGAATGAAATCGTATGGTGTTATAGGCGTTATACAGCCTCAAGTAATAGATTCCAGAAAATACATGATATTATCTTATTTTATTCAAAAACAGATAATGCAATTTTTAATGATATCCGTATTCCTTATTCTGATAAAAGCGGGACAAAAGACAGTCACTACAAGCAAGATACCAATGGGCGGTGGTTCAGGTGGCAAAAAAGAAAGGGGCAAGAACCATATAAGATTTATCTCTCTGAGGGGGTTCGCTTGGGTGATTGGTGGGAATTACAGCATATTAACGCATCTGCCAAAGAACGTCTCGGCTACCCTACCCAAAAGCCCGAAGCCCTGCTTGAACGTATTATCAAGGCCAGCAGTAACGAAGGAGACATGATCCTTGACCCCTTTTGTGGCTGCGGCACATCCATAGCCGTAGCGGAACATCTTAACCGTAAATGGATAGGAATTGACATAACCCATCTTGCTATCACTTTGATGAAACACCGGCTTGAAGACACCTTTGGCCCGGAACTTTCAGCTTATGAAGTTGTCGGTGATCCCAAAGACCTGCATGGCGCAAAAGCCCTGGCCGAGCACGACCGTTATCAATTTGAATGGTGGGCACTTGGCAAAGTCGCTGCCAGACCAGCACAGAATAAACAGAAGGGGGCTGACAGTGGAGTTGACGGCTATCTCTATTTTATTGATGACAACAGCGGAAAAGCCAGGACGATTATTGTTCAGGTGAAAAGCGGAAATGTGGCCCGCGCTCATATTGCAACCCTAAAGGGAGACATGGAGCGTGAAAAGGCAGTTATAGGCGCGTTTATCACCCTCCAAGAACCGACAAGACCCATGAAAAAAGAAGCTGCGGGAGCAGGATTTTACAAGCCGGAGCATTTTCCAGAAAAGCGATGTCCCCGCCTGCAAATTTTAACCATAGAGGAACTTTTGAATGGAAAGCAACTTCAGTATCCACGAGTAGCACCAGAAGTTACTTTTAAAAAGGCTGAACGAAAGAGGAAAAGAAAAGAAGATCAACTGGAACTTTTATAAAGAACACATAACCAATCGTACGGACGGCAAAAAACGCCGCATTTCTTAACTCCGGCGTTCGTCACGCAGGTAATACCGTTATGCAATACGAAAAAATCTTAAGTTTTCTGAATGATGTGCCGATAAACAACGTAGGACAACAGATCTAGCAATCTTTTTTATCATTTAGTTGTTAGCCGGTGGCCTGGTCAGCTGCCGGCTAACAACTCCCATGGTCGCTCCCTGCTGTTCCAGGCAAACCAAAATGTCGCAGAATACTCGAATGAGCATGGAAAAGCAGACCCGCTGGCTTTATTTGGGAAAAGCACGCCGTCAACAAGCGCATGCTCTTTCTGATTCTATTGATCGTATCATCCTGATATTTAAGCAAAAATACCGGTTTCTTGATGTTTTCATTCGATCCGTGATGAATTTTCTGATGTGCAGTATTGTTAAAAAAGCAAGAGTCCGGTTAATATATCCGGTTTCGAAAACATCTCGACAAAACAATGAAATAAATTCGGGCAAAACATTTTTTTTGCACAGGACACAAAAAAATCTGTTGGAGGCAACGAAAGGAGAGTGACAGTGACTAAAGAGATAATCATGTGGCCAGGCGCATCGGGAAAAGAATACAAACACTGGATTCTTCCGATTGGAGCGACATTCAAGGATGTCCCTGGAATTTACATCTTTGCCAGGGAGATCTCGCCCGGAAAATGGATGCCCATCTATATCGGTGAGACAGAGAGTCTGCACGACCGCCTGTCAAACCATGACAAAATGACGTGCGTGAAACGATACGGTGGAACGCACATTCACGCTCACACAACGTTTGGTAGTCAAGGCGCCAGCGCGGCAGAGGAATCAGATCTATTATCCAAATGGGATCCGCCATGCAACAAGGAGCAGCGGTGCCACAACCTCGGATACTGGGAGGGAAGAAAGTGCAGATCGATATTTTAAACGCACAAGGTAAGGCCACGGCAAAAGTTACCGGAACGGCCAGAGATGTTGCAGGTCGCCGATCAGGACCGATCAGGCTGATATTAGGTCACTGTGTTTCATGCAAAAGACCTGTTTCAAATGTTTTGATAGGTGAAGCCAAAGAGGGCAAGACCTTGTGTCCTCATTTTGCGCATTGAATCGATAGAAACCTCTCATAACCAGTCGCTGCCCTGAATCAGGGCTGACCCGTCCCTGAGCAGCCCGGTTATCACCAGCCCTCCCTTACCCCCCCACCTATTCAAAAAAATCCTAAAATAGTTTCATCATCTGCCTGATCATGTTGCCTTTTGGTGCTATGGACAGCACAACCACCAAAAGGAACCATGAGGATGGCAGCGCGCAAGAAATCCGACAAAGATAAAAACCCACACGTAAACACAACGGCCCAACCCACCGACACCGGCCCTGTTACTCCTCCTCCTTGTAACGGGGCCGGCCCTTCTGCTCCGTATCCGGCCAGCGGCGTCGTGGAACAAACCGGCATTGATGACAACCTGCGCGTCAAGCGCAAATACACCATGTCAGAGGCCGCGCTCTTTGCCCGCCGTCAGAACGCCAAGAAATCCACCGGCCCCACAACACCCGAAGGCAAGAAGCGCTGCAGCCGCAACAACTGGAAGCACGGCCGGTTTGCGTCCACCCGTATTCTCGGCCTATCCAAGCCCTGCAAGTCCACGTGTCCCAAATATCCCTGCTCCCTGGTAATCGAGGGCAAGACCGAGCCGGGCGGCGAGTGCCTGGACAAACAGCACATCGTCGAGGCCTGCATGGCAATAGAACAGGCCCTGCTGAACAACAACCCGGATGACTTTTACGAGCTGGCCGTATTTGAGCTGGCGGAAAGCATGCAGGTAATCAGAGAACTCCGCCGCGCCATTCTGGAAGACGGCGCGGTAATCAAATACGAAAGGTACGACAAGGAAGGCAAAGTGGTCGGCCATGACGTGAAACCGCACCCGGCACTGCTGGCGCTCCCAAAAATCCTTGCGGACTTCGGCCTTACGCTGCCTGATTTCCGCCTCACTCCGAAAGAGATCAACCGTTCGAAGGACCTGGGCGACGCCGCCAAGACCGTGGCCGACATCTTCCAGGCAGTGGGAGGGCAGCTTGAGGCGGCCCGAAGGAACAAGTCCTGACCATGCCGGCTGCCGTACCTATCGAACATATCGCCGATCTCAGGCGCGCCATATTGGTCCCGGAAGAGCAGTTTGACAGCACGCTCAGCCAGCTCGGATGGTCCTGGCACGCCGTAGCGCGCGGGGAATATCCGCCGCCCTTTAAAAGCCTCCAGGACTTCCAGCTTGCCATAATCTGCGCGGACCCCCTGCTCTGGTGCCAGGCCTTTCTGCGCGAGCCTGAAGACCCGGACCACAAAGACCCCTATAATTTCTGGCCCTACCAGGTCGATTCCCTGCGCTATACCGGCAGTACGGTCCACAAGTGCGGCGCCGAGGTGGGCAAGACGCGGGAGCTGGTCGCCCTGGTGCTGCACAAGGCATTCACCGTCCCCGGAGGCTCCGGGCTTGTCGGAGCGCCCCAGCAGACGCACCTGGAAGAGATCATCGAGGCCATCATAGACCAGACCCTGTGGAACGAAGACCTGGGCCGCGCTCTCAAGCGCTGGAAAAAGCACCCCCACCACGCCATGTACTTCACCAACGGCTTCAAGGTGGACTTCCGCCCCTCCGGCCACGACGGCGAGGCATACAGGGGCGTTCACGCGCGCACCTTTGTAATCAAGGACGAGGCGGCCAAGGACAAGAACAAGCGGCAGTGGTCTGAATTCTGGCGGGCCATGAAGCCGGGCGCCGCGGCCAGGATCTACTCGGTCCCTGACGGCGACCGCTCCTGCGAATTCTACCGGCTCGGGCAGCGGGCCATGGCATCAACCACAGGAGGCAGGATAGAGAATGATCCCCTTAAAAACACAGCAGAACATATCAAAAATCTTGAGTTCAGACTATTCCAGTGGCCGAAGAGCCTCATGCCGCATCCTTTCTGGTCCGAGGAACGGCGTCAATTCTTCATCGATCAGTACGGCGGAGAAGATGCTCCAGAATACCAGCACAACGTACTCGGCGAAGACGGCGATCCGGAAAATACTGTATTCCCCTGGCACCAGCTGAAACTCTGCATAAAAGAAGTCCCTGAATACCGTTATCTCTCGGTCCTGGTGGATTCGGCCCACAACGAAGTCATGGTCAAGGGCTGCAAGTTCAGCCTGGAAATGGTGAGAGGCGAGCCAGTCCCGTCGGTTGTCCGCCTGCTGGACACTGTGTACAGCAAATCCACTTTCTTTGCCGAAAAGTTCGCGCCGCTTATAAAGAATTTTTTCGTCACTGTCCCAGGCCTCAAGCGCGCCGGAGCCGACCTCGGATTTGCGGGCGATCCTACGGAAATCATTGTCAAAAATATCCTGGGCAAGAAAGAGCGTATGGTCGCCCGCCTCAAACTGAAACACGTTACCTACGACCAGCAGTGTCAGGCGATCGACGCCCTTGACGACGTATACGGCCCCAGGGAGTCACTTATATGGGGCACTGACTTCGGCAATGCCGGTTCCGCCGTGACCCACGACCTCCAGGGCCTGGAAATCTATAAAGACAAAGACTATGAAGACCGCCTGCGCGGCGTGATGTTTGAGTCCACCACGGACAACATCGAGGAAGACGGCGAACCCATCATAGACAGCAAGACAGGCAAGCCGGCCAAGATCACCCTCAAGGAGCTGGCCACCGACATTTTGGTCAAAAAGATGCAGCGCCAGGAGCTGGAGTACCCGCCGGACCCTGACATCGTCCTCTACTACACCAACCACACCAGCCGTCAGGGCAAGCACCGGATCTTCAAAAAAGAAGACGACCACCTGATCGACGCCGACAGGGCGCAGATCCTGGCCAGACTCCTGGCCAACACACAGGAGGACCTCTTCGCGTGAGATCCCTCCTGTTATTTTATATCCTGCTCCTGTTCTTTATTACAGGCCCCGTACCCGCGGACGCGCAGCAGCTATACAATCAGGAAGGCGACATAGCAGTATGGATGCTCCCGGCGAAGCACCTGGACCTGTTTCAGACCCAGGTCATAAACCATACGGCGAAAATAAAGACGCTGGGCCTTATTCAGCCCTTCTGGGGCGAAAGCGTTTCCACCTGGGACGACGATGTCACCCCGCTGACCGTGAGGGCGTTCTGCCGACACGTGGAACCCCTGAGGGCCAATACGGATCTCCCGCCCGAATACACCACCGCTCCCCATATCCTGGTCATATTGAGGCCCACGGCCGCTTTACTCAACAGCACCGGCCGACCGCTGGTTAGAGATTTTTACGAATCCTTTCAGCTTTCGGAAGCCAAATACAACGTGTCCTTTTGCGAAGTGGACCAGTTCTATTACGGCCTGGTTGACACAATGTATCCCATGATCGGCAGCAGCCAGACCGTCGGCGACTATCTGGACATCGGGAGTGACACGTTTTTTTCAGAACGCAAATACAACTGCTCATCCCTGACTGCGTGGTCCCTGCTGGTAGCCATGTATTACCAGACAGGGGATAATCAGATCCGGCAGGGCATTATCGATTCCCTGGGGCCGGACAACGCCGTAGCGGTCGATCTGGCGACACCGGGGATACTGTGCTGGTACCTGCTGCGCTACAAGCTGGCCCGCATCGTAAATGTCATCGACTTCGGAAACACGCTGACCCAGTTCGAGATCGACTGGATACTGATGACCGGAGGCGGCTAAGTGGCACAGTTAGAACAGCCCCTGCTCATACCCGTCTCGGATTCCAGGTACAAACTGGCCCTGGATTACCATTACTCCTGGACCGACAGCGTCACTGGCCTGCGCTGCATGTTGTCCATTCCGCAGGGTTTTCTCTGTGACGGTGCCTCCGTGCCCCGCTGTGCTTGGACCCTGTCCGGTCTGCGTCCCGACGGGCTGATAAGGGCCGCGGCACTGGTACACGACTTTATCTACCGCCGGGCAGGAGTATTTGCCGCCGGCGACGGACTGTCCGCCGAAGTAAAAAACGTCTGGATCCCGGCCGCCCGCACATTCACCAGGGCCGAAACGGACAATCTCTTTCTGCGGATCATGAAAGAGGCAGGCATGGGCTGGTGCCGCAGGACCCTGGCTTACACCTATGTACGGGCAGTCGGCTGGATAGCCTGGAGAAAGTATGAAAAGAGGCTGCAAAAGGATCATGCATGAATTTATTTGACCACATCAGACTGTGGCGCCGGCCGAGGCAAAAAGCATCCGGGGGAGGGTGGCAGCTCAGGCCCAATGACGGCCAGGGGCCATACACCGCGTATTTCAACCGCAGTTTTATCGCCCGCAAGGTCGAGGCCGAGTTCTACGAGCTGCTGCGCGAAGCGATCCCCGTGGTGGACGCCGCGATCCGCCGCCTGGTCTCTCTGGACGGCCTGGTAGTGGTCAAAGGCGACAATGACAGACTGGTGGATGAGATCAAGGACTGGATCTACAACGTGCCGGTCAATGATGTCCAGACCGGCCTTCAGGCCTTTCACCAGTCCCTCACCAACGAGGCCTTTGAACAGGGCTTCGGCATGGGAGAATTTGTCACCGATAAAAAGCGCCGGGACATAGTAGGTTTGCGAGTAGCGGATTCCAAATACATAAAGTTCAAGCGTACGGAATCCGGCCTGGACATATTTCAAAAGGCCGACGATGACCTTGACTGGCGCCTCCTGGATCCCCCTGACAACCTGATCTATTTTTCCATAGACAACGAAAATCAGAACCCGTACGGTACGCCCCTCCTGCGTTCGTGCGAGTTTGTGAGCAAGGTCCTGGTGACCATGCATAACAGCCTGCTCAACGTGTGGGAGAGGTTCGGGGATCCCAGTTTTGAAATAATCTACAAGACCAGCAAGCGGGACGGCGTTGATCTCGTGGCCCGCCGCCAGCTTATCGAGACGGAATTCAACACCGCCATCAGGGACAAACGCCAGGGCAAGTCCGCTGATTTTATTCGGGCCATTGACACCAACAGCGATATCTCCATCAAGGTGATCGGAGCTGACAACCAGGTCCTGGAGCTGGAGGTCCCGGCCCGCCACGTGCTTGAGCAGATAGTGGCCAAGACGGGACTGCCGGCCTGGATGCTGGGAATGCACTGGAGCACCACAGAACGCCTGGCCAACTTCGAGGCGGAGATGGTACTGGCGGACAGCGCTACCCGCCAATCGGCAAAGATGCCCAACTTTTACAACCTGGTCCGAACCCTGCTCCTCCTGCGGGGAAGAAAATGGAAGCCAGGCGACTGGAGGCTGGCCTGGAAACAGGTCAACCTGCACGACGTCGTGTCTCAGGCTCAGGCCAGGTTCCTGAACGCCCAGGCCGACATGTACTACCTGCAAAACGCCGAAGCCGCCGGAATCACGATCGATATCCGTGACCTGGCGATTGGGAAAGGGTTGAAGGGTCAAGGGTTAAAAGGTTCAGAGGTTGAGAGGTTCAGAGGTTCAAAAGTTTTAACCCGGGACTCTGAACCCGGAGTCCTGAACCTTATTACCAAAGAACAACGCCCTTTTCCCTGGCCGGAGCTGGACCAGGCGGAAACAGAGTTTGAGGACCGCCTTAAAACAGACTGGGCGGAGACCGAGGCCAGGGTGTTCTTTATCGCCGGACTGTCCCACAGCCCAAAGACAAAAAAGGGGCCTGATGACATCCCCGATCTGGAGCAGTTCACCTTTTCCACGGAACAGCGTGCCCAGGTCATGACTGCCATGAAGGACTTTATCGGCATTTACGATCCTCACAGCGATGATTCTCCGCTGAACTGGTATTACGGCCAGGCGTATTCCCTGGGACTGATCCAGGCCGCCCACATGATCGGCGCTGAGCAGCCCATACTGAATATCATCAAAAATCGGGAAATATACGAACAGCTCACGGCCTCCGGGTTTTCCCTGGTCAAAGACAATGCCACCAGGGCCATAATAAACAGCATACTGCCGGAGATGGAGGCACATGTGATTGCCGGCTCGAACCCCCTGACCGTGGCCGCCCGTCTCAAAAAACTGTTTGGAGACCAGAACAGCTCATGGGAGCGCCTGGCGCGCACTGAACTGACAATGGCTGCCGAACAGGCCAAGCTGGACGAATGGAAGGCCTGGGATGTCCGGCGGGTGGAGTTCAGGCCGGCACCGGACGCCTGCCCCTTATGCGCAAGCCTGGCCGGCGAATATGATATCGACAAGGCACCGCTCCCCGGAAGAGACACACACCCGCGATGCAGGTGCAGCCTCAGACCGGCAAAGAGCGAGGTTGAATGAAGGAACCGCAGTCAGTGAAAATAGTTTCATCATCTGCCTGATCATGTTGCCTTTTAGTGTTACGCAGGGGAGAAGCAAAAATAGAGGAGCATACGTATGAGCCAGGAAGGCAGAACCAACACCATTTTAGGTATCGGAGCCCTGGTAAAGGCCCTGGGCGACATCCGCGAGACCGTACAGCAGGCAAGGGCCGACGGGCATATCGACAGACAGGAGGCCCTGAATATTTTTGCCGAACTGGCCGGGGCATGCATCAGAGAAGGCCTGGCAGTGGCCCTGAGCGCAGCAGCTCATAAAGCTGATATCAGTCAAATGGTTGAATAGTTAAATAGTCAAACAGAGAATTGGTCAACTAATAACGGAGGAAAATCATGGCATCAAAACAAGGTGAGACCGGCACCATCACCAAGAAGACCACCGACCCGGACAAAAAGGAGTTTGCCGGTTTTAAAATCGAGGGCACCAAGTCAGCGGCAATAACCTGCGAGACCGTGATTGCCAGAATGCGAAAGCAGCAGAAGAGAATATAGACCATGAAGATTTACAACAAATCTTTTTCCGTTAAGTCGTCAGGATCCGCGCGAGGCATTGAAATAACTCCAGAGATCCTGGCGAGGATCAATAGGTGGTCGCTCAAGGAGCTGACCGCCGAAGACCTTTACGTCAGGCGCTTTATCCTGGCGCACGACGCGATCGACCGGGACAAAGAGCGCTTTCCCAAAGAACTCCTGCAAGACTTTGCAGACACCCTGCCCGGCAAGAGCTTTATGTTCAGCCACCAGCACCGCGACTACCTCCCCCTGGGCCTGTTCTTCGACGCAGAGATCAAGGATCTTTCCCCCGAAGAATTCAAGACACTCACCGGCGAAAGTCCTTTACTCCCGGAAGGGCAGGACCGCATACACTTTCTGCGGGCATGGATGTACATGCTGGCAACGGGGCAGGAGGACTTCACCCGCAACATGGACGCCGGGATCTATCGTCACGTGTCCATAGGCTTCGGGGCCTCAGACCTGACAGCGGTGAAAGATGAATTCGACAGGGTGCTTTATCACGAATACGCACCGCCAGGCGAGGCCCAGGAAGGCTCTATAGTCTGGCTGGGCGCGCAGCCCGGCGCCACGGTTCAGAAGGCGCTTGACCACAATAAAAAATTCACAGAACACCACAAAGGAGAACACCATATGAAAACTCTATTATTTGTCTTGGGGCAGTTGCTGTCCAAATCATTTGACGAAAACACCGATGAACAGACTGTCATCAAAGAGGTCAGAGAGGCGTTTAAGGCAAAGGATACCGAGATCGAAGACCTCAAGACACAGCTTGCCACTCTTAAGGACCTGGCCGAGGAAGGCAGGGCATACCGCAAAGGCCTGGTAGAGGAATATACCCGGCTCAAGGCCCTTCTGGGAGAAGTCGGAACAACGCCTGAAGAGCAGGAGACCTGCACGAAGTTTGCGCAGGCCTTTCACCCGGCATTCCTTAAAGCGGAGATCAAACACATGGAGGCCCGCGCTGCTGAGAAGTTCCCTTCCGAGGGCAGACTGCCCGGCGACAGGGGCAACGGCAAACGGGACAAGGCGGTGGATAACCCCCTGATTCCCGAAGAAAACAGATAGAAATTAGAAATTCGAAATTAGAAATTGGGTTTTTAGGTTTTCCTAATTTCCAGTTTCCAATTTCAAATATCAAGGGTTATCAACAACCCCTGAACCCTGAACGGAGAATTTATAAAGGAGAAATGAAATGTCTGCAATTATAAGAGATTCCCTGGCCAATGCCAGGACATTGAAATATGCCCACACCGCAGCAGTGGAAGTGGGGGAGATAATAGTTGCGAACGGAAACGTGCTGGTCGCCATAAGCGCGGCAGATGCCAACGAGGAAGCGATCTACGTTTACCGCGGCCGTGTCCAGTTTCCCAAGACCACCGGCGCCATTGCCGCCGGAGAACCCGTGTTCTGGGATCCTGACAATGAATATGGCAAAAACGCCCAGAGCTATACCGCAGGCTCAGCCGTAGCGGGCAGTAATACCGGCGACGGGCTGGTCTCCGGAGAAACCGCGGGAGCAAACGCGATCGCTGAAACCTGGACCTTCACCTGCACAGCGGAATCCGCAAATGCAGGCACATTTTCCGTCACTGGCTCCAAAACAGGTTTGATGGGCGATCTTACCGTCGGCGTGGCGTACGATAACGGGTTCATAGCCTGCACGATAGCCGACGGCACCGAAGACTTCGATGTCGGCGACAGCTTCACCATCGAAATAGCGGCCGATTATACCAGGTGCGGCAACTGTGTCGAGGACGCTGCAAGCGCCGACACCACACTGGAGATCATGTTGCACGAAAATTAATTAGAAGAAGGTTCAGAGGTTCAAGGTTCAAAGGTTGTCTAACCCGGAACCCTGAACGCTGAACCCGGAACCCATAAGAGGATAAAATCATGAAACTATATGGACGAAAAATAATAAACTGGGAAGCAATCGACAAAGTCCCTCTTGAGGAACG
>Ga0180431_10002541_pt1 | contig 24396 bp, 23 predicted proteins | sample SS_ome_11_FD_132459 | JGI IMG/M metagenome (GOLD analysis project Ga0180431, IMG submission 132459) | Hypersaline lake sediment archaeal communities from the Salton Sea, California, USA - SS_1_MS_1 metaG | ecosystem: Environmental > Aquatic > Non-marine Saline and Alkaline > Hypersaline >... | reverse complement strand
CGGTGGCGGTGCGGTCGTCGTCGGTGGCGGTGCGGTCGTCGTCGGTGGCGGTGCGGTCGTCGTCGGTGGCGGTGCGGTCGTCGTCGTCGGTGCGGTCGTCGTCGGTGGCGGTGCGGTGGTGGTCGAGGGCGGGCACGCCGTGGTCACAGGGGGCGGGGTTGTGATCGGACACGGGTCCCCACCAGCTATGGACACGGTCACCACATGTTCTTCCCCGAGTCCGCATCGCGACTCAGCCCTCAGCACGAACTCGTCCTCCGAGCCGCATCTCGGCATGTATCGAACCACTATGCCGTCCGCCCTGGTCGGATGCCTATGCACGCCGACATCGCCAGTGGGCGAACCCAATATGCTCCAGAACACATCGCCGCCGTCCGAATCCGTGCCAAAGAACTCAAGTTCCGCAGGACGCGGCTGCCCGATCTCGGTGTCCATGTGCAGAGCCGGCGGGGGAGTGATGCCGGGTGGTCGGTTCTCTCGGCATGGCGTCCCAAGCACGCCCCTGTCCCGCGGCCTCGAAGCGTGCCTCTCCCGGCCGAATCTGGAGGAGTAGTCGTCCATCGGGGAACGGAACTCGGACCACAGCGACCGCAGGCGGGCCGCGTGGGCCCGTCGCATGCCGTGCCCGCCGGACCACATTGCGAACTCGTCGATCGCGGCACCTCCGCCAAGGCACACGCCAAAATACCCCTCGTCGTCGGGCGTCATTTCCGGGGAGTCTACGACCGGACCCGGTATCCTGCCGCCCGGGACGGTGCCGCCCGACTCAAAGGGGCCGCCGTCCACCGAGAACTTCATGCTCCACTCTCCGCCCCGCCGGTCCGCCTGCACGAGAATCAGGTGCAGTACGCCGGGCTGGGCATCTCTTCCGGAGTCTAAATCCGGGATGGGCACCGGGAACACCAGCTCCCCCCCGGAGTTAAACAGATGCACGCGAAGCGGGAATGTGACGTTGTTGTCCTCGCTCTTCGCCCGAAGCATGATGCCGTTGGTCGGCATGGGTGGCGACAACGAGCAGCAGGTGGCGTCCGGGGGGACGGTCGTTTGCGCCAGGTGCCCGAAAAACCCGAAGAAGACCTCCGCGTCGAACTCGAACGCGTTCTGAACCCAGGCGGCGATGGCCAGTCTCTCCGACCCGTGCAGCGTGCCATACGGGGCGGCGTCCGCGCCGAAGGTGTAACACGGTTGCCCGGGCCGCGACGCCAGCGAGCTGCCCACCCGGCCGCCGGTCAGCGGCGGGGACACCATGAACGCCTCGGACGGCGTCGGGATGTGCTTCCAGGCTGTCTGCCGAAGCCGCTCGGTGAGTCCGTCGGCCGGATCGAAGACATGGTGCGCGATCGCGCTGTCGCTATTCGGCAGCATCGTCCCCCTCCGCCGGATGCACGGTCGGCAGGCCAGTGTAATCGGGTGAGCCGCGGCCGCTCAGCCAGTGCTTCCTGCGCCTGCGCCTCATGTCGGCGTATGTGCTGGGGCGGAGGGACAGCATCCTGAAGAAGTCGGACCAGTCCTTGGGCTCGACGATGTCGTCAATCTCCATGGTGGCGCCACGATCAACAATCTGGTGCACCACCTCGCACCACCGCATGATGGCGTCCGCGTCCAGCGGCTCGTTGAACATCCTCCACTCGACCGAGCCTTGGGAGCGGAATGGCCTGTAGTTCACGCCGTACCACCGGGAGGGTCGGTGCCATGCCGCCTGGCTGTGGCCCATCGTGGCGCCGAGGTAGTCTTCCCACACATCGCTTATGCAGTCCGACCTGTCGTCGTCCCGTAGCCTGCCCTCTAACGCGCGGATGAATGCGATCGGAAATGGCTGGCAGAACGGGCTGTTGTACCTGTGTCTGGGGCAGACCTGGTAGACATTGTCCTGGTTGACCCCGGACAGAAGTATGATCTTCCCGACCGTTCGCTGATCCATGTCCCTCGCATCGACATGAACATGGACCGAGGCCCACGGGGTGGCATCATAGCCTGCGGACCTTAGCGCGTCCACGGCGAAGCGGACCTCCTCGTCCAACGTGTCTCCCGATGTCGTTGGGCTGACGAACTCCACCCCCTTCTTGGAGAGGGAGGGTTCGCGGCGAACCTCCCAGTCCCGGCCCGTGAACCTCTCTGAGAGTCCCGACGACGGGTCCGCGTCAGGCATGATGGGTTCGGCCTCTATCTCGACTGTCATCAGTCTGGCGTACGGGAACCGCTCGAAGGTCAGCTCCCTCGGCTCGTCGAACCGCGAGGCTTCCTTCTCGGCCGATTCCACGATTCCCCTGATCACGTCGTCGCCGAGCATACACGCCGATGGGGGGTTTGAACAAAACAAAGCGCGCAAGAGAAGCCCGCCCCGCATGTGGGGCGGGCTTCCAAAGATCAGGCCAGCGCCGGGAGTCGCGGAGCCTAGACGACCTTGATCTCGGTCGGGGTCGAGTCACCCGGATCGGTCAGGGCCGATACCGTGGCGGTGACGAGCCCGGCGGCGACCAGCTTAGCGATCTGTCCGCCCCTCTCGCTCTCCTTCACGTCGCTGGTGTTCGGCATGTCCACGACCGACCCGGCGGTGAAGTGCAGCGCGGGCGTGGATTGCCCGTTGGCCTTCCCGAGTCGGACATACGGATTGCCCAACGGGTGGTTGGCGACGGCCTGCTCGGGGGCAGGGTTGATGTCCTTGATGTCGCCGACCGTTACGTCCTTCGCTCCGATTGTGTACCTCGCCATTTCAGTCCTCCTCGTCCTCGCGTAGCTTCCCGTACGCTTTGACCACTCCCAGCGCCGCGGCCTGCACCGCTCGTCTCTTGGCGCGTTCCCGAACCGTGGGGTCCTCGATTCTCGAGGCCCTCGCCAGCCTTCTCGACACGCGGTCGGTCAACTTGGCGATCTCGTCCCCGTGGCTCGTCTCGACCTCCCGGATGCGCTCCTCCACAGGAGTACCGGGCGCGGTCGCGGCTAGCGCTACGAGCTGGGGGCAAAAAACATTACAAACGGCGGGGCCGCTGCGCAGGGCCGATTCCTCGAACCTGGCTGCGGCGTTGGCGAATTGCGAACCTGCGACCGACGCGAGTGACACCGCGAAGTCGTCCGCCTGCTCGCTCATGCCCGCAGCCTCCTCAAGCAGCGACTCCCCGGACGCGCCCACGAGCGGCTTGACGCCGTTACCGAGCTCCTTGAACTTCTTCTTGCGGATCATGTCCTTCCGGGGCGGCTTTCTCTTCGGGGGTTCCTTGACCTCGAAATCCTTTTTCACATCCTCCGTGTGCCGCCGCAGCTTCTTGTTCCGCCGCTCCACTCGCCGCTCTTCCTCGGTCTCGGCCCGCCTCCGCCCCGACTCCCGCTTCATCTGCTCGACTGCGTCGGAGGTGAGCGCGCTGGCCAGGTTCCTCGCCATCCGCACTTCCGATATTGGATCCGCGTCGGTGTCCACGATGAGCCTGCCGTCCTCGGCCAGGTGCGCGCCCGACAGGGAGCCGAACTTCGGGACACCCTCCTCGTCGCCGCCGGCGTCGACCTCTATGCCCATCTCCAGGGCCCGCTTCTTGGCCATGGCCGGTGCGATCTGTTCGGCGATGGAGGCGTACAGGGCCTGTTGTAGGGCCTGGAAGTTCGGATCGAACGGCGTGTACTGCTCCTTCTCGATGCGCTCCATGACCACATCCGGGTCGAGCCCGAAGGTCTCCAACCAGGTGCCGACATCCAGCTTGCCTTCGGTGACCATCTGGGCCAGCATCTGCTTGTGCGGCGTGTCGTCGGTGAGGTTGAGTCGGTTCCACTGTATGAGCGGGTAGAGGTAGTTCTTTACCTCCGCGCCGGATTCGTCCCGGTCGGTCTCGTAGAAGCCGCAGGCCTCGCAGACCGGGATGAAGATGCTGTGGTAGACGAACTCCTCTATCACGGTCCGGAACATCGCGTACCGCTGCTCCATGATCGCGAGCATGGTCTGCCCGCCCGCGTACGTCGCCTCCCCTTGCAGGAAGGCCTTCGACATCTGGAGTCCGATGAGTATCTCGTCGTTGACGTAGTTCCACTCGCCCTCGACATTGAGGAAGCTCTGGGAGGACCCTATCAGCTCCCACACTATCTGGTAGTTGGAGATGATCGCGTAGTCGGGGTCGTTCATCGCCGCATCGACCTGCTCGCGGAGCTGATCGATATCCACCGTGCCGCCGCCCTCGGCGTAAATCAGGTGCTTCGGGGTCATGTGCCTAGCGGCGATGGCGTCCTGCGCCTGGCGCAGCCGGTCCTTGTAGACCAGGTTCTTGAAGCACCTCTCCACGAGGGACACGCCCCACTTGTCGTAGTCGGACATCTTGCGGGCGAGGTGCGCCAAATGGGAACCGCGGCGGGGGTCGCAGTTCAGGGTCACGTTCCGGCCCGACGCAATCGTGTCCCTGATGTCCGGCGGCAGCGCGCGGAACAGCGGCCCGGTCCTCGGGTGGTCGGGGCCGTTCTCCACAATGGACTTCACGTTCTGGTTGGGGACGAGCTCGGCGGTCATCCTGCTGACCCACTCCAGCTTCTCAGCCGTGACATAGTCGGGGTCGAGAAGCGTTATCGACTCGCACCACCTGTTATCGTCGGATAGCTGGACCCACAGGAACACATTCCCCAGCTTGTTGTACTCGACGGCGCCCTGCAAGAGCTTGTCGAACAGGTCGCACCCCTGGTTCCCGATCATACGGACGAAATACTCGAGAATCCTACGGTTCTTCTCCTTGTCCCTGCCCTTCGGGAATGCTAGCTTGATTTTCGACAAGGGGAGTTCGGCATGCAAATCTATGGCCGTGGCGACTATGGGGTCGTGCTTGTAGAAGTGCCTGGCCCACGCGTTCTTCTCAAGCTGATCCTGCGGAAGCAGGATGGACGACGGCTCGAAGTCGGGGTGGTAGAAGGCGGGGCCGGACTGCATGATGTTCACGCCGGCCGACGCGGCTTGAACCATCCGCATCGCCTTCTTGTCGTGCCTGCGGGCCGGGCCTACGTAGAGCGGGTCGGCGGCGATGCTTTTCGCAGGCTGCCTGATCGCCCGGCGCGCGCGGGCGCGGTAGGTCTCGGCATCCGGCGCCGAGTTCACCGAACCGCTCTTCCTGCCCTTTCGCCTTTCGCGGCCTCTGGCCACCTGCTACCCCCTAAAGCGATTGCATCGCATCGTTTCCGCTCGCGGGATCGCCGAGCGGATCGCGTATCCTCTTGAGCGCTTCGGAGATGTTCACGAGCGTTCTCTTGATTCCGTCGACATCCGTCTTCAGGCCCTCGATGTCGCCCTTCACCTCGTCATCTGCCGCCGCCGGTGCGGCAGCCTCGCCCTCGGCGCCGACGTCGCCGCCGAATGCGCCCGGCGCGCCGCCGCCCATGCCTCCGCCGAAACCGCCCATGTCGCCGCCCAGATCGCCAAGGTCTCCGAGGTCGCCCCCTTCCTCCCCGGTCGTCCCCTCGTCGAAGTCGTCACCCAGATCGCCAAGATCGCCTGCCTCGTCGCCTCCGCCGGCGTCGGCGGGCGGCTCATCCGCAGGTTCGTCCGCAGGCTGGGCCGTCTTGGGCAGGCCGCGGTATATGGCGTCAAGTTTGCCGGCGGCCCTTTGCAGGTCGTCCTGAATCCCTTGCAGCTCCTTCGCCATCACAGATCGTCCCATTCGTCCCATCTGTCATCCTCCTCCGGCTCTCCACCCGGCCCCTGTTCCAGCCCCTGCTCCGCCGTAGGCGTCGCTCGCCGGCCCTTGGCGGCGGCCTTCGCCAGCCGCTGCATCTTTGCGATCCGCTGCCCGCGGCTTACGCTGGTCGAGAACATCCGCAACTGTGTGGACATCTCGCCGGACATCGCGGCCATCTCCGCCGCCAACTGCCGGCATCTGGCAACCGAGGACCTCGCTACCCCGGCCAGCGGCTGATCTCTCCCGGGCACCTCGGCCGACCCCAGGGCATCCCGCACCTCGGCGGCCCGGCGGCCTATCTCCTCGACTGCGGACATCATCTCCTCGGTCTCCACGCGGCGGCACCTCCAGCCACCTATTCTAGCAACACAAAATCACCTGCCGCGCGACCAGCCCCCGCGACCCCTCCAACCTGCCATCTTCCACCTGCCGTATCTCGGATCAGATGCCCGCAATCGCTCCATGTTTGTCGGCGCCCGGCGGTTTTTTTGCACCTTTGCGCCCTTCTGCCCGCCTACCGGCTTGCCGCTGCCGCTCAGCCCCACCGCCCTCGCCGTGCCCTGAAGGGCCTTGTCCGTCACGAGATGGTAGACCACGTTCGCGAGCACGTCCGCCAAGTCGTCCGTGGTGACATCGCCCTCCTTCTGTGCCTCGACGCGGAACGTCTTCCTGCTGCCGCGTATCTTCTGTAGGAACCGCAGCTCGTCCAGTCCGAGATCCGTGCCGACATCCTCGGCGATGAGTAGCCTGCCCTCGTATACGATGTTCTCCATCGCGGAATAGATGGCCATGTTGTGTCTGGTGGTGAACGGCTTCCTGATGCACTGTATGCCTCGCCTGTGGAACTCGTTGACGCTGCCGGCTGACTCGAATTGGTCGTAGAATATCTTGGCGACCCTGAAGTTGGGCTTCAGCTCGTTGATGATGAATGTCTCCACGACCTTCGGATCCATTATCTTGATGCCCTTGTCCGTCTCGGCGCAGTCGTCGAACTCCGGGTCCTCACTCAGCCACCTTCTCCACCTGTCTATGACCACGAACGGCTCCAGCGACTCCGCAACCCTCTCCCGCCCGCCGCTCACCGTCACTTTCTGGGTCGGGAACATCTCCACGTGTCCCATGCATAGGGCGTACCCGTGCCCCACGGACGCCGGGTCGACTGCGATGTAGTGCGGGACATTGGACCGCTGCGTCATCACCAGGCTGTCCCTCTCCCTCTCGCGGGAAACGGCGCGGATGTTGTCAATGCGCTCCGGGTACTTGAAGAACCCCGTGACCGTGGTCGAGAACTCAGCGGCGTATTCCCACTCGAAGTCGTCGCCGTCCGAGGACTGTAACCTGGCCAGCAGGTAGCTGAACGTGATCTTCGGGTTCATCTCCCATGTGGGGATGCGGAAGCAGCGTATGCCGCCCTCGTCCACCCCTTTGGGCTTCTCGAACGGATCTATGCCCTTATCTGGGTCACCCATGCCCTTCCTGAACCTGCTGTAGAATGCGCCACCCTTGTTGTACGGGCTGGAGAGGCACAGTATCCTCGCGTCCATGCCGAAGGTGGCGGTGGAGGGAACGATGGCCTCAAGTATGGAGCCGCCCGCTCTGTTCCCGCTGCCATCCGTGAAGTGCGCGAACTCGTCGAGTATCACGACCATGATGGTGCCGCCGCGGGATCCGGCGGCAGAGCAGGCCAAGGACTCGACGAGGATGGAGCGGTACTCCTTCTCCGGGAGTCCCCTCTTCTTGGCCTCCCTCTCCCTGCGCAGGTCCTCCCTCGTCTTCAGCCTCACTTCGGTCGTGGTCGCGGAGTCGATGTAGGGCTCGAACCAGGACGACGCGAATATCATGTCCTTGATGAGCTCCAGCAGCTCCTGGGCTTGGGACGCGGCCGTGGCGAGGTTGACGATCTTGATGATCTGACCCCTCATAACGCCGTAATGCCTCTGCGGATCGCCCTTCACTATGAGGCGGTACGCCTCGTAGCAGGATATCACGGCGGACAGCACCGATTTCCCGCCCCTTCGCCCGCAGGCAAGGACCAGGTCCTGGAGCCTCCATGGCTTTTTCAGCCACTCCTCGCTCACATTGCATCGCTGCTGCCGGATCAGGAACTGGGCGTATTGGGCCTCCGTGAGCAGGTCGCCCTTGGCGTCGCCCGGGAAGTGTCGCACCTGGATGCACGGCTCCTTGTCGTCGAGGGGCAGGCCGTAGTAGCACTTCAGGATGAACGCCTGCTGCGGCATGAGGCCCCGGCCTGTCTTCGGATCCTTGGCCAGATTCAGGTATTGCGGGCTTTCCGCGAAGGTTATGATGTCGACCTCACCCTCGGCGTCCGCGATCAGGCTGTCCATGGCGTCCGTGAACGCGGACTCCAGCGCGCCCGGAAGCGGACCCTTCGGCTCCGGTTTCTGGATTTTCTTCCTGGGCCTAGCCATGCACAGCCGGTGGTTTTGATGGAGACATTAACAGGTGGCAGGCCCTTCGGACAGCCGCCGCAGGGACTCCCGGACATACTCCTGGTGCTTCTCGAACATGAGGTACCGCCTTCCGCACCTTGTCGCGGCGACGGCGGTGGTGGACAGCCCGGCGAACGGATCGAGCACGGTGTCTCCCCGGTGCGAATACATCCTGATGAGCCTGTACGGCACCTCGGGTGGGTACTGCGCACCATGCATCTCCTTGGGGCAGTCCCGCCACACCGAGGACGCCGGTATCTTCCACACGCTGTTCGCGCACCATTCGGCCCATTCCGCCTTCGTGATCTTGCTCTGCTCCCTCAACGCCTTGTCGGCCGGCGGCATCTTGCCGTGCTTGCGCCACACCCAGATGTACTCGAAGTTCTGGGACACGAGCATGCCCGGGGGGTACGGGTACGTGCCGAAGGCGGTCACCCTCGCCGACGCCACCTTCTCCCACGCGATCTGCGCGAACAGGTACGCCCTGCCGTCCTGCCTGAGGAACAGGCTGAAGTCCGACAGCGGATCCAGCATGTGCCTGTAGCCCAAGACCTGCTTGGATACCGGTATGGCCCCGACGTTTATGCACAGCTTGCCGCCCGGCTTCAGGGCGCGGACGCAGAGGGACCAGGTTTGGTTCATTTCCTCCACGTAGTCGGAGTAGTCGGGCCACTGGCTGTACTCTTTGAGGTTCCAGTACGGCGGGCTGGTGACCACCAGATCGATGCTGTCCTCCGGCAGCCCAACTAGGCCGTCCCGGCAGTCGCAGCACCGCACTTCACCGTTGGGATCATCCTGCATCGGCGCACCGCATAAGGTGGTCCACTACAGACCGAACAACCCTCTCCATCGAGGGCTTGGGCAACTCCGGGCGGGCGGATGCGATGGCCCCGGAACCCTTCAGGGAGAGGTACTCCAGAGGAAGGTAGTTCCCCTGCTCGGCCTGCTCCTTGAGCATCTCGCCCAACCTTCGCATCACATTCCTAAGGGGTACCGACACGCCGCTGTAGTTCGGGAAAAGGGAGTTGGATGTCGTGGCCACCGAGGGCATGACCTGGCCCATCGCCCTGAGAAGCGGCTGGTCCGTGCCCTTGGAGGCCGGCACCCACATCTTCATCGGATCGAAGCCCTCGAACACCTCCGCCAGATTGTTCTGCTTCTTCTTCAGTCGCTCCCGGAAGGCCGGATCGATGGAATGCTGGAACCACTTCTGCCCGTCGTACACTTCCAGGGCGAAATCCAGGTCCTTCTCCCAGTCTTCCTCGGTGTACCTCGACCACTCGCGGAAATCCCTCAAATCCACCGGGTCCCCGGCCTTGTGCCTCACCGTGGCCACCTTCAGGTTGTCCTTGTTCTTCAGCAAGCTGGGCATGCTGCCCGTGAACGGCTCTCCGGCGTTCGGGGAGCCCTCCTTCCACACGAGCGCCCTCTGGTCGAAGTCGTGCGTGTATTCCAAAACCCCGGGCGGATCGACAACTGGCCGCTTCTTGGTAGACTTCGTTCTTTTATTCCTGTCAGGCTTGCCCTGCCTCCTCCATTCATCCTCGTTGAACCCAACAACTCGGAAGGGCATTCGTACGATCTTGGGCGCCGCGCCCGAGTCCGCAGCGGGCTTGCTCATACCCTCGACCATCTTCTTGAAGTCGGACCGCTCGGATCCGGAGGCCAGCCCGAGCTTGACGAGCATTATGAGTTCGACGACATCCCTCAGTGACCCGGGGACACCGCCGCCAGCATCTATCTTCAGCCCGTAGCTGGCGGGTAGGCTTTCGACGGCCTCATGAAGCATCTCCTTCAGCTTCTCCCTGGCAACCTCCCGCCTCGGCTTGCCGGCGTCGGACTCATCGGGCGCATTCAGGTGCTCAACCCGCTTCTCCTCGTCCTCCCGCTGCTCAGGCGCGGTCAGCGTCTCGCCAAGGGTTCCGCCGTCCTCCCCCATCTCGACATCCAGGCTCTGCGGCGCCGACGACTCCTGCAACCACGTCAGCAGCTCCTTGCTGGTCTTCGGCCGTTTGAAGGACTTGGCGGTCATCTCGCCGCCGCCGGGAATCTGCGCGGTGACGGTCTCGGGTTCGTCCCGCCTGAAGTTCTCGTTCAGCCAGTCCGCGATCGCATCCAGGTCCGGACGGTCACCGGGCGGGAACATCTCCGTGCCCCTGAGCGGGGCCACATACCTCGCCCAGTTCCGCTGCCCCCTGGTCTGGGTCGGCTTGTCCACATCCCACGCGTCGCCCGTGTCGCGGTTGCGCACCATCCATCGCGCGTTGGCCACGATGGTGTTGTAGATGTGCATGTCGGAGTCGTACTTCCACTCGAAGCTGCGGTCCTGTATCTTCGACCGCACGACCTCGAAGAAGATGTTCAGTACGGTGTCCCTCGCGATGCGGCCGGCGTCAGCCCCGTGCTCCCGTGACAGCAAGGCGCCCTTGGGCTTGTCTTGTCCGACCGGGTATGACGCCATGTACCACTTGGTAAGCGAGGCGAGCGGCTTGGGGAACTTCTGCTCGATCCACTTCCGCACGTCCTCCCACACGCCGGGGTCCCCCTCGTCGGCCCGCCGGGCCATGTCGCTGAGGTCGGCGGCCAGCCCCCGCGACATCGTGCCGCGATCGACGCCGGCGACGGCGTCGGCCAGCACGGACCGGAGGTAGGACAGCAACCCCTCGACGTCGTTTCTGGAGAAGGCCTCGTGGGCGCGGCCGACGCCCTCGTGAACATTCCGCAGGATATCCTCCACCGCATCCCTGAGGGACTCCCACATGTGGCCGCCCCGGTCGTCCAGGGCCTTCTGGTAAAGGTCTCCGATCTCCGGGTCGGACGACACCGAATCGAGAAGCCGATTCACCTTCGCGGGCGTGGGGGAGCCTCCCTCCGCCACCTCCTCAAGCACCTCCATCGCGCCGCCGACGGCGGCGAGCCTCTCGAACGCCCGGATAACGAATGGGGTTATCATGACTCGCCTCCCGGCTTCCTGAGAGCCAGCTTCCCGGACTTCACCATGTCGGCGGCCTGCTTCTTGGCCTCGGCGTCCTCCTTCTTGAAGCGCTCGATTCGCTCGCGGCTGGCCTTCTCGCCGCCGAACCTCTCCCTGTCCTCGCCCACCATCCGCCACTGGCTGTCGGCGCTGTTGCCGACCACCCAGTCGAGGGCCTTCTTGGCCGGGGTGGTGTTGCGGGTCGTGCCTATGCCCGGGGCGGACGGCCTCCGCTTGAGTTGGCGATCGCACACGCTGCACTTCGGGCCGCCGGCGGCCTCCGCTTCCCTCATCGCGGCGTACGAGGGGAAGGACACCTCGACAGACCCGTCGGATTCGGCGGCGGGCGAGGCGAAGTGCCCGAATGCGGCATGCGCCTTGGCCAGCCTTTCGTCGTCCGTTAGGTTGGTCAGGCAGTCGTCGTTGACGCACCTGAAGATGTACTTCGGCATTACTCCCCCCTCAGGCTGGCGACCACGGATTTTCGCACCCGGCCCCCGCGGCGCTTGTCCAGGAGTCCGTCCACGATGGCGGCCACCGTCTCGGAGCCGTCCGCGCGAATTCTATCCTTGCCAAGCATCCGGCAACCGTCATAGCCGAGCATCTCGTTCACAGCACGGGCGACGGCGGCAGAGAACTCGGCACCCGCCACCTCCCGGCCGACGGTCTGGGAAAGGGTGGCGATAGGGCGGGCCTGCCCGCCCGCCATGTGCCACAGATCTCTAGCGGCCCACACCTCGTACAGCGAGGCGGACACCTTCATCCCGAGGGCCGCGGAGAAAGCGTCCTCCGTGCTAAGCCGGGTTTCCTCCTCCTCGTCCGGCGCGGTGAGCCGCAGCACGGGTCCCTGCGGCACCACAATCTGTTCGCGCAACACTGGCATCTATGCCCCCCAGTCGTCAAAACGATACAAGGGAGCCGGGCGTACTGTTTTGTTTTTTGCTGATGGACTCGGGCAGGACGGAGGCGTGATGGCTGAAACCAAATTGCAGGCCAACAGCGGGCTTCTCCGGGCGATCGGCCCACGGCTATACCCGGACGCGAGCACCGGTATCATAGAACTGGTGTCCAACAGCTACGACGCCGACTCTACGGCCGTGCGCATAGAGGTCAAGCCGGACGAGATAGTGGTGGGCGACAACGGGAACGGCATGGGAGAGTCCCTGCTGGTGAACTTCTTCACGCTCGGGAAAAGCATCAAACAGCCCTCCAGACTCGGCAGGCAGCCAATCGGGCAATTTGGCATCGGCAAGTTCGCCATCCTAGCCATGGCGAACAAGTTCGACGTGTACGGCGCATGGAAGGACGAGCAGGGCGAATACGAGTACAGGCGGGCGTCCTTCGACGGCACCGTCATCGACACCGAGACGCTGCTGGACGACATCACTATCCCGATCTCCCCGATATCCGAGGAGGAGTGGGAGGAGCAGGTGCTGTCCTGCGGAGTGCCTGCGGACCCGGACGCGAAGCACTCGTCGGAGGAGTTCGACACGGGCGTCATAGTGGTGCTGCGCAGCCTCCGGAGCGGGTTCAGCGAGGAGCTGATCCGGGCCAAGGTGGTGGAGCGCCTCAGCCACACTTTCAAGAACCAGTTTGACGTGTACGTCAACTCGGAGCTGGCCGAGGAGAGGTACGTCCATGGCGCGAGGTATGCCGTGGATGTGGACACGCCGTACGGCCCGATCACGGGCGAGGTGATCGCCGCGCCGGACACATACAAGCTCAACGACCTCGTCGGCGTCAGGGTGCAGGTGCGCGTCCGAATGGTCAGGCGGGAGCTGTTTGGCGCAGACGCGTACGACTACGAGACGTCGCGGCAAATCACGGGCTACATAGATGTGGAGTTCCTGAACGACTACATCACGCCCGACAGGACGGCCTTCATGGAGTCCCCGCAGCTCCAAGCCGTCGAGGACGCCATGCTGCCGCTGCTCAAGGACATCATCGACATGGAGAACCAGGCGAGGGCCAGCGACATCGCCCAGAAGCAGTCGAAGATGCTCAACAGGGCCGTGAGGCAGGTGACCGCCGTGCTGCGGCAGTTCCCGAACCTGGCGTTCCCGGAATCTGCGCTCTCGGACTCCATCCCGGTGGAGCTCTCGCCCAACGAGCACAAGGCTGAGGTGGTCGCCGAGCTTGAGTCGGAGTCGGATTTCGAGGCCAACGTGTCCGCGTCGAACGCGAACATCGATCAGATCATCAAGGCCATCAAGAAGGCGGCCGACGACCTTCGGATAACCGACGGCCTGCCCGAAGAGGACGACATCGACAGCTATTCGGACATCGTTGATGCGATATCGAAGTTGCTCGGCGAGGAGTCCGCGCCGCTCGTGGAGGACATCAACGCGATGCTGACGGGCAGGGTGTTCGAGCAGCAGGATGTCGAGGCCGCGAAGGGGCTGCTGACGAAGAAAATCATCGAGTCCATCACCGACTTCGTCCGCGAGCAGCTTGAGAAGCAGGCCCGCGAGGGCCTGCTCGGCGACGGCGAGGAGGGCATCGTGTCCGGGAGTCCCGCCATGGCCGGGGACCGCAACCTGGGCATGGGGAACGACAGGCCTGGCAGGTCGTCGTCCAACCAGCTTCGGATCCGGCCCCCTGTCATCGGGCAGGTGATACCGGTGGAGAAGCCGGTGGAGCCGTCGCCCCCGGAGGAGTCCGACACGAACCTGCCCACCACCCTCAACCCCAAGGAGGAGGGAAACGACGACGAGGCGGCACGCGCCGACTACCAGAACTATGTGGCGGTGACCATAGAGCATCTGGGGCCCGACGGTCCGGCGTCGCTCCTGGCCGAGGGGTTCGGGCATCACGGCACGATGATCTACGTCAACGCCGACCATCATGTCTACAAGGAGATGGAGCAGGTCCGGATCGGGTACTTGAGTTTCTATGTGGCCTCGATGATTGTGGACGAGGTACTCGGCTTGCAGGACACCATGTCGCACCGCGAGAAGGTGAACATCAAGGCCGAGCTGCTGAAGCAGATGATGCTCCGCGATCGAAAGATGCTGTTCAGGAAGTAGCGCAGCACCTCGAATCTTCCGAATCTTCTAAAGTCTTTACGGGATTCTCACGGCGTGGACAGGGACACCGTCAGGATTGGGGGGCATCTGCTGGCCTGCGCCGACTGCCGCGACATGCGGGAGGTGGGGGACGGGGAGGCGGACGCGATAATCACCTCGCCCCCGTATGCGGACGCGAAAGACTACGGCGACCCCGACGCGAGCTTCGGACCTGACCCGGACGCCGTGTCCAACTGGTTCTCACCAAAGATAAGCGAGTTCCTGCGGATCCTCAAGCCCGGCGGTGCGGCGGTGCTGGTCGTCGGTCCACGGCTCAAGCAGGGGGCGTACCACCCTTGGCGCGAGCGGCTGATGCTGGACATGCATGCCGCCGGTTTCATGCCTTGGGAGGTGGTCGCGTGGCACAAGAAGAAGTTCCAGCCCATAACTGGCCGGATGGGCCAGGCCGTCGAGTGGGTCCAGATGTATTTCAAGGGGGGCAGGGGGGCTTGGATGGACCTAGACGCCTTCAGGCAACCCTACAGCGAGCGTAGCCTGCGCAACATGAGGAAGGACGGTCTCATAAAGCGATTTAACCGTCAGAAGATGGAGGAGTCGCCGCAGGAATACAGCAACGAGACCGTGGAGTGGCGGCCGCACCCGAAGGGCGCGGCGGCGAGGAACCACATGGAGATCATATCGGACGGGCAGAAGCGCGCGCGGTTCAAACACCACGCCGCATTCCCGGAGGAGCTGGCCGAGAAGTTCGTGGCCGGCTGCTGCCCGCCGGGCGGTCTGGTTGTGGATCCGTTCAGCGGCACCGCTACGACAGGCGTGGTCTGCGACCGGCTGGGGAGAAGGTTCGCGGGCTACGAGCTTGTGCCGAAATGGCACAGAATTGGGGCCTCCAGGATGAGGGAGGCGTCGCGTCAGTAGTCGAACTTGTCGGGATCGGGAAGCTCTCCGTACTCGTCGCCCTCTCGCGGACTCGAATCCGGGAACTTCGCCCAGAACCTCTTGGACACCTTCAGCGTCTCGTATGCCTTCAGGTACCCGCTCTGGCCGGCGGATGTCATCTCGCACACCTTCTCCCAGTGCCGTTCGCATAGCGGCTTGCCGAGCCACCCTACGACCGTTCCGGATGCGCATCTGGGCCAGGCGCATCGGTCGCCCGGTGCCATGTCAGCCCCCCTTGGTGAGGTCCTTCCTGGAGTCCCAGTCGTCCGGCTTGTAGTCCCGGCCAACCTTGGCATGCACGATGTCCAAGATGATCATCGAGGCGCTGGACCTGACCTTGTCCAGCGTGTCGAATCTGGTGACGACTGCGGCGAGGGCCTTTCGGGCCTCGGGCAGCGCCGCCGGGTCGGACGCGCAGATGAGCTTCTTCCTCTTGTGATCGCTGGTGTCGTAGACCGTGACTTTCAGAATCGGCATCGTGCCCCCTCTCTTGCGTTTGCCGCAAGGGATTATATCCTAGAGGGTCTGCTGCCTGCCGTATGCCTGCACGATCCGCTCGACCATCGGGTGCCTGACGATATCCGACTTCGTCAGCTCGACGATGGACACGCCCTCCACGCCGTCGAGCCTCTCGGCGGCGTCGGCCATCCCGCTGCCGAACTGTCTGGCGTCTATATCGACTTGGGTGGCGTCTCCGGTCACGATCATCTTGCACCGTTTCCCCATCCTGGTGAGGAACATCAGCATCTGGTTGGGCGTGGCGTTCTGGGCCTCGTCCAATATGACGGCGGCGTGATGGAGCGTCCGACCCCTCATGAACGCAAGCGGTGCGATCTCTATCCTGCCCTCGTCCACCAGCTTGGAGAGCATGTTCGGCTTCATCATGTCCGACAGGGCGTCGTGGAGCGGTCTCATGTACGGGTCCAGCTTCTCCGAGACATCACCGGGCAGGTAGCCGAGCTTCTCCCCGGCCTCGACCGCGGGCCTCACGAGGACAATCCTATCGACGGAGTTCCGCTTGAGCATCGACACGGCCATCGCCACGGCCAAATACGTCTTGCCGGTGCCGGCCGGGCCGAAGCAGAGGGTCAGGTCGCTCTTGAGCATCGCCGATATGTACTCGGACTGTGAGCTGGTGTACGGCACGACCGTGCCGCACATGTGCTCCAGACGGACGGGGGATTCCCTCTTTATCGCATCATCCACCACAGTGTCGATTACCTCGGAGGTTATCCGGCCCGACTTCTCCGACATGCCGACCAGCGATTGCATCACCCGCTGCGCGCGCTTCGCCGCGGCCGCGTCCTCTGACGCCACGGTGATGTTGCCGCCCTTCTCGGTTATGTCCACGCGGAGGCGGTGCCGCATGTGTTTCAGGTTCCTGTCCGACGGTCCAAAAAGGGCCGTGCGCCGCGTTGCGTCAAAGCTCAGCGTAAGCTTCAAAGCCTTCCCTCCGGACATCGTTGTGGCGGTAATGGTGATTTAGGCCTGGCCGATCGTCCATCTCGCCGATGCCAGACGAATCAAAACGAAATCGAACGTCACTTCCGACCATATTCGTCGATGCCTTCGCATTGGGGGCAGGATCCGGCGCGGAGGGACTCGTCCGCCGCCAGCGGATCGTCCCCCGGGGATGTGGTGGTGGTCTGCTCCCGCAGGGCGGCATCCCTCGCCGGCTTGACGAACGCATGGTACATGTACGCGGACATCGCGTCCGGCACGGACCGCACGACATAGGGCTGCTCCTGCTTGGGGTCGAACCGCAGCCACTGGGTCTCCCCGGACTTGATGCCCCGAAGGGACTCGGCTATCTCGGACACGTCCACGCCATTCTGCAACAGCTTGGACACGCACCGGCCGAGCGCCTCGCAAAGCGCATGCACCTCGTCGCCGCTGCGCCCCATGACAATTTTCACTTCCTTGAGTTCGTCGGTGTCCTTGCAGAAATCTATCAGCACACGGTTTTCGTGGCTCATGAAACTGACGCTGCGGCACTCCATCACGGTGGGGCGAGACCATGGCTTGGCGGATGGCGGGGCAGCGTCATCCTGCCCGTCATCGTCTCTGGAGGTCTCGAGTATGTTCTCGCGGCAGCTCTCCCGGTAAACGGTGACGCCCTTGCACCCGGCCTTCCAGGCTCGCATGTAGATGGCGGACACCTCCTCCTCGCTGGCATCGGGGGGCAGGTTTATCGTGGAGCTTATCGATGAGTCCACGAACGTTTGCGCTGTGGCCTGCATGTCCACACGCGACTGCCAAGGTATGGAGTGCGAGAAAGCGAAGAACGAGGGCAACATGTCAAGCGCATCCGGCGTGATGTCCTCGGCGTTTGCGGGGAAGTTGGCGCCGGTGGCTTCCCGCCACCTTGTTATGGCGGGATCGTATACGCGGAACTCGACGCGGTCCTGACCACCGAGGTTGGAGTACCTCTTGTACACCGGCGCGAACATGGGTTCTATGCCGCCGCTGGTTTGCCCGAGTATCGCTATGGTGCCCGTCGGCGCGAAGGACACGACCGTCACGTTCCTCAGACCGTGCTCGGAAATCCTTCGCTTGAGCCGCTCGGGGAGTCGCCGCACGAATGGGCACATCTGGTGCTTCTCCCAGTCGAACTCCGGAAACGGACCCGCCTCCTTGGCCAAGTCCACGGACTGGTCGTATGCCGAGTCGCGTACGAACTCGCAGAGCCTGCCCACAAACTCGACGCTCTCCTTGCTGCCGTACACCATGCCGAGCGACGCAATCATCTCCCCGAGTCCCATCACGCCCAAACCTATGCGCCTGAACTTCTGGCTGGCCTCTCTCTGCCGCTCCAGCGGGAACCTGCCCTCATCCATCTCCACGGTGCGGACCTTGTCCAGAAACCTCACGCCTGCTCGCACGGCCGTCACAAGCCTGTCCCAATCGACCTCGGCAGCGTCGGTCCAAGGCAGCCTCACCATATGCCGGAGGTTCACGGATCCGAGGTTGCACGAGTCATAGGGGGGCAGTGCCTGCTCGCCGCAGGGGTTAGTCGTCAGTACTTCGCCGCCATCATACTGGTTGGACGGACTCTCGCGGGTTATCCTGTCCCAGAACATGAGTCCGGGCTCCGCCTGCTTCCATGCCTGGTGGCAGATGTCTCCCCAGTAGCCTCTCGCGTCCACGGTGGACTCGTGCTGCATTTCGCCGTCGCTGGACTCCCAATGCAGCCGGAACTCCGATCCTGCGGAGACCGCCTCCATGAACTCGTCCGTGAGCTTGACGCTCACGTTGGCGTGTCCGACGGCGCGGCGGTTGTACAGGTACCCTCTCGCCTCTGGACTCATCTTGGAGAGCACGGACGGATCGACGTCGTCCTTTATGCTCAGGAATGTCGGGGCGTCTGGGTGATGCACCGGGATGGTTATCATCAGCGCGCCGCGCCTGCCGTGTTGCCCGACCGTGCCGGTCACTTTGCTGAAGAAGTCCATGAACGACACGGAGCCGCTGGATGTTATCGCCGTGTTGTTCACCGGGGTGCCGCTGGGCCGCAGGCAGCCTATGTCTATGCCGCAGCCTCCGCCGTATGAGTATGTGCGGGCCATCTCCTTGGCGCACTCGAATATGTCCTCTAGCGAATCCGATTTGATGGGCACCACGTAGCAGTTCAACTGCGTGGCCTTCACGTACGGGTTGCCCATCGCGAACAGTATGCGCCCGGCCGGTATGAACCAGGAGTTCCTGATGGACTCCTCCACCTGCGCGTCGCCGTGGAAGTACTGAAGCAGCCTGTCGTGGGTATGTGATGGCGAGGTCTCCTGGTACCCCCCGTCTCTGTCCCGCAGGGCGTACTTGTCCACCCACACCCTCGCGGCCAGCTCGTCCCCACCAAAGAAATCCAACGCCCCCGACAGTGCCTCTTCGCGTGATGCCATTTATCCCCACCCTACGCGCGTACCTCTCGCGCTAATCTTGTGCAACTACCTCATCCAGTCGTCAAGGAGATGTAAACGGCGGCTTGCCGATACCTTTGTTATGGCGACCTTGACTCCGCCGTGAACTTCGTTTTGGCTCCGTCCCCCCGTGTCGGGAAACTTCATAAACCGGCGTCTGGCGGAGCCTGCCTGTCGCCGTTTTCGTCGCCGGAATCGGTCGCTTCCTCCGGCTCGGTATCCGGTTCGGTTGCGTCCAGGCTCATCCCTTCCAGCATGTCCAGCCTCTCCCTTAGTTTGCCCTCCGTGTCTATGATCCGCCGGACGGCGCCGTGCCAGACATTGCTCAGGCGGTGAACAATGAGGCCATTGATCGCGACGGCCGCTGCCGCTGGCAGCCATGGTGCGTCGAAAAGCCGCAGGTTGAACACCGCTGCGCATAGGACGCCCATCCACACGCTGAGGCAGTACCCGCAACCGGTGAGCCTGCTGTACCACGCGCACCCCCGGCCCTCCTCGTCGTCCCCGCAAGCGAGCGGATAGCCGAGCTTGTCCTCTATGCCGAGCAGCCGTCGCAGCGGGGAGAGCGGGGCGGCCTCGTAGAACAGCTCGATCAGCAGCTCGCAGAGGAGCACCGCGCCGACAAGGTTGATTAGCTGTTGGACCATGTCTGATTCTAGCGACTAGCACGCCTCCCCCGGCCGGCCCTCGCCCGCGCTGCCGCCGGGCAGCCGCAGCAATCTGAAATCGGTTTCCCCGGCGGCCAGCAAGTCCCGGATGGCGGTCCTGAGCATGTCAATCCGGCCGGCGGCGGCTGCGGCGCGGACGGGCGGCTCGGGTTGCGGGACGGCGGGCACCTCCCACCCGGCGAGGATGAGCCGATAGGCCTCGTCCAGCTCTTCCAGCCAGGCGGCGACCTGCTCCCCGACATACTCCGGGTTGCACGCCGAGCTCCGCATTATCATGGGGAACCTCATGCCCGGCAACGGGTGATACCGTCCCGTGCCCACGGCCGGCATATCCCTGCGAGGGCAGTCGCATCTCGTTTCGTTAACCTGCCCAAGTTCGATCTGGTCGTCCGAAACCTCGCGGTTTTGGCTCCTTTTCCCGTCGGTCGAGACGCCCAGCCCGCTGGGGGAGTTCTCGGCGTCCAGCGGCGTCGCGTACGAGAACCCGCACCTTCTGGGAGACACGCTGCTGTCGTAATAGCTGTCGGCCCGGGACAACGCGGCCACCTTCAGCACCTCTTCCCTGAGGCTCTCGTACTGCCGTCGCTCGGCATCCGTCTCCGGCGGGGGCAGGGACAGCCAAAAGTCCGCGTAGTCGGACGCCTCCTGCGGCGAAATCCGGAAATCGTTATCGGTGTCCGCGGGATGGGTCTTGTTGTCCCCGCATTCCCGGGTGTCGTCGTTGCCGCATCCGGGATCGACGGTGGAGATTCCGCCCGAGGTGCGGCTCTGCGGGGGGAACCTCCGCATGGGTCCGTTGAAGCCGAACTGGGACGCGAGCCACTGCACCGTGAGATCGTGTATATCGGCGTCGAACAGGTCGGTGTGCAGCCGCCTTCCGGCTAGGCGTATCAGATCGGACATTCAGGCCTCCGCAGAGAGGGTCGAGGGGCAAACAATACCAGCGCCGCGCGGCACCTTATGGAGTGTTCATCCCAAAGGCTTTCGCATGGCGAAACCAAGGGTGCTTCTGTCGGTCAACACGTACAACCGCTTCGGGGGCGGGGCGTATTTCCCGAAATGGTGGGAGCACATCGAGAAGATGGTGGTGGAGCCGTACCGGGACATGCTGGATGTTGCCGTGTACGACGACGGCAGCACGGACGAGGGCATGGGCGATTACCTAGTCGGGCTGAAAAAATCGGGGCGCGTGGACTGGCTGACACTTGGACCCGACCGCAACCCGCTCCTTCCGCTCGCGCGGCATGCCTTCGGGAACGTGGGGTACGCCTACTCGCTGTCCGGCTGGCCGGAACACGAGTTCGTCCTCCACTTCGACACCGACATCTGGTTCGTGCGCCCGGAGGAGGATCGCGGGTTCGACTGGCTGAACACCTGCATAGACCGACTGCGCGGCAGCGAGGCCACGTTCGCCACATCCCTGTGGGGCTGTCTTTGGAGCAACGGTGCCAGCTACCGCGACGATAGGCCGCCTAGCTGGTTCCACCTCCGCTGGGAGGATCCGTCCTGGGTCGAGTCGAGCTTCTTCTCCACGAGGATGTTCCTCGCCCGATCGAACGAGCTGGCCGAAAACAGCGTGGCGGCACTGACCGAGGTCGGAAGACCGGGATGGACAAGGAACAACCGCAGGAGCCTGATTGGAAGAATAGACTCGTACGAGCGCTTGGTAAACAAAAACGAGATTTACGCCAAGAGGAGGCATGCGGCCTTCCTCCGGCAAGAGTCGGGCGTGGTCACGCTGCACATAAACTGGCTGAAGGACCTCGCGTGGGCCAAGCGGAGGCTTGGCGTGCGATCGGAGGCCGACATCAAGCGCATCAGGTAGACTTCACATCTCCTCGCGGAGCGCGGCCTTGGCGAAATCCAAGTCCACGCGACAGGCTTTCGCGCACGCCTCGATGTTTCTTGCGTACCTAGGATCGGACCCGAGGTACATCTTGACCAGGCACATGCGGCGATGCTCCTCCCATGTGCGACGGTCTATCATCTCCTTCGCGAGAAGGAAGTTCGCCACCACGCCCTCGTTGAGCTCCTGAATATGGTGGCCGTCTGTGAGCCATGCCCGGAAGAACTGCTCCTCTGCGACATACTCGCAGCGTATGAGCTTGAACACCCGCCGCAACCACCGTACGACATGCGGTTGGATGACAACTGCCCCGTTGCGGGTGGCGACCAAGATGCTATCCACCGTAGTTCCTCCGCGCGTACTCGCCGGACATGATCTCCCTGAACACGGTCCGCATGTCCGCATTGTCACGGTACCATTCTACCGTGTCGGTCAGCCCCTTGGCGAACCCCACCGACGGCCTCCAGTCAAGCTCCTTCTGGCTCTCGGACGCGTCCAGGGAGTACCGCCTATCGTGCCCGAGCCTGTCCTGCACATGCGCAACGAGGTCCTGCGGCTTCTCCAGCGCGTCCAGAATCATGCCTATGATTGTGAGGTTGTCAATCTCGTTGCCACCGGCGAAATGGTAAACCCGCCCGGCCTGCCCCTGCTGGTACGCCGCCCACACGCCACGGCAATGGTCCAGCACATGTATCCAGTCCCTGACCTGCCGGCCATCCCCGTAAACCGGAAGCGTCTCGTCGTCCATGGCCTTGTAGATCATGACCGGTATGAGCTTCTCCGGCAACTGCCGCGGGCCGTAGTTGTTCGTGCATCTCGTGACCCGCACATCGAGTCCATGCGTCCTGAAATAGGAAAGCGCAACGAGATCACCAGCGGCCTTTGTCGAGGAATACAGGCTGCTGGGGTCCAGATTTGAGGTCGTCGTGGCGCTCCCGGTGTCCAGAGAGCCGTACACCTCGTCGGTGCCGATCTGCACGAACGTAACCGGACGGTTTGCGTCCTTGAGGCCCTTGCACGCCTCGGCCAGCGAATGTACGCCCGCCACGTTCGAGCGGACGAACTCGTCGCCGCCCTGGTTGCTCCGATCAACATGGGACTCGGCCGCGAAGTTGAAGACGGCGATGGGGCGCAGCAGGCGCAACATCTCCCGCATGGCCTCGCGATTCGAGATGTCCTCTTGGACGAAATCGAACCTGCGATCGCTCATCGCGGACCCCATGTTCGCCTTCAGCGAGGCGTAACCCATCTTGTCCACCCCGACTACGCGGACATTGAGCCCACCCACCTTGAGCAGATGGTCGCAGAAATGCGAGCCTATGAAACCCGCGCACCCGGTCACTACATAACACGGTGTTGACATGCTTGCCCTCCTCCCCGACATGGTGTGGGATGAGGACAATATCAAACGCGACATATTCACGGGAAGCCTTGTCGGGCAGCTAGAATCCGGCATGATACTGGTCGTCGGGGACATCATGCTGGACAGGTACGTGAGGGGGGAAGCCACACGGCTGGCGCCGGAGGCGCCGGTACCGGTGGTGCTCATGTCAGATCGAGATCCGGATATCAGGCTGGGCGGGGCCGCCAATGTCGCCGCGTCGGTGGCAGCTCTGGGGGAGGAGGTAACCCTCGCCGGACCTTACGGCCGCGACAGGGAGTCCGACATCCGCCGACTTTGCTCGGCGAACGGAATCGAGCTAATGGGCGAGGGGGGCAACACAACCACCACGGTCAAGACCCGCGTGGTGGACTCCAGCGGACGCCTGCTGATTCGACTGGACAAGGAGATTGGCCACGAGTGGGACGGTTCCGACTGTCTGGGCGAGGCACTTGCCCTGAAGCCCGACACGGTCATCTTCAGCGACTACGACAAGGGGTGCTGGTCGTTCTCCAACTGGCGCACGATAACCGGATACTTCTCGGCCAACTCGCCTCCGAACTCCACCCGTAGACTCGTGGTGGACGCGAAACGCAGGCTGGAGTGGTACAAGGGCGCCGGCGTGATCAAATGCAACAAGGGGGAGTGGGAGCGGTTCGGCGGAGACAACCTGTGCCCGGTAGATTCCCACGCCGTGGTGACGAAGGGGAAGGCGGGCCTGTCGCACGCTGGGCCACCGGGCTGGGGTCGGGCGGGGTTCCGCGAGTGGGACGACATAGCGGCGCCCGGCCACGATGTGCATGACGTGACCGGGGCTGGCGATATCGTGGGGGCCGTGATCGCCGTAGGGCTGTCGAGGAGGGTGCCCATACGGCAAACACTCGAGTCCGCTGTCAACGCCTCCAGCGCTTCCGTGACGAAACCTATGACTGGTGTGGCAGACCCGAGAGACGCGGGACTCCCGGAGAGAACGACGTGAGCAGACAGGACCCAGCGTATCCGGCGTATTTATCGTTTTCACCAAGAACTCATCGTGTGAGCGTTTGCAGCGACATGCACGAGATGATGATGCTGGTCAGGTCCAGGTACAACTTCACTGGAAAATCCGGTGTCGCGGTGTGCTGCGCGGATGGGGACGAGGCTGCGATGCCGGACCTGGTCGCGTCGCACAGGGCCGGGGAGGGTCTGGGGGACTTCGACGTGCCGTCGTGTGACTTCTGCCTGTGGCTGCGTGGTTTCTCCGACGAGGTAAACAGGAACCGGGGAGTCGCCGAGGCAAAACTGGCAGAGGCATCCTTCCGCTGCAAGACGCTGTTCTTCTCGCCCGGCCTATCTAGGCCCGTAGAGGAGACCGTACTCAGGCACACCAGATACGAGCATGCGAAAGAACTCGGGCGCGTAGGCGGCCGGCCTGTGTACATGTGCTGGTAAGCTACTATCTAACTGTCCTACTTGAGTGTGCCTAGTTATAGGACACCTCGTAGGTTCCTGCTTCGGCGAGGCGTGGTTTCACTGCAAAAGTCGCAGCCAGAGCCTTCCTCTCCACAGGCGTTTTGGCCCGG
>Ga0180431_10002538_pt1 | contig 24417 bp, 21 predicted proteins | sample SS_ome_11_FD_132459 | JGI IMG/M metagenome (GOLD analysis project Ga0180431, IMG submission 132459) | Hypersaline lake sediment archaeal communities from the Salton Sea, California, USA - SS_1_MS_1 metaG | ecosystem: Environmental > Aquatic > Non-marine Saline and Alkaline > Hypersaline >... | reverse complement strand
TCACTCGAAATCCTCCTTGTAACAGGGTCCTGGGGTTTAATGTTTACCTTTAGACGCCTGAAAACACGGAAGGTTTCGAGTTTTCCATTTTTTGGCCAAAAATCACGCTTGATTGAGGACTAGGCTTTGCGGTACGTTTCACGCACCCTATTCCCGCTTCACGGCCGCAGGATTCCCAGCTTCTCCATTTGGATCACCAGGCGCTTGGCGATCGGGCCGACGGCGGTTGCGGCGGAGTGCTCCAACGCGACGACCACGCCATACTGCGGATGACCGGCCGGAACGTAGCCGGCGAACCAGGCGTGGTCGGCGCGATCCGGCCCCGTCGCCACCGTGCTCGTCTTGCCCGCAATCGAAATGCCCTCCAGATAGACCGTACCGTGGGCGGCGCCCCCCGGATCGGAGACCGATTGCTCCAGGCCGCGGCGGATCGCCGCCAGGGTCGACGGTCGCAGTCCGGCGATCGGTTGCGGCGGCGGGATTTCGACCGGCCGCTCGGCAACGGGCGATCCCTCGTCGGCCGATTCCCGCTGCCGGAAACGCTCGACCACGTGCGGCGTGACCAGCCGGCCGCCGTTGGCGACCGCCGCTGTGAGCCGGGCGACTTGAAGTGGCGTGGCCGCGAGCGAACCCTGCCCGATTGACAGCGATTGCGTATCGCCGGGCCGCCACGCGCGTCCTTCGAGCCGGCGGACCGTCGCTGCCGTGGGCACGGTCCCGGCCGCTTCCCCCGGCAGATCGACGCCGGCGGGTCTCCCGAAGCCGAATCTCGACGCCCAATCGACCAGCGGCCCCGGCCCCATTTCCGTGCCGTGGTGGAAAAAATAGACGTTGCAGCCCTTCGCCAGGGCGTCGGCCAGGGTCACCTCCCCGTGCCCGGTCCCATGGCGCCGATAGACCGCGCATCGCCGGCTATCGGGCTCGTGGAGATAGCCCCGGCAGAAGAACTCCGCGTCGGGGTCGAGTTTTTGCGATTCGATCAGGGCGGCGGCCGTAACCGGAGTGAAGACCGCGCCCGGCGCAATCGCCATCTGCACGGTGCGGTCGAACAGCGGATGCGACGCCGCGTTCATCACCCCGGCAAGCCTCTCCGGGTCGCCGCCAAGGAACCAATTCGGATCGAACCTCGGGGCGGAGGCGACGGCCAGCAGGGCGCCGGACCGCACGTCGATCACAACGACGGCCCCGCCCGCCGGTTCCGCTTTGGCTGCGTAGACGGCCCGCTGTTTCAGAGCGGCGTCGAGCAACTCCTCGGCCGCGCGTTGCAGCGCCGGATCGATGGTCAGGATCAGGTCGCACCCGGTACCCGGCGCCGGCTCGAAAAACGACCGCAAAAGTTCCCCGCTGTGGTTGGCCAGCTCGACGCGTGTCCCGCGCCGGCCGCGCAACAGCGGTTCGTATCGCCGTTCGAGCCCCGCCCGGCCGACGACGTCCTCGTGATGATAGGCGGCGCCGGGCCCTTCGAGTTCCCCCCTGCCGACGCGGCCGAGATGGCCGACCAGGTGGGCGGCGAGCGAACCCGCCGGATAGACGCGACGAACCTGCTCGACCACCTCGACGCCCGGGTACTGCTCGGCGCCGGCACGGATCCGCTCGACCGCCTCCGACGGAATGTCCCCGGCAACGACGTGACGGGCGCGTTGCTCCGCGACTTCGGTCACTTCCGGGCGCCGGCGTTTGACGCTTTCGGCAATCCGCTCGACGCGGTTTTGAATCCGGCGGGTGCGGTGGTTCCATTCATCGGACGAAACGCCACACAACTCGGCCAGGCGCCGCTGAAGGTCGCGCTGCTCGAGCCGGCGATAGTCGACCGCCAGCGACTGCACCCGGCGGTCCTCGGCCAGCACGGTACCGTCGCGTGCCAGGATTCTTCCGCGGAGGCCGGGCACGCTTGTTTCGCGCCGGACGGGCTCGACGGCCTTCGCCCGAAACGCGGCCCCCTGCGTCACCTCGAGCTGCACCGCCCTGCCGAAGACAACCAGCAGCAGCAGGGCGAACGCGGCCAGGCAAATCCGCATTCGCCGGCGCGAATCGACAACCGCCGGCGCTGCGGCCTCCGACGCATGAAACTCGTGCCAGTCAAAGGACATGAGAAGGTATCGTGCTTTGTCCGAAAATTCGCAGCTACGCTCGCCAGAGCGTGGTTAACGAGTCAATCCCTTCTTGCAGAAACATGGGCACCGGGTGGAATCTTCGCCACACGATACCATGACGCCGAGGATTTACAAAGAGCTATTCGTCGTCCGAGGCGCCTCGCACCAGCAGCCCCAACTCGCGGCCGCCGACGAGCCGGAACGCGGTGCAATAGACGGCCACGCTTGCGCCCAGCGGCAGCAACACCCTGAGAATCTCGCCCGGGAGCCCCTCGTGATAAGCGATTTGTGCGAGCACGGCATAACCGGCCGCGGCCATCAGGGCGGTGGCCAGCAGGGTTTGCAGGGCCGTCCGGCCCAGGGAAAGCCACTGCAGGCGGCTCTTGCGCCGCGAGAAGATCAGCATCAGCACCAGCACCTGCACGGCGGCGGAAATCGACGTGGCCACGGCCAGACCGGCCTCGGCCAGGGGCCAGATCAGCGTCAGGTTCAGCGTCAGGTTCAGCCCGACAATGGCGGCGGCGGTCCGCACCGGCGTGGCCGTGTCGCCCAGGGCGTAGAAACCGCGGATCACCGCCGGCAACGCGCAGAACGCCCAAACGCCGGCACCGTAGCAGGCGATCATCCTCGCCGTCCGGGCGGTGTCTTCGGGCGTAAATGCGCCGTGCTCGAAGAGCAATCTCGCCAGCGGCTCAGCCAGCATAATCAGCCCGACCCCGGCCGGCACGCCCAGGCAAACGACCAACCGCAGCCCGAGTGTCAGGTCGCTTCCCAGTTTCTCGCGGTCGCCGCGCGCGGCATGGCGGCTGAGCAGGGGAAAAATCGCGGCCGCCACCGCGAGCCCCAGCACGCCTAACGGAAAATGATACAACCGTTCGCCGTAGTAGATGGCCGCCACGGCGCCTTGTTGCATCGGGTAGCGCACGCCGCCGAGCCAGGCGATTCGCTCCGCCCCTTCCGCCGGCGCCGTCAATCCCCAGGCGATCAAACTGTCGAAGAACGTGTTGATCTGCGTGACCGCCAGCCCGAAAAGCATCGGGGCCAGCGCGCGGCCGATCTTGCGGATCGCGTCCCGGCTGGCCGGCCAGTGGTACTCGAACCGGAACCCGAGACGCCGCAGCACCGGCAACTGGACAGCGATTTGCAGCACCCCGGCGACGATGACCGCCGCGGCGATCACGTAGGCCTGGGCCTGTTTGTCTTCGAAACAGGGACACACCCACACCAGCCAGATCGCCGTCAGCCAGCAGACGTTGAGGATCACCGGCGTCAGCGCCGGGATGCTGAAGTGCGACAGGGCGTGCAAGGTGGCCGTCAGTTGGGCGGCCAGACAGATCAGCAGCAGGTAGGGGAACAACACGGCCGAGAGCCCCATCAAAAGCCCGATGCCCGGATCGTGCCCCCAGATCAGCCAGATCAGGGCGAAGATCCCCTCGCCCAGCAGCACCAGCACGGCCAGAAAGGCCGCCAGCCAGGTGATCAGCACGCTCGCCAGCCGCCACGCGTTCTGCGGGTCTCTTTCGAGTTCGGCGGAGAGGACCGGCAGGTAACTTGCCGTCAGGGCCCCTTCACCGAAGAGCCGGCGGAAGAGATTGGGAATGCGATAGGCGAAGACGAAGGCATCGGCAACCCCTCCGCTGGTCAGTCCCCACAGCGCCGCCATCGCCATGTCGCGAATCATCCCCAGCACCCGGCTGACCAAAGTCCCCAGGCCGGTCACCCGGGCGCCGGTAATCAGTGGATGTTTCGGGGCGTTCATGCGGGCAATCTAAGGGTTTCCGCGACATTTGGGAAGCCGAGAAAACATAACCAGCTTGTGTGAAACGCAAGAATACCCATAATAGGGCAGGCAATCCTATGCAGGACGCCATGTCGGGTGCCACGGCCACGCTTTCGGGTGCCATGGCCACGCTTGCGGGTGCCATGGCCACGCTTGCGTGGCCATGTTGTGAATCCTCGAAAAAAGGCCCACATGGCCACGCAAGCGTGGCCATGGCACCTGTCCATCAGGGTTTCCAGAACAGAAACATGCCCAAACGATCCGCCTACCAGCAACGCGTCATCCGCGACTACTACCAGAATCAGGATGCCATTCTCGTGCAGCGCCTCGGCGAGATGGTGACCGACCTGTTCCTTTCCGAGGGAAAGGCCAGGGAACGGCTCTGGGAGCGGGTGGCCGCCACGCTCGAGAAGTTGAAGGTTCCCCAAAAGCAAGTCCGGCACATCGTCCAAAGCGATAACCCCACGCTGCTGGCCAATCTTCTGAAACAGTTGCTCGACCGGAAGTAGTAAGGTGTCCCGATGCGATCGATCGCCATCATGAACCAGAAGGGCGGGGTCGGGAAAACGACCACGGCGGTCAACCTGAGCGCCGCGCTGGCCGAAGCCGGAAACCGCGTCTGCCTGATCGACTTCGATCCCCAGGCCCACGCCACGTTGCACCTGGGCATCAACCCCGACCCGGACGAGCCGTCGATCTACGACGTGCTGGCCGGCAAGGTCTCGTTGGGCGAGGTCCGCCGGCAGGTCTCCGAGAACCTCAGCGTGGTCGGGTCCGTGCTCGATCTGGCCGCCGCCGAGGTCGAGCTGGCGGGGGTCGTCGGCCGCGAGCTGGTCCTCCGCGACAAGCTCTCCGCCGATCCGCCCGAGGCGGACTATCTCCTGATCGACTGTCCCCCGTCGCTGGGAATCCTGACGCTCAACGCCCTGGCCGCCGCCGACGAGGTCTTCATCCCCTTGCAGCCGCACTTTCTGGCACTGCACGGATTGAGCAAGCTGCTCGAGACGATCGACCTGATCGCCGCAAGGCTGAACCCGCGTCTGAAACTCAGCGGCGTGATTCTCTGCCTGTACGATTCCGGCACGCGCCTGGCGGCCGAGGTGACCGGCGATATCGAGGCGTTCTTCGCCACGGCGCGCGGGCAGGAAACCCCCTGGGCCGACGCACGGATTTTCCAAACCCGTATCCGCCGCAACATCCGCCTGGCCGAGGCCCCGAGTTACGGGCAGTCGATCTTCCAGTACGACGCCAACTCCCACGGCGCAGAAGACTACCGGCAGCTTGCCCAAGAAATCGCTTCAACAGCGGCCGCCAGGCCTGCAAGGTTCTCCGCCTAAGGAATCACTCGGAAACAACGTCGGTAATCTTGGACAGCAATTACCATAAAGCCGCGACCGGTGGTCGCGCCAGGCGTCACCCAGAACTGTTACGGTCGGTGATTCGGCGCGACCACCGGTCGCGGCTTTATAAGGCAACCTATCCCCGCGCCCGGCTGCGGCCGCACAGCGCCTGAAACTCCGGATCGAAACGGATCGGGTCGAAGTCCGGTTCGTCGTCGATGAGCCGGGCGTAGTCGGCGTCGATCTCCAGTGCCCCGGCCAGATACTCCAGCGCCACGCTCTTGTTGCCCGCCAGGCTCCAGTAACAGGCCAGATTGTAGTGGAGCAGCGCCTCGGTCGGGTCGTATTCGACTGCCCGTTCCAGGGCGTCGATCGCCTTGTCGAGCTGATCGGTCCGCTTGTAACACCAGCCTAGGGCGATGGCGATACGGAGGTCTTCCGGCTCGGCTTCGGCCGCGCGCCGCAGGTGAATCAGGGCATCGTCATAACGTTCGAGCGTCCGCAGCGCCTCGCCCCAAAGGTGCAGCGACCGGGGATCGAACTCAATCGGATCGCCCAATCGCCTCAAGGCCGACAGAGCGTTTTGTCCCAGTCCGAGTTCCAGATACCCCTCGGCTTCACGCTGGATTTTCGATCGTCGGGTTCGTTCGTCAGCCGTCAATCTCGGACTCCTTGAAGCGCGTGAAACCCTTCCATATTCGTAACACTTCAGCCGAATGGTGAAACACTTTGTACGACGGCCTTCCAAGGCCGTCGAGGGGTTGCGATGTCGCAGCGACGGCCTTGGAAGGCCATCGTACTGCAGACGGCTGAAGTAGCAACCATATTTTATTCTAGCCGACGGGCAGGAAAAACCCAATGGGGCGCCGGACATTCGTCGCAGGCAATACCGCAACCGCATTATTGTAGTAGTGCCGCCCCCCCAACACTGAGGACAATCCGTCCTGCAAGTTTGCGTCTACAATGTTTAGCCCGGATTATTCACGTAGGGTGGGACAAGCGTGCGTGAGCCCTTGGTGGGCCGGCGGAAACGGCGATCTTCCCTAAATCAATGTGCCAACGTCGCGGAACGATCGATCGCACGCGCCGGCCCACTAACGAGCCGTTTCCTTGTCCCACCCTACGAGTTCATGAATAATCCGGGTTAGGTCTACCTGCTACGCATTCTCTTCGTTGTTCGGCAGCGATTCTGCCAGTTGTTGTGTTGCCTCGGCCAAAGCCTGGTTGTCGCGTTCGATGTTGAAGAGAAGGCGAATGATTTCCGCCATGGCCTTCATCGAGACCACCGCGATGAACGTGTAGAGCAGGACCATGAGTTCCATGGTAAGGACCCGGACGAACTCGGCTACCTGCATGCCCTGGCGAAACTGGAGACCGACACCGACGGCGGCCAGCAGGCCCACCCCGCCGACAACCCATACCAGGACGTCATAGACTTGTGCAATCAGCGTCAAGACCGGGTATCGGCGTTGGCGCCCCCCGGCGGGTGCCGATATCCGAGGCGCCGCGGCGGTTGCCCTGTCGGGTTCCGGAAAGGCGGGAGCGGCAACCTCCTGAACGACGGGCACGTCCGCCTTCGAGTCGGCTACTGCCCACTGGGCGAACGGGTTGTCCGGTTCGGGTTCAGCGGCCTCGGCCAGTTCGGGAAAGACCTCCTCGGCCCATTTCCACTGGTCCCAGTCCTCGTGGATCACCTGGCAGGTCTGGTCGAGCCGGCCGTCGGCCACCCATTCCTCCAGCTCCGTTTTGGTCACAGGCCCGTATTCCTCGCCGTCGTCGGTTTGGACGTGCCACTCGGGCAGGTCGGTTTGGGCGAGTTCTTCGAGGGAGTCCGTCCCCGATTCCATCGGTTCCGCCTCCGTTCCGATCGAGGGCGCCTCGGCCAGATGGGCCTCGATCGCCTCTCGCCGTGCGGCCCGTTTCTTCTCGAGCATCCTGAGTTGTTCGGGCGAGAGCTGCTGCGCCTTTTTGAGCGCGGCCGGCTGAGCGGCCCGTTTCCCCGTTATCCGCGTCTGCTCGTCCGGATGGGGAATGTCGATCGGCGCCGAGCACTTAGGGCACTTCACCTGCTTGCCCGCCGATTGGTCCGGCGCCTGAAACTTCTGGTTGCAACCCTTGCACTGAACGTTGATCGGCATCGCCAAAACCTCCCGACACCTCGGGCCGCAATCACAAATTCGCAAGACTACTGCATTTGGCCCTGGACTGGACCCTGGACCTGGCTTTTCAAACCTAGCACCTTCACCAGGAAAATGATCAACAGCACAAGGCCGGCGATACCCGCAACAAGGGCAATAATTCCACCGAGGACGGGTATGAACGATCCCACGAAGGATGACACAACACAAATTGCGTACCACAGCCCGACCTGTTCTCCACAGTCGCCGAACTCGGTGCGGCCTTGGGCTGCAAAGTACTTCTGATACGATTTTGGAATCCGAGTGAACACGAAGAAACCCCAGACAAGATTGAACAACGGAATCAACATCAGCCAAACCAGGCCGGGTTCCATCTCGCGATATTCCGCTGGGACCTTGGCAAGACAACCGTAAAGTAACAGGAGAATGACGATCGCAATTGCTATCGCAATGAGCATCCCAATCAGGAAGATCATCAGGAATGCCGCACAACATGTGAGAATCCCTGCCGCGGCTTTCTCGGCGTCGGGGCCGCTGAGCTGTTTCTCGAGATCCTCGAACTGTTTCTCAAGATCCTGGAAATCCTGGGCCGACAAGACCCCGGAATCGCACAACCCCGGCAAGACAAACACAACCGCAAGCAACATCGCTGGAAGGAAAAGGTTTCGCATCTCTCGGCACTCCTTGGGAAAAAACACCCGATTGCGGGAAACGGCCCCTGCGATAGGATATCCGCACATCTCGGCTTATTGTAGCACACGGCTTGGGGGCCGGCAAGGACCCCGCTCCGGGGAGACCGGACTTTTGGCCTTTTTTCGGCGCATTGCCGGAATTAACGCTTGACGCTTGGAGATCCACAGAACCCCCGCACGCAGTGCGGGGGCTTTCCCTCCCACCACCCACCACCCACCACTCACCACCCACCACTCACCACCCACCACTCACCACCCACTACCCACCACTACTTCGCCTTCACGTCGTACACATACAGCTTGTGCGCGTGCCGGATGTAGAGCCTTCCGCCGCAGACGACCGGATGGGCCCAGCTCTTGCCGCCGCCGCCGGAGGGGACGCGAAACTCGCCGGCCAGATTCAGCCCGTCCGGCATCGCCGGCGCCACGCCCATCCGGTTGTTCTCGCTGAGCGTATACAGCATCCCCTCGGCCAGGGTCAGCGATCCCTTCCCGACGCCCTTCTCGGCGTAGACCTTCCGGCCCGTGTTCCAGTCGAGGCAAATCCACTTGTTCCCCGAGTTGGAACCGTAGAGGTGGCCTTCATAGAGCACGACGCCGCCATGGTGGTTGTCGAGGTCCTTATTGGCCCATTTCCTGCTGACGGTTGCCTTGGCGCCGCGGACGTCGAGCTTCAACATCTCCGAACCGGTGCCGTAGCCGGAACTGATGAAAATGTGACCGTCGTGGTAGATCGGGTCGGTCGCGTTGACGTCGTATTTCGTTTCGTGGGGGTGGCGGAAGAGCAGATCGCCGTTCTCGGCGTTGACGCCGATCAGGGCCTTGGCGGTCATGGTGAGGATAATGCGCAGTCCGCCGGCTTCGATCAGAACGGGCGAAGCGTAGCCGGCCTTGTCGCCAAGGCCCCGGGCGGCCCAGATCATCTTCCCCGTCTGCTTGTTCAGCGCAACAACGCTTGCCTTTTGGCCGCAAGGGCAGCAGATCAGGCGGTCCCCGTCGATCAGCACAGATTCGGCCAGCGCCCATTGGATGTTCTTTCCGGCGGCTTTTTCCAGGATATTCAGCCCCCAGATTTTCTCGCCGCCGTCGGTGCTCAGGCAGACGAGGTCGCCGGACGGGTTTTCATGGTAGACGCGATTGCCGTCGACGGTCGGGGTGCCCCGGGAACCCTGGTAGTCTCCCGTCCATGCCTTGCCGTTGTCGGCCGCCCACTTCTTCTTTCCGTCGAGGTCGATCGCCGTGACGACCGTGTTGCCGTGGAGGTTGCCGGCGGTGTAGATCGTCCCATCGGCGATGGCAACGCTGGAGAAGCCGTCGCCTAATCCGCCGATTTCCCAGATCATCTTCGGCCCGCCGCCCGGCCAGCTCTTCAGCAGGCCCGTGTCGGTCGAGATGTTATCGCCCTTTGGACCGTGAAAATGGGGCCAATAGGGGCCGCCGCCCGAAGGCGCCGCGCTCGGCGGCGCCTTCTGTTGGCGCGCGTATCGCTGGTCCCGCAGGCACAGTTTGCTGAGGGGAATCCGCAAGAGCCGGCCGTCGGCCTTCTGCAATCGCACAATGCCGTCGTCGGTCAGCTCCAGGAACTTCGCCTCGACCGAATACTGGCCGGTGCGGTCGGTCCATTCCCGGGCGCGGGCCGGCGCAACAAAAAACAGGACGCAAAGAGCCGGCAGTGCAAGAACGGCCGCGAGCCGTTTCGTTCGGAAAAGCATCGGTGGTACTCTCAGGTGTAGGGCCGTGAATGAGAAACTGCGACACGGGGCCGCCCGGATCATTCTCCGACTTATTGTATGCATCACTCGTTCTCGTGTCACGCGGCGACGCCCCGCATTCTCGTGTCACGCAACGATGCCCCCCCATCGGGCCGCACGATTGCCGGAGGAACCCGAATCATGCCCTCCCTTTGGGGTATATTCCGGTGAAACCCGCCACATTGCTGTTGCTTGAAACCGGCGACCATCACTATGATCTGCGGCTCGGGCGACCAGCCGGGCGCACAAGAAAAGCCTTTGGGCAAGGGCAAGGGCAAGGGCAAGGGTAAGAAGAAAGAACCTGTCGGCCATGCGAGCACAATCTCCCAGTGTTGTGGTGTTCCGCGCGTTGGTGATACTGACTTGCCTTATTGCCATTCCGTTGGCGGCCGTGTTTGGCACGGCGCTGCCGGATTTGCTCCAGAAATTGGCCGGACAACTCCCGTCGATCAACGCGCTGTCGAAGAACCGGACAAGCGGGACTGTGCGACCCGAGCCGGAGACCGCTGCGTTCGGCGCAACCGATATCGTGCCTCCGTCGGTGTCGTTGGGCGAATCGGCGCCGCAGGGCGGGTTGCAAACGGCTTCCGATCAACGGGCCCCCGTTGTTGGAGCCACCGGGGCGTGGCCCCGGCGGCCGAGCGATTCGGCGCCCGCAGCGGTTGTGCCGACATCGCACGAAACCCCTGTGAAACCTCCGCCGCCGGAGACCACCGCTGACGAGGTTCCCCGGGCCGTCAACCCGCCCCACATCGACCGGTTTACGTACATCCAAAACCGCTTGCAGGAACTGGGGGCTACCTATTACTTGCTGGAAACGTTGGGGACCCGGGATTCGTACCGCTTCTATTGCAGGATAGCCGTCGGCGGGAATCCGACTTTCATCAAGTGGTTTGAAGCTACCGACCCCGATCCTCTGACGGCCATGGCAAGGGTGCTCGGGGAAGTCGAGACGTGGCAGGCGGGCCGGCGTGAGTAGAAAACGGGGCGCTTTTTCGGGCAAAATGTCTGGTGCTCTCACCCGGCTTCCCCTTGCCAAGCAACCGCGTTTTGCCTTACGCTAGCCCGTATGAATGAGTGTCTTGCCACCACTGCCCGACAGCTCGGTAGCATCTCGCTTCGCTACCGGCAACGGTTCCGCACCGCCGCGGCGCCGGCAGCCGGGACGAGGTTGGTGAGGATGGCAGGTGCCCGCCGGGTAATGTGGGGTCGGCCCGACGACACAACGGCTGGTCCGGGCGGCCCCTGTGCGAGGGGTGCTTCGCTTGCCCGACTTGAAGCCGTTTTGTTGTTGTCCCAACAACCCCAGGCGAGCCGGAAACTGGCCGAGTTGGCCGACTTGGCGGACGGCACGAGAACTCGTACACTGGTGCGAAAACTGAACCGGTTGTATGATGCCGAAGGCAGCGCGTTTCGGGTGGAGGAGGTGGCCGGGGGATTCCAATTGAGGACCCGTTCCGGTTTCGCTCCCTGGCTGCGGCGGTTGCACTCCGCACCGGTGGAGGTTCGCCTCTCTGCCCCGGCCATGGAAACGCTGGCCGTGGTGACCTACCGCCAGCCGGTGTTGCGGGCAGAGATCGAGGCCATCCGGGGCGTGCAATGCGGTGAAATCCTCCGGCAGTTGATCGAACGCGATCTGGTGAAAATCGTCGGCCGAAGCGAAGAACTCGGGCGACCCTTCCTGTACGGCACCAGCAAACGGTTCTTGCAGGTTTTCGGATTGCGACACCTCGATGAACTGCCGCGGGCCGATTTGTTGCGGGCCGGCGAGCCCGGCCAACATCCACCCAAGCTGCAACCATCCGATAACAACCAAACGGACCAGGAAACGCCCAACGAAAACTCGATCTCTCGCAGAACCGAAGAGGAGTCCGACGTGAAAGCCCTCGCCTCTCTTGATGCCGGTCCGGAAAATCTCGCCGAACGAGATGCCGTCGCCGTCAGCGAAGCACGCCCTGGCCAACCGCCCAAGGCCGATCTCGATAATCACGATGACTACGACGACGACTACGACGACGACTACGATGACTACGAAGACGACGACTACGAAGACGACGATGACTATGACGACGAAGAAGACCTCGAAGACGAACCGTGGGAGGAAGTCGAAGACGACGAGGAGGAGGAAGGAGAAGAAGAAGAATGGGATGAAGACGAGGACTGGGACGACATGGACGACGAGGACGAAGAAGACTACGACGAGGACGAGTAGGCTTCCCGCTTGATTCGTCCGTTGGGGGCGCGCTGCCGATGGAAAACCACCTCGCCGTCGACAAATCGACCATCTGGACCGTCGGACATTCCAACCACGATATCGAGACGTTCCTTGACCTGCTCTCCCGCCACCGGATCGAAGTCCTGGCGGACGTCCGCTCCAGCCCCTACTCCGGCTATGCCTCCCACTTCAACAAGGAAACCATCGCAGGCCCCCTGCAGGAACAAGGCATCCAGTACCTCTTTCTGGGCGATCTGATCGGCGGCCGGGCCGAAGGGGACGAATTCTACGACGAGCGGGGGCACGTCCTCTACGGAAAGATCGCACAGTCGGAAAAGTTTCGGCAAGGCATTCGCCGCTTGACCGACGGGGCGGCCAGGTATCGCGTTGCCTTGATGTGCGGCGAGGAGGACCCGGCCGACTGCCACCGGCGGTTGTTGATCGGCCGCGTGCTCCGCGAGCGCGGCGTCCGCGTGATGCACATCCGCGGCGACGGGCGGATCGAAAGCGAAGAAGACCTCGCCGCCGAGATCGAGTTCCAGAAAACCAAGGGCCAGATGACCCTTTTTGACATCGAGGAGCCCGACGAGTGGAAATCTACACGATCGGTTTTACCCAAAAGTCCGCCGCCGAATTCTTCGGACTCCTGAAACGCGCCGGCGTCCGGCGGCTGGTCGACGTGCGGCTCAATAACCGCTCGCAACTGGCCGGCTTCACCAAGAGCCGCGACCTGGAATTCTTCCTCGCCGAAATCTGCGGTGCCGAGTACCTGCACCGCCCCGACCTCTCGCCCACCAAGGAAATCCTCGACGCCTACAAGAAGGGCGATATGCCATGGGAGGTCTACGAGCCGGTTTTTCTCGATCTGCTCAACGAGCGAAAGGTGGAGGAAACGCTCGACCGGCGGCTCTTCGGCGTGCCGTGCGTGTTGCTTTGCAGCGAGCCAACCGCCGAACACTGCCACCGCCGCCTGGTCGCTGAATATCTGCAATCGAAGTGGGGCGACGTGGAAATCGTGCATTTGTGAAGCCGGCTTCCAGTCCCCAACCCCTAGCCCCTAGCCCCTTAGCAAGCCTGCGGCAGCTGCAAGACGTGGTTATGTGATCTCGAATTTGAATTCCATCTCATCATCCTCGTCGTCAGAGGCACATTCTCTAATGTGGTCGATGAGCATGGCCCAATGATGCTCTGGTGATTGAAGTGCCTTGCTGTCGATTTCCGAAAGGGCTTCTGCCAAGAGATCGACCGACTTAGGATTCGACCTAATAGTCTTGCTGTCGTGATCCGTGGACCATTTGGCTGCAGCCTTGATTGATGCCCTGAACGCTTCCATGCTTGAATTGACGAATTCTGGGCCAGTCCCATGTTCTGGCGAGATTCGTTGCACTGAGCCTGAGACGCCATCACGACAGTACCACGCTTCGCCAATGTTGAATTCCTCGTCCGCGAATACCTTATATTTCGACAGTTCTTTCGCCGGATCAAAACCGGTGATCTCCTGCACGCGCAAGGCGGATGGCGACTTACGAAAGATAAGTGTGCTTTCCAAACCGGCCAACTCAAATGAGAAAGTCTTCATGTCTCTTCTTAGCACATAACGTCTGGGATCACTCGTTCAAAATGGCGCAGCTATTTTGAATCGAGTGCATCCTCTTGTTCGGTCAAATATTCCAATGGAATCGTATCGCCTTGGTTTTTACACCATTCGGCAAGCTGTTTCCTTAGCGATTCAAGAAGCTCTCCTTGTTCCGGGTTGCCTGCCAGGTTCGTCATCTCGAAGGGGTCCCTCCTCAGATCGTACAGTTCTTCCTTCGGGCGATGCTGATACCGCTCAACAATCGCTTTGGCCTTAGGATCGGTTTTTGCCTTTTCGATCCACGAATCCCAGTGCGGCAAGTAATGCGGGCCGGATTTACAGCCGGTGATGTGAGTTGTGAATGTTATTTCAGGTGTTAGATTCAGAATGTATCGATGGGTCGGCGTCCGGATTGTCCGGGCCGGACAATGGTTCGCAATTCCAGGCCCGCCGTTCTCGTTGCCCGTGTGTGTGCCGAAAACCACCTTGCGATGTGCCTTGTGATTGCCTGTCAGTACGGGAAGAAAACTCTTTCCATCAATATCTTTGGGAAGTGCGCCGCCGGCGGCATCAATGCATGTAGGGAGAACATCTGCAAGACTGATCATCGCGTCAGTCGCTGATCCAGCAGCGATCTTTCCGGGCCATCTGGCCGTGAAAGGAACACGAAGCCCTCCATCATACACACACCATTTAGAAAATGGCCAATTAGAACCTTGGTCGGTTGTATAGATAAAAAGAGAGTTCTCATTCATGCCTTTCTTGCCGACAGCATCGAGAACATCTCCGAGTATGCTGTCCATTAGTGTTACGTCACTGTAGTACTTCGCTCGATCGGCCCTGGTTTCAGGTGTGTCCACGAAATTCGGAGGCAGTGTGATCTTTGCTGGATCGTACATGGTGTTCTTGATCCAGGGTGTGTGTGGTGGGTGAGAGCACACAACGAGAAAGAGGGGCTTGCTTTTGTCATAGGTGGAAAGAAAGGTGGAAGCCTGTTGCTCCTTCTTGCGTATGTAATCATAAGGAAACCGCTTGTTTGGGGCGTGATGAAACTTGCCAATATGGGCCGTGTAATAACCCATCTCTTTGAAGTACTCCGGCATAGTCTTGATGTTGGACCTGATAGGGGTGCCGAACTTGTGGCCGCCATTTCTGTGAGGCATGAGTCCTGTTCCTATTACGCATCGTGATGGGCTGCATAGGGGAGATGCGGCGAAAGCGTGGGTAAATCGCATGGATTCCTCCGCGAGCCTGTCAATATTGGGTGTCTTGATGTACTCGTCTCCATAGGCACCTGAGTCTGTCCACCCATGGTCATCGGAAATGAAAAGAATGATATTGGGTTTGTCCTTCTGATCTTTGGCGGTCAAGCCGCCTGGCACTGAAAGCGCTGCTGCTGTTATGGCTGCGCATTTGAGAAAGTCACGCCTGTTGTACATAGTGTCTCTTCCTTTGTTTCATATGACCGAACGTCTGCACTCACGGGCGGCGGTACGCCGTACCGTGCAGTGCTTGGTTCGGCTTTCACATTGCCCGATCAAATTCGTCTCGGTATCTGGCAACACCAGACACGCCGGTCACGGCGGTGGGGGCCAGAACCAACACCATGAATGCTTCATCAGGCACTCCGTCCCACTGACAGGAGAGACCATGCCTGGAGGCCGGAACAAATCCGAACCGGGGATAGTACTCCGCGTGACCGACGACGATGACAAACTGACATGCCCGTTCCCGCATCGCGTCAATTCCCGCCTGCACCAACAGAGAACCGATGCCTTGGCGTTGACGCTCCGGCAGCACCGCCATGGGCGCAAGCCCCATGCCCTGGACGGCTCCACTCCCGCCCGAAACACGGACAGGGGTGAAGAAGATGTGGCCCAGAACCGTGTCATCTTCCACTGCGACAAGAGACACCGCATCCGGACATGCGCTACGGAGCGTATCAACGATGCTCGCTTCCGCTGTGTCACCAAAGGCGGCCTCATTGATGGCGCGCACCGCACCGATGTCCTCGGGCTGCTCTGGTCGTATAGTTATCATGTCCTTCCTAGAGCCGAACTTGTTTATAGGTAGTTTCTGCCTATCACCTGTAGACCGCCGATTTGCGGCCTAATGCGCAGGCGGGCGATTGCCGTAAGTTGAATTGTGGCTGGTGGTTATTGCGTTGTCAAGCCGGTTTCGGCGTGATAGGCCGTTTCTATCTAGCGCTCATTGAGCCGGCGGGCCAGGGCGTCGGCGGGGCTGCGGACCCCCGGCCGCCGCGATTTGGGAGGTCAGCGGCCGCCGGGCGGCTTGCCCTTCGCCATATCGACAAACAGCAACCGCGGCGGCTGCCGAAGGATAGTGAACCACAATGCGATTGCGGCGACAAGCACCACGAGACTGATGTTCTGCGAAATGGTCAACCCCGTCCCCAGGAAACCGGTCTCATCGGTGCGGATGATCTCCAGGAGAAAACGGCCGATCGCGTAGAGTGTCAGCATCAGCGCAATCAGCTCCCCGTCGCGGCGATGGAACGGGTCGTAGGCCAGCAGCAGCAGGCAGATCAACAGCGCGTTGATCGAGCTATAGAGCTGCGTCGGATGCACTGGAAGGCTTCGCGGCCGGACGACCGGTGGCGGCAAAGTGATCGAGCGCCCGTCGGCAAGCTCAATCGGAACCGGCTTCTCCTTATCATAAAAGTACAATAGCGCCCGATGGGCATCGTCGGCCGTGGTTGTTCCGCAGCCGACGATGTCGGCCAGTTGATCGCCCGGCTGCAACCCCGCTTCCTCTGCCGGCGAACCGGGGACCACCGACCGCACTTCAGGGACAGCGCCGGGATCGGCGGGAATCGCAAAGCCGTACAACTGCCCCCGCATGATCTGGCTCTGATACGCGGGGGCCTCCGGCGGAAACGTCACGGCCCAGGCAAGGTTGCACGGCCCGCCGAAGCAGCAGCCGTTCAACAGGCACCCGATCCGCCCGATCGCCAGCCCGAGCATGATCGACGGCGCCACCAGGTCGCAAAGGGCCAGCAGCGGGAGGCGATGCTTTCTGACGAACAGGATCAACCCCAGCGTGGCCCCAAAGAGCGAGCCGTAGACGACCAGCCCGCCCTCGGTGACGTTGATCATCGCGCCGAGCAACGGTCCCAGGCCGCCGTTTTCGGGGTCTTTATAGATCGGCCAATAATCCTTCGACCAGTATTCGACGACGTAGAACAACCTTGCGACGATGATGCCCGGCACGAAAACCCAGATGGCCAACGAGAAGATCATCTCGGGATCGAGCCCGAGCCGTTTTGCCCGCCACGCGGCCAGGCCGGTCGCTGCCAGGACCGCCAGGAGCATCATCGCGCCGTAGCCGCGGATGGGAAGCCCGCCCTCCTTCTCCAACAGCGGCAGCAGCCAGACAATCACCACCGCCACGACGACCAGGATCGGCACATAGCCCCACGTATCGGCGTTGAAACCCTGCTTTCGCACCAGCCACACCATGATGACCAGGCTTACCAGCACCCAAACGCCCAGCAGCAGACCGAAGCCGAAGACCGGAATGCCGAATAGCGTCGGGGGAATCGAGAAGAGCGTTTGGCACATGGAGGAATTAGGGGTTGGGGGCTAGGGGCCATGCTTTGTTCTGGTTCCCATGCTCCGCATGGGAGCCCAACGTCCGGGGCGCTCTGCCACCCCGGGGCCGCAGTCCGCTCCCATGCAGAGCATGGGAACGGGGTAACGAGGTAAAGCCCCGGCACTGCGTGCCGGGGTTCGGCGCGACCATGCGCTATTCCTCCGGCTCCAAAATACAGTTGTCAATCAGCCGCGTTTCCTCAATTTTCACGGCCAAGGCGGCCAACGTCGGACCGGCGATCTGATCGACCGGCTCGAGCGTGCCGGGATCGACCAGGGCGATGTAGTCGATCCGGGCGTCGCCGGCCGTGAGTATCACTTCCTCCATCCGCTTCGCGATTTCAGCAGCGTCGCGTTCTCCCCGGGCAAGCAACTCCCGGGCGAGTTCGAGACTCTTAAAGAGCACCAACGCCCGCTGCCGCGCGTCGGGGCTGAGGTACGCGTTGCGGGAACTCATCGCCAGACCGTCCGGCTCGCGGACGACCGGGCATACCCGTAGTGCGATCGGAACGTCGAGGTCTTCGACCATGCGGCGAATCACCGCCGCCTGCTGGTAGTCCTTCTGCCCGAAGTAGGCGACGTCGGCCCCGACCATGTTGAACAGTTTCAGGACGATGGTGGCCACGCCGCGAAAATGCCCCGGCCGGCACTTGCCCTCGAGCGGTTCGGCGACCGAGCCGACGGCAACCCAGGTGGCGTGCTTCCGGCCGTAGACATCTTCTTCGGCGGGAGCAAAGACGAGTTCCGCCCCACACGCGGCCAGGGCATCGAGATCGGCTTCGAGCGTGCGCGGGTACTTTTCGAGGTCTTCACCCGGGGAGAACTGGCTCGGGTTGACGAAGATCGTCACCACCGTGAAATCGCACTCGCTCTTGGACGCCCGGACGAGGCTGAGGTGCCCCTCGTGCAGCGCCCCCATGGTCGGGACCAGCCCGATCGTTTTCCCTTCTCGGCGCACCGCGTCAAGCGTTTCGCGGAGTTCGGCGACGGTGTGAACGAGTTGGGGGAGGTTGGCAGTCATACTGCAATTGCCTTGGCTACCGTGCCATCGAAGCTAGGCTTTGTCGGAAAACCCGTACGATGGCCTTCCAAGGCCGTCGGGAAGCCGGATTTCTTCGATGGCGTCGGCCTTGGAAGGCCATCGTACAACGCATCCGGATGTCTTTTCCGACAAAGCCCAGTACGGAGTTTAGCTTGTCCGAGAGCCGCCCGGCAAGGGCTCTTTCCCCCGCTGTGGAGTTATGTGAACCATCATTTCTCCCTCCTGCGGTCGTTGCCGTGTTTGGAACCTGGACTACAATGGATTTGTTACCTCTTTCCACATCAAGGAGCCCGCTGATGGAACCTCAACCACCGCAGCCGCAACCGGAGCCCCCCATGGCAACGGCAGTCCCGGAGCGCCCGGCTCCGCCCACGAGACGGCGGGGGCGGCCGATCTTTCTCCTGTTCTTCTTTTTCGTGTTCATGTGCTTGTGCGGGTCGCTGTTGTTCAACCTGATCTTTATCGCCGGCAACCTCGTCTCGCTCGACGCCGGCAAGGTCCAGGAGGAACACTTCTCCCACGAGCGGACCAGCAGCAACAAGGTAGCCGTCATCACGCTCGAAGGCACCATCATCTCCGGCGAGGGGTTCATCAAGAAGCAGATCGATCAGGCCAAAAAGGACGAGAACGTCAAGGCCATCGTGCTGCGCGTCAATTCGCCCGGCGGGACCGTCACCGGAAGCGACTACATCTACCACCACCTTCAGAAGTTGGCCGAGGAACGGGAAATCCCGATCGTCGTCAGCATGGGAGGCGTTGCCGCCAGCGGAGGGTACTACGTCTCGATGGCCTGCGGCAACAAGAACGAAGACGTCATCTTCGCCGAGCCGACCACCTGGACCGGCTCGATCGGCGTGAGGGTCTCGCTGCTCGATATCTCGAAACTCTTGAAGAAGTACGACGTCGAGAGCGAGACGATCGCCAGCCACAGGCTGAAGACGATGGGAAGCATGCTCACCCCCATAACGGACGAAGAGCGCGAAATCTGGCGGGGGCTGATCGACGAGGTCTTCGACCGGTTCAAGGATGTTGTCAAGAGCGGACGCGCCAAGTTCAACGAGGACCCCGAGGCGCTCAACGAGCTGGCCACCGGGCAGGTCTTCACCGCCAAACAGGCCAAGGAGAACGGGCTGATCGACGAAATCGGTTTTATCGAAAAGGCGATTGACCGGGCAATCGAACTGGCCAACCTCGACGAGGGCGACGTCCACGTCGTCCGCTACAAGCGGGAGCCCACCCTGGCCGACGTGCTGATCGGCGTCCGGGCCGAGAAGCCCGGATTTGATATCGAGACCCTGTTGGATCTGAACACGCCCCGGGCGTACTACCTTTTTACCCGGTCGCCGGCGTTGCTGAAGAGTCCGTGATCCGGCGCCGCTGGAGAATCGGTATAAAGCCGCGACCAACGGTCGCGCCTTGCGCCGCCAAAAGCCGTTCCCATCGTTGCTCGGCGCGACCAACGGTCGCGGCTTTATGGTCTTTTCGGCTCGCGCGGCGGCGGGAAATCGCGGTGTAGTTCGCGGCCGAATTCGGGGCGCACCTCCTCGTCGGTCTTCGGGCGGCCCTGCTCGAACGGCTGCGGCACGCGCTTGCCTTCCGGTGGGTGATCCAAGGGGAAGGGTTGGCCGCGCAGCTTCTGCGGATTGTGAAAACCGGGATCGCGGTACGGACGGTGGCCGAACGGCCGCTTCCCGCCGGGACCCGGACGAACGACCGGCGCTTCGTCGGGCGGGCGACCCATACTCCCGGAGCGCGGAGCGACCGAGCCAATCACTTTGATCATTCGCGCGAAGTAGAGGCCCCGCAATTTCTCCGTTTTCTTCTCCGGCGGCGCGTATCGCAACTGATCGCGCTCCTGAGGAGTCAATTTCCGTTCGAATAGAGCCAACTCCCGGTCGTCGACTTGCACGAGGACCGATTCCAGGAATTGCCGGCCGGCTATCCTCTTGCGGGCGGCCAACAACCAATTCCTAAGGATGAGAATCCGTTCCGGCGCCGATTTGGACGCCAACTGCGCCTGGGTCTTCTTGGAAAGGTGGCCCCGCAATTCGTCGAGGACTTTCGGGTTCAGTTTCCCGTCCTGATTGAGCTTCTGCAAATGGAGAAACGTCAAGAAGGCCACGACGCGCTCCTTCATGGTCTCAGTCATGCCGGCGAAGTGATGCTGCAGCTCGGGATGCATCTGCAAAATGTGTTCCTTGTTTCTGCTCGCGTACACGCGCGCCCAGTGCATCATCCCTATCCAGTCCTCGAAATTGGGAACCATAGGTTTGGGGCCCGCGAATTCCCCCGACGGGGGCGCCTTTCCGGCCAGCAGCTCCTCGATCTTCCCGATACGCTGTTCGGATGTCTCTGCCGTCTTCAGCACCCCGGTCCGTTCATGCGCCGGAAGCGCCGCGAGCCACCGGTGATAGCATTGCGAGACTCCGCGCAGACCGGGATCGGCCTCGAGTTGTTCGTGTAGTTTGCGGACCTGCTCTTTCTCCTCAGCGGGGAGTGCCTGAAACTGTGTCAGCGCGTTTGCCAGGCGGATCTTCTCCTCCAACGGCATGCCCTGTACGAGTTTCTTTCTCCGGGCCCGTGTCATCCGGTCGATCGGCTCGTCCTCTTCGTCGGGCGGATCGGGCGAATCGGCGGCCGCCTGCCCGGCGTCCTTGACGAACAATCCTTGCTCTTGCAGCCGTTTCAGGAATTCGTGGTCTGCCCAATAGCAATCCGTTCCGTCCTTGTAGCAATAGTCTTCGAGATTCATGAGGACGGGCAGGTCGCGGAGCAGTTCCTTATTCGGGTCGGGCAGCAGCAATCCGACGGTCAGAACTCCGGCGAGCGCGGCGGCCGCGAAGCTCGCGGCGACGGCGGCCCACCGGCGGCGGCCCAGGCGGGGTATCGCGCCTTGCGACTTTTCCGCGTCCTCCCGCGCAGCCACCGCCACCATCTCCATCGTGCTCTGCGCAAACTGGGTTGCAAGCGGCGGCGTCTCCAACCGGTCGAGCATCCCCCAAGCGCGTTCGAGCCGCTGCAACCGCGCTCGAAGCGCAGGCTCCCGCGAGAGCCGCTCCTCGATCCGGCGGCTCCCTTCGGCATCCAGCTCGCCGTCGAGGTAGGCAACCAGTTGTTCGTCGATCAGACCTTCGTTACCGGCAGGCTCGTTCGGCATTCTCCCATTCTCCTGCTCCCCTGTTCTCCTGCTCCCCTGCTCATAATGATCCCCCCTCCGCCGGCCGCTCGCCGTATTGAAAGTACGGCTCGAGCACCTCGCGGAGGTTTCCGCGGGCGCGCGACAACAGCGACTTGATGGCTTGGGGCGTTAATTTCATAGTCTCGGCGATGTCGGCGTAACTCATTCCTTCAAACTTACTCAGCAACACGGCCATCCGCTGTCGCTCGTTCAGTGCCCCGACGGCCATGCGCACCACGTCGCGCATTTCGGCCTTGTCGAGTTGTCGTGCGGGCATCTGGCCGCTGCTCGCCTGCAACAGGGCGCTCAGCGGGTTTGCCCCGAGCGGCCCGCTCTCCCGGCCCACCAGGTTGACCTCCGGGCGGCGCGACCGCTTGCGCAGCGCATTGGCCGCCACGTTATGGGCGATTGTAAACAGCCAGGTGGAAAATTTCGCCCCCGGTTCATATCGTTTTCGCGCCCGGTAGACGCGCAGGAACACGTCCTGCGCAAGGTCCTCGGCTTGATCGTGGTTGCCGATCAGGTGGCCCAGCACCATCACCAGCCGCTCCTGATAGCGCAGCACCAGCTCCTCGAAGGCCGCCGCGTCGTCGTCGCGGACCTTCAGCATCAACCGCACATCCGGGTCGGATAATGTGTATTGCCGGGCAGACGATTCCGAAACAACCAAGGCAATTCCCCACCGCTGGAGAAAATCAAACACTTCCCGGGGAAACCCGAGTTTGTCCTGTTAAGTCTAGCCCAATTTGTCGTATTTGAACACCCTCCAGACATACGTTTTTCCAGTGACCCGCCCCATGAAACACCACCGACGGAATAAAGTTTCGCGAGAAAGCCGAATTTTTCGGCAGGGGAGGTTGTAGGGTGGGACCAGCAGCCCTTGGGCCGCGCCGGCCCACCAGATTTACCGCGTTTTTCTCGCATTGGTGGGCCGGCGTCGCTTCGCTCCTTGTCCCACCCTACAAGAAATCACAGCCTCGGAGCGTGCCTGCAACTTTCCCTACCGCGGCAACTGCTTCGCCCGTTCGACCATGGCCAGGAATTCGCGACGATAGCCGCGCGGGTCGTCGCCGGCGGAGGTCGAGGCGATTTCCAACACGGCGTCGAAGGTGACGTTGCCCTTGTGCTCGCTGTCGCGCAAGAGCATCCCGAACGAGGCCACGGCGGCGGCGAACCTGAAATCGTCGCTGGCGGCGCTGAACTTCCCGCCACCGTCGGCGACGGAGAATTCCTGGAGCGTGCTCTTGTCGGCGTCCGGCCGCTTGTGCCGGATCTTTACCGTCAACAGCTCTCCGGCCCCGGCCGCCTTGCTCAGCTTCGGCCGCTTCTGGTACTTCAACGGATCAACCGAACTGGTCTCGACGGAGTTCTTCTCGCCCGCCGGCACGACCTCGTACAAGGCGGTAACGGTGTGCCCGGCGCCGATCTCCCCGGCGTCTTTCTTGTCGTCGTTGAAATCCTCGGCCGCCAGCATCCGGTTTTCGTAGCCCAGCAGGCGATACGAGGCCACCTCGGCCGGATTGAACTCGATCTGGATCTTCACGTCTTTCGCGATGGTGACCAGCGTCGCGCCCATCTGTTCGACGAGCACTTTGCGGGCTTCGGAGACGGAATCGACAAAGGCGTAGTTGCCGTTCCCCTTGTTGGAAATCTGTTCGAGCATCGAGTCGTTGTGGTTGCCCATCCCGAATCCGAGCACGCTGGGAAAGATGCCGGCTTTGGCGTTTTCTTCGGCGATGCGGATGAGTTCCGAGGTGCTGGTCGTACCGACGTTGAAATCGCCGTCGGTGCAGAGGATAACGCGATTGGTCCCGCCCTTAATGAAGTTCTCGAGCGCGGTCTTATAGGCCAACCGGATTCCCTGCCCTCCGTTGGTCGAACCGCCGGCGTGGAGCCGATCGAGCGAATCGAGGATCGTTGGCCGGCGGTCGCCGGTCGTCGAAGGCAGGACCATCCCGGCGGCTCCGGCATAGACGACAATGGCCACGCGGTCGTTCTCGCCAAGCTGTTCGACCAGCATCTTCATGCCGCGCTTGACCAGCGGCAGCTTGTTCGCCGGGGTCATCGAGCCCGACACGTCGAGCAGGAAGACGAGGTTGCTCGACGGCCGCTTCGAGTGATCGATGGTCCGCCCCTTGATCCCCACGCGGACGAGCCGGTGTTCGGGCGTCCAAGGGCAGGTGGCCACTTCGACGTGGGCGGCGAACGGGTCGCCATTCTTGGGACCTTCATAGTCGTAGCTGAAATAGTTGACCAGCTCCTCGATCCGCACCGCATCCGGCGGCGGCAACCGGCCGTGTTGCATCACGTACATCCGCGTCTTGGAATACGACGCCGTGTCGACGTCGATCGAAAAGGTCGAGAGCGGATGGTCCTTGACCGCGCGGAACGGATTGTCGGTGATCCGATCGTACTTGTCGCCCCCCTCGCCGGGGCCGACGCCCTGGTCGGTGTTGCGGGCCCACGGAGCGGGCGCGGCTGCGCTGCCGCCGTACTTCCGGACCAACTTCCCCCGCGATCCGGAACCGCGTCCGGAAAGACCGGTTCCGGGGTACGCGCCGAGCAGGTCATTCCGCGGCGCCCGGGTCAAGCCGAAGTCGGCCAGCTCGACGTGTACCGCCGCGGCTTCCATGTCTTGGGCCGGCGAGATTTCCATTTCCTCGAGTTGAACGGGCGACTCGATCGAGACCACCTCGGCGCCAACCATCTCGCCGTCCAAATCCTCCGCCACATCACTCAGGTCTTTCAAGAACGCCAGCCCGGCCGAGTCGTCGATAACGACCACATCTACTTTCTCGGCCCGTTCCAGTTCGTCTCGAACGGCATCGTCCGGCGAGCGCATTCGAGACGCGAACGTCCCCTCTTCCGGCCCTGCGGCCTTTTTTTGGTTCTTCTCCCTTTTCCGGGGTGAATTGAGCCAACGGTAGCCCTATTGTAACTTGTTTGTTTGTGAGTTCGAAATTACAGACAAGCTACATAAGGAGACTACCGTTGACCAAGG
>Ga0180431_10002537_pt1 | contig 24418 bp, 24 predicted proteins | sample SS_ome_11_FD_132459 | JGI IMG/M metagenome (GOLD analysis project Ga0180431, IMG submission 132459) | Hypersaline lake sediment archaeal communities from the Salton Sea, California, USA - SS_1_MS_1 metaG | ecosystem: Environmental > Aquatic > Non-marine Saline and Alkaline > Hypersaline >... | reverse complement strand
GACGAACGGGTCTGGGAGTTCTGTGCGACGATCGAACATGAACGAGTTCGCTGTGGCAGTCCGGGCGGGCGTCACGGAAGGATCGGGGCGGATTCATGAATCACCTGGGAAAAGGCGTCCTCAGCTGCCTGGCGGCCGTCGGTGCCGCGCTGTCCGGGGCGGCTTCAGCCCCGGCGGATCCGACCGATCCTGCTCCGGCCCCGGTCACGGTCGTTCCGGACACGCCGCCGGCACCCCCACCGCCGCTGCCGGTAGCGAAGAATCCGATGACCCCGCATCAGCCGGCGGTCCCCATCGCTGCCGCGCCACCACCGCCCGCCGCTGCTCCGGATGCTCCGGCAGGGGATGCCCCGGCCGCCCCGCCTCCAGCCATACCCCGGCCGACCGTTCCGAACACCGTGCCGCCCCCGGGCAGCAATAACGGCGGGGGCATCCTCGGCTCGCTCATCGACCTGTGGCACGAGGCGAAGAACCCGTTCGCTCCCTCCAACGGAGGCGGGGGCTCCGGAGCGGTGCCGGCAGTGCCGGCCGGTGCAGGGCCGCCACCGCCCCTGCCGCCCGGTTACGTGTCGATCAATGCGCCGCGTCCGGAAACCCCGTCCGGAGCGCCGGCCGACGGTTCGACGGCTGGCAGGCCGCAGTTGCCTCCCGGCTACTACCCCCTCGACGGACCGCCCCCGCCCTGGTTGGCCGATCCCGCAGCGGCGCCTGATGACGCGCAACCTGTTCCAGGCTTCTGATGGAGTTCGCCGGCGTCGGTCGCCGGCTAAAGCAGCTCAATACTGGTGCGCGATACTGGGATTGAAGTTGACGTTCTGCCATTTTCGTTCTCGGTCGCCTGTCGGGCTCTTAGGGCTGTGAACACTAGTTATGATGGTCAGTATCGCGTGAGTCAAGCGGAGCCATGCGGAGCATTCCGCGGTCTCATTTGGCACATATTTGGCACGGCTGGCGGTTCGAAGGCGGAACAATGGCGCAAAAACAGGAGCGCGCAGTAACCGGAAGCAAGCGCGACAAACGGGCGTTCGGCAGCATCCGAAAACTCCCATCCGGCCGCTACCAAGTCCGCTACACCGGACCCGATGGCAGCCACATCACCGCCCCCAAGACATTCGCACAGAAGGTTGACGCCGAGGCGTGGCTCACCGACCGCCGCAGGGAGATCGACGCTGGACTCTGGAATCCCAACGCCGCCCGGCAACACGAAAAGATCACCTTCGCCGACTACGCCGCCAACTGGCTCAACACCCGCCAGGTGGCCGGCAGGCCCATCAAGACCCGAACCCGTGAGCACTACCAGGCGATCCTCGACGACCACTTGCTGGACGCCTTCGGGGAGCAGGAAATCAGCAAGATCACACCGAAAGACGTGCGGGACTGGTACGCCAAGACACTCACCGACAGGCCCACGATGCGCTCACACGCCTACTCGCTCCTGCGGACCATCATGGGCAGCGCCTTCAACGACGAACTTATTGATGCCAACCCGTGCCGGATCGTCGGCGCTGGACGGGCGAAGCGAGTCCACAAAATCCGGCCAGCATCCGTCGAGGAACTGGCGGTCCTCACCGAGGCCATGCCTGAGCGACTCCGGTTGATGGTGATGCTCTCTAGCTGGTGCGCGCTTCGATTCGGTGAGGTTGTGGAATTACGCCGCAGCGACATCGACCTCGATGCCGAAGTCATCCGGGTACGCCGCGCCGCCGTGCGCGTCAAAGGCAACTACGCCGTCACCACACCCAAATCGGATGCCGGACTCCGCGACGTGGCGATCCCGCCCCACGTCCTACCCGCTATCGACCGTCACCTGCGAAACCACGCCGAGAAGGGAGCCGACGGGCTGATCTTCCCCGCCGACAACGGGGGACACGTTCAACCCTCCACCCTCTACCGACACTGGTACAAAGCGCGCACGGCCGCCGGCCGCGAAGACTTGCGCTGGCACGATCTGCGGCACTCCGGTGCCGTGCTGGCGGCCGCCACCGGAGCCACCCTGGCCGAACTGATGGCCCGCCTAGGGCACTCGACGCCGAGCGCAGCGATGCGCTACCAGCACGCCGCGCAGGGGCGCGATCAGCAAATCGCGGCGCTGCTGTCGAAGATGGCGACCGGGGGAGCGTGATGGCAAGTCGGTACGTCATTCTGTGCGACTGCGACGGGAGTCCTTCGCCGCGCGTCATAGCGACCATTGATGACTATCGGGACGAGGGCGGCCGAGTCGTAATCCAAGGCCACAAGACCGCCAAGCGGTCGGCGGCCAATCATCGCGGTGGCAGCGTGAACGTGTTCAGCGAGTGCGGTGGTCCCTGCGGTAGACCAGTTGATGTTTCCGAGGTCACGGCCGCCACCGTTCTCGACTTGATCGTGCCCCAGGTTGAACAGCTTGCGGTCGCGCAGTTGCCGTTCGCCGACATCGACGCCGCCGAACCGCGAGAGATTGATGCTTGGCGCGTTACGCGACACGCTGAAGTCCAAGCTCAACTTTTAGGTGAAATACCGGCAAGAGGAACTCCGATCCCGGCACCAACTGAGTACGAAAACCGCAGAGTGATCCCACTCGGGCTGTGGTGCGCGCTAATCACCAAGTTGCCGAAAGACCGGTAATTCTGTGCGGATGCTTCTGCGGGGTGCCGCTTTTCGCCTCAAGACCGAGTAACATTTCACCTGCGTCACCCAGTTCTGGGGCCTGACTGCATCACCTAGCGATGCAAAGGGTCCGAAATGTCAGACGCATCAATCTCTCGCCGCCGGTACGTCAAATTGGCGGAAGCCGCTAAGTACCTCGGCGTCACCGACCGCACCATCCGGCAGATGATCGCCGACGGCCGGCTCACCGGCTACCGCAACGGCGCCCGCCTCGTTCGTGTCGATCTCAACGAACTCGACGCCGCCATGACCCCATTCGGCGGTGCAGCGTGACCGCGCCTAAACGCAGGGGCCGGGCCGCTGACGCGAACCCGGCACCCACGACGACACCAATCGACAGCGCCCAGTCTAGCAACGGCACAACCGAATTCGACTACGACCAGCACGTCGTTGCGCGTGTCGATGACGCCATGACCGAGACCGCCACCCGGTGGGTGAAGCAGGCCTATGACCTGCACGCCAGGGGCTTCAATGTGTTTCCCGCCGATCACCCCGACCAGTCCCGTTGCATCGGAAGGCATGGGTCGCAAAGCCCGTGCGACGGGCAACGCGGAAAGCATCCCGCCGTCAAGTTCGGTAGCTGGGCGGCCACCGTCACCGACAAAATGATTGACCTCGAATGGTCCAAGCACCGCGGACTCGCAAACCCGGCGATCGCCTGCGGCCCCAGCAATCTGGTCGTCTTCGATGAGGACGCCGCCGGGGAGATCACCCGCTGGGAGGTCACCCACGGCATCACACTGCCCGACACCTACACCGTCGACACCGGACGCGGCCGGCACCTGTACTTCCAGTGGGACCACACCGCCGAGCGAATCGGCAACGTGCCCAAAGCCGTGGAGCACTTCAAGATGGATGTGCGCGGTGATGGTGGCTACGTCATCGCCGCGGGTGCCCAACATGTATCGGGCAACATCTACACCGGCAACGGACTGGCAGTGGCCCCACTGCCCGACGAGGTGGCCACAATCCTGCTCGCAGCGCAAACCAACACCGCGAGTACCTCGGCGGGTGCTTTGAACGTGGAGAGCGGCGTCGCCGGGCAGAACCCCAACACCGCGAAGATCCCGTTTAGCGAGCGCCACGATGCCCTCGTCGCGTACGCGGGCCGACTTCGCAAAGCGGGCCTCGACTATGTCGAAGCGGTCCCCGTATTTCAGCAGCGGTGGCTGTTGTGCGAACAGCCCGAGGGTGAGATACCGGAGGCTGCATTCCACAGCGCCGATTGCCCATATCCGGTCACCTGGGACGAAGCACGCGCCAAGCTGTACGACGTCTACAACCGCTACCCCGGCGGCCCACCCGACGACGCCGCCGACGATCAGGACGCGCCCGAGGCCACGACATGGGAAGCCATCGACCTCGGCCCCTGGCTCGACGGCAACCACGTCAGCCCAAAGCCCACCGTAGGCATCAGCCGTTCCGACGGGCAGAAGCTCATCTACCCCGGCAAGGAACACTCCGTCTACGGCGAAACCGAAGCCGGGAAATCATGGTTCGTGGCGGAATGCGCCGCCGTCGAGATGCGGAACGGGAACGACGTGGTCTACATCCACTACGAAGAAGGTGGTCCCGGCTCGACCATCGAACGGCAGCGACTGCTCGGAGTCACCGACGAGGACATCCGGAAACACCTCCGGTTCGTCGCACCAGCCCGACCATCCCGCGCTGGCTGGCTCGACGCCCTCCTCCACCCGCCCCCGGTCCTGGTGATCCATGACGGCGTCAACGAGGCCATGAGCCTGCACGGCGACGACAGCATGGCAACCGATGGGGCCGCCACCTTCCGGCGCAACCTCATCAAACCGTGCCTGGCCGCCGGCGCCGCCACCATCGCCTGCGACCATGTCACCAAAGCCAGCGAGGGCCGCGGCCGCTACGCCATCGGCTCCGCGCACAAAGTGGCCGCCATCGACGGGGCCGCGTTCATGGTCGAGAATGTCGAACCATTCGGTCGCGGGATGCGAGGAGCTTCCCGCGTGTACGTCACCAAGGACCGTCCCGGCCAGCTACGCGCCCACGGCAAACCCACCGGCATCCCCGGCAAGACCTTCATCGGGATACTCACCGTCGACGCCACCGGGAACTCACCGGACTTCCTGGTGTTCTGGGCGCCCAAAGATGACAGCGGCGACCAGGCGGTGACAGAACCGCAGGAGACCCTGGCCGACGAGATCTACCGCGTCTTGTGCGCTATGCCCGGCCGCACAGCATCCAGTCAGCGGCGACTGTTCGCCGCGATGCGGGCCGCCAAAATCGGGTTCCGCGACGCCTCGGCGATCTCGGCGATTGAGGATCTGCTGTTCGCGGGGCGCATCGTTCGTGGGAACAAGGGTGGGTATCGGGCTGTCGAAACTGCTTCCCAACCTTCGGATGATGCGGGTGGTTCCCAGAGTGCTTCCGCTTCCGCTTCCCCTAATGGGGGGAAGCGGGAAGCAGGCGCACAAGACAGTGATTCCTGCTTCCGGGAAGCAGCGGGAAGCACCGGGAAGCAGTACGGGAGCGAGACCGAATCGCCGGTATGTGGTCACTGCCGCCGCCCGCTGAAACCCGACCAATACGACAGCGGCCACTGCTACCTCGCGGACTGCAAGGCCGCCCTGTCATCACGCATCAACCGGAATGATTCGCGGGACGGAGCCGACCAGTGAACCGCCGCCAGCGCCGCCAGGCCGAACGGCCCCGCAAGTACCTCGATCGGCCGCTGCACACCGCCTGCGTGGACTGTACCGCCCATGCGGTTCTCACTGACGCCGGCGACGGCCGGGTAACAGCCAAGGTCTTCCACGACGATTGCTGTCCGGTGCTGACGGGGCGGGTGGAGTGGCGGTGGCCGTCGTGAGCACGGCGCGCCGACTGTCGAGTGCGCCGAGCGTGAAGGAACGTTTGCGTGCCGAGATCGCCGAGATCAGTGACCAGATTGACCATCGGCTGGGCAACCCGCCAGGCGGAGCGCATCGCGCCATCTACTTCTGGTATTGGCCGCCTGACTCGGTGAGCAGCATCTCGGTGCTGGAGACGCTGCGAGACGATGCGGTTGCCTTCGCTGCCGACCTCGGAATTATCCGAGGCGGGGGAGCCCTGACGGCAAGCCCCGAAATCAGGTTTCCCTCCCCCCGAGAGGAATTCGCGACAACAACAAGTAGTCGGAATTAGATGAACGTCGCCGATCCGACAATCAATGCCCGGGAGATGCGCGGTGCTGCCACTCTTATTGGCTACCGGCTTCGCGAGGCCGGGCCGTTCGGCTTGGGGGGGACTGGTGGCCCAGGCGTTCGACAACGCGATGATCGAGTCGTTCTTCCTCTCGCTGCAAACTTCATCGCCTCGCCCTCAATGAAGTGCGGCCGCCGAAACGGCCGCAACTTACCGATAGGAGTTCGGGACGAACCCCGCCGCCGACCCTCAATGAAGTGCGGCCGCCAAAACGGCCGCAACGGTGAGGATGCGGCGCGTCGCGGCATCGACCTCAGCCCTCAGTGAAGTGCGGCCGCCGAAACGGCCGCAACCGCCCCTATCGACGCCGACGGGCTGGGCGTCGAAACCCCTCAATGAAGTGCGGCCGCCGAAACGGCCGCAACCGGTGACGGACCTCCTGGAGCCTCTCGAGGTTCCAGTCCCCTCAATGAAGTGCGGCCGCCGAAACGGCCGCAACATGACCCGCTCGGCGTCCACCTCCCGGCTGTGGCACCCTCAATGAAGTGCGGCCGCCGAAACGGCCGCAACCGGCACGCCCGACCGTTCCTCGTCGCTGTCCAGGCGCCCTCAATGAAGTGCGGCCGCCGAAACGGCCGCAACGCCCGTCGCGCTGCCCGTGGGCGAACCCGCTCCTGTTCCCTCAATGAAGTGCGGCCGCCGAAACGGCCGCAACTACCCGCACGGTGCGGGTACGGGAGGGTAGGGATATCCCTCAATGAAGTGCGGCCGCCGAAACGGCCGCAACCAACGGCGTCGATGGGGGCGTCAAGGGTGCCCAGCGAGTTCCCTCAATGAAGTGCGGCCGCCGAAACGGCCGCAACCGCCGGCGCCGCGGGCGGTTCGGGCATCGTGATCGTCAGCCCTCAATGAAGTGCGGCCGCCGAAACGGCCGCAACCCGCCCATTCGTTGGCGCTAAATTGCGGATGGGTTCCCCTCAATGAAGTGCGGCCGCCGAAACGGCCGCAACCGGGAGCGTCTCGATGCCGGTCATCAGGTCACCGAACCCTCAATGAAGTGCGGCCGCCGAAACGGCCGCAACTTCACGCAAGCGGTGTTTGCAAACTGCTGGTGGTGGCCCTCAATGAAGTGCGGCCGCCGAAACGGCCGCAACGACAACGGCGGTCCCGTGCGCCCACCCGTTCCGCGCCCCTCAATGAAGTGCGGCCGCCGAAACGGCCGCAACGATCTCCCCGTCGAGGATGATGACGCCGTTGCGCTTCCCTCAATGAAGTGCGGCCGCCGAAACGGCCGCAACTTGATGGCGGCGGCGATGCGAGCCCAGGGTTCGATCCCTCAATGAAGTGCGGCCGCCGAAACGGCCGCAACTCTGGCTTTCGACCACCTCCTGTCCCTCGGCCACGACCCTCAATGAAGTGCGGCCGCCGAAACGGCCGCAACGTCTCGCTGTGTTCGGTGACCATCAGCACCGGGCCGCCCCCTCAATGAAGTGCGGCCGCCGAAACGGCCGCAACACCCTTCCTCCATTAGTCTTCGACCGCTTATGGCTCCCCTCAATGAAGTGCGGCCGCCGAAACGGCCGCAACCATCTCGGCGATGACAACCTCGGCGATCCTGTCGGCCAGCCCTCAATGAAGTGCGGCCGCCGAAACGGCCGCAACCAGTAGGCCGGTACGCCGGCGGCGACCGCAGCTAGCCCTCAATGAAGTGCGGCCGCCGAAACGGCCGCAACTCGGTGGAGACTCGCCGCACTCAATCGCTGCGCCCCCTCAATGAAGTGCGGCCGCCGAAACGGCCGCAACTCGCCCATCGTGAACAACATGCGCATGGTGGGCGACCCTCAATGAAGTGCGGCCGCCGAAACGGCCGCAACCGGCAATCCGGCCCGTGCCAACGGGGACAACCGTCCCTCAATGAAGTGCGGCCGCCGAAACGGCCGCAACGCCGACCCGATGCGCGCCACCATCAACCGCGGACTCCCCTCAATGAAGTGCGGCCGCCGAAACGGCCGCAACCTGATTTGTCGCATCCGGCAGCCGTCACGGTCGCAGGCCCTCAATGAAGTGCGGCCGCCGAAACGGCCGCAACCCATCGCACCACTCACCTAGGTGTTCGTTAATCACCCCTCAATGAAGTGCGGCCGCCGAAACGGCCGCAACGGTGACGGATTTCCTGGACCCGGGTCAGCGACCAGTCCCCTCAATGAAGTGCGGCCGCCGAAACGGCCGCAACGATCCGTGTCGGCCAACAACCGGATCGGGGTGTAGGACCCTCAATGAAGTGCGGCCGCCGAAACGGCCGCAACCTGCGGGCAGAGCAGCAGGCGTCCACAACAGACACCCCTCAATGAAGTGCGGCCGCCGAAACGGCCGCAACGAGAGCCACCGGGACGAATGCTTGAAGGGCCGGAACCCTCAATGAAGTGCGGCCGCCGAAACGGCCGCAACCTGATGGACAAGCCAGCCCGTTCGGTAGTGCTCGTGCCGCCCTCAATGAAGTGCGGCCGCCGAAACGGCCGCAACCACCACGATCATCGGCAGGCCGATCAGGTGCAGGGTCCCTCAATGAAGTGCGGCCGCCGAAACGGCCGCAACCCGCAACTCCAACAACCGGGTTGCGGCTTCCCGCTATCCCTCAATGAAGTGCGGCCGCCGAAACGGCCGCAACAAAGCGGCACACCCGGCACCGGGGCAACCGGCCAAGGCCCTCAATGAAGTGCGGCCGCCGAAACGGCCGCAACTGGCATCCAAAGCTCAATCACTGGCACGGCAGTCTGCCCTCAATGAAGTGCGGCCGCCGAAACGGCCGCAACACAGCGCCGGATAGGTGCTGGCAGTGCGGGGCCCGCCCTCAATGAAGTGCGGCCGCCGAAACGGCCGCAACCGGCAGATTCTGGCCGGGGGTGGGGCGGGGCGGGAGCCCTCAATGAAGTGCGGCCGCCGAAACGGCCGCAACGTGACGGACCTCCTGGACCCGGGTCAGCGACCAGTCCCCTCAATGAAGTGCGGCCGCCGAAACGGCCGCAACCGGCAAGCCGCAACATGCTGCCAAGCATTTGCAGAACCCTCAATGAAGTGCGGCCGCCGAAACGGCCGCAACCCACAGCTCCCCGGTGCGGCGCGTGAACGTGCACCACCCTCAATGAAGTGCGGCCGCCGAAACGGCCGCAACCCTCGGGGATGACCCCGCGCAGCTCCAGGCTGACCCGCCCTCAATGAAGTGCGGCCGCCGAAACGGCCGCAACCAAGGAGATGGTGATGTACGACGTGACCGTCGACGTCCCTCAATGAAGTGCGGCCGCCGAAACGGCCGCAACCGGCGCGGTGGGCAGGATGGGACTACCGCTACAGCCCTCAATGAAGTGCGGCCGCCGAAACGGCCGCAACGTGTACGTCGAGCCGACTTGCGTTCCGTCAATGACCCTCAATGAAGTGCGGCCGCCGAAACGGCCGCAACCGCCGCCGGGGTGTGCTGGCACGCCGGCAGAGGGGACCCTCAATGAAGTGCGGCCGCCGAAACGGCCGCAACGCCTTCGCCAGGAGTCTTGTAGATGCTGACGGACGGCCCTCAATGAAGTGCGGCCGCCGAAACGGCCGCAACCGCAAACCCGGAATCTAGGGGTTGAGCAGGCCCCCACTATAGGGGTGCGAGATGCTGCGCTATTCGCGGCAGTTGTGCCGTCGAGAAGAGGTCAAGCTTGGGCCCCGACTTATTCTGGCCAGCGTCGTTGATGCGCGAGCGCTGACGGGCTTTTCTGTCATTGCGGAGGTCTCGCCGACCCTCGTCGTCATATGACATGTGACGTTCCTCCTGAGATGGGTTTTGATCGGCCTAGAAAGTCGAAGCGTGAAGGATTCGAGTCGTGGGTTGGGCCGAGTTCACACAACAAAACTGAGTCCTCGGAGTTGAGGATTATGGAAACGACTTCGCGACGCAGCCTCAGCATTCGAGCTGAACTGGCATCGACGACGAAGACGCTGTATTGAACTCGGTCCCCATGTCGCTGGAGGCATTTGGCTAAGCGGTCCCTTCGGCGGTCGTCAGCAATGTCGTAGGCGATCAGGAATCTGCGTAGATCGCGGCGAGTCATCGTGTAGTCACGCCGGCATATCGCGATTGGCTGCCGTCCAGATAGCCGAGAACCATGCGGGCCTGCACCTCGATGGCCCGTCGCCATGTGATCGCGTATTTGAACACGGGGTGAGTGAATTCTCTCGCCACTCGCCGCTCATAGGCGGATAGCAAGGCCCGTTTGCCGGAGCCTCTGAGCCTCCACGTTCCAAGCGCATCGCTGAAGTCCGAGGTGGTGATTTCACGGTTGTTGATTGCGGAGAGAACCACTGCATCGCCGAGTGGAGCGCGGAACTCTTCCATGAGGTCGAGAGCAAGTGCAGGCTTGTTGCGAGCGCTGCTGTGAAGGAATCCAGCGTGGGGGTCAAGTCCGCACGCGACGATCGCGCGAATAACTTCGGCGGTGATCACCCCGTAGAGGAAATTCAAGCAAACGTTGAGTGGGTCGAAGGCTCCTCGCCCGACCCGGCCGGTCCAACCGATGAGGAATGGTTCCCCCTGAGGGCGGCGCAGCATGGTCGGTAGATCGGCGAAATACAGAGCTGCGCTCTTGCCCTCTATTCCGGTGAGGGTGCTGATATTTTGTGCCGCCCGCGACTTACTTTGCAGGCTCCGCAGTTTGGCTACTGTGTCGGGCGCTTGGCCGTTGCGGCGCAGGAGTGTGGCCTGGCCTCCGACCTTCGCCGCTACGAACTCTCGGGCGAGTTCTATGTTTCCTTCTGCGGATGCTTGATGCTGCCTTACGCGAGCCAACCCGTTTGAGGTTGTGGCGGTCTGGCTCCACCCGATGACACGCCCACTCCCCGAGCACCAGACGATCGTCAAACCACGCCAGAGGAGTTCGCGAATCAGAGCGCTAGACAAGTCGATGTTGCCGTGGAGAACCAGTCCTGCGATTTGTTCGAGCGGCAGAGAGTCCATTTCCTCGCCGCGCAGCGATACACGTAGACGCCCACCCCTTAGGAAGGCTCGACTGCCGGCTGTTGCGAGGTGAACAATCCCACCGTCGGGATCAGCGGCATGAATCCGTCGGGTGACAGGTTTCAGTTTCCGTTCTTCGGGCAGGCACACGTCGCTGTGTGAGCAGCCCATGCATCGGGGATCATCTATTAATGGTTCCGGTGCGGTTGAGGCCTCTACAGTAAGTCGGGTCTGTGTTGCTTGCGCTATTGCCTTTTCAGTGTCCTCATTGGAGATCTGGACCGATACACGGCGCCGGTGGGTGGTGAAGTAGACCGAACAGCCCGAGACGTCGTGACCCATCTCGCGGAGGCAGGCGCTTTGCAGGGCAAGTTGAACCCTCATGGGCGGAGTCACCTCGGCCTTTCGGCGCACGGGTGTGGCTTTGTATTCGACAACCTGAATTCGACCGTTCTGGTCCTCGACCGTGTCGGCCCTGCCGGTGATTCCCAGTCCCGGGTGGGTCACGTCGATGGCTCGTTTCCTACCGCCGCGTCCCGTGGTGGGGTCGTCAGTCGCTGCATGGGCAAGTTCGCCTGCTGTCATGGCGTATGAGTCTGTCTTCTCTCCAGCTGCTTCTAGCCATGCACGTCTGGGGCAGTAGACGTGCTGGGCGACCAGGCTGATTGGAATCAGGTCCACGGTGTTGCGCATTCGGTCAGCGTGATGACTCTGCCGTCGAGTACATGCCGCTCAGGCGCAGTGGGGTTGTCGGAAACGTCGACGTCGAAGCACATCAGAGCACGTACTGATCGTTCGGTCAGCCACTTGCGGGCTGCATCGCTATCGATGATCTGCAACGGGTCGGTCGTGGTGTCGGCCAGTGCAGCCAGAGGCAGGTGTCGTGAGGCGAGGATGGTGCGCAGACGCGACAGGGTCACGGGGTGTGTCGGTACTGGGAGGAATACCAAGGATGGGTATGCGCGATGTGGAAGCACAAAGGTGCCTGCTGTGGCGGATTGGGCCCCGTTGTGGTGGACGACGGGGCATTGGCTGATACCCCACAGGGCGCACCACGCTAGGGCGTTGTCGACTGGGCCTGGGCGGGCTAACCCTGTTGCGGTGCGCGACTCGGGTTTGTTCTTGCCGACTTCGTCGTTGACCGTCTGGCCGGTCAACCCGGAGAGGATCTCCTCGGTAGTGCGGTCTGCCACGGCATGTGCGAGGAGTGCGAGTCGGTTACCGACGAACTCCTCGCCCCTGTTGCGGGTCTTCATTTCCCAGCGGGTCGCCCCAGCGTCAGCATTTCGATCGGTGGGCCAGTAGGCCGGTTCGCCGAGTGCCCCGATCATGCGAAGGTCGAGTTCATCAGCGTCTGCGGCGAGGACGGCGTCCAGACCGGTGTGGCGGGCGTTTTGGAGTTTCTGCCATGCCGATGGAGTTTGGGGCTCTTTGATCCTGGGGCTGAAGGCCGCTGTGTCTCTTCCCTCATGCTCGACTCGAACCGCCAACCAGCTGTGCGGTGAGGCGCCCTTGGTCGCGTGCCGGTGAACCGCGGCCGCTATCTCGTCAGGGCCAATGTCGGTTTCAATTCGGGCCTTCGGTTGGGCATCGTCAGTCCAGTACAGCCGCGCCGATTGGCCGGTCTCGGTTTCGATGATGGCGGCAAGGCCGTAGAGGGCGAAATGGGTTAGGGCGTTGGTGACTGGGCCGTACGGCATGGAAAGGCTCATCGGCCCTCCATCGAGACCTGGGTATCGGCGGCACGCAGGATGGCCTCAAGGTAGGCGCATCCCCACACTCCCCACTGGCGGTGTGTTGATTCGATGAGCTCATCCCATGTGCCTTGGTCGAAAAGGCGGCGGGCATGCTGGGCGAGGGGACCGTCGTCGGGCACCTCTGGATCGAGAAGTTCTCTACTGGTGTGGGGGAAGCCGGGGCGACCGCGACCGTGGCTGGTGCCGACCAGGCGCAGTATGAGGTCGCGACGGACATCCTGGGCCAGTTCGGTTGCCGCGAGTGCGGCCGAGAGCTGCTCGTGGCGCCACCCGGTGGGCAACCCTGCGGTGGCCTCACCGCGGGCCCGGCGTATGGAGCGTTGATGGCTTTTGGCCAGGATGCGCTGCTCGACGTCTGTGTTGCCGAGGGTGAATTTCTGGAACCGGGTATCGGTTTTCCCGGAGTCGTGAAACAGACCGCCCTGAAACAGCGCTTCCTGCAGGGGCGCTGGCATGCTGAGCGACTCGGCGAGTTCTTTGGCGCGCTCAGCGACGGCGGTGTTGTGGTCGCTCAGCAGCACCGGTTCAGATGAAGGTGTCCACACCTGGCGGGTTTTTTCACCCACCGCAGCGACGGGGGTGATTTTCAGTACCAGCCATTGCGTGGCTGGATCTTCCAGCCCGCCGTAGCGGATCTCGACGGCCACCGATGTGTCCGGCGAACTCTCTCGGGCTGGGTTGAGATGCTCGATGCGCGGATCGCGGTCACCGAAGGAGGTGACAAGTTCCACGATGTCGGTGTCATCGGGGTCGCCGTCGGAGTCGGACACCAGTTCGGCGAGCTGGTCTAGAAGGTCTGCCTCCCAACCGGTTCGACCTGCAAGGAAACGCAGAACCTGTTCTTTGTCGTCCTCCCACAGCGCTGCCTCGTAGACGTCGCTGCCCTCTTCGGTCGGCGTCTTCGTGACTACCCCTGCGGTGCACACGGGGTGGCCGAGGTCGACGATGACGACGTCTCCGGGTCGGATGTCCCCAGGTGTCTCGGCGGGCTCGAGGTCGCCGGCGCGGACCCGGAAAGCCCGGGAGGGAACACCGCCGGTATCGGGGTCGAAGACCGATTCCAGCAGCTTCCGGGTGTCGGCGATCGAAGCCGGGTAGACCTCACTGTCGGTCGGCATGGTGGCTTGCAGCAATCCGAGCGCGGCGGAGCTGTCTTCGGGCAGGAAGCTGCGCACGACCACGCCGCACATCAGGTCCTCCGGGTCTAGGTCGTCACGCAGCCATAGTTCGAGGTCTGGTTCGTCGAACAGGTCGTTACCGGTGCGGGCCAGGTACCACAAGTCGTAGGGTTCGAGCCGTTGCAGCAGCGTCCGGCTTAAATGTTCGTCCGGCGGCGGGTCGGCGCTGAGCGCCCACGGGGACATCCCCATCGTGTCGTCTCGACGGCGCCCTAGCCACGCCCACGTTTCTCGGAGGTGGGCGATCGCCTCGCTATCTCCCGGAGCTGCGTAGGGAGCCAGCGAGAAGCTGGACAGACCCCGATCGTCTTCGGTTAGCAGGGGTGATTCGGGGTCCGGGCCGATCACGCATACCTCGGTGCTGGTGGCCTTGCCGATGCGGTTGGTCCGGCCGACTCGCTGGGCCAAGGCCGGTCCGGTGGCGAATTCGGTGACCAGGGCGGAGAAGTCGAGGTCAACCCCAACTTCGAGGGTTTGGGTGCCGACGAGCACATCGACGTCGGGGTTGCCGTGGATCGTCAACAGCCCGGGACGCCGTCGTTGCATAGCGATGCGGTCATAGGGGCGCATCCGGCCGACGACCATTTCGGTGCACAGCCCCTGCTCGCTGAGCCTTTTGGTGAGTTCCACGGCCAATACGACGGTGTTTACCAGGCAGCCGACGGTACGGCCGAACTTTTTATGCTGTTCGAGGGTCTCCTCAACGAGAATGTCGAGGTAGCGTTCGCGGTCCTGGCCGGATTTCGGCGGGGGCCAACTCGGATCGCTGACGTAGCGGACAGGCTTGGCGGTGGTGAGCCGGCGGGCCAGTACAGTTTCCCCGCCGGAGGTGAGATCGGACTGCTCCACAGCGACAACGTCGAGGTCCCGCCCTTCTGTGGGAGCCCCACTGTTGGGGGTGGCGGTTGTGGCGACCACCTGCAGAGCGGGAACACCTAGCGTCTCGCTGTCGGTCGCAGCGAGGGCGGCGACCCGGCGGGCTGTCGCCACAAGTTGGCGGTTCAGGTGTGCCTCGTCGAGGACCAACACCGCGTCGTAGACCAACATGCCTGCCTGGCGGGGCCGCGCCCCCGGGGAGGTGCCGTAGCCGCGGAACAGTATCCGACTGCCATACATGTCCGGGGTTGCGGTGATGATCTGGCATGCCGCCGGGTCGTTGACCCAATCCCGGCGGGGAGGGATCCCACCCCGCATGTCGACGATGTCGAAGGCCCGCGGTTCGCCGAGAGGATCGCACTGGACCCTCATGGACTGAAGGGCTGCGCCGACCCTGCCGGGCAGCGACTCCCGGGATACGTTTTGAAGTGCCTGCTGGATTGCCCTTGAACGCTGGGCCTGGCTGTCGACCAGGGCCCTGCGGTTGACGGCAAGGGCGAGTCGGCGCGGCACTCGCCTGATCTGTCCCGATGCGTATAGCGCGCAGGCGAACAGATGAACCTCGACCACACTGGACTTACCCGACCCCGTGGGGGCGGAGATGAGGTCGGGCCACCGACCTGTGCCGATGAGGTGGTCCAGCAGTCGTTGCTGCCAGGCGAACGGGATGTGACCGTCGTTGAATTCGGCGAAAAACTGTCCGAACTCCTCCGGGGATACGCTCACTGTCGCCCAACCCGGTGGAAGGCGAAGTCATCGGCAGGGGAATCCACAGGAACGAGGAGTCCACCACCGAGATGGCGGCTTTGCCCGATGGCGACCAGGGTGCGGTCGGTGGCCAGACTGCCCAGACTCAGCATTGCCCAGTAGGGCTGTACCAGCATCTGTTTAGGGGTTTTATGCACCCACGAGGCCACGTCGGAATCTTTGAGCAGTTGGGCGTCGAGGATTTCCACCCCGTGTTCCCGAGTCGCCGCGGCGATCTGCTCGAACCATCGGCTACTGGTGCGTTCGCCAGCGATAAGGTCGCGCCACACCAACCCGACCGAGACCCGGACGGCGTCGGTGAGAGTCCACCGTTGCGCGGACCCGTCCGCGCTCGACCCGCGGCGCTGCCGCACGGTCTCAGGGACCGCGACCGGGTAGGTCACCCACCTTCTGATGTTCCCAGGCAGCGGGCCCGGCCAAAATTCCTCGCCGGTAACCCCCACCGTTTCGGTCACCTCAGCGTGTTGACCACGGTTGGAGAAGCCATCAAGTCCCCGCAACGCCCCGTGCAAAGCCCCAAGATCCTCTGCTGCCGCTGAGGCAGGGATGAGCAGCGCGAACGCCGCCGACTCCAGGCCGTGTTGAGTCGCCATCCCGGCAGGCAGATACTGAATGGCCAACCGATTCGCCGGGGGCCGGATACCGGCCGGGTAAGCCCCAGTAATCAACGGTGGCGCGCCGTAGCCGATGCGCGCAATAAGGGCCCGGTGCAGGGCCGCGCACCAGCGGACTCGCTGATCGGGACGCAGATTCAGAGATGTCGCCAAAAGCACTACGGCCGGCCAAGGCGCGCGTTCAGCAGCAGCCTCAACAGCGCGGTAGCGGCGCAAGCTGAGCCCTATCGAACTGGTCGGTGCAGGCGAGGGAAGTTCGGAGGTGGTGTGCTTGTCTTGATTGACGGAGGGTGGCTTGCCGTTTGCCGACTCATGCGCTGCGACCAACGCCGCTGTCCGCCCGCCAACAGCGACACGCAACTCCATACCGGTTGTGGCGAACATTGAAGCGTCAGCATCAAGGTGATGCGTGGGTTCGACGTCGGTAACTACCAGCCGAACCGGGCTAGTGGCCTCACCCAAACAACCCACGTCGGCGCACAACTCCTCAAGAGTGACCCCCACGCCCTCGGGGATACCGTCTTTCCAACACCAACCGACAGGACCATCGAGGGCGTAGCCATCGGAGAACGCCCGTTTGGTTCGCTTGTCCTTCCAAGCGCCGCCCTCCTTACGGGCCACACCGTCTTGGCGCCAGGCCGCAATCGGACTGAAAGACAGCGGCGTGGTGCGGGGTTTGAGGAGTCCAGTAGGGGGATTGTTCTCTAACCAGTCCAGGGCCGCCGCAGCCGCCTCACTGGGGCGTGCGCCTGATTCATCGACTACGGCAGTCGATCCCTGGGTGGCGGCGTTGACCAGGGCCGCGTGCAGACGGGCGGGGTCCGGCAGTGGATCGGCGGTTTGATCGGCGCGGTGGCCGGTGTAGGTGCCGAGTAGGAAAGTCGCCTCGATACCGTTGGGCACCGCTTACTCCTCGTCAGCGTCCGCGCTGGCTGCCGCGAAGATCTCGTCGTTTCCTTTGACCTTGAAAACTCGGCCTTCCCAACTGATCCCGGCTCGACTCTGAGCAGCCGACAAGGCCTCCTCGAGCAGTTCGTCGGCGGCGGCGATAGACAGCGGTGCGATTTCTTCGAACTCTCCGCTACGGCGGTCGAGTGAGACTTTCGCTGGTGAATTTTCCACCAAGTCACAGTTGGCGCGTAGATACAGTTCTGAGTCCGCGCGGGCCAACCCTGCCAGCGCGTAAGCCCCCAGAAGGGCCCGGCAGGCGACGTTAGCCTCAGCATCACCGCCGAATCGAAGCTGCCGCAACGCTGCGAAGCTCAGCACATGGGTGCGGATGATCCGTCGGCACGACACCACGCCGAGGGCATCCAACGCCGGTGGAATGCCCCCAAGGCCCAAAATTGAGGCAGAAGTGGCCTTCGGTTTCTTGGCGGCCTTCTCGATCTTCTCGACCAACTTGGGACTCAACTCATCCCGTTGGAGGTTGACGATGGCCAGCAGATCATCGCCCTTGAGTTGCACACTCATGCCGACAGGATCGACTCTGGCCCCACCCCGTAGAGATTCCTTACGGCCGGTATCGCTCTGGTTGGCCAAAACGCCAATGATCTCTCCGACCAACGCGCTGCGGTAACGACCCTGGTGAGCCTTTCGTGTCGAGTCCCATGCACCGAAAACCAGACTTCCGGGACTCATCTTGAGCAACGCGCGCGCGTTGCGCGGTGAGGCATCGCGGGCAGCCCGGTAATCCGGATGAGCTGTCACCCGTTGCCCGTCGACGGTGCCAGCGCGGATGTGCCCGTCGAAGGCTCGATGGGGCAGTTCCAGGTCAGTAAATTCGACCTCGCCGCCCTGGTAAGAGACGCTGATCCGGGGAGTCTTACCGAGAATCTCGTGGCCATCCGCGATGTCCTGGAGAATCGCCGCCTCCACACGGTTGAGTTGGCTCTGCTTGGAGTCCAGGACGGCCACGGTAACCGCCTCCCCGTCGACATAGCGGGTCTCGTAGGCAAATACCGCGTTATCACCCCTGACATACCGCGCTGGCGCCACGCCGGCGTGCGGTCCGCCCGCCGGCATCAGTTCGGTGGTCGACACCAAAGCGCTCGAACCTCCCGGCCCGCAGGCCGCCTGGAGTTGCTCGTAAGTAAGTGTGCTCGGCATACGCCCGATGCCCTCCCCGATTTGTTTGAACCTCTCCCTTACCGATGATCTTCCAACAGACCCCTGACACAAGTGCCCTCGTTCGCCAAAAACACCGCGAATTGTCAGCGGGGTGGCGGCTTGGAGCGAGAACGCCCGCGAGTATCGACCGGGCCATCCGGGCGGTATCACGCGTCACTGGCTCATCAGGCGCAGTTATCCGTGTCTAACAACCGGCGTTAACGTCCTGGCCTGTGTGTGGCGTTCCCGAAATGTATTGTTCGATATTCAGGTGACGTGTGCACTAGATATTCTGCAGTGCAACCGATTTGGTTTTCTCTCACTTTTTGATGTGATTGACTGAGGCGGGTGATTCGGGGATTCGGGGGGTTCTGACGTGCGCGCTTCTTTGTTTGTCGGTCGTGTTGGTGGTTTGGCGGTCGCTTTGGGGGTGGGGGCGGCCTCAGCGGTGCTGGGGGTTCCGGGGGTGGCGTGGGCGTCTCCGGGGCAGAGCGCGTCGTCGGAGCGGGAAAGCTCGGCATCGGATAAGGCCTCGGCCCGGTCTGAGGGTTCGCGGCGGGCAATCCGGTCGGGTGTGGCGCGGGCTTCTGCTGCTGCGGTTGATCCGGACACCGCTGCTGCTGCGATCCCAGCTGCGGTCGGCGACACGGCCCCGCGCTCGCGGGGTTCGAGTTCCCCGCTCAACGAGCGTCAGCCTTTGACGGATGTTGCTGTTTCAGGCGGTGACAGCCAGGCCGCTGTCGATAGCCCTCGTCCGTCGGCGGCGGTGGCAGTGATGGTCGGTGAAGAACTGGCAGAGCATGTCGAGATACCTGTGCCGGGGGGAGTGACACCTGCTGTTGTGCCGGTTGCCGAGGTCGGCGCGACGGTCGCGGCGGGCAACGCCGTGCCTGTTGGTGCTGTGGCTGCAGCCGCTCCCGCACCGGTGATGGCCGCTGCTGAAATGGCCCCGCTGCCCGCTAAGGGGGGGGTGGTGGAGTCGGTGCTCGATCTGTCATCGGGTCCTAGCCCAGTGGCCCCCTTGGGGACGGCGGTGTCGTGGGTGATGCTGGCTGCGGCGCGCCGCGAGATTGGCGGTCCAGCGCCGGCACAGGCTGCGCCAGCGCTGTCGGCGGAGGGGCCGGTGGTCGATCCACGGGCAACTGGGGTCGACACCGTCACCCGGCCGGCGGTTCCGGCCCCGTCAGCCGACGCCGACGAAGCCCAGGTTTTGGTACCGATGGCCGCCGCCACGGCGGTCGATCCGATCGCGGCGTTCTTCGAGCAGATCGCGAGTTTCGTCAGCCAGATCGTAACCTCAATCACGCAGGTGATCACGGGGGTCATTTCGGCGATCACCAACATCTTTGCCCCGGTCCGGCCGAACAACGCGCCCACGGTCAGCACTCCGACGGTGGGGACACCGGATACCGCAACAGGGGTGGTGAAAGGGACTGTGTCGGCTGTTGACGCCGACGGTGACGCCGTGACCTACTCAGCGTCCGCGGCCACGGCCAAGGGCGCGGTCGTGATCGACGCGCTCACCGGGGAGTTCACCTACACCCCTACCGCGTTTGCCCGATTTGAGGCTGCGGACTTGAATGCATCTGATGCCTATCGGACTGACACCTTTCCGGTTACAGCGACCGACGGCAGAGGGGGTGTGGTGCAGATAACGGTTTCTGTACCGGTATCTCCCGCTTCACCGAGCCTGATCGCACTCCCAGGCCAGATGGTAGCCACGGCCGTTGCGGGCGCGGACGGCTACGTCTACCAGACAAGCTGGAATCGCAACGAAACCTTCGTAACCCGAATCCAGGCCGATGGTGACATAGTGACGTTCACTCAGGACGGCCAGAGCGACCGTGGCGGAATCGTTGGCGTCGATGGAACGACCTACCAGGTGAGTTCAAGCGCTGATACGACGACGGTGCGTGCTTTCCGGCCGGATGGATCTGTCCAGGACTACGTTCAGCCTGGCGTAACGGAAGGAAATCTACGCACCTTTGCCGGGCCGAACGGAACTCTCTACCAGAGCATCAAGACCGGAAGCGCCGACTCTGGCTACACGACTACGGTTCTAGCGATTAGCTCAGATGGCAGCGTTACCACGTATTCGCAACCAGGGGCCAATGACGCACTAGGGCTCCTCTTGAATGACGGCTCGGTGTACCAATCAAGTAAAGAGGGAACTACAACCCACATTTCCGTATTTCGTCCGGACGGAGGAGTTTTCACCTACGCACTCACCACGGCGGAGTTCGGGCAGAACTGGACAGATTCGTACTTCTACCCAAGCGCCACCGCCTCTGACGCTACCTACCTGCAGATGACTGTCATAGAGGAAGAGCCGCCGGGAGTGAATGTATTGCATACAGGTCTGGTCCGACTCAACATCGACGGGACCGTTTCGGTTGTAATCGCTCCGCAGCGGGGAGATTCGCTCGGCGCTCTCGCTGTCGGCGATGACGGCACGGTTTATCGGACCTTGGGCTATTTCGATACGGCGGCCTCTGACTGGCGGAGCCTTACCTACGCGCTTATCGCACGTCCTGACGGCACAACCATAAGAACCGCCGATTGGGATGGCTCGCCTGCTGGGCCTGCGGTTGTTGCACCGAATGGTTATGCCTACCAAGTGAGCGACAACAGCTCGACAACAACGGTGACCGCCATCGGCCCGGACGGAAGCACTACGGCGTACACGCAACCAGGGAATTCTTCGAACTACCCATTTATCAATCCCGACGGATCCGTCGGTCAGTTCAGTTATCAGCCCGGAAGCAGCGGTGACAGTACCTCCGTGCTGATCATTCAGCCGGACGGCTCCAGTTCCACCTTCACGCAAGCTGGCCAGCCTGGCGAATCGAGAGTCTTGCTTTCCGATCAAGGGATGTATGTCGCGACCTACGACTATTACACCGACACAACGCTGTTACGCCGCTACTCCGCAGATGGATCGAACAGCGGCATCACGCTCCCCGGGCGGACATGGGGTTTGCCGACTGTAGGCCCTGATGGCTCTGTCTACTCAACTACTTACCGGTGGAGAGGTGGAGGGGCCGACAGGTATTACCTGACCATCACTCGCCCAGACGGCTCGACGAAGAGCTACCAGTTGGAAGGCTTTGCAACAGGGGGGGTGGTATTCGGAGCAGAGGGCATCGTTTACCAGCCCACTTCTAGAGGTCTGTGGATCGTTGACAAACCCACCAATAGCGCGACGGACATGGGGTAGCAGCAGTGAGGCCCTGGGGCCTGACTAGGCCGATGGCAGCCTGGTTGCTGGGTTCCTGTCACCAACCCCATGCCCGGATAGCCGATGCGAAGCAGGCCATTTAGGTCGGGGTCGGCGAGTTAGGTGAAGACCAATTTGCGACGAGGGTTATGAGTCAGGGAATTGCCCCACAAGAGCGGTTGGACCACACGCCCGTGCTCACCGTCCCGCGACGAGCTTCTTGAAGGCCCATCGGAGCGATCTGGATTCAAGGGGCGCCCTGGTGGGGGAGGCGGGCGTCGTCGCCGACCCCAGTCATGACCTGGCGAGCGGTCGGTCGTTGACTGTCCGCGAGCGGTGAGAACGCCAACTCGCCAGAGCCGGTTACCTCCCGGAGTTTTGCGACTTCAACCCTCAGGCTCTTTGGGTTGGAAGGTGAGCCCGCGGACAATTCGCATCACGGTGTTCCGCGAGCAGTTGAACCGGCGGGAGATCTGAGTCATGTTCATCCCGGCGGTGTGCAGGGCGCGGATGGCGTCGATTTCGGCGGGGGTGCGTTGCCGTCGCGAGGGGGCGCCGTTGCGGTCCTCGTGCCAGTGCTTGTAAAAGAGGCCGGGACGGTGGGCGGCCACTAAAATACGGTCGATAAGAAGCCTAGGAATTGGGGCGGTGCGCGGCCCACCACAACACGGAAGGACCGGACGAATGAGCAAACTGACCCACGTCCAGGACCGCCGCGAGCAGGTCCGCGTCCTAACCGAACAAGGAATGTCCTGCCGCGCCATCGCCGACCAGTTAGGCGTCCACTACGCGACAATATCGCGGGACCGCAGAGAGATCGGCCTCACAGGGGCGGCCATCGTCGGCCTCGACGGCAACGTTTCCTGGCAGGATTTCGCGGAGCCGCTGCCGCCGAAGCGACGGAGGGAGGGGCGGACCGACGAACACCTCCTCTACCGATTCTTCGACGCCGCTGGGGTGCTGTTGTACGTCGGCCTCACCGACGACCTGGCGGGGCGGTACTCGAAGCACTCAGTCGTGCAGCCGTGGTGGGGCGAGTGGGCGACGTTCCATGTCACGCGTTATGCCAGCCGCGCCGTACTCGAAGCAGCAGAACAGAGAGCCATCAAATTGGAAAAGCCGCTGTACAACGTCGTCCACAACAACCAGAACATTCTTCGCCCTCGTTAAGTTGGAAATGTAACACCCGCAGCTTCCCGATTTCGGCGGTCGTCAGATCGTCGTCGGCGGGGCCCAGCCAGGTGTTAGTGGTGTGATGCATCATCAGTCACTGTCTACTCCCCCTGGCCGGCGCCGACTCCCTTAGAATCCTCGGGAAAGGCGCCGGGATTAGGGGACAACTCCATCTTTCGGCCTTGAACGGGGGTTTTGCAGTGTTCGATTGTTTTCGCGCATTTGCAGTAGCGGTAACTTGCAGCCTTCTACCGGTAGCTGCTTCAGGGACGGCGCATGCGCAACCGCCATCGACATCGCCTGCCGAAGTAGCCGCTTGGGCAGGTGTGGTTTGCACCCATACTGACGGTACGAAAAAAGTGCCGCCGGTGATTCAGTCCTCGGATGCCCAAAGAACGCCCTTGCGCTCTGCCGCGACAAGAGTTTTCCAATGTATTGACTTCTACCCACTTGCTGACTTAGGGGATAAGGGTGGCACACACAACGTTACTTTTTATATCGGCGGTTATTTTTCTACCCAAGCCTTCAAAGCCGATGCGGAACAGTTTCCTGGTTATAGATTCCCCGCACTCGGCTACGCGGCTAAAAAAGATGAAGTGAACGTTTTGTGGGTTGTTATGGCACAGGCATTTACCGTGGCGGAAGATCCACTCCCTTCAGCCGTGCCGCGTATTGCTATGCAAGATCTTGAGGCGCTGCGACGATTCGGCTTCACGGCCAAATCTCTGATCTCGTAAGCCACCTCGACTGGCCGAGATTCAGAGCGTCTTTGTATTAAGTCGTTGCCAGTTGCCGGTTACTGCTCTTTGGGCTGGAACGTGAGCCCGCGGACGATCCGCATCACGGTGTTCCGCGAGCAGTTGAACCGGCGGGAGATCTCGGTCATGTTCATCCCGGCGGTGTGCAGGGCGCGGATGGCGTCGATTTCGGCGGGGGTGCGTTGCCGCCGCGAGGGGGCACCGTTGCGGTCCTCGTGCCAGTGCTTGTAGCAGAAGCCGTGGGCGGCGTGCGGCCTGCCGCAGCCGGCGACGGCGCAGCCTTTGAGCCGGTACTGGCGCAGTGGGGTGTCGAGCGGTGTGCCGCGGCGGCGGCGATGGTCGTGGGCGTTGCACAGACCGTTGGATTTGCGGGGGCGGTCGCAGCCGGTCACGGAGCAAGAGGCGGGCACGGAAACGAAGGTAGTACTGCGGGCTCGCCAGAGGTGTGCGGCGCCCGTTGGCTGGCGAGGTGGCACGAATTTGGCACGGGACCGGATTTTTTGACTTGTTTTAGCAAGTCAAACGTGGTGCGCGATACTGGGATTGAACCAGTGACCTCTTCCGTGTCAGGGAAGCGCTCTCCCGCTGAGCTAATCGCGCCGGGCGGATCAATGAGAGGTGGAGACGGGAATCGAACCCGTGTGCACGGCTTTGCAGGCCGTTGCCTCACCACTCGGCCACTCCACCGTTGGGTCTAACGCCGTACTCCGAGCGGATGACGGGATTCGAACCCGCGACCCTCACCTTGGCAAGGTGATGCGCTACCAACTGCGCTACATCCGCGTGCCACGGGCGGGATCGCCGCCCGGTGCGAAGACCGACAATAGTCGACCCGTCGGGGAGGGCACAAATCACCCCGTCGCTTGCCGGCTTCAGCCCCTCGTTCAGCGGAAATGCTTGTTCGTGCTAATCTTCGTCCCCGGCGCAGGCGCCCCCTCGAGGGCATCCGGTCGCCCTCGGTCCCGTGGCTCAGTGGGAGAGCGTCCGCTTCACACGCGGAAGGTCGCTGGTTCGATCCCAGCCGGGACCACCAGCGGTTTCAGCACGTCGTCGACCGTTTCTGGTCTTTTCCGAGGGCCACGTGCCAGATATGTGCCAGATCCGTCGGACTGCGCCCGCTCCTCGAATCGTTCTCAGCGGCGGTGTCAGTCGAAGGTCAGCTGGATCAAGGAG
>Ga0180431_10002536_pt1 | contig 24420 bp, 15 predicted proteins | sample SS_ome_11_FD_132459 | JGI IMG/M metagenome (GOLD analysis project Ga0180431, IMG submission 132459) | Hypersaline lake sediment archaeal communities from the Salton Sea, California, USA - SS_1_MS_1 metaG | ecosystem: Environmental > Aquatic > Non-marine Saline and Alkaline > Hypersaline >... | reverse complement strand
TGCCAGTAGATGTTGGCCAACGCGTCGTAGAGGCGCGGGGCGCGCTTGTTCAAGGGGATGCCTTCGTCGCGCAGGGTCCGGATGCCCCGATGTACCCAGTACCAGCGGTCCTCAAGGGCCACCTCCACAGATACGTTGTAGGCGAAGTCCCATGCGATGAAGTCCCAGATCGGCACGTAGTGGGGCTGCAGACTCGTGATCCAATCGTAGACCTGGACCATCTCGAAGAACTGGCCTTCCTGCTTCAGGCTCATGGCACGCACCCACAGCAAGTCCACAAAGATGCCGCGGAAAGCGCCCAGAGCGGTGGTCGCCAGAACGACTTTGGGTGGTACACCCTCTGTATCCGTCCGAACCAGAAGCTGGTCGCGTTCACGGATCTGCACAGCGCGCGTTGAAAAGTGCTGGGCGGCCACCAGGGCACCGAGAGCCGCCAGAATCAAAATGAGTTGTCGAGTGCGACGGTGTCGCATCGGGGCTTCTCTACAAGTAGGGCCGCGCCAGTTCGCGGCGATACAGAAACACCAGTCCGAGCGCGAATACGAGGCCACCGCGAAGCATAAGATCCTCGCAGGTCTGCCAGAGAATCTGGGTCCATCGGATCTCTCGGCCTACGCGAAGGTCCGGGACGGGGTCCGTTGCGGGAAAGCTTGGGGCCAGGCGCATCGCCGATGCAACGAATGGGTAGTAGACTCGTTGGACAAAGGCCTCCGTTCCGCCCGGGGCAAGTTTTTCCCGAGTCTCTTCGGAAGTGCGCGGAGACGCCGCCCTCTCCGCATCCATCTCGGCGCGTAGGCGTTCGACGCTAGCCGTCTCCAGGAAGAATTGCCGCGTGTAGCCGGCCGTAATCACAGCGATGAGGATGAGAAAGGCCGTCGGGAAGTGCACCAAGCTGGTCGCTGCAACGCCTATGGCCGCGAGAAAGGCGAGGCGAACGAAAAGCAGCAGCAGGCCCCGGGCGAAGTTGCCGGCGAAAGATCCCACGGGTGCGAGCACCTCAAGGCCCTTCTCCATATTGAAGTAGACCGGATGGCCCCGTCGAAACTCCGGTGGGCCGTTCGGAACCGGTATGGTCATGTTTGTGAATTGCACGACGAGCTCGCCTTCTTCGCTGACGAGTTCCGCAGGAATCTGGAATTCTCGTGCCTCCCCGGATCGGGTCTTGGTTTGGGTCATGTATCGCAATCGTTCCTTGGGGTTCGTCGCAGGTCGCATCAGCAGCCAGAGGCTGTGTAGCGGCTGGCGCGTTCCATCAGCGGCCTCAATCCGATATCTGACCGTGTACCGGATCGGGCAGTAGACCCTCCGGTGTTGCCTTCCATTTCAGAGCTCGAGGCTGATTCGCTGTTCGAGCCAACAAGTTCTTCGTCGGACTGGCGATGCTCGGGGATCGGGACGTTGGCCAGCCGGAAGGCCCAACTATCGCCGGGCGCAACGCGTACCTGGTTTCGCTTGATATACCGCTCAATGCCGGCCAGCTGACTATGCTTCTCGATCTCTTCTGGCGAGCGCCCCTCCTCGCGAAGCTGAGCTCGGTATTGCTCCAGGAGCTCCTGTCGGCTGAACTCGGGCGGGCGGATGCTGCGACGACTGGTGAGCACCTGCTGCTTCAGGATGATGTAGTCGTCCGGGCGCTGTGGGTCAGGTCGGGCCCAGTAGTAGACCAGCGCCAAGGTAATCACGCCCAGGAGCATGAGAAGAACGCCGTCCAGCATCAGGATGCCCAGCCATTTGCCCACAAGCACCTGCCATCGGTGCACCGGCTTGGTGCAGACCAGAAAGATGTGTTTGTCCACGATCTCTCGGTCCAACACGCTGGCCGAGAGCAGAATGGTGAGCACGGTGAGGAACCCCATGCCAATCGTCAGGTTGTAGGTCATGAGGACCTTGATTTCCCCGTGCTGGGTGTCATCCGCCTTGAGCGTGAATGGAAGGAAAGCCGCGACGATCAGGAACAACACAATGAGCAAGGCAGCCACCTTCATGCGCAGCGCCTGGGCCATGGTGTTGCGCGCGAGGGCCCAGATCACCTTCATGAATGGGGCTCCTCGTGGTCGCCGCGCGTCAGGCGCTCAAGGACCTGGGGCTCGGCGTGCTCCTCGGGTTCCTCGTGGGTCGGGCCCTCTTGCTCGGAGGGTTTCTGATCGCGCCCCCCAGGTCGGGTAAGCTCGGCAATCACCCGTTCCTCGTCCGACGAGGTGGGCCCGGCGGGAGCCGGCTCGGCAATATGTTCGGCCTGAGGAGCCGGCTGGGCGGTGAGTCGCTCGAGGACCGACGCTCCGGGCTCCTGCTCCTGCGCAGCGGTAAGGAAATCCAGCGTCGGCGCTCCTTCAGTGACGCCGCTCGTTTCGGCTCGGCTACGCCTCGCCTCCTCGACCACGCGGAGGAAGAAATGCTCCAATCGTTCCGAAGGCGGACCGACTTGGACCGACGTGTCCTCGCCGATGCGCTCTCGTATCAGGCGCACGACGTCGTCGATTGTACGCGGATCCATGGGCCCCGTGATCTGCGTAAGCCGTTCTCGACGCAGTAGCTCCTGGGTGGGACCTTCCGCGCGCTTGCGGCCGCCGTACAGGACGCAGACGTCATCGCAGACATCCTCCACGTCCGCCAGCAGGTGGCTAGACAACAGCACGGTCTTGCCCTTCTCCTTCAGCTGCAGGATGAGGTCCTTGATCTCCCGGCTGCCGATGGGGTCGAGCCCCGTGGTGGGCTCGTCGAGAATCACGAGCTGCGGGTCATTGATGAGCGCCTGTGCAATCCCGATGCGGCGGGCCATGCCCTTGGAGTACTCCCCGAGGAGGCGCTTGCGCGCCTCCAGCAGACCGGTCATCCGAAGCAGGCTTTCCACGCGGTGGCGCCGTTCCGCCGCGGGCAAGCCGAACAGTCGGCCGTAGAAGTCCAGCGTCTCCTCCGCGTCCAGGTATCGGTACAGGTAGCTCTCCTCGGGGAGGAATCCCACGCGCCGCTTCGTGGCGACGTCGGTGGGTGGGCGGCCGAACACCGAGATCTGACCGCGCGTAGGGAAGAGCAGCCCCAGGATCAGGTTGATCGTCGTGCTCTTTCCGCTGCCGTTGGGGCCAAGAAGCCCGAACACCGACCCCTGAGGGACGTCCAAATCCAAGTCATCCACCGCGCGCACGCGGGGGCGATTCCAGAAATCCTTGAAGACCTTGGTCAGACCCTGCGTCTGCACAACCATGTTCGGCACGAGCGGCCTCCTCTGCGGGTTCGCTTACTGCAGCTCTTCGCCGAAGCGCACGATGCGAGCCGAGTTGAAGATCACCGGCAGGGACCCGAGACAATGCAGGATCGCAGCCTGCACGGGGGTCAGTTGGCCGAAGCTCGAAAGCGTGAGGCCCACCACGATAAAGCCCACGGCGAAGAACAGGTTCTCGTACACAACCCGTCGCACCAGCCGAGACAGGCGCACGAGGAATGGCAACCGCCTCAGGTCGTTGTTCATCAAGGCGATGGAAGCCGAGTTCACAGCCACGTCGCTGCCTGCGGCCCCCATGGCAATGCCCAGGTCGCCAGCGGCGAGCGCAGGCGCGTCATTGACCCCGTCGCCCACCACCACCACGCGCAGGCCGCGCTTCTTCATGTTCTCCACGAGCTCAAGCTTCTGTGCGGGCAGACACTCGGCTACCACGTCGGTACAGCCGAGTTCCGCCGCGATGCGGCGCGCGACGCCCCATCGGTCGCCGGTGAGCATGGTGATGTTCTGGAAACCGGCCTCCTTGAGCTCATCGGTAGCACGCCGGGCCTCGGGGCGTGTATGGTCCTCGAGGCCGATCCATCCGATGCATCGGCCGTTCTCGGCCACGTAGAGCGTGCTGAAGCCCTCGGTCTCCTGTCGATCGGGCCGGGTAAGGTTGGAAAAGTCCACCCCGCGCTCAGTGAGCCACGCCTCGCGGCCGACCATAATCGAGTCCCCGTCCACGATGGCCACGACCCCTTTGCCGCCCGTCTCCTCCATGTCCGCGGGCTCGCTCAAGGGGACCTTGGCCTCTTCGGCGACGCGTTGCATGGCGCGTGCGACCGGATGATTGCTGTGTCGCTCAGCGCTTGCGGCGCGGTGCAAGAGATGCGCCGCATCTACGCCGGAGGCGGGACTGAGGCGGCAGACCTCGAGCTGGCCCGTGGTAAGGGTTCCCGTCTTGTCGCAGACGACGGCCGTGAGTTCGGCCGCGCTTTCAAGGTGCGCCACATTCTTTACCAAGACCCCCAACCGGGCCGCAGCGCTGATTCCGGCCACCATGGCCGTTGGCGTGGCCATGACCAAGGCGCAGGGACAGGCCACCACCAACGCGGCAATGGCCGCGGAGGGGTTTTTGGTGAAGACCAGGATGAGGGCCGCAACCATCAGAATGACCGGAGTGTACCAATGCACATGACGGTCGATGATCGTGGCGATGGGAAGCCGCGTGCGCTCCGCCTCCATGATCAGGGACTGCACCTTGCCGAGCGTGGTGTCCGTACCGACCGTGGTGACCTCGATGTCGATGGCTCCGGTGTAGTTCTCCGTGCCGGCAAACACCATGTCTCCGCTGTCCTTGTCCACAGGCAGGCTCTCGCCGGTCACGCTGGCCTCGTTGAGGCTGGAGGCGCCGGTCCGGATCACCCCGTCCGCGGGGACGTTCTCGCCCGGGCGCACACGAATCACGTCCCCCTTCTGCAGGTGGGCGACCTCGACGTCCTCTTCCTGTCCCTGGCGAACCCGATGGGCCGTTGTGGGCGTGAGGCGCACGAGTTGCTCAATGCTCGCCCGAGCGCCGAGCGCAGTGCGGCTCTCGATGAGCGTACCCATGTACAGAAAAAAGGCGACCAACCCCGCCTCGGCGTAGTACCCGAGGGCGAAGCTGCTGGCAACCGCCAGTCCGGCCAGCTGCCGCATGGTGGCGCGACCGGCCAGGAGATCGCGAATGGCGTCCACCACCAGCCAACCACCCAGGAAAATCGCGCCCAGCATGGCGGAGAACTCGGCGCGCGCCGGATCGGCCTCGAACCACGCGGTTGCCAGGTAGCTGTTCAGGATGAGCGCGCCGCCCAAGAAGGTGGCGATCAGCCGCAGAATGGTGCGGCGTTGCTGTTCCTCGGCGGTGCGAGTAGCCGAGGGAGCTGTGCAGGAGCACTGGAGCGAAGGGGCTTGAGTGGTCATGTGCGTCATCCTCCGCGCGCGATCAACGCGCGACAAGCAGGGCTCACTTCTTGCCCTGCATCTCCTCGGGTGTACGTCCGGTCAGGTACCACGTCTCTCCAGGTCGGACCACGTAATGACGGGTCTTGGCCAGCACTTCGGCCAGCACCTCTCGATGGTACTGGCGCAAATAGATGCGCAATCCCTTGGGATCGTCGGGAAACCGGTCCAGAAGCCTTCGGATGTTTTCCGCATCGCTCTCCGCGGCGCTAGCGACGTTGTCCTTGTATTTTTGCGCGTCGTTGACGATCACGTCGGCGTCCGCCGCCGCGGCATTGAGCAGTTCTCGCGCCTTGGCATCGGCCTCGCTGATCCGAGCCTGCTTGTCGGCGCGGGCGTTGGAGACCTCGTCGAACGCGGGTTTGGTGACCTCGGGCGGGGCCTTCTCGATGAGGCTCGCGCCCGTCAGTGTGATGCCGGCGCGGTTGGCCTCCAGGGCATCTTGCACGGCCCGGCGGACGCGATCCTGGAAAGGCGTTTTGTCTGGGTCCCCCGTTAGAATCTCATCGATATGCAGCCCGGCGGACACGCGCAGAACCGCACTGCGGAACAAGTCTCGTAGAAGCTGTTCCGGCCCGGAGCGCACCACGGGCCGGCCGGTGAGTTGCTCCACCTCGCCGGTGGCTTGTTCGGCAAAGGTGGTAAGGAAGTAATAAGGGCCCAGGGCCCCTGCGGGCTGTACCTTGTACTTGACCTGCCACTTGGTGTGTACGATGTTCGCGTCGCCGCTGATGGTGTAGTGGTCGACTCCGGGCATGAGCGCACCAGGGATACTCTCGACCCCTTCCGCGGTCTGCGGCGCGGTCCAAAACTCCGTGTCCATGACGATTTCGTTGTCGCCCATGGGCACGCGGACGACCTTGTCGATCACGGGAATGGCGTAATAGGGGCCACCGGGCTTGTAGATGCGCGGGGTGCCGGGCGTGTCCTCCGCAAAGGCGCCGAATCGCTTGACAAGCGCAGTCTCGCTGGGCGACACCAGGAAAAAGCCCTGCAGGAGGAAAATGAAGACGGCCAGGGCCATCCCGATCTTGAGCACCAGGAAGGCGGTGCGCAGGGCATCCGCCAGGGTCTTGTAGGCCGCGTCCTGCTCCTGCGGGGGCGGAGGGGTCGGCTCCTCTTCGACCCTGTCCATCACGTGTTCGTCGGTCATCGAGTGTTCCTTTCAGGTCGGGGGGGCCGGTGTCACTCGGTCCCAGCGGCCGATCCAGTGCCGGATTCGCCCAGCGGCTCCTTTTCCCGCAGGAGATGGAAGGGCAGGTCCTCGGTGGACAGGACCAACGTGGTGCGCTGCTCGGCGAGAATCTGCCTCAGGCTCTGAATCTCACGCAACAGGTTGGCCAGCTCCGGATTCTCCTTGAAGACCTTGTAATGCTCGGCCGCCTCTGCGTCGCCCTGGCCGCGTTTGATCTGCGCCTCCGCCCGGGCCTTGGCGAGAATCTTATTGGCCTCTGTCTCGGCCTCAGAGACCGTGCTCCTGTACTCGCTCTCACCTTCGGCGCGGTAGGCCTTGGACTCGGTCTCGCGCTCGCGGATCATCCGATTGAAGACCTTCTCGCTTACGCTCGCGGGGAAGGTCATCTGCTGTACGGCGAGCACGTCGACCGCGACCCCGTAGTCTGCCTGCTGGAGTTCCTCATTGAGGCGCATGCGCATCTTCTGCTCAAATTCGCGGAACGTCTCCTGCTGTTGTGCATAGTCCGTGTTGACGAGCTCATAGAAGTAATACTCGCCCAGGGTTTTGTTATACACGTTCTCTACGCGGCTTCGGATGTTCTTCTCCGCTTCTACCTCGGTGCGCAGGCGATTGATGAACTTGCGTGGGTCGGTGATCTTCCAGCCCGTGGTGATCTTCACAAGCAAGTTGTTCTTGTCTCGCGTGAGGTTCTCCTGCAGCCGCGTGTCGAACAGCCGGACACGCTGGTCGAGGAGCTCCACCTCCTCGATGGGCGTGGGCCACCGGAACTTGAGTCCCGGCTCTTCATGCGTGCGCTTGTACTCGCCAAACCAGTACACCACGCCCCAGGTGGCCGCCGGGACCTGGAAGGTGAACAGATACGCCACGAGAACCCCAAGAAAGATCCCCGCGACCACGACGCTCCACAGGTTCTCTCGAATCTTGCCCATCGTGTCTCCTTTCGTCCCCGCCAGGTAGTCCCATAGCTGGAACCGTGCGGCGGCGTTCCTTACATCTCGCGCTCCACTTCCTGCGCCAGGGCGCGGGTGACAATGCCTTCGGTGATGTCCTGCTTGTCGTCGATGACTGCCTGCACCTCCGGGGGTACCACCAGAAGGCGCGCATCCTTGAGGCCCTCTTCGATCGTGCGCAGGCGCTCGCGGTGCAGGTAGACGCGCGGCGCCGCGGCGTAGGCCTTCTGCTGATCGGCGAACCGCTGGGCGGTAGCTCCGCTCACCAGGACCCGCTTCGCATAGTAGCCCTCTGCGCTGTTAAGCAGCTGCGCGGCTTCGCCGTCGGCCAGCTCCATGATCTCCACCGCGACTGTTTGGCCCTCCAGGATGCGGGCCTCTCGTTGTTGGCGAGCGCCGACAACATCTTGATAGGCCTTGCCTACGTCGCCCACCGGCGGGTGGATGTTGGACAGGCTTACGAACAGGATCCGGACCCCGAGGCCAACGCGGTCGGCCGCGTCTTGGATGCGCCGCTGGAGCCGCTCTTCGGTCTCGCGCGTCTCTTCCACCAGCACGTCCCAGAAATTCGCGCCCGCCATGAAGCTGGTGATCTCGCGTTCGGTGAGCGTGATCATCAGCGACTCGGGATCCTGGTGGCGATACAGATACCGGTACACATCCGCGCTGCGAGGGCCTCCGTCCTCGCCACGGCGGCCCACCGAGTACTGGACCGCGATGGCGCCGCTGACGAACATCGCGTCCGGCGTCTCTTGCTGGTCTTCCTGTCGGATCAGCTGGCGAGTCTTTCCTTCAAGTCGAGCCTCTTCGGCCAGTGGCATGAGGTATTTGTATTCCTTTTCGATATGTTCTTCGGCCCAACCGACCACGTCACCGCGCTTCGCGATGGCTTCGGGGGTGTACTGCTCCTGCGGAGCGCCGACCAGGATCTCCTGGACTTGATCGCGAGGAACCCGGCGTACGATCTCCACCGGCCAGGGCCACTTGACGTGGAATCCGGGCTCGAGCGGGGGCTCGAGGGCGTCCCAGGCGGCGGCGTCATCGACCGGGGGCAGGATGCTCACTCCGCGCGGGCGGCCCCAGCGCTCGACCACGGCCACGTCGCCGGGGTCGACCACCACGACGCATGTGAGTGCGTAGAGCGCGGCGAGCTGGAACAGGATGAGGGGCGCGATGGCCTTGTTCAAGAATCGGAAGAACCAGGTCTCAGAGACCTTGAAGCCGAACTGGTAGTCGAGCGTGTGGGCGAAGGTGCGGAACAGTCCCTGCGGCTCGGCCAGCAGGCCGGTGAGGCGGCTGTCGTAGATCGGACGGCTGAGCTCTCCCGGCGCGCGGGGGCGGTAGAACCCGAGCACCAAGCTGACGAGCATCTCCAGCGCAATCGCGACCAGGACCACGGGAATGGCCCAAGCCAGGATCGTCTCCCCGAGAAGCGCGCCTGTGTACGCAAAGGCGTAGGAGATGGTCAGAAAGAAGCTGATGAACGCGCACCCGATCGTGTATCCGGCGCCCGCTCGCAACAGCTCGAAGTGCTTGTGGGTGCGGGCCAGACCGGATGCATACTTCCCGAGCACGAAGCAGGGAAAGGCCACGAGGAAGGAAAGGACCGCTGCGAGCTTGGCTCGCGCGAGCGCTCCTTGGCCGAGGTCGTAGATGCCCTGGGTCACGTCTTCCGCGCTGTCCAGCACGAAGTAGGAGTACAGCCCGATGAGGTTCGGGATGGCCACGGCCAGCAGCAAGAGCGCGATCAGCACACCGGCGATGGGGGCGCCGTAACGCTCCATCTGTCGCAAGCGGGCCTGCGCGACGGCCGCCTGGATTTCCTCTCCTTCGAACAGCCGGTCGCGGCCCATCTCAGCGCGGGTCCGCTCGGCCTCCTCGATGGCAGTGCGCTCCTCGTCGGCCAAGCGGCGAGCGCGCAGATGCAGGTAGGAGATGAACCAGATGGCCGTGGCGCCCAACAGGTGCCAGGCCTGCAAACCGGCCGGCATGGAGTTGCACACGCGGGACACGACCAGCATGATGGTCATGCCCAACAGGGTCAGGACCACGCCGCCAAGGGCCAGTGCCTCCGCGCGCTTTCGAGGGACTCGCGTCATGGACTCGGCCTTTCCTGTCGGGGTCCGCCTTTGTGGCTGGGCCCGGTCACTCGCGCACCTCTCTCCGCGCGAACAACACCATTCCAAGGGCAAGAACCGCAGCTAGATACAGAACCGTGTACAGGGCTGTGGATCCGACATACTCCCACGGAATCTGCTTGAATTCGTGCTCCCAGGGGCGGGGGCCCCGCTCGGCCATGGCCTCCTGAACCCAATAGAGCTGGAGGTTAGGAAGCACCGCGTACAAGGCCTCGGCCGGCCAACGGGCCAGCGCGCCCAACTGCAGGATCTGATCGTACATGAATTTCGACAGCAACCCGGCCAGGAACGCCGCGGTCGTGATCGTCAGGGACGCGACGATGCGAACGCGCGTGCTCGCCACCAAGGCTACCGCCACCAGCACGAGCACCGCCTGCAGGACGAGCAAAACCGAGACGGCCACCTGCCAGTTCAGCCCGGCACCGAATCCGGACCACTGGTACTCCTTGTCATAGATGGCGAAGTAGATGAGGCAAAGAGTCATCGTCGCTGCGAGGGCCCAGACCATCACGGTGATGAAGGGACGGGCGAAGAAGTAGTTCTGGAACAGGCCGATGAGCAAGGCTCCCAGGACGGCCAGAGACATGCCCGCGACCACGCCCCAGTCGAGCTCAATCCACACGGCGTCTTTGACCCCGAAGCGGTAGGTCAACATGAGCACGATGCCCAGGATGTAGACCGCTACGGTCACGGCGAGGGCCAGGCCGAGGAACTTCCCAAGCACGAACGACTCGCGGCTCACAGGCTTGGAGAGCACGGTAAGTGCGGTGCGCCCCTCGATCTCTCGGTTGACGACCGTGGCCGAGCAAAGCACGCCCAGGAACAGTCCCGCGAGGAGAATGGTAGCAAGCCCCATGTCGAGCACGAGCTTGGTGCTGTCCACGAAAGTGAACATGGCGATGTGCGGACTGAACACGATCAGCAGCCCGGCCAGTGCAAGTACAAGGCCGTATACGTTCTGCCGCAAGGTTTCGGAGAGCGTGTTGCGTGCTATCGCTAAGATCGCGGTCACTCCAGCGACCTCCTTCGCCCTGTCAGCTTGAGGCCGGCGGTCGAAGGCCGACCTCAATACGCCTCTGTACCGCGGGCCCGGTCGATCCCGCGCTCAATCAAATGGTCGTGGAAGGCAACTCGGCGTTGGCCGAGCCCTCCCTGCACCGCCCCGCAACGGACTCGGCACATGACCGTCCTACGCACGGATGACCTGATATCCGGTCCATGCGTGGCGCGGCGAGGGCATAACGGGTATGAGTCCGAATACGTTACTGAACCCGCCACAGCACGCACGCGTGCGAAGTCCGCTGACCGGGGCCGTCGCGACGCCCCGCGTCGGCACTGGAGCTCCCTTTCATACCCGCCCCGAGGCCGGCTGTCAAGCACAAACTGCCTGTTCCAGAGCTGATAGACAAACCCTGCATATGCCGCGCTGCACAGAGGTTCCAGGCTTTCGCGCGGTGCCGCGCCAGCCAGCCTGCCGTAGCGCGGCGCGGGTGGTGTCAGTCCACGGCCCCAAGCTGCTCACGGAAGTACTGGATCGTGCGCAATAAGCCTTCGCGCCGGCTCACTCGGGGCTGCCAGCCGAGTCGCGCTTTCGCGCGGGAGATGTCCGGTTGGCGCACCTTTGGATCGTCGACGGGTAGCGGCCGGTGCACGATCCGGCTGGAGGATCCGGTGAGCTCGAGGAGCTCGTGTGCAAAGGCAAGCATGGTAATCTCTTGCGGATTGCCCAGATTCACCGGCTCGGTCTCGTCGCTCAGCAGCAACCGATAGATGCCGTCAATCAGGTCGTTGACATAACAGAAACTCCGTGTCTGGGAGCCCTCCCCGAACACGGTGACGTCCTCTCCGCGAAGCATTTGGGACAAAAAGGTGGGCAGGGCCCGCCCGTCGTCGAGACGCATCCGTGGCCCGTAGGTGTTGAAGATCCGAGCGATACGGGTCTCCATGTCGTGCGTGCGATGGTAGGCCATGGTCAGGGCCTCGGCGAAACGCTTGGCCTCGTCGTAGACCCCTCGGGGGCCGATCGGATTCACGTTGCCCCAATAGTCCTCGCGCTGGGGATGGACCTGCGGATCTCCGTAGACCTCGCTGGTGCTCGCCAGTAGAAAGCGTGCTCTCTTGGCCTTGGCCAGTCCCAGCGCGTTGTGGGTGCCCAGGGACCCGACCTTGAGCGTCTGGATGGGCAAGCGCAGGTAGTCGATGGGACTGGCCGGACTGGCGAAGTGAAGCACATGGTCCACGGTGCCGCGCACGAGGATGTAGTTGGATACATTGTGGCGTACGAATCGGAAGTTGGGACGCTCCGACAGGTGCTCGATGTTCTCCAGCCTGCCGGTGCACAGGTCGTCGATGCAGATGACCTGGTGGCCCTGGTCGAGCAAATGCGCGCACAGATGGCTGCCCAGGAAGCCGGCGCCTCCGGTCACTACGGTGATCGGCATGGGTCCCCTCCGTTCAGATCGGACTGCGCCTTGCACGGGATCCGGACATCCTCATGATCGGCACGCCTGTTACCAGAAGAACTTCACCGTCCACAAGCCGTGCCAGCACACCCGCAGCATGATCAGGCCATTGCGCGCGCGCTTGGTCATCTTGCTCACGCCCGCGACGCGCTCGAAGTATCGGACCGGCAGTTGGGCGATCTTAAGGCCGTACCGTGCCGCGCCGAAAATGAGGTTGTAGTCTCCCCACAGATCCTTTCCCTCCAGGTTCGTGCGCATCGCCTCAAACAGGGGCCAGTCCCGGCGCCAGTAGACCTTGGTCCCGCACAGCGTGTCCGTGGTGCGAGCGTCGACAATATAGCTGAAAAGGACCGAGAAGAATACATTGCCCAGTAGGTTGGCAAACCGCATGGCGCCTTGCTCCTGGGGGTACACGAACCGAGTGCCGTGAATGAAGTCCGCCCGCCGCGCGCGCATGGCCTCGTAGAATTGCGGCAAGTCCTCCGGTACCACAGTGAGGTCCGCGTCCAGGATCATGCATAGGTCGCCGGTGGCGGCGGCCATGCCCGCGCGCACGGCCTCGGCCTTGCCGCGTCCTGGACCTCGGGCCAGCCGGATCGTCCGCTCGGGGTGTTGGGCCTGAGCCTGGCGGATTCGATCCTCGGTGGCATCCGTGCTCTGATCGTTGATGAGTACGAGCTCGACCTGTCGCCCGAAGTCCGGCACGCGACGTACAGCGGCCTCCACGTTGTCCTCTTCATTCTTGCACGGGATGAGCACGGACGTTGTGCAGTGCTCGCCGGGCTGTTCGGGGCGCATGCGTGCCACAAACAGGGTATTGAGCGCGAAAAGCCGAAATACGGGCAAGCGCGCCAGGATCCCGTCCAGCAGCCACGAAGCTACGGGCACATGCACGGGCAGGAGGAATCGTTGATACCGGCGGATGTTCTCCCATCCGGCCATTTCTACGAACGCGTCGATGTCGTCGTTGCGGAAGAAGTTGCCGAACGGACGATTGCGGGACAGGCCTAACAGCCCTCCGATCCGGAACAGGGGCATCAGCAGCCAATTGAAGTTCGAGTATGCCACCCTGGCGCGGGGGGGAAGCCGTCGGCGCATGCGCGCGAAGAACTCGATGACGTCGTACACGTCCACCATGGCCTCGGTGACGCATACGTACTCCACGTCGCCAAAGTCCTTGGCGGGGTCGTCCAGGTCCTGGTAGAACCGGTCGATGGCTTCCGGACTGTCGAGCCACACCTGGCGTTCGTGCGGCAAGCCCGGAGGGACGATTCGTTGCATGAAGCGGCGCAATCGCGCGCGCCATCGTGCAGTGAGCCGACCTTCCGGCACCCCACGCCTCGCCGAGGCGGCATGACCGTCCTTGGGGTTGACCAGCACATCTTGGGCCATGACTATGCGCTCCGGGCTGAACATTCCACAAGCCTACCCCAAGACCGCAGCAAGCTCAAGACCCGCCAATCCACGTCGCTACGGGGTCTGCCGGCCCGCGACGCGGTCGACGCGAGCGAAGACCACGAGGCTGCCGACGTGCGCGGGGTACTCGTCGACCTTTACATAGGGCCCATGCCGATAGCGCGGCGGGACATCCAACTTGCCTCCGTTTCGTACGATCACCCAGGTGGCGCCCACCTGCTGGGCTATGCGCAAAGACGAGTGCAGCCGCTCGAGTCTGGTCTCTCCCGGCGTGGGGCGAATCTGGTTTATCGGCGGGTCCCATCCGATATGCATAAGCGGCACGCGCACCCCGTAGGCCACGGGCATGTTCGTGAGGAGCAGGTTTGCTTGCGGGTCTACGGAGCGAATGTCCCGGAACACCTGGGCATAGGGATACCAGTACTCGCCGGAGCCGCCCCACGGGTCCCGTTCACCCGTTTGCGTAACCGGGGTCAGCAGAGCGTTGCCTACCAACACCATTGCCACGACACCGGCGGCCATCAGGGTTCGGCCGCGAGCCAGACGCGTGAGGCCCTCCCAGGCATACACCAGGACCGGCGGCAGGAGCATGAGATGGAACCGCGCGAATCCGATCCAGCTCGGGTCCTCCAGGAAGTGGAACGCCCACAGCCCCAGGAACAGGAGGCTGGCGAGGAACGCGCGTCCGCGTTCTCCAGAGCGGAGCTGCGCGACCAGCCCCGCAATCGCCACGACCCACAGAACCCCGAACTGGATGGCCAGGGACGAACCGCTCTTCATCCACAATGCGGCACTGAGTATATTCTCCGGGTGGAATGCGTACGGTCGGGCCCCGGCCACGATCCGGACCACGAGGTATAGGATACCGGGCAAGAGCAGGGCAAAGGCCAGCCACAGTGTATCGCGCCAGCGCACGCGCCTACGCTCCGGGCACTCCGCTCCGAGCGGCCACCGGAGGGCAACCTCGCGTCCCAGCCACAGGAGGACCACGGCCACAATGGCCGTATCCTTCATGAAGGGAAGCAATATCGCAGCGGCAAAGGAGGGTCGCCGCATCAGTCTGTGCAAGGGCAGTCGCGTCCAGGCCTTGCCGTCTGCGAGCACCACCCACAGGAACAGGACCGCAGGAAGCTCCAGGTACAGGATCGTGCCATGATAGTGGAGGTCCGGCACGGTCAAGAGCGCCAATGCGCCGAGCGCGGCGAGCCAGGCGGGTTGTCTGCGCCAGCGCGGGTCTCCCATCAAAAACAGCCCCAAGACCGCGAGGCACAGCATGGGCAGTACGCGCAAGAGGGTCAGATCATACACGTACTCTGCGCCCCAGGTCTCCATGCACATTGCGGCCAACAGGGCCGAGTACCACGGCTGGGCACCGGGATATCGGCTCACGCGTCCTCGGGTAAAGGATGCGTCGAGTTCCGGGGCCGAATACACGAGCCAGGTCAAGCCGATGGCCAGGGCCAGGGCGGCAATCGCCCATACCAAGAGAAGGCTCCGGCGTGCCTTGTGACCACTCTGGGCTCGCAACCACAGCGCCAGTCCGATGAGCGCCCACAGGCAGATCCCGACCGCCGCGGGGGTGTACCCGAGCAGTTCGCTGCCCAGAATGCGCGCCATCTGCGCGCTGACAACGTGGTAGCACTCGTCCCCCGCATAGGCCAGTTCAGCCAGCCACGTGCGCAAATAGGCCGCGAGCAGCAGGGGGACCCAGATTGCGACCGCCATCCCCCTCGGCAAGAAACGCCGCAGCCCCAAAGGGCCCAGCCCCGCGAGCACACTCGCCAGCCATAGCCCCCCCAGGAGGATCAGGCCCCCCTGCGCGATGAGCGTAGACAGAGAAGGGGCATCGCTCCCTTCCTCGGTAAACAGGCAATGTGCTACCGGGGTGAGAACAAAGGCCGTCGTGAAGGTAAAAGCGGCGAGCCCGGTGAACGCGACCATGTTCGCCCGCCCCTTAGAAGTGCGGCCAGTGAGCCAGAGGGCTACGACCAGGAAGGCGAACCGCGCAGGAATGTACGGCACCAGGACATATCCGGCCGCGGCCGCCAGGACGACCGCCCAGCTCAGACATGGCCGCTGGCGTCTGTGCAGCGGAAGCACGGGCCGGGGTCTCCGAAGTGCGTCGAGCCGGCCGAGGGCCGGACGGGAATTCGTGGTGGGCGATGCTGGACTCGAACCAGCGGCCTCATCCTTGTAAGGGATGCGCTCTAGCCGGCTGAGCTAATCGCCCAGGCGAAGTGCAAGTTACCCGTGCCCATGCTGGATGTCAAGGAGACAGAGGCGAGCGGAGCCGTGCAGGTGCCCTTCTTGCTTGAATATGCGGCAAGCTTCCCTACAATGGGGGCAAGCGGGCCCTCGCCCGGGGACGGGGGCGGGCGCCCCGCCGGCGCTTCGGAAGGAGGTCGAACCCATGAGGGCGATACGTGCTGCCTTGGTGATTGTGTCCGGTTGCCTGCTTGTTGAGACAGCGGCTGGCGGCAGCTTCTTGGAGCGGCTGGGGTTGGGGCGCGACCGAGCCGAGGACGCGTACGAATACCACTTCGTCATTGAGGTTGGTGGTCGACTTCGGACCACAGGACATACGATCCAGCGGCCCATCTCGTACCGGGGGCTCGATTGCCTGGAGTCAGTGAGTACTCAGAAGACCGTCACGGTACGCGAGGAACGCGAGTATGTGCGCCGAACCGAGCATCGGGTCATCACGGGCCCGGACGGGGAGGGCCTGTACAGCAAGCAAGTCACCTTGGAGGGAGACAGCCGCGTCGAGGAGACGGTGCTTATTGAGGATGGGGTGGCCCGATTCACGGTTCGGGGCTCGGCAGACAAGGACGGCACCGAGGAGATCGACGTGCCCGAGGGCGTGCTCCTGGATACCATCGACGTCCAATGGCTCGCGGACCGCGACCTGGAACCCGGTGCGACCTATCAGGCGCCGGTCCTGAACCGTCGCCGTCGCGAGGTACTCACGGAGACCGCCAAGGTCGTGCGCCTGACCAAGGTGGAGTTCCTGGGCGACATAGAGAACGCCTGGGTTGTGGAGACCACGAACCCCGCCATGGGGCAACGGACCGTGACCAAGACATTCACGCCCGACGGCCGACTTGTACGCCTGGACGCAGGCGAGGCAAGCCTGCGCGTGCTCTCACCCGAGGCCGCCGAAGAGGCGGAGAGCGAACCCGCGTACGAGGTGAGGACAGGCGTCCCCGTAGACTTCGAGCTGCCGGCCTGGGACAGCTTCGACGCGATCACCGTGCAGCCGCAACCGGAAACCGCTTGGGACAAGCTGCGGGAGCTGCCTGAGAACCGCTACTCGCAACTCGTCGCCGAGCCCGCGGGCCTGTCGGTACGATTGCGCAAGGTGTCGCCTGCGGTGCCGGCACAGGCGTCCTTTCCTGTGGAACCGGGCAGCTTGCCTGCGCAGCTCGAACCGTTCCTGGGGACCTCGGAGCGGATCACGCCCGACGCAGAAGAGATCCGGCAACGGGCCGAGGACATCACCGAAGGGGAGACCGAGGCTCTGTACGCGGTCGCCTACTTGGCGGGCTGGATCCACGAGAACATCAAGTGGAACGCCAAGGGCCGCATGAACACCCGTCCGGCGGAGACGCTGGAGCGCCGTCGAGGCGACTGCAGCGAGCACGCGGATCTGTTCGCCAGTATGGCGCGGGCGGTGAACATCCCCACGCGCCATTGCGCCGGGCTCCTGTTGCGGCGCGAGCGAGCGGTGTACCACACCTGGGTCGAGGCGTATGTGGGCGAGACCTGGGTGCCCGTGGATACCACGGTGAACCGGGTGAACCTGCCGGCGGGGTACCTCCTCACGGTGCGGGACGAGGTCGGCGACGGTGAGCTCGTTGACTGGCTTCCAATCAAGCTCCAGACCGAGGACCTGTCCCTGAGTATTGTGGAGGCCACGAAGCTCGTCGGGCAATCCGTGGACGACCGGCGTTCCGTGCGAGCCTACACGCTGGTCCCCAACAACAAGAAGAGCTATGTGGCGTTCCGCGACGACTGGCTCGCGAATCTGTTGTGGGGGTTTGCATTGACCAAGCCCCCGGACTGGGACGGGCGCATTGCCATGCGCAGCGTAGTGCTGACGAGCCCGCCGCCGCAACAAGAGGCCACCTTCCGATGCGAGGCGAACGCGATCGAGTACCGCGCCAACAAGATCGAACTCGACACCCTGGTCCGGGCGCTCGAGGAACGCATGACCGGCTTCCGCAAGCAGAAGGCCGAGGTGGTGCAGTTGCACCATCGGCCCGCGCTGTACGTGGACTTCACCTGCACGGTCGGCAATGGAGAGGAACGCAAGGCAATGCGCTGCCGCCAGTACGTCGTCCCTCGTCGGGACCGCTCGTATCGGATCAGCTGCTGGGCGCCCGAGGACACCTTCGGCCAATACGAGGACGCCTTCGGCCGCGTGCTGGCGAGCCTCGAGCTCTGACGGACATCAACGAACGTATGCCTAGATCGCAATCTCAATTGGACGACAAGGACTTGCGCGACGCTGACGACGGCAAGGGATTCCGCGGCCTGGGGCTCAGTGACCGCGCGCTCGCGGCCGTGCGCCGCGCAGGGTTTGAGCACCCTACGGATATTCAGCGGGAGTTCATTCCGGCCGCGCTGACCGGGCGCGACTGCATCGGCCGAGCCAAGACCGGCACGGGCAAGACCGCCGCGTACCTCTTGCCCATCTTCGAACATTTTTTCGCGGGCGAGCGCGAGCATGCGCTCATCTTGGCGCCGACCCGGGAGCTCGCGCAGCAGATCGTGCGAGACTGCGCCCAGCTCGCGGGCAAGCATCCCCCCACGCCTCTCGCGGTATACGGCGGCCAGCCCATTCATCGTCAGACGGAACGGCTGCGCCAGAAGCCGGACATCATCGCGGCTACGCCTGGGCGGATCATCGACCACTCGAAGCGGAAGAATATCGCGTTCCATCGGTTCTCGATCCTGGTGATCGACGAGGTGGACCGGATGTTCGACATGGGCTTCCGTCGAGACATCTCTTACATTGTGGGACGGTGCACCAACCGACGGCAGACCATGTTCCTGTCGGCCACGTTGCCCGAGGACATCATGCGATTCGCGGAGCGATTCGCGGAGGATCCCATTCGCATTTCGGTGGTTGACGAGGCCCGTCCCAGCGTGGAGACGCTCGACCAGCGATATTTCACGGTTACCAAGCGCAAGAAGTTCCAGCTTCTGACCAAGCTGCTTGAACGAGAGCGGCCGGAGCGTGCGCTCGTGTTCACGCGCACGAAGCGCGCCGCGGACCGCGTGGGCCACGCGTTGCGCAAGCAGAACGTGTCGGTCGGCTGGATCCACGGAGACCTGCCGCAGACCAAGCGCGACGCGGCCCTCGACTCCTTCCGCAAGGGCCGGGTGCATGTGCTGGTGGCCACGGACGTGATGGGGCGCGGAATCGATGTGCCCGCCATCTCCCACGTGATCAACTACGATATTCCGGAGAATTGCGAGGACTACCTGCACCGCACCGGCCGCTCCGCGCGGATGAACGCGCCGGGCATGGCCTTCACGTTCGTCACGCCGGACGAGGGAGACGAGCTTACGCGCATCGAGATGCTCTGCAACCGCCTGCTGGAGCCGGACAAGATTGCGGACTTCGACAGCGGTATGCGCAAGCGATAGGTCCTCGAGGGCCGGCCATGGGCCTCAAGCGCCCGGACGTCTATCACAACCTGGCCACCCTGCTGGAAGCCGGAATCTCGGTGGCGCAGGGGCTGCGAAGTGCTGTCTCCGGAGAGAGCGGGCGGCTGCCTGACGCGATGCGCAGGATCGCCGATGGCGTGGACCAGGGCGAGGGCCTCGCCAGCCAGATGGCGCAGCACCGACGGGCGTTTCCCGAATTCGACATCCTGATCGCGGGCGTGGGGGAGCAGTCCGGCCGGTTGCCGCAGTGCTTTGAGATGCTCTCGGAGTGGCATGGCTTCCGAGCGCGCCTGCGCAATATCGTGTTTTCTGGGCTGGCATACCCGATGCTGATCGTTTTTGTGGCGGCATTCATCATCCCGCTCCCGCCATTTGTCCTGGGACAGATTACGGACGCAGAGTACCTGTGGCGCGCTGCGTGGTACTTGGCGATCTTCTTTGTGCCCGTGGGCCTGATCGTGTTCGTAGTGTTTTTCTTGCGGCCCGAGCATCCAATCCGCCGCGTGGTCGACCACGTGGCCATTCGCCTACCGCTCATGGGGTCGGCGCTCAAGGATTTGGCCCTCAGTCGGTACGCGAGCACGGTCCGCGGCATGTACGAGGCGGGCCTCGGGCTCGCGGACGCCACGGAACTGGGCGGGCGAACCTGCGGGAACGCCGTGGTCGCGCACTGGCTGAAGGGCGGGCAGGAGGCCGCGCGCTACGGGGCGCCGGTGTCCACGGGGTTCGGTCGGCAGGTTCCGGCCGATTTCCGGGTGGTCTGGGAGTCCGGAGAGGAAAGCGGCACGATCTCGGGCGCGCTCGATCGATTGGCCACCGACCGAGCCGAGCGAGCCGAACGCACATTCAAGGAACTCGCCGTGTGGCTTCCCAGGCTCGTGTACTTCGCGGTGATGATCTTCTTGGCCTACCAGATCTTCAAGCTCTACCGGCAAGTCTACGGACCGGCCTTCGACATGCTCGACGGCATGGGTCTCTGACGCTTGCGCCTGGTCCGTTTACCTTGATCCAGGAACGCCAGCAGCCGCCCGGCCAGGTACAGGCTGCCGGTTGCGCACACGAGGCCCGTCGGGCCCGTTTGTCCTTGGGCGCGGATAAGCGCCTCCTCCGGTGACGAGCAGACAGATACGCACCGCGTGCGGGTCTCTCGGAGCAAAGCGGCGAGCTCGGAGGCGGGGCAGGTGCGCGGGTGTCCAGTCTCGGTCGCGATCGCCTCCCAGGCGCATGGGCCGATCAGCCGCGCCATGCCCTGCACGTCCTTGTCTCGGGCCGCTGCAAATACGACTACCAGTCGCGTGAGGTCGAACCGCTCCTTCAACGTGTCGATGAGCGCCTGTACGCTCGCCGGATTGTGCGCACCGTCGATTAGGGTCCAAGGCTGCTTGTCCACCACCTGTACGCGCGCGCGAAGCGGCAGACTGGCCCATGCGCGGCGCAGCTCGTCGGTGCGCAGAGGAGCGCGCCCGACGCGCTCAAAATAGGCCTCCACGAGTCCGGCGGCCTCTGCGGCGTTATCCACCTGATGGCGCCCGAGCAGAGCCAAGGGCACGTCGCGATGCGCAGAGCGCCAGGTGCGCAGGTCCAGGCGCTCGGGCTCGTCGTGGCGGGGCGGGGGATCGGTCCGGCACGTGACCTGCAGGCCGTCGCACCCGACCACGCGGACCGGGGCCCTGCGTTCAGCCGCCACGCGCTCCAAGATCCGCATCGCAGCCGGGCGTTGCGGGGCCACAATCACCGGCGTAGCCCGCTTGATGATGCCCGCCTTCTCGCGGGCAATCGATGCCAAGGTGTTGCCGAGCTGGCGAACGTGGTCGATGCTCACCGGGGTGATGCCCGCAACCACGGGGCGCACCACGTTGGTGGCGTCCAGGCGACCGCCGAGACCCACCTCCACAATTGCCACGTCGACGCGCGCGTTACAAAAGGCGACGAACGCCATGGCCGTCAGCGTCTCGAAATAGGTCGGCGGCAGCCACCGGGCGTCTGCGCGGGCCGCCTGCAAGGCGGGCTCGATCGCGCGGAACGCCCGGCAGAACGCGCGTTTGCCGATCGGCACGCCGTTGACCGCGATGCGTTCGCGAACGCACACAAGGTGGGGCGAGGTGTAGATGCCTACGCGCAGGCCGCGTGCGCCAAGGACTGCGGCTGCAAGGGCCGCTGTGGAGCCCTTGCCCTTGGTGCCCGCAATATGAATCGTGTCATAGGACTGATGCGGATTGCTTACTCGAGAGAGGAGGCGCAGAATGCGCCCCAGCCCGAGAGACTTCGGGCCCGCGCGGAAGTCCGTGTCGCGCTCGTAGTTGGTGAAGCTGTCGAGGTAGCGAACCACCTCGGCGTAGGGACGCAAGCCTGCGCGCAGAGGCGCCATGAAGCGTGCCTCGTCAGCAAGGGGGCAGGGGCCCGACGGCGCGCGGCCTGCTATTCCTCGGCGTTCGTCTCCGCGTCTGTCCCGGGCCGCTTGCCGGGCGGGGGCGGATAAAGCTCCTCGGACGCCTCCTCTTGGGCCTGGGCGAGGCGGCGCTCGACCTCCCTCTCCGCCCAGGCGTACACGGGGATGTCTTCCCGGTTGTCCTCCAACTGCTCGCGCAGGTGCAGAACCGCGCGTTGCAGAGGCAGGTTCTCCTCCAGGTCGACAAGCACCTCTTCCCCGCGCTCGGATTCGAGATAGGTCATCAGGGCCCGTCGCAGCTCCAGGCGCACGTCCTCCGGGTCGACCTCAATGCCGACTTCGTGAATTCCGTCCAGAAGCTGTTCGAATTCTGGATAGGCGTACGGATCCTCGTGGTCGAAGGCCAGCAACTGGCGCATCTTGTCTTCGTACTTGGGAAACGCGCGGCGCACGTAGTCCGTGAGCCGTTGGCTGCTGCGCAGCTTCAGGCGTGCTTCCACACTGCGCATGGGAATCTCGGGCATCGATTCCTCGATGTCCGGCGCGATGCCCTGGTTGTGGATGCAGTCGCCGTTGGGCAGGTAGTACTTGGCGATGGTGAGCTTGAGCGCGGTGCGCCGGTTCGTGGTGTTGAGCCACAAGAGCTGCTGCACGGATCCCTTGCCGTACGTCTTCTCGCCCACCAGCGTCGCGCGGTCATGGTCGCGCAGGGCCCCTGCCACGATCTCGCTGGCTGAGGCCGATGAGCCATTGACGAGCACGGCCATGGGCAACCCGGGATGGGTGCCGCGACCGTGCGAGTAGTAGTCCTTGCGGTCATGCACCCCGGGCCTGCCCTGACTGTACACGATGAGCTTGCGGCCTTCGAGGAACTTGTCGGCCACCTGTACGGCGGTGGATAGCATGCCCCCCGGGTTGTTGGTGAGGTCCAGGACGAGCGCGCGCATGCCTTCGTCTTCGAGGCGGTCGAGCGTCTCTTCGAGCTCGACGGGAGTCGTCTCCTCGCTGCCGAAGCGCTGAATGCGCACGTATCCGATCTTGTCGGGCAGCATGCGTCCCTGCACGCTGGGAATGGTGATCTTGCGCCGGGTGACGGTGAAGGTCTGCGGCTTGGTCCAACCGCGGCGCCACACGAGCATCTCCACGGTGGTGCCGGGCTGGCCCTTGAGCATCTTGACGATCTCTTCCTGGGACATGCCGGACAGGGGCTTGCCTTCGATCTTTTCGATCCAGTCCATGGCCCGCAGCCCGGCCTCGAACGCGGGCTGACCATACATGGGCAACAAAATCGTGAACCGTTGGTTGCGCATGCCCACCCAGGCTCCGATGCCGCCGTACTCGCCCTCCATCTGTTCGGCCATTTGGGTGATGTCGGCCGTATTCAAGTAGTCGCTGAACGGGTCGACTTCATTGGCGATGGCTTTTGCAGCGGTGGTGGCCAGATTGCGGCTGTCCAACCGATCTTGTTCGCGGCGCTGCTCTCGGTCTGTGGCGGACTCGTCCGGCGCGTAGTTCTCGCGAATCTTGTCGATGACTTCGTTGACCAGCTCGCTGGCAAACTGGTCCTCGGTCTCCGTGGTGTCCACTCCGCCCCAGTGACTCACGTCCAGCAGCAGGCCCGCAGTGCCGAGGTCCAGGCTAGGATACTGGGAAAGCTCCCGGAGAAGCGGGGCGACTTCTTCGAAATTCCCTGCGATCAGCGCCGCCCGCGCGCGGTACTTGAGCGCGTTGCGCGCCTCTTCGCCAAGGTCGCCCGGCAGGAATACGAGGTCCTTGAGCAGGGCCACCGATTCGCCCAGCGGCGCGAACGTGGCCAGGGCCACGGCGGCCTCATGCCGTGCGCGTGTGCTGTCCGCCTTGAGCAGAGCACGCAGGCGGTCCTGTGCGGTCTGGGCTCGGGTGAGCCGCCACAGGCTCTTGGCGAGCTCGACCTGAATGCGCTCGTGCAAGGTCCGGTCGGTCAGCAGTACGCGCACCCGGCTGGAGGCGTATTCCCCGCCCTCCACGCCCAGGGCCGCGGCCGCAGCAGTGCGGCGGTCCAGGGGCGCCTCGCGGTTGCGCACGAGCGCCTCCAGGGCGCGCGCGCCCTCGCGCTGCTCGCCAAGGCGCAGGAGCGCGTATCCTGCGGCAAGGGCTACCTGAGGCTGCGGGCTGTCCGCTGCGTCGAGCAGGGCCTTTCTCGTGGCTTCGCCATCTTGGCTGGCGATGGCCGCGGCCCGATCCCAGACAGGCTCGCCGTCCGGAAGATTCTCAAGCTCCTGGAGCAGGGCGGCCGCGTCCATCGGCGCCTCTTCAGCGGCATGGACGATGACCGGGGCGAGGAGTACGGCGATGCCGAAGAGGATCCGCGTCAAAACCGGAAGGATAGAAGCATTGCGAAGCATATGCACCTCCATTTGTATGTCGCGCCATTCGCGCCGTGCGCCCGACCGTGACCAGGGCGGCCGGGCGCACGTCTCAATACCTAGAGTATCAGCCAAAGCGCGCCCGTGCAACGGATTTCTTGCGGACGGTCGGGAACAGGCCCTGGGCTCCGCGAGAGGCAGTTTCAGCAGCGTCGGAGGCCCGCCATGGCACACGGGCGGTGCACCTGCCACAAGCCTTGTTCGTCAGCCGCCATGCCTGATTGGCTTGACGGAGGCCCCAGGCTATTCCACAACACGGACTCGCGTCCACTTGCGTACCGAGTTGACCATCCACACGGTATCGGCCCGGAAAAGGTCCGCGGGCGTGAGCGCTCGTTCCTTGATGAGCCCTTCGCGAAGGAGATGGTCGCGAAACACACCGGGCAGCAGTCCGCAGTCGAGAGGTGGAGTGAATCGCTCTCCGCCCAGTTCGAGCACCAGATTGGCAATGCTGGTCTCTGTGAGCTCGCCGCGATCGTTGCACAGAACAACGTCGTCGCAGTCTTGCCGTTCGGCGCGCGCCCGGTCGTAGACCTCTCGGTTGGTGGTCTTGTGATAGAGAAAGACGTCGCGCGGGTCCACCGGCGTG
>Ga0180431_10002531_pt1 | contig 24445 bp, 21 predicted proteins | sample SS_ome_11_FD_132459 | JGI IMG/M metagenome (GOLD analysis project Ga0180431, IMG submission 132459) | Hypersaline lake sediment archaeal communities from the Salton Sea, California, USA - SS_1_MS_1 metaG | ecosystem: Environmental > Aquatic > Non-marine Saline and Alkaline > Hypersaline >... | reverse complement strand
CCCGCCACGAAGAGCATGAACAGGGCACTCACATACAGCTTCTCGTTGCGATACACGATGCGGCCCGTGAATGACAGCCCGACGAGTCCCGCGATAAGTCCCAGTAGACTTGTCACTACTATGGCGTCCGCCTCTGCGCCAAGGAACATCAACAGCGTAGTGGCAGTTACGACAACTACATACAATGGTTCGGAGCCCGCGATGCGGCTACGGGCAATCCATGCCACCCACACCGCCACACCGAGGGAGGCAATCGCACATATCTGCGGCGGTATGCCTCGAAGCAGCGCCACCGTGATGACGACCACCGGAAGGAAGAGGTACAGGCGTTTGGCGTAGTGTCGGAGAGGCCGCTGTCGTGGCAGGCCACCGAGACCAAGTCGACGGGTCTCCAGGTCCACAAAGGTGTAGACACTGAAGTAGTAGACAATAGCTGGAACAATTGCCGCGATAATGATGACCCTGTACGGGATGCCAAGGAACTCAGCCATGATGAACGCCGCGGCGCCCATGATGGGCGGCATGAGCTGCCCGCCGGTCGAGGCGACGGGTTCAATAGCCCCCGCCACCTCAGGCGGATAGCCTGTCCTCTTCATCAAGGGAATCGTGAATGTACCCGTTGTGAGCACATTGGCCACAGAACTACCACTCACGGTACCCATGAGGCCGCTGGAGACCACCGCGGCCTTTGCCGGTCCACCGGGACGCGGGCCAAACACGGAAATCATGAACTCGGTTATGTAGTCGCTCACGCCGATGCGCAGCAGAAAGGCTCCGAAGAAGACAAAGGCGAACACATATGTGACCATCACCATCAGAGGAATGCCAAGTACGCCCTCATCGAAACAGAGTTGCTGTGTGATGCGTGTCCAACGAAAGCCCAGGTCGACGATTCCGTATGCGATAAAGGCACCAACCACCGCAGGGAGCACCCATCCGACCACGCGGCGCGCCGCCTCAAGTATGAGGACAACCGTCAGCAATCCCATGATAATGTCCGGCGTCAGGACCTCAGCGTTCTGTGCATAGCGGTTGTACACGAAGAAGATGTAGAACGCGCACACAGCACCGAGCGCCGCCAGAAACCAGTCGAGGGCCCCTACACGATTGTCGCGTGCCTGGCCGCGCCTGGAGGGATAGAGAATGAACGCCATGATAAGCACCATTGCAAGGATGAACGCCATGCCCTGCTTCGTCTGGAACGTATGCCGAAGAAACGGGACCGTGATGCCTATGCTTTCGAACAACGAGTAGAGGGTGTAGTTGAAGTTGAAAACGAAGATGATTTCATAGAGCCCAAACAGCAGGGATGCCGTGGTGACGATGCGGGCGGGCCACGAAACAAGTGCCCGCGTGAGTTGAGGTCCGGCAGAAACGGATGTGATTTCTTCCGACATTTGCTTCACCGATCCATGGACGTCAGGTGCCTGCCAACTACTGCAACCCGACACCACATTTTGCAGTATCGAGTTCTGAACACCAAGTCTGCACCTAGATGGGAGCAGAACTGGAGCCTAGTACAGCTGCAGCGGCTGCGCTGGCGGGCAGCCAGCGAACAGACACCTCTACGGCCGAATCTCTATCGGGTCCCTCGAAGACTCTCGTGAGTCCGATGTCCAGCGCAACGTTGTTGATGGGTATGAACCAGTAGCTCAAAACTGTGCCGACGGGCGTGCGCTGATACCGCGAGAAGCCTTCGGGAGAAGCTACGTCATACGTATCCGGCAGGCCGGCTCCAAACGAATTCCATGCCATGGATACCATGACCATGCCGCCCGGCCGTACCTCATACACCTCCTCAACCGGAGTCAATTCGACGCTGTGAGTGTAGGACAGAGTGATGATAGCGGGCCACCCGGGCACAAGAAGCCGCCGATAGGTCGCGCCATCTCCAGTGACTTCGAGTACCGGAACGGGCAACATCAGGACAAGTGCTATGAGGAAAAGCAGCAGACGACGACACGGCATTCTGACGCAAGTCCGGCATTCGACGTCTTTCTGTTCCGCGCTTCTTGACACGGCTACCAGTATACCCAAGAATAGACTGGTCGCCGCACCTCGTGACGAGGCGCAGTGGACTACGCTGCACCCTGAACACTGCGTACATAATGACGGCGTATTGAAACAGACACGTACTACCACAGAAACAAGGAGGTGAGACAGTGCGAACAGGAATGAGAGCAATCGCAGCAGGGCTGCTGCTCACAGTACTGCTGGCGTCGTTCGCTGGCTGTGCGGGAGGTGCAGGAAAGACCGACGTCACCATCTACACCGGCGGGACCGGAGGTACCTATTTTCCACTCGGGTCAAGGTACGCCGAGCTACTGAACGAGCATTCCACCAATATCGAAGCAAGTGCCGTGACGAGCGGAGCCAGTGTCACGAACGCCAAAGCGATCGGCACGGGTGAATGCCAGGCTGGATTGCTACAGAACGACGTGGCGTACTATGCACGAACAGGTACGAACATGTTCGACGAAGCGATACCTGAACTACAGGGAGTGGCGTGCTGGTATCCCGAGACAATTCAGTTCGTTGTCAAGGCAGATAGCGGCATCAATTCGCTCGCAGACATGGCAGGAAAGAACGTCGCAGTGGGCGCACCTGGCAGTGGCACGGTCGTGGCATGCGAGCAGATTCTGCAGGTTGCGGGAGTATGGGACAGCATAACGCGGTTCGACCTGAACTTCGCAGAAGCGGCATCGGCGCTGAAGCTGGGAGAGGTTGACGCCGGATTCCTGGTCGCGGGCTTCCCGACGTCGGCAATCGAAGAACTGGCTGTGTCTGAAGACGTGCGGATCGTTGAGGTGCCTGACTCGGTCCTGGACGGGTTGCACGACGCAGGGTACCCGTTCTACGTTCGCCAGACGATTCCCTCCGGTACATACGGCATGTCTGCCAACGTATCAACGGTGGCAGTGCAGGCAATGCTGGGGGTGGGAGCATCGGTGGATGAGGATGTCGTGTACGAGATGACCAAGATTCTGTTCGAGCAAGTTGACGACCTTCGAGCCACCCATACCAAGGCCAACGACATCTCGCTTGAGAGTGGCCTCGAAGGGATGAGTGTCATCGTGCACCCGGGAGCCATACGGTACTACGAGGAGATGGGTGTTTCCGTGCCTTCGGACCTCGTGGGATAGGCCATCCGAGTCTCTACGGCAGAAACGAGTGGACAATCTGGAGGGGCACGCAATGGCGTGCCCCTCTACTCATCGAGTGACATATTGTCGATGAGGCGTGTTGCGCCAATACGAACGGCAATCACGCCCAGTGACCGTCCCCGCACGCAATCAATCTCCTCGAACGACTCTGGGTCCACCACCGTCGCGTACTCCAACCGCGCCAGCGGCTCAGCACCAACAACATGACGCATGTGAGAGCGGAGCACTTCCACGTCCACAACCCCGGACATGCGCATTTCACGCGCCTGTGCGAGCGCCCTGTGGAGTACCGGCGCGGCCGCACGCTCGGCCGCGGAAAGATACGCATTGCGACTGCTCATGGCGAGGCCATCAGCTTCCCTTACAGTCGGAAGGACAATGAGATCGAGGTTCATGTCGAGGTCGCGAACCATGCGATTGAGGACGGCAACCTGCTGTGCGTCCTTCTGTCCAAAGTAAGCGCGGTCAGGGCTGATGATGTTGAAGAGCTTGTTGCACACGGTTGCGACGCCGCGAAAGTGCCCGGGCCGCGAGGCACCTTCCAGAAGCCCGGTGATGCCCTGCAGTTCAACCCACGTGGAATAGCCGGGCGGGTACATCGCCTCGTCGGTGGGAGCGAACACCACGTCGACAACTTCATGGTCCAAGAACTGCAGGTCTCTTCGCATATCGCGAGGATACCGTGACAGGTCCTCCGACGGTCCGAACTGCGTCGGATTCACGAAGATACTGACAACAACCGTCCGGTTCTCCTGCCGTGCACGTCTCACCAACGACAGGTGGCCTTCATGCAGATAGCCCATAGTGGGGACGAGGCCGACTGGTCTCTCCCATTCAGCTCTGGCATTCTTCAATTCAACCACGCTATCAATCACTATCATTGCGATGCTTCTTCGCTCCCGGCGCTAGGAGACAGACCTGTTTGCTGCATCCACGTGCACGACTACAGGTGTCGCACTTCGTGCTTCGTCGTCGCTCATGGCGCAGTAGGATACGATGATAACGAGGTCATTAGCGACGGCAAGTCGCGCGGCAGCCCCATTCAACCCGATGACCCCGCTGCCCGGCTCACCTTCGATGACATAGGTGCTGAAACGAGCGCCGTTGTTGATATTGAGGATATCAACCTTCTCGAAGGGAAGCAGATCGGCCGCGTCCATCAGGGAACGGTCGATCGTGATGCTCCCCTCGTAGTCGAGGTTGCACTGGGTCACGCGGGCACGATGAATCTTGCTCTTCAGCATTGTTCGCATACGGAATACTCCTTAAAGGTCTCTCACCGCCGGCAGTCCGGCGATGCTCTCTGCCGCTATTACGGCGCGCACGACTGCCTCGCTGACGGCTTCTACGGCACCGACACCGAGTATGTTCATATCGCATCTTCTGTCGCCTGAGGACAGGACGAACAGAGTGTCCCCGTCATACATCGAGCCGCAGGGGTCGATGGTCCGTGCCAGCCCGACCTGCGCCATCTGCGCAAGGCGATGTGTCTGCTCCTTGCGCAGGCGAACATTGGTTGCCACGACGCCAATCACGGTGTTGGAGGAGGGGAAAGGCCGCCGCATGCGGCGAGCTTTCAGGAGGTCCACGGTCCTGAGGAACCCTCCCGTATCGAGGTCGCGAGGACCGGCGATCACGCGACCCGTCGCTGGTTCAAGCACATCGCCCCAGGCATTCACGACGATGAGTGCAGACACCACGACTTCGTTGCCAAGCGAGACACTGGCCATGCCAAGGCCACCCTTGGTGGCATGAGCCATGCCGAGACACTTACCCACGCTAGCACCGGTTCCAGCACCGATAGTCCCCTCTCTGCATTCGGTTTCCGTTGCAGTGAGGCACGCAGAATAGGCGTTCGCGGCTGTAGGCCTTATTGCGGCATCTCCAAGGGACAGGTCAAAGATGATGGCGGCAGGGACAATCGGAACGATACCTGCAACCGTATCGTACCCCGCGCCCCGTTCCTCGAGATACGAAAGGACTCCGGCAGCAGCGTCGAGGCCGAACGAGCTTCCCCCGGACAGCAGCACGGCATGTACCAGGTTGACGGAGTAACCGGGACGGATGAGTTCAATCTCGCGTCCGCCGGGCGACGCTCCGCTCACATGAACGCCAGGGACGGCACCACCCTCACACAGGACAACCGTACAACCCGTGGCCGACGCGAAGTCGGAGTAGTGACCAACCCTCATTCCCGGCACGTCAGTAATCGAGCCGCGCATCTCTAATCACGCAAAAAGGGCCCACGGCGTACACAACCGAGAAGGCCCTCAAAAGAGTCCCTTATTCTCCGTCTCGGTCGACACACGATCCAAGCGGGCTGTAGTAACTGGGTATCGTCTTAGACTCGCTGCCATCAGGTCAGCGGTCACGAGTATCGTAGCACCGGCCAACGCACCCGGTCAAAGAAGCCGACCGGAGATTCTATGACGAACGGAGTTCCTGCGCCATGCCGGGAGCCAGTTCCTTGAGACGGGCAATCACTTCATCCTTCACGGTGTTGTCCGGGAGAGGAGTGATGGACACCCGACGGTTTTCCACGGCCCAGAGGTCCGTGCCGGGGAGAGCGTCCTCCAATTCCTCATTACGAGTTATCAGGAAGAACTCGCCGGTCACATCGGCGTCCTTCTCGATCCTGTCGCAGTAGTTCTTCCGGCTGATGCGGGTTATCTCAACGCCTTCGATGTGCTGAGGGGGAACATTCGGAGCGTTCACGTTCAGGAACAGAGGCGCCTTCAACCCGTCGGTCCCGACCCTCTTTGCCAGAAGAGCCGCTGTTCTGGCAGCGCCGCTGAAATCAATATCGAAGTAGGCGTACATGGACACGGCTATTGAGGGTATGCCATGAAGGAAGCCCTGCATGGCGGCTCCGACCGTCCCTGACACGTACACGTCATGCCCGAGATTCGACCCTCTGTTGATGCCCGAGACGACGAGGTCGAACTCGCCAGGAAAGAGGCAACTGATTGCCAGGATCGCGCTATCCGCAGGGGTTCCAGACACGGAGTAGGCATTCACGCTGTCAACACGTGACGGCACTTCCTGCACCCATATCGGCTTGCGCAGGCTGATGGAAGTGCCCGCGCCGCTGCGTTCTTCACCGGGCGCGACGACTGTGACATCGCCGACCTTGGCCAGTTCGCCAGCAAGAACCCAAAGCCCCGGCGCGCCTACTCCATCATCGTTTGTTAGTAGAATCCTCATACACTAATAGCGCCAGGGGCTCACGCGTCAGGCTGGATTATCTCGCCATTCCGGGACAGGTCGAATTTGTACCCGAAGAAGTTCGGCTTGATGACTACGAAGAACAAGTCGTCGTCGATGTGAAACGGCTGCTGTCGGTAGTTGAAGATGGTTATAGACATCGCTTTCGCCGCAAACATACCGGCGACTTCGCCGTCAACCTTGATTTCACCTATGGCAAGCCACGGCTTGCGTCTCACTTCAACCTTGCGAACCTTGCCGTTTACCGTGACCGTCCATCTTGTGGGTTTTGGCCCCATGAGCGCTCTCCTTTTCGCCATATTGTGCTGTTGTGCCGAGGGGGTGTCAAGAAACCCGAGACAGGCACGATCCGGGCGACAAAGCCTGGTCCCCCACTCAAGAGATGCAAACCGGTCCCGTTTCGCGTGCAGGCACCTTGCGGAGGGGGCACACTTCGAGAGACTGAGCAGGGCATGCACACAGAACAACACGTCCAACGCGCCAATCTCACCAGACTCTCTACGCGCAACGGGGAGAGTAGAACCATGACAGGTTGCGCGAAGACGAAGCCCGGTCAGTGGAGCGCCAACGGTCGTTCGTACGCAGGTTTGACAGCCCGATGCGCAGGTTGCTAAACTCGGTGCGCTTTCGGTTTGATTGGCCCCGTGGTGTAGCGGTCTAACATGCCACCCTGTCACGGTGGAGATCAGGGGTTCGAATCCCCTCGGGGTCGCCAGTTCTTTCTTCCTCGTGTTTTCGCTTTCCTGCACGCATTCTGAACCTTTGCGCCCACACCACTCCAAAACATGGCCCGGCCCAATCGATTCGCGCTAACACGCTTGACGCGAGTGATAGAATGCACAATAGGTATAGCGGACATGTCCTATCGTACGTACTACTACACCGAGAAGGCCGGACTACAAACGGACCTGACTCTCCCGGACATACGGTCCGCACTCGCCGATACCGCGGGCCTGCTGTGGGTGGACTTCTGCGAGACGACCCCAGAGGATGGTGAGGTACTTGCTGATGTGTTCGGGTTCCACAGCCTCGCCGTTGAAGACTGCGTTGAGACGGCGATACACCCGCCCAAGATCGATGACTACGGTTCCCATATCTTCGCGCTGTTCCATGGCATCAACCACGGTGCGAAATCGGACATAGTCGAGACGGCTGAACTGGCCCTCTTCATCGGAGCCAACTTCGTTGTCAGCAACCACAACTTCCGCCTCTACAGCGTTGAGGAGGTCCGCTACCAGGTCGAGACGGACGCAAGGCTGATGCAGCGAGGGCCGGCATGGCTGGCCTACACGCTCATTGATGCGCTGGTGGATAACATTCAACCTACCATAGAGTTGATGACCGAGATAGCCGCTGACATAGAGGAGGACGCGATACGTCAGCCCAGCCACTCCACCTCGGAAGCGATACTGCTCCTCAAGAGGTCGGTCAGGCGCGTTCACCGAACCATAGTGCCCGAGCGGGAACTGCTCAACCGTATCAGCCGGGGCGAATACCCAGTCATTCACGCCGACTCATTGGTGTACTTTCGCGACGTGTACGACCACATGGTTCGAATTGAGGACCTGAACCTGAGTGTCAAGGAGAGCGCGGATAACGCCCTTTCCACGTATCTGACGGCCATCGCCAATCGGCAGAATGAAACCATGAAGGTGCTGGCCGTAGTAGGGGCCATCTTTCTGCCCCTTACGCTGCTCTCTGGCATCTACGGCATGAACTTCGACTACATGCCCGAATTGCGATGGCAATGGGCATACTTCGCAGTCCTCACGATAATGGCCTCGGTCGTGCTTGGAGCACTCCTCGTCTTCTGGAGACGAGGTTGGTTCAGAATAGGTGCACGTGCAGCGCAAGTACGTCGTACTTTTGCAGTTGAGAAGAGTGCGTTGCGAGGCCACAGAGAACCGGAGCAACAAAGATGACATCATTTCGATGCTTCCGCATCCCCAAGTGCATGGGCTTGACGCCGTATTGTTCACTTTCTAGACTTCAAGCACCACGAGGGAGCCAATCGACGACGCTATGAACTTCTCCGATGCGTGGCAGTGGTTCGCGGCGAACAGCATCTGGATCCTGATGGGTTCGGCGCTGTCGCTGGCCCTGCTCGTTTTCGGGCGCCCGAGGATTCATGCGCGACTCGAGTCCGCAGTTCCTATCCCACGCAGGCAGTTGCTGCTGCGCATATGCGATGCAGTCATCATCACTCTTGACGCCGTAATCCTTGTGGTCATCGCGACGGGAGCGATTGCCGTCATGCTTTCACGCGAGGGCCCGGAAGCTCTCATCACGCCCGATTCCATCAAGCTATGGTTTGTTGAGCATGGACTGATTGTGCTGTTGATTGCGGCCATCTCGTACCTGGTGTTCCGCCTGCTCAAGTCTGCAATCCCCAGCATAGTAGAGAGTTCCATGTCCTCAAGGGGCAGGGGACGAAAAGCACGGGAGGACCTGGCAAGGCGGGTACAGACCCTCAGTGGTGCGCTCGCAACAGTGGCAGCCATCGTCGTATCGATAGCTGCCATATTCATGATTCTTGGGGAGGTCGGAGTGGACGTCACTCCACTTCTGGCAACCGCCGGTGTAGCCGGCATAGCAATCGGCCTGGGCGCACAGAGCCTCATCAGGGACATGATTGCGGGGCTCTTCATCCTGATGGAGGACCAGTACAACAAGGGAGACGTGGTCAAGGTCGCGGGTATCGCAGGAGTTGTTGAGGATGTGACGCTCAAACGAACGGTTCTGCGCGATCTCGATGGCATCGTCCATAGCATCCCTAACGGCGAAATCACCACAGCAAGCAACTATACGAAGGAGTACTCGCGGCTTCACCTGGATGTGCCCGTGGCCTACGGCGAGGACCTGGACCACTGCATCGAGGTGATGAACCGCGTGGGACAGGAAATGGCGAAGGACCCTGCATGGGGCCCGAAGATACGAAGTGCTCCCCAGAGTCTGGGCGTCAACAAATTCGGTGATTCAGGGATAGAGATCAAGGTCCTGGGTGACACGAAGCCGATGATGCAGTGGGAAGTGACCCGTGAGTACCGCCGCCGCATCAAGAGAGCCTTTGACGAGGAAGGCATCGAGATTCCGTGGCCACACATCAAGCTGTACTACGGAGAGACTAAGAAGACCCCCGCCGTATCCTGCCCAACCTGCGGGAAACCCAACACTCCGGGGAACCTGTTCTGCTCGTCGTGTGGTGCACCTATGAAAGAAAGTCCTCCGGAACCAGACACGAGTGTCTAGCCGGCTGCTGATTGTTCGCCCCAACCTCAACTGGAGGTGTCTACTCGCGTTCCCGGAATCTCTACATCGGGGTCCACCACGCTGACTATGCACTGACCGGGGCGCGCGCGCACCTGCGTGTCGTCTGCAACAACCTGAAGCTTTCCGGTAGGGTCTACTACAAACAGCGGTATGGCTGCGTCGCCATAGTACTCTCTAAGAGCCTCCAACCCGAAAGACTCCGTGAGGCAGGTAGTCTTGACCGATGCGCCCCGGGCGAACAAGCTCCCTAATCGGTCGAACGACCACTGCTGTCCGGCAATGACTCTGCCGACAAGGGCCGAAGCCATCTGACCCCTGCTGTTCACGCCTGGTTCAGGGGCCAGTTGATACACCTCTCTACGACCGAAAACGCTCGCGAAATGGCGGACCGCGAGCGAGTTGAATTCATCGTTACGTGTCATGGCCAGGAGGCGCCCGATGCCACCAAGGTCGAGCTCGTCCAATGCGTAACTGGACAATGCACTTGCGTAGACGGCGGGTAGCCCCTGCATGCGAGCCGCCGAGAGGTGTGGCCAATAGGAATCGACAACGAGGACCTTGACACCCTGATCCCTCAGGGCGGAGGCGACCTCACAAACCCATTTCTCGGCACCAACCACAAGGACACCCTGGGGGCGACTCTCCGCAACACCAAGCCGTCGAGCGGCGAGCGGTGCACCCAAACCGTAGATGAGCACTGTGCCAGCTACGATGAGAAACGAGACAGGGGCCATGGCATCTGCGCCCGGGAGGCCGAGGGATTCCAGCTTCAGAGCAAACACGGCAGCCACGGAGGCTGCGACTATGCCCCTTGGCGCCAGTAGGGACATGAAGGTCTTCTCTTGCCAGGACAGTCCAGACCCGGCTGTCGAGACCACAACCGACAGAGGTCGTGCAATCACTACCAGCACCACGAGTAGGGCCAACGCTCCTTGCGCGTGGGCCACCAGAGAAGCGACCTCGACCCTGGCAGCGAGGACGATGAACAGGGACGAAATCAAGAGCACCCTCAGGTTCTCTTTGAACTCGACTATGTGGTCGATACTGACCACATTCTGGTTCGCGAGTATCACACCCATGACCGTCACTGCCAGGAGACCGCAGTCCGCCTGCGCTGCGTTGGCAAGCACGTATGCGCCTACCGCCACTGCAAGGGCAAGGGGACTGTGTAGATGGTCTGGAAGCCAGTATCTCTTGAGAGAAAGCACTACAAGACCGGCCCCTGCAGCACCAAGCAGTCCGCCGAGAACGAGAGTCTTCATGAGGGCCGAGGAGACCGCTACTCCGGCCGAGCCCGTCATGCCACCGCTGATAGCTTCATACACGAGCACTGCGAGTACGGCGCCAATAGGATCGAGTACGACCCCTTCCCATCGCAGGATCGGCCCTGACTGGCCGGAAGGCCTTAGGTGAAGCAGGAGAGGAATCACGACAGTCGGGCCCGTAACCACGAGTATCGCTCCCAGAAGGACGGCAACCTCAGGTGATAGTCCGAGCACCAGATATGCCGTAAGCGCTCCTGCGACCCAGGTTATCGTGAGTCCCAGGGTTAGCAGTCGCCAGAGCGGCCTTGCCGTCCCTCTCAATTGGGAAAGACGGAGTGTGAGGCTTCCTTCAAACAGGATAACGGCGACCGCAACCGACACGAGGGGCAAGAGAGACTCCCCGAGAAGGGATGCCGGGTCGAGGAGCCCCGTTACGGGGCCCGCAAGGAAACCGGCGACAAGAAGGATGAGAACGGACGGCAGTCTTAGCGCCCACGCGAGCCAGTCCGCACCGATGCCAAGCACCAGAACAAGGGCCACACCCACCAGCAATTCTTCACTCATCGCCGTTACCGCACTCGTTTCCAGAACAGACATCAAATGCTAGCAGTTTGCTGTCGCGGTGAGCATATCCAATCAGGGCTGCGCCGACCACAAGGGCCTCCCGCCTTTCGATTCATCCGCTTCGGGAGTATCGGTCAAGACGTCGAAGCAGATGACCCCATGCCTGTGGCGACGGCTGTCTCTTCGGCGACATCTCTCACCATCGCCCTCGCACCCGGCTGCATCGATGGATACTGCGACAAGGACTCACGCGGGCAGGGAATCCAACAGTACCGTCTTGCTCATCCCAAACGCGACAAGGGCGACTGCGCCCTGAGATGGGCTACGGGTGATGAGCCACACACGATGACTCCTGCCCACGGGACCCTGTGTTCCACATGGTCGTTGACAATAGTCCATTCACCCCTGATTCGCGGGCAAAGTCACGGCCAACCGAACTCCGCCTTTACGGAGGAACGCACCTATATTAGACTCGCGGCTAGCAACGGTGGTGTCAGACAGAGCAATAGTCGGAGGACTTGAGATACAGTGGCTACTCAACGCAGGAAGAGGCCGTACAGGCCGGACGTGCAGGCATAGGCAGGCGGAAACATGACGGTAGACATCGCGCTGACTCTTTCAGTCATAGTAGCGGCCTCGATACTTCTCATTACTGAGAAGCTACGCGTGGACGTTGTTGGCATCCTTGTGATGGTGGCCGTAGCCTGGCTCGGCCTGGTGTCTGCCCAGGAGGCGTTCTCGGGATTGGCCAGCAACGCGGTAGTTGCGGTGATAGCCGTAATGGTGCTTAGCCGTGGACTCGACCGCGCAGGCGTGACTCGCCATCTGACGGGTCCAATAATGCGCCTCGCCGGCACAAGCCAGACACGGCTTGTAGCGCTGGTTTCCAGCACGGTTGGAGTCCTTTCCGCGTTCATGCAAAACGTGGGGGCGGCTGCGCTCTTTCTGCCCGCGCTCTCACGCCTCTCGCGCACGCACGGTCTATCGCTGCCAAGGCTGCTGATGCCGATGGGATTCGCGGCCATACTTGGTGGTTGTCTGACGATGGTCGGGTCGGGACCATTGATAATCCTCAACGACCTGCTAAGGCAACAAGGGCAAGAACCCTTCGGGTTGTTTGCCGTCACTCCCATCGGCGTGGCGCTGCTTGTGGGAGGCATTCTGTACTTTGTTGTTATGGGGAGTCGCGTCCTACCCAGACCTGCGGTGAACTCGGGCGCGACGCCGCAGCAGGAACTGATTGCAGCCTGGGGTCTTCAGGCCGATGTGAACTACTTTCGAATCCCCGACACGAGCCCTCTGACCGGTTCGACGCCCGAGAGTGCAGCGCTGTGGCCCGGGTATGGACTCCACCTCCTGGCACTGGAAGAAGAGGGCGACACGCTCTACGCCCCCTGGAGGCACACGGCATTCTCGCCGGGCCAGCAACTGGCCGTGCTCGGACCAAAGGAAGATGCCCTTCGTTTCGCCCGCGATTTCAACTTGGAACAGATGGGCGAAGAATGCCGTTTGAGGCGCCCGCTGGAAGGATGGGAGGAAGCTGGTTTTGCGGAGCTCATTGTGCATCCGCGGTCGAGACTGCGCGGTCGCTCGCTTCGACAGATAGCACTACGCAAGAACTTCGCGGTCGAGCCGATCCTGCTGCTCAGCGGGACAACCGAGGAGAGAGGTGACTTCTCGGACACGCCACTTGACGCCGGTGCAACGCTTGTTGTGTTTGGAGAGTGGCAGACCATAAGGATGCTCGCCAGTCAACGCGACTTCGTGCTGGTGACGTCGGTGGAGGGAGCGTTGCACGGGAAAGAGAGACCTGTGCTGGCACTCGGGTGTTTCGGGCTCGGCATCGGTCTGGCCCTGTCGGGCATACAGTTGTCGCTGGGGCTATTCACGGGGGCGTTGGCGATGATCCTGACAGGAATCATAACAGCGGATGAGGCGTACAGGGCCATCGACTGGCGAACTGTGTTCCTGCTCGCCGGGCTGATACCTTTGGGCCTGGCGATGGACTCGACGGGAGCCGCAGCATTCATCGCCGGCAAGACGGTCGGCGCGGTCACGTCTGCGCATCCGCTCTTGCTCTTCGCGACGATTGGACTTCTATCCACCGTGTTCTCGCTATTCATGTCCAACGTTGCGGCAACCGTGCTCCTGGTGCCCCTGGCAATCTCGATAGCCTCGATTGCGGGTCTGGACGCCCGACCGCTGGCCCTGCTGGTCGCGGTATGTGCATCGAATTCCTTCGTCTTGCCCACTCACCAGGTCAACGCCCTGCTAATGGGACCTGGAGGCTACCACAACCGGGACTACCTCAAGGCTGGCGGACTGATGAGCGTCATCTTCCTTGTCATCGCGGTCACACTCGTATACTTGTTTTACCTGTAGCGACTGAATACCATACGAAGAAGAGCATACGTGGAGGGTTAAGCTATGCTGCTATTGCAGTTCTTTGTTCCGAAGCTGGCTCATATTTCCTACATACTCGCGGGCGACTCCACATGCGCAGTCATCGATCCTCGAAGGGATGTGGATATCTACCTCGAGACTGCTCATTCACTCGAACTCACCATCACGCATGTGATAATGACCCACTTGCACGCCGATTTCGTTGCCGGGCACATGGATCTGGCAGAGATCACGGGCGCGACCATATACGCCCCGCAACTCGGGCAGTGTTCCTTCGAACACGTTGCCGTTGCAGAAGGTGACGAGATCGTATTGGAAGATATGGTCCTCAAAACCATCGAGACACCGGGGCACACGCCCGAGCACGTGTCCTATGTCGTGACGGACACGTCCAGGGGTCCCGAACCCATCGGCGTCTTCTGTGGCGACACGCTTTTCGTCGGCGACGTGGGCAGGCCTGACCTGTTCCCCGGCAGGGCGGATGAGCTGGCGCGCAAGCTTTACTCGTGCCTACACGACAAGCTTCTGCGTCTCCCGGACTTCTGCGAGATATATCCATTGCACTCGGCAGGCTCGCTCTGCGGCAAGGCAATGGCCGCAAAGAGACGTAGCACGATAGGTTACGAACGTCTGTACAACGGCCCACTTCAGATTCCAAGCGTTGAAGAGTTCATCCCGGCGCTGACGGAAAACATGCCCTCCGCACCAGACCATTTCGGTCGCAGCACGGTAACGAACACGCGAGGGCCGGCGCTGGTGAGCTCGCTGCCCTACCCTCGCCCAGTATCTCCCCTCGAGTTTCTGGAGGCCTCGAAGCGCGAGAACGCCGTCGTACTTGACACGAGGCCCTACGAGGCGTTCGGTGCGCAGCATGTGCAGGGTGCCTACTCCATCGACCTTGAGACCAATTTCCCGACCTTTGCGGGGTGGATTGTGCCGCCCGACAAAGAGCTGCTTCTCGTTGCGAACACTGAGGATCACATCGCAGAAGCCGTCACTTGGTTGCGCCGCGTCGGGCACGACAACACTGTCGCCTATCTCGACCGAGGAATGCCCGCGTGGGCGAGAGCAGGCTTGCCAACTGAACATGTTTCCATGGTGTCTGCCGCCAACTTCCACAGAATGCTCGCTGAAGAACCCGACGTCGTCGTGCTTGACGTCCGGTCCATGGGCGAGTTCGAGGACGGCCACATCGATGGCGCCGTGCACATAGAAGTGGCACATCTCCGAACAAGACACGTGGAACTCGACAAAGACAGGAAGACAGTGCTCGTATGTAGAGGAGGAAACAGGGCGATGCTTGCGGCCAGCCTTCTCAAGCAGAAGGGCTTCCGCAAACTCATCAACCTATCGGGAGGAATGACTGGCTACGAGGCCGCGGGCTTGTTCAAACGGAACTGAAGCAGCGGCAACGAGGAGCGTCCGGAGGTACAACATGGAATGGTTGAGATTGGAACAGTGGTCGCCCTACATATGTGGCGCAGGAATCGGCATTCTCAGTTGGTTCACGCTTCTGCTCTCTGACAAGGCGCTCGGGGCATCCACTTCATATGCCCGTACGGCAGGGATGATTGAACGCCTGTTCCGGGGCAGTCGGGTCCTGGAGCGCGAGTTTTTCAAGACGGTGACTCCCACAATCGACTGGCAGTGGATGCTCGTGCTGGGGATAGTCATCGGGGCATTTCTCTCGTCCGCCCTTTCCGGGCAGGCGACGATTCGCTGGGTGCCTGATCCATGGTTCTCCGTCTTCGGGGCAGCGGTATGGCCGCGCATCCTGGTGGCCTTTGTCGGAGGCTGTCTCCTTGCACTCGGCTCCAGGTGGGCAGGAGGGTGCACGAGCGGACATGGCATCAGCGGAACGATGCAACTGGCGGTCGCGAGCTGGATAGCAGCCATCTGCTTCTTTGTCGGAGGTATAGCAGTGGCGACTCTCCTGTACGCACTGCCCACGCTGTAAGGAGGCCCCATGTACGATAGCTTGAGAAAGAACTCGAACGCTCAGAGGGCCCTTGGCCTTCTGTTTGGCATCATTTTTGGCGTGTTCCTCCAGAAAGCAGGCGTCACCACATATGAGGTCATCATCAATCAGCTCCTGCTCACGGACTTCACCGTCCTGAAGGTGATGCTATCCGCAGTCGCGGTTGGTACTGTCGGGGTGCATTTCATGCACGGAAAGGGGATGGTGAACCTGCACACCAGTCCTGGTTCGTTCAATGCGACGGTGGTTGGCGGTCTCATCTTCGGTGCGGGGTTCGCACTACTTGGTTATTGCCCCGGCACAGTTGCGGGGGCTGTGGGACAGGGCGCAATGGACGCGCTATTTGGCGGCGTACTGGGCATGCTTGTTGGGTCCTGGCTCTACGCCATATGGTACCCGAGGATTTCTGAGTTCCGTGATAGAGGGACATTCAAGCATGAGAGACTGCAGGAGGTGCTCCACCTGGGCACCTGGCAGGTAATCGTACCTCTGCTTGTGCTGATTGTCGCACTATTCTGGGGGCTCGAGTGGCTGGGCCTTTAGTGGCCGGATATCGCCTGAGAGACTGAGGAGGGGGAAGCCGATGACGGAGGTGCTTGGCCAGGTCTCCCACATAGTTGGCGTCGTAGGAGTTGCGGTCATTGTATGGGGTGTAGCCGTGGCCGTTGCGATGACCGTCCGGGTTGAAGTCAGAGCACTGAAGAGAAGGCCTACGACGAGGGACAAGATACTGCTGCGACAGCAACTCGGATCGTCTCTCCTGCTCGGACTCGAGTTCCTGATCGCCGCCGACGTGATACGGACGGTGGTCCAGCCATCGCTTGAAGAAGTGGCGGTCCTTGGAGGCATAGTAGCAATCAGGACGGTCATCAGTTACTTCCTGCATCGCGAGATGGCAGAGGACTGGGGCGCGCTAAGCCAGGAGAGGGAGGGCCGCCAGAATCCGTAGGCCTGCCATCTAGCCCTCAGCGCCGTTGTTCTCTTCGGGCAGCTTCTGTCGGGCCTTTTCAAGCAACGCTTCCAGGTTGTCGTCATTGCCACAGAGGACCAGCGCATCGCCGACCTCTACCCGTTCTTCGGAAGCCGGGTTGATTGTGAGGATCTTTCCTCGTTGCAGAGCAAGCACTGCAATCCCCGCGTCGCCCGAAGGGCCAAATCCGAGTTCGCGGAGGGACCTCCCCACCATGTATTTCGGCGACATGAGCCGCGAGACGCCATTCGACTCATCGAGTCGCATATAGTCCCTGACCTCCCGCAACACCACAGAATGCGCGGCGGTCACTCCCATCTCTCGTTCGGGCATGACAACCCAATTGGCGCCGATCTTCTTGAGGATGCTTCCATGAAGATCATGGTCTGCGCGGGCGACGACGTATTTCACGCCGAGGTTTCGAAGTAGAATAGTGCACAGCACACTACTCTCGATAGCGGCCCCCATCGCAACCATGGCCGCGTCGAAATCCTTCAGCCCCAACTCCGCGAGGACAGCCTCATTTGTGGCATCAGCCTGCACTGCATGAGTAACGATGTTGGAGACCTCCTGAACCCGTGCCTCATCTTTGTCGATTGCCAGTACCTCGTGTCCCGCAGCGTGGAGCGTCGCAGCCAGGCTCAGTCCGAATCGTCCGAGTCCTATGACGGCAACCTGCTTCTTCATGACTTCCTCCTCAACCAATTCTCACGGACTCAACCGGATAGTAGTAGTCCTTCGGCTTTTGCCGTTGCACAAGTGCCAGAGCCACATACAGGGGGCCAAGTCGACCGACAAACATCGTGACGATGATGGTTATCCGTCCGGCGATGGAGAGCGCAGGAGTGATGCCCATTGACAAGCCCACCGTTCCGAATGCAGACACAGCTTCAAATGCGGCACTCAACACGTCAGCGTCCTCAGTGATGGCAAGCGTCACGACTGCGCATCCAACGAAGGCAAGGGCAAGAAGGACAACGGACAATGCGCGGAACACATGCCCCGTAGTGAAGCGACGCCCGAAAGCCTCGGCTACTTCACGACCGTGAAGAGTGCTTACCACAGTGGTTGCAAGCAGACCAAACGTGTTGACCTTGATTCCTCCGGCGGTTGAGCCGGCCGCCCCTCCAACGAACATCAGGAACATCGTGAATAGAAGCGTGTAATCGTGCATTGAGGCTATGTTGACAGTTGTAAACCCTGCCGTTCGTGGAGTTGCAGATTGAAACAGGGCGCACAGCAGCTTCTGCGAGACAGGCAGCGAACCGATGGTAGCGTCGTTCCCGTTCTCCGCCACAAGGAATGCGACGAAGCCCAGTGTGAGCAGAACGCCCGAGGTGACAAGGACAAGCTTGGTATCGACAGTGAGGCGAGACAGTCTCCGTTCGTGCGCGACATTCGCGACCACAACATAGCTGAGTCCTCCAACAACCAGCAGCACGAGTATCGTGCCAACTATGAACGGGTCATCGCGCTGAGGGACAAGACTGACGAAGCCTCCATTGATATCGAAGCCAGCGTTGTTGAAGGCGGAGATGGAGTGAAAGACCGAGAGCCACGCTCCCTGAGAGAGGTCCACCAACCGGACGTAGCGGGAAAGGAGAACCAGCGCACCGAGCGCCTCGGCAACAAACGTGAACAGGGCCATCTTGCGCACAAGAGACAGAAGATCTCCAGGGGCAGTGGAGCCTATCGTGTCTCCGATGAGGAGCCTCTCCCTGAGGCCGATGCGCCGTCCGAAGGCAAGAAGGAGCAGAGTGGCACTGGTCATGAATCCGAACCCGCCAACCTGAATGAGGAGGAGCACGACGGCCTGTCCGAAAGGAGACCAATGTGTGCCTGTGTCGACAACCACCAGTCCCGTTACGCACACGGCGGAGGCCGCGGTGAAGAGCGCATCAAGGAAGGATGTGCGGACGCCAGCCGCGGAGCTGGCCGGGAGGCAAAGCACGGCCGCCCCAACAACTATCAACGCACCGAAGGCATAGAGCAGAGTTACCGGCGACAGGGAAACGCGCGTCCTCGCTCGTGCAGCCTGAAGGGCGAGTCGCCAGGGAGGACTTGAACGTACGTATTGAGGGTGTCGTTCCATTGCGGACTACGTGCGATTCGTTTCCATTTGATACCAGGGCAATTAGTATCACCGCAGGCCAGCCAGGTCAACGTCGGCAACCGGAGGCGCAGCTTTGAGCGTTCATACCTGTGGTATAGTAGCGGAGTGACACAAGAGTGGCATGCCCTGTCAGTAGACAACGTGCTGGATGCACTGAACACGAAGCAGTCAGGGCTGACAGATGCCGAAGCAAAGAGACTGCTTGCCTCGTATGGCCCCAATCAGTTGCGGGGACGCAAGAAGAAGTCGCCCGTCCTCCTGTTTCTACGTCAGTTTCTCAGCCCACTCATCTACGTTCTAGTCGCAGCAGCAATCGTCTCAGTGGTTGTCGGCCACTACACAGATGCAGCCGTCATACTCGGCGTGCTGATTCTCAACGCCACCATAGGATTCGTGCAGGAGCAGCAAGCCGAAAAGGCGATGGAGGCGCTTCTGCAGATGACGGCCCCGAAGGCCCAGGTCCGACGCGACGCCACTGTGAAATCGGTCCCCGCCGAGTCGCTCGTACCTGGAGACGTGGTCCTGCTGGAAAGTGGGAGCAAGGTACCTGCCGATGCGCGCGTGATTGAGGAAGCGAATCTCAAGGTTATCGAGTCGTCGTTGACGGGTGAATCGCTGGCCGTAGACAAGGAGAGCCGAGAGCTACCAGAGGATACCCCACTAGCTGATCGAGACAACACGGTCTTCATGGGAACGATTGTCACGCACGGCCGTGCCGCGGCCGTGGTGACCGCGACCGGTATGGACACGGAGATCGGCAAGATCGCCGGCCAGCTGGAAGAAGTGAGACCAGAACCGACGCCGATACAGAAGAGCATCGGAAGTCTCAGTCGCTACATAATCGCGGTGGTCCTGGGCATCATTGCACTACTTGTCTATGTAGGGTTTGAGAGAGGGCTCGATAGACTCGAGATATTCCTGGTAGCAATAGCTGCAGCCGTTTCGGCGATTCCCGAGGGTCTACCTGCAGTGGTTACTGTCGTGCTCGCCATCGGCATGCGTTTCATGGCCAAGCGTAACGCTCTTATCAGACGCCTTGTGGCAGTCGAGACACTGGGTTCGGCAACCGTCATCTGCTCTGACAAGACCGGCACGCTGACCATGAACGAAATGACCGTACGGCGTCTTTATGCAGGGGAAGAATTCTTCGGCGTCACCGGCGAGGGATACGAGACCAAGGGCGAGGTGCAATCAGATGGCAAGGCTGTCGAGCCCAAGGAAGAATCAGCCCTTCGTCTGCTACTCGAGACCGGCGCTCTCTGCAACGATGCGTCTGTTGTAGCGAAAGGAAGGCAGCAAGAGGTACATGGAGACCCGACAGAGGCAGCCCTCATTGTGGCAGCAGCCAAGGGGGGAGTGGACGCTGACGCACTCCGGAAGCACGGTGAGAGGACGTGTGAGATACCGTTTGAGAGTGAGCAGCAGTACATGGCCGTCGGCTACGAGACAGAAGGCGGCGCGCGCATCTACGTCAAGGGATCTGCCGAAAAGGTACTGTCTCTGTGCAGCAGCGTATTGAAGGATGGCAAGACAAAGAAGCTGACCAAGGCAGAGATTACGGCCGCCAACAATGCCGTTGACTCTCTTGCCAATGAGGCACTGCGTGTCATCGCGTTTGCGTACATGGACGTTTCGGCCTCTCCTCACAAGCTCAAATGCTCGACGATCGAGGGAGAACTGACGTTTGTTGGTCTTGCAGGGATGGCCGACCCGCCCAGGGAAGAGGCGAAAAGAGCCATCAAGCAGTGTGCGGGCGCTGGCATCCAGGTGAAGATGATTACGGGTGACCACAAGGTCACCGCCGAGGCAATTGCCAAGGAACTCAACCTTCCCGAGGGCAGGGCAATCGACGGGAAAGAACTTGCCGCGATGAGCGACGAGGACCTCGCTGCCGCAATCGAGGGCATCACGGTGTTTGCACGTATCGAGCCTCTGCACAAACTTCGCATTGTGAATGCTCTCAAGGCCAAGGGAGAGATAGTAGCGATGACCGGTGACGGCGTGAACGATGCGCCGGCATTGAAATCGGCGAACATCGGGATCTCCATGGGCAGGATTGGCACCGACGTGGCGAAGGAAGCATCGGACATGGTTCTTGCCGACGACAACTTCGCGTCAGTGGTGGCAGCCGTCGAAGAGGGGCGAGCCATATTCGCCAGGCTGCGCAACGTCATCTTCTTCCTGCTGAGTACCAACATAGGGGAACTCACCGCTCTGCTTCTCTCCGTTGCCATCATTGGCAAGGCCCCACTGCTGGCAGTCCAGATTATCTGGGTCAATCTGGTTACCGACACCGCCTCGGGTATCCCGCTCGGGCTCGAAGGTAAGGCTGGCGATGAACTTACGCAGCCACCGAGGCACCCCAGGGTTGGGCTCGTGTACCCTGGGCTGCTACTGAGGATCGCGTTCTTCGCCGTAATCATGGGACTGGGAGTATTCTTAGTCTTCAACTGGGCACAAACACGGATGCCCGTTGAAGAGGCCCGCACGTTGGCATTCTGCACGATGGTGACGTTCGAGTGGTTCCGGGCATTCAACGCGAGGTCGGACGAACGAACGTTGCTTTCGCTCGGACTGTTGAAGAACAAGTATCTGCTGGCAAGCATCAGTATCGCAATCGGCCTTCAGATGGCCATCGTCTACCTACCCTTAGGGCAAGTTGCTTTCCAGACAGTACCCATGGCAGCGGAGCACTGGGGCATCGCGGTGGCTGCGGCGGGCTCCTTGTTCCTGCTGGAAGAGCTGCGCAAGGTAGTGGCTCCTCGCCTCTTCTCCTGGGGCAAATGGCAGCCGGTCCGACGACCGAAGGTGCTATCGACAACCGCGTCCAAGCAGTAGCGATCCGTTGCCGGACACGTTGCCCGTGCATAGCTCTCGTGCTACCATGCACCAGCCGCGACGTAACGGAATGAACACGCGCCCATGGCCCCCGTTGAGCCCACTTCACTGTCTATCTGCTATCACACTTGTTGTGCGTGTTGCGCGGCCTTTCTCAGATTGAAGGAGGCAGCAATTGGATTTCGAACTCAGCGAAGAACAGAAGATGTTCCAGTCGATGCTGCGCGACTTCGTTGACAACGAAGTGGCGCCCTGTGCGGCTGCATGGGACGAGACTGAGGAGTTCCCCTCCGAGGTCATCCAGAAGATGGCGGAACTGGGCCTGTTCGGCCTGCACCTACCGGAGGAATACGGGGGGAGCGGCGATGACATGACGTTCATCCTGGCGTGCGAGGAACTTGCGCGCGGTTCCGGCGGGCTTTCCAGCATCTACATCACAACGGTCAGCCTGGCAATCGCACCTATCGTCATGTTCGGCAACGCCGAGCAGAAGTCGAAGTACATCCCGCGGGTTGCCAACGAAGGAGCGACCGTTGCATTCGCACTCACGGAAGCCATGGCAGGCAGCGATGTGGCGAACATGGACATGAAGTACACCAGGGATGGGGACGACTACGTCCTCAACGGCACGAAGATATTCATCACAAACGGTGCCGAGGCGGATTTCCTGGTGACGTTTGCCACGAAAGACAAGTCCATGGGCTACAAGGGCATCAGCGCCTTCATCATCGACAAGGATACGCCAGGTTTCTCGGTTGGCAAGCTGGAGAAGAAGATGGGACTCCATCCCGCCTCGGCAGCCGAGCTCGTTTTCGACAACTGCAGGGTGCCGGCCGCCAACCTGCTTGGTGCCGAGGGACAGGGTTTCAAGGTGGCACTGCGAGCAATCGACGCGTGCAGGGTGTCTATCGCGGCACAGTCCGTCGGACTGGCGCAGGCTGCCTACGATGCGGCAGTCGCCTACGCTAAGGAGCGCAAGCAGTTCGGGACGGAGATTGCCCGCCTGCAGGGCATCCAGTTCATGATTGCGGACATGGCCGTCGACCTCGACGCGGCGCGCCTGTTGACGTACAGGGCATCATGGCAGCAGCAGACCACCGGAGAGGTATCGGCCAAGGAGCCTGCCATGGCAAAACTGTTCGCTTCTGAAGCGGCGCACCGCATTGCCCACAAGGCCATACAGATACATGGTGGATATGGCTATACGAAGGAGTTTGCGGTAGAGCGGATCTATCGTGACCAGCGCATCATGGAGCTGTTTGAGGGCACGTCAGAGATGCAGCGCTGGACCATTGCGCGGCAGATAACGGGACTGAAGTAGCGACACAGAGGTCCAACGCAACAAGGGGGAAGACGAGATGGATTTCGAACTCAACGAAGAACAGAAGATGTTCCAGTCGATGGTGCGCGATTTCGTTGACAGCGAGATTGCTCCCTGCGCTGCAGCCTGGGACGAGGAAGAAGAGTTCCCGCACGATGTAGTGAAGAAGATGGCGGACGTCGGCCTGTATGGCCTGCACATGCCAGAGGAATACGGTGGGGCAGGAGATGACATCACGTTCGTTCTCGCGGTAGAGGAGGTATCGCGAGGCTGTGCGGGACTCGCCGCCTCCTACGTCACAACAATGAGCCTGGCGATGAACCCTATCGTCATGCACGGCTCGAAGGAACAGAAGGACCGCTACATACCGTGGGTCATCGGAGGAGCGAACGTCTCTTTCGGCCTGACCGAGGCGATGGCGGGGAGCGACGTCGCCAACCTTGACACTCGCTATGAGAGAGACGGTGACGACTTCATACTGAACGGGACGAAGATATTCATCACCAATGGAGCGGAGGCCGACTTCCTCGTGACGTTTGCCACGAAGGACAGGTCTCTTGGTTACAAGGGAATCAGTGCGTTCATCGTCGAGAAGGACTTTCCAGGGTTCTCCGTTGGGAAGACCGAGCGCAAGATGGGGATGCACCCCGCGTCCGCGGCTGAACTGATATTCGACAACTGTCGCGTACCTGCCAGGAACCTCATCGGAGAGGAAGGAAAGGGGTTTGCGATAGCGCTCCAGGCCATCGACACCTGCCGAGTGTGCGTGGCCGCGCAGGCGGTGGGCATAGCGCAGGCCGCATACGATGCTGCTGTCGCCTACGCGAAGGAACGAAAGCAGTTCGGCACAGAGATAGCGAAGCTTCAGGGCATCCAGTTCATGATTGCCGATATGGCCGTCGACCTCGACGCCGCCCGGCTACTGACCTACAGGGCTGCCTGGCAGATTCAGACGACGGGCAAGGCATCCGCCAAGGAGCCCGCCATGGCCAAGCTGTTTGCCTCAGAGGCGGCGCACCGCATCTGTCACAAGGCGGTGCAGATACACGGCGGCTACGGATATACGCGCGAATTCGCCGTCGAACGACTGTACCGCGACCAGCGCATCACCGAGATATATGAAGGGACCTCTGAGATGCAGCGATGGACGATAGCACGGCAGATTACCGCGCTCAAGTAGAGCAACCAGCGAGTCGAAAGGACGGAGCCACATGGATTTTCAGCTTAGCGAAGAACAGCTCATGTTCCAGGCGATGGTCCGCGACTTCGTCGCGAACGAGATAGAACCCTGCGCGTCACAATGGGATGAAACGAACGAGTTCCCGTACGACATG
>Ga0180431_10002530_pt1 | contig 24445 bp, 20 predicted proteins | sample SS_ome_11_FD_132459 | JGI IMG/M metagenome (GOLD analysis project Ga0180431, IMG submission 132459) | Hypersaline lake sediment archaeal communities from the Salton Sea, California, USA - SS_1_MS_1 metaG | ecosystem: Environmental > Aquatic > Non-marine Saline and Alkaline > Hypersaline >... | reverse complement strand
CGAGGAAGAGTTCGACATCGAAATGGATGAAGAAGCCGCCATCGGCGTCAAAAACGTAGGCGACGCCGTCACCTTCATCGACAACGTCATTGCCGAACAAAGCTGACCACCTCTAAACGACCGCCCGGAAACGCCGTCAGAACAGCGACGTTGGCCAATCCCACCGGGCTACGCCAGACGACCAATCTGGCCTTGAAAAACAGGCGACTGTCCGCTTGCTCACCATGGCACGCCACAGCCGCCTCCTTCTTGCGCCCACCCTCACGCTTACCGCTCATGCCCACGCAACGAATACCCCTCACCGCAGGTGTCCCCCCCCGCTTATCCCCTATCCCTTTCGTGGCTCCTGGCCCAACTTGTTGACCAAACTTGCCAGCACGAGACTCATGGCCTTCTGCCACACCAACAAGTCTCGATAACTCTTGATATCGCCTGCCACCGGGCCTCCTTCTATTGCATAAAACAACGCGCCGCCCCAGGCGACACCTCCCCTTATCCCTTATCCCTCATCTGACCATCACCTGCCCACTGTCCGCCACCAGCGTCTGCCCCGTCATCGTCCGCGCCTGGTCCGAACACAAAAACACCACAGAGTCCGCGATATCCTGCCCCTTGATCTCCCGCTTGAGTACCGTCTTGTCCACGTAATACGGAATCACCTCCTCAGGCTTAATCCCGTACTTCTTCGCACACACCTTGATATACGAAGGATTCCAGATCTTCGAACCCTCGAACACGTTCCCCGGACACACGCAATTCACCCGGATCCCATGCTCGCCCAGCTCCATCGCCCAACCACGCGCCATGTGCAGTTCGCCCGCTTTCGTGGCATTGTACGCACCATTGTTCTTGCTGGCGTCCAACCCTGACTTCGAGCTGATGTTCACGATACTGCCCCCCATCCCCTGCTGTAGCATCACCCGCGCCGCCGCTTGCGCCATCAGCATGTAACCCGTCAGATTCACCTCCAACGCGAACCGCCACTTGTCCACCGGAAAATCCACCAGCGAATACGCCGGCGCCACCCCCGCCGCGTTCACCAGCATGTCCAGCCCGCCCCATCGGCTCACAACCGACGCAAACCCCGCCGCCACGCTCGCCGGATCCGTTACGTTACACCGCACCGCCATCGTCACCGCCCCCGCCATGTCCTGCTCGATCATCGCCGCCGTCTCCCCCGCTGCCTCAACATCAATATCCGCCAGCGCCACATACGCCCCCGCCCGCGCCAGACCAATCGCGATACTCCTTCCCAGCCCGCTGCCCGCCCCCGTCACCACCGCAATCCGCTCCCGCAACACGCCCCCCCCGCCGCTCTCCGTCAGCTTCTGCCGAAAACTCTCCGCCTCCCACTCATCAATAAACGCCACCTGACGCCGCGTCAGCGCACTGACCCCCCCCATCCGCGCCGCCGCCTGCCGAATCGCCAGCGACCCCGTCGCGACCTGCCCGATCGTCTCCGCCTGACCCAGCTCGCCCACCACAAACAACCCCACATCCTTCACCAGCACCGCCCGCGCCGCCTTGCTCCGCCGTGACAACCCCGCCGACACCTTCGCCGCCAAAGCCGACGCCTCCGACGTCCCCACCCACAACGGCGCCCCGTTCGCATACACCTCCTCGTCAGGCGTCAAAGGCCCTGCCCCCAGCAACTTGCCCGTATCCCCACCCCGACACGCCGCCTCCACCGTCTCGTTCGTCACAAACACCACCGGCTCATAACGCCCCGTCGCCTGAAAATACCCCGCCCGAATCGCCAGTTGACAACCCGGCACATCCACCTTCCCCCCACGCCGCTTCCCACGGCTCTTCACCTTCGGCAACGCTGCCGCGCACCGCCCCACCACCAGCCGCACCAGTCGCAACGCCTCCTCCGGCCGCTTCGCCGAGACCACCAGCCCGTGCTTGCCCAAAAATACCACCGCCGGCTTACACCCCTCCTCCCGCTCATACCACGCCACCAGCCGCGCCATCTTCGACGCCAGCGTCATGCCCGGATCCACATAAGACACCCACAAAGGCCGCACCCCCTCCTTCGAAAACAAACGCTCCAGCCGCTCCTGTCCCTCCTTCGCATTCACATACGCCCCCACCGCCACCGGATGCAAATGAATCACGCACCGCCCCAGCATCGCATGAAAATGACTCTCCACCGAAGGCCTGCCACCACCTGCCAGCTCATCATCGCACGCCGCCTGCAACCGCACCCCCACCAGCGCCTCCCGCCGCTGCGACTCCATCTGCCCCAAATCCTTATCCGCCAACACCGCCAGCACCTCCCCCACACGCAATCGCCGCCACCCCCGCTCCGCATCCATATCCTTCAGCGACGTCCCGCTCGCCTTGATATACATCCGCGCCCCGTCCGCCGTCTTCACCGACGTATTCCCCCCGCCCCCCTGCACCAACTGCCAGTCCTGCCCCACTGCCCGCGATATCGTAATCAAATCCCGTAATGCCTGATCCATCAGTCTACACTCTCACTTTCAGCCTTAAACCCTCAAACCATGCAACGCTTCAACTCCCCCTTCGCGATCTCGACGCCTTCGCGCCCCTGGTCTTTCCTATTGCCTTAACCCGTCGCCGCAGACGACACCTCCCCTTATCCCTTATCCCTTATCCCTACTTCCAAAATCTTGTCAATCCTGTTAATCCGGTCAAAAAGCGTCTCTTGTTCAAAAGTCACCGCTTACTCTGCACCTTCGCCTCATACTGCCTCACCTCCCCCAACCAGTCCTCCCCCGCCGGCACGTCCGCCTGCAGACAATAATAATCCCACACCGCCCCCAAAGGCAGCGTCTTGACTTCCTCCTGCATCGCCAGCCGACCCGTAAAATCACCCTCCGCCTCCATCTGCCGCAACAGCGCCGTCGGCTCCAGCAACGCCTCCAGCAGCGCCTTCCGCGCCGCCCGCGTCCCGATCACCCACGCCGCCACCCGGTTGATGCTCGCGTCAAAATAATCCAACCCGATATGCGTCCGCCCCAGATAATCCCCCCGCACCAGCTCGCCCATCAACGCCCGAAGCTCATCCGAAAACGTCACCACATGATCGCTATCCCAACGCACCGGCCGACTCACATGCAAGAGCACCTCATCCAAAAACGTCAGCACCGCCGACACCTTCTCGCTCGCCACCTCCGTCGGATGATAATGCCCCGTATCAAGACACAACAACTTCCCTTGCGTCAACGCATACCCCAGATAAAACTCCTGCGACCCCACCACGTAACTCTCGCTGCCGATCCCGAACAACTTGCCCTCCACCGCGTCCAGGTTGTACCGCTTCTCCAATGCCTCCGCAAACACCTCATCCAGCGACTGCCTCAGCCGCTCCCGAGGCCCCTTCCGATCCACCGGCGTATCCTTGTAACCGTCCGGAATCCACACGTTCGTCACACACGCCGTCCCCAACGCCTCACCAAACGACGCCCCGATCCGCCGACACGCCTGCCCATGCTCCACCCAGTACCGCCGCACCCCTTCATCCGCACTAGCCAGCGTAAAACCGCTCGCCGCCTGCTTATGCGCAAAAAACGTCCCGTTGAAATCCAGCCCCAATTGCAACCCTTTCGCCCAGTCCAGCCACGACGCAAAATGCTCCGCCTCCAACGCGTTCCGCTCCGTCTTGCCCCCCGTCTCCGCATACATCGCGTGCAAATTCACCCGCTGCGTCCCCGGTATCAGCCGCAACGCCTCCTCCATGTCGCTTCGCAACTCATCCGCCGTCCGCGCCCGCCCCGGATAATTCCCCGTCGCCAATATCCCCCCGCCCTTGTCCTCCGCGCTCGTATCGAACCCCCCAATGTCGTCACCCTGCCAGCAGTGCACCGAGATCGCCACCTCCCCCAGCCGCTCGATCGCCGCCGCCGTATCAACACCCAATGCCGCGTAACGTTCCTGCGCCAGTTCATACGCCCGCTCAATCGCTTCCGCTCTCGCCATCGCAACACCCTTTCATGTATCCGCTTTTGCACCGTGGCATGGGCATCTTGCCCATGAATACAACACCGTCGCCCCAGGCGACACTTCCCCTTATGCCTTATCCCTTATCCCTCCCCCAACAATTTCGCCTCCGCCTCGCGCGTCCACACCCCATCCTGCAAACACGCCGCCACCTCCGGCAACTCCTCGCCCAACTGCCCCAGGGTTACCAACCCCAGTTCCCGACACGCCGGATACACCACAATCTTGCCCGCAATCTGCTGCGCCTCCACCGCCCGGATCCCCTCAACCGCCCCCGCCATCCCGCAGATCGCCCCCACCGACAGATTCGTATCCAACTGCCCCGACGCCACCTTGCCCAGCACCGTCTTCATGTCTTCGAGTACCGACCCGCTCGTCCCCACAAAATACAACCGCTTGGCGATATACGCGTCCAGATCGATCTCGCCCACCACCGACGCCGCGATCCCCGCAAAGATATTGATAATCCCACCCGTCGCCGCCGACCGCACCGCCTCCGCTACCAGCTGCCATACCGGAGCCATCACCACCACATAATCCACGTCACGCTCCAACGGGGCCCGTTTAGCGTTATACGTCACCAGCTCCACCCCCCGCTCCTTCGCCAACGCCCCCGCCAGCCGATCCAATATCGCCAGACGCTCATCGTCCAGATCCCCCGCGTACACGCTCAGCCCCGCTACCCCCGAACAAATATCCCGCACCACGTGCATCACACCCATCGGGCCACCCGCCCCCACCACCTGCACTGCATCGCCCGACCGCACCTCCGCCGTCGCCGGTATCGTCTTCAATGCCTCACGCGGGTCATTCCCCTGTGTCCCCACGACCCGCACCCCGCCGTAATGCACCCGCCCCACCTGCAACGCCACAGCCTTGCCAAACCGTCCCCCGCACTGCACCACATTCAACAACCCCCCCGGCCCCACCTTGGCCATCAACGCCCCCACCGTCTCCGCCCTGCTGCCAAAATACACCACGTCGTCAAACGCCCCGTCCGCCAACGCCGCCACGTCGGCCGCCACATGCACCCACGACCCCAGCCCCGCCGCAGGCTTTCCCCCCACCCACGTGATACGCGCCGGACCATCCGAACCCCGCGCGTAAGCCCGCAACCCCGCCTCGTCATAAACCGCCCCCTCCTCCACCACGACCACCATCTGCCCCCGCTCCTCGACCCCCTGACGCTCCCGCACCTGGTACGCATCTTCCACGCACGCCCAGGGCTCCACCAACGCCACCGCCGACGCCGACAAGTCCTCCCCCGCCGGAATCAACATCGACTCCCCCTCCGGCGACGTAATCACCCGCTCATCCATCAATACGTATTCCTGCAACCCACCCTCAAAGTTGTACCCGAACGACCCGTTCGAATTCGCCGTCGGCAACCACCGGTAATCCGTCTGCACCAGCCGCCGATCCCCCACCGCGCAACACGTCACCTTCTCACCCACCGCCACCACACGCACCACCGCCTCATGACCCGGCACCGTCGCCGCCTCCCCAGGCTTGTAACTCGGTATCTCACCCAGCACCGCCTCCTCAATCCCCTCCAGAATCTCCGTCTTCCGCGCATGCTCCGAAAACTGCTTCAACAGCTTCAAATCCGAAAAACACAACCCCACCGCCTCCACCTGACACAACACCTGCCAAGGACCCGGCTGTGCTACCGCCTTCGCCTTGTTCAAACGCAATTCATCAGGCCCCACCAACTCCACCGCATACTCCGTCGCCGGCAATCCCTGCACCATCTCTACAATGACTCCTCAGCGCCTCGCGCCATCTTACTTCAAAACCTGAAATCCGATATTAGTGATCGTCTACTTTCAACCCACCCCTCAAAACCATGTTAATACCTTCAAGAACCCTTCTCTTCTTCGTAATACTATCCCTCAACTTCTTGCTTTTTCTGCGCGTTCTTCATGGCCTGCAGCCATAAGTTGCTTAACCACAAGTGTTAACGTGGTGTCTCCAAGCTGCCGTTTTTCCAGTCGCCACGCTCACTGGCCGCCTCTTAAGTCTTCTGTTAGCATGCAAGCTTTCCTTCTATTTGCCGCTAACCATCAGAATCTTGTTTTCCTACGCGGTTCTTCATGCTGAAACTGCCTTCTGTGAAAAACTGCTTGTCCATTATCTGCAAGTCCCTAGGCATGGCTTTGCCCCTCTCGCCCAAAGCGGGGAGGTTAAATGGGCGGGGTCTAAGGGGCAGAGCCCCTGGAAAAATACTCTTCCTTCCTTATCCTTAGTGCGGCCGTAGGCCGCGCCGGGAGAATTCGTGTCAAAGTCTTATCGCTCTCGCCTCATTTCTTCTATCTTCTCTTCTCTGATTCTAATCCGTGTCTATCCGTGCAAGCCGTGGTTAAATCTCTGTATTATCGTCTGAGTGTCTTAGTGCCTTAGTGGTGAAGCTCTCTTTGCTTCCGACTTCTGACTCCTCTTATACCAACCCCAACACTTCTTCCTTCGTCGCCCCACTATCCAACCCCGCCAGCGCCTCCTCACGCCCCGGCTCCAACCTGCGCCCCACCTCCTCATAAAACGCGTTCTTCGCCGCCCGATCCGCAAACCGCTCTCCCGCCCACGCGCTCACATACCCCAGCCCCGCCTGCCGCTGCAACACCGAATGGGCATACATAATATATGCCCCCTTCGCAAACACCTCCCCCCAAGGCCGCAACGCCTCGCTCCCAAAATCATCCACAAACTTCTGACCCGGACTGTTCATCTCCGTCCCCACCACCACCGGCAGCTCCCACCCCGCCGCCAGCTCAATCACCTCCCGCAAATGCCCCTCCTTCGCCGGCCCCGCCTTAGGCCCATAATTCCTGTCCGGAATAATATTGAGAGCCGCCACCCCCGTGCTCATCGTCACCTGCAGAAACTCCTCCATCGACTGCTCACCCGCGCTCGTCCCGTCCAGCCACGTATGCACCGGCACCCCGCCCGCCGCCTGCACAAATCCATTCATCGCCGCCAGCTTCGGAAACGCCCCCGCTTCCGGCTGCACATAACCCACCCCGCCCCGCTTCATCGTCTTCGCCCGCAACGTATTCAATAACGACACCCCCGCCGGCAGCTCCAGCGACCCCGCCTCTGCCCCCAGCTTTTCCGCCCAATACGCCCCCAACGCCTCGCCCTCGCCCAACTGACTGGCCGCCTTACACGCATACGCCGCGCACAAATGCCGCTCCGTCGGATTCCCCGCTGGCGTCAAAGGCAACACGTCACGCTCATAATCCAACGCCACAGGCCGCAGATACGCGTTCACCCGCTCCATCAACGCCACATTCCGCTCCTGCGCCAACGCCTTCAAACCCGCCAGAAACTCCCCACCCCCCTCGACCCCAGGCCGCTGCCCGAAACCCACCCCCATATGATACGTAATCCCCGGCTCACCCGGCGACGTCATCTCCCTGTCCGCAAACTCCTCCACAAACACCCTGCTCTCGAGCCCCACGCACCCCTTCTGCCCGATCAGTCGGCACGCCGACAAAAACTCCTCCAGCCCATCCAGTACGTCAAAGTCCACAATCCCCGCCACCGCTAAGCCCCGCCGCCGCGCCAGCCACGCAATCTTGCTCGGCGAATACCCCTCGCAATTATACGAATAAAACGTGTGAAAGTGCAGATTCACCGCGCTGCCCCGCGCCGGCAGCTCCAGCTCCCCTTGCTCCACCTTGGCCCACAACGCCTCCAACGCCTCCCGCCGTACCGACCCGTCAAAATCATCCAACTGCGCTTCCAACTTCTCTATCATCAACTCTTACTTCCCTATTATCTGGTTGCAGCCGTAGGCCGCGGCAGGTTAATTCGTCCTGACTACTGTGATTCGTTTTCAACCCTTCCTGTGTCGCGGGCATCTTGCCCACGCTCAAGCCACTCGTCGCCCAAGGCGACACCTCCCCTTATCCCTTATCCCTCTTCCCGTACTGCTCCTCCCACGCCGCCGCCTCCGTCGGCTCATACGTCCGCAGCTCAAACGAATTCCGCACCACCTCCCGCAACGCCGCCAGACCACTCAACTCCCCCTCCGCCACCGCCTGCATCAGCACGTTCCCGCTCGCCGTCGCCTCCACCGGCCCCGTCACCACCCGCTTGCCCGTCGCCTCCGCCGTAAACTGGCACAACAGCTCATTCTGGATCCCCCCACCCACTACGTGCACCACCTCCGCCCCCTGCCCCGTCACAGCTTCCAGCCGCTCCAAAATCTCCCGGTAAGTCAACGCCAGACTCTCCAGGATCACCCGAACCAGCTGCCCCTTGTCCGTAATAGCCTGCTGCCCCGTCGCGACCAACTGCGCATTGACCGTATCTGCCATCGCACTGGGCGCCAAAAACGCCTCCGCGTTCGCATCCACGTAACCCGCAAACCCCTTCGCCGCCCCCGCCATCTCCGCCAGCTCCCCGTACGAATACTCCCGCCCCTCCTCTCGCCACTGCTTGCGACACTGCTGCACCAGCCACAGACCCGTCGAATTCTTCAACAGACGCACCGTTCCCCCCACGCCCCCCTCGTTCGTAAACTGGTGCTCATAAGTCTTCTCATTGATGACCGCCTCGCCCACCTCCGCCCCCACCAGACTCCACGTCCCGCTCGATATATAAGCCCATCGCTCCGAATCCGCCGGCACCGCCGCCACCGCGCACGCCGTATCATGCGAGCCCACCGTCATCACCGGTATCCGCTCACAACCCAGCTCCGCCGCAATCTCCCCCTTCAACTGCCCCATCACCCGCCCCGGCTCCACCACCGCCGGCATGATCTCCAAAGGCAAACCCAACGCCTCAAACAACCCCTCCGACCACACCCCCCGACGCATATCCATCAACTGGCTCGTACTGCCCAACCCATAATCACAATACACCTCCCCGCACAAATGATACGCCACTAGATCCGCTATCATCAGCAGATGCTTGGCACGCCGAAGCGCCTCGCTGCCACTCAACTGCATCGCCAGCAGCTGATACGCCGTATTGATCTGCATGAACTGAATGCCCGTCCGCTCGTAGATCTCTCGACGACCCAGCCGCTCGAACGCCGCCTCCAGCATCCCGTCCGTCCGCCCGTCCCGATAATGATAAGGATTCTCGATCAGCTTGCCCCCCGCATCCAGCAACCCAAAATCCACCCCCCAACTATCCACCCCGATCCCGCTCACAGGCCCGCCCGCCTCCGCCGCCGCCTTGCCGATCCCCGCCACAATATGCCCCAGCAAACCCGCAAAATCCCACCGCAAACTGTCCCCCTCCTCCACCGGACCGTTCGCAAAACGATGCACCTCCGCCAGCTCCAATCGCCCCGCCGCCAGCCTCCCCAGCATCACCCGACCGCTCTCAGCTCCCAGATCCACCGCTATGTAACGCTTCACATCGCCCATAATTGCCTCCCAAAGCCTCCTTCGGTCCCCACACGCCACGCCCCAGACTCTACTACCATCCAACGCAGTTTAAGGCAATTCCCCCCTCCTGTCCATCCCCCGTTCCGCCCCACACCCCGCTGCGACCTCCTGCACCACCTTCCCCTTGTGCGACAGCCCCCCTCTCTCTCTGCATTCATAACTCTCCTCTCACCCCCGCCCCAGCAGCTTCCCTCCCAGCACCGCCTCCACATCCCGCACCATGTCCTCCCGCCGCACCGGCCATCCCGTCTGCATCACCTCGTAATACTTCTTCGCCAGCACCGACGTCAGCACCTCACGCGTATGCTGCCACTTATATATCAACTGCTCCAGCACCCGCGCGTCGCTATGCTGCGGAATCGTCGTCCAACCCAACAGCTCCACCCGCTCCAAAGTCATCTCGCTGATGATGCTCGGATTGTTCAAAAACCACCAACACCCGAACACCAACAGGTTCCGAAACTTCCGCGCCGCCACGCACAACTCATGCTGATTCTCCCGCGAAAGCATCGTCACCAGAAACCTCACACCGCTCCACTCCTTCGCCAGGTCCGCCACCACATCCACATCCGCCTTGCCCACCCCGTCCCCTGCCAACTCCAACGCCGGATTCTGCAGCTTCTTCACCCCGATCATCATCGCCACCGGCAACCCCTCCGCCTCCGCCACCGGCAACACACACTCCCGCAACAACCGCGCCCGCACACTACCGTCATCCATCCGAAACTCAGGCCCCAACGACACCGCCATATACTCCGGCGAGATCCGCTCGATCCAACGCTTCAGAAAATCCTTCACCGCCCCCACGCTAGCACCTGCCAAGCCCGCCTCCGCCGCAAAACCCTGGGCCTGCAACGCCTCCACGTTCGCCCCGTACGCGTTCAACAGCCCGTCCAGCCGCAACGCCGACTTGAACCGCATGTCCGAATTGCCCCGCTGGCCCCACACCGACCGCTCCTGCGCATCGAACGGATCGTTCGTCATCACCACGTACTTCACCCGCGCCAACTCAAAAACACGATTTATGTGCTCCCCTACCGACTGCTCCGCAAAGTACCCACGCACCTTGCTCAAATCCCGCGTCGACGTGTCGATCCCCAGCTCATGCAACACCGTCGCGATCCCACGCGCCGCCTCGCTGATCGGCGTCCGCTTGACAAACACCTCCTGCCACACCAGCTCCGCCTGCTCCGACGTGCTCAGCCCAAAATACGCCTCCGCCGTCAAATCCTGACGATGACGCAGCAACTCCGGCACCATGTAATGATACGTCAACAACGCGTCGATCCCCCACAACAGCAACTCACCAAACGACTCGCTGTAAAGGTGCGTGTGGATATCCGCCACCGCCGTCTCGTTCAACACGTTTTCCACTTGCCGTCTCAGTGCACTGAATTCCATCAGCTGCTCCCTCTTAGCTAACCTCTCGCACCTATCTCACACGCGTCCAAAGCCCCCGGCACTGCCGGGGGGCAGTAAAACAGCTCTTAACAACAAGCCTCCAGCACCATTGGTGGACAAGCCTCGACCTCAAAGGCCGCAAAACTCGCTTGCTACCTCCAAAGCAGCACCGCACAGACCACGCCGCCACCTCCGCAGCCGGCGCACATCTCCCCCGCACCGGCCCTAACAGCCTAACACCCCATCACCGCTTTGAAAACACCTTACTTCGCCGTCAGCCATTCCGTGTGGAAGATCCCTTCCTTGTCCACACGCTGATAGGTGTGCGCCCCGAAATAGTCCCGCTGCGCCTGCAGCAGGTTCGCACTGAGCCGCGAGCTGCGGTAACTGTCGTAATAATTCAACGCCGAACCAAACGCCGGCGTCGCCAACCCCAGCTCCGTCGCCGTCACCACCACCTTACGCCAGTTCGCGTGCGCCCCCTCCACGATACCCTTGAAATATGGATCCAGCAACAGATTCGCCAGATCACCCTGACGGTCGAACGCCTCCTTGATCCGATTCAGAAAATGAGCCCGAATGATGCAGCCGCCCCGCCAGATCATCGCAATCTCACCAAAATTCAAATCCCAACCGTACTCCTTCGCCGCCGCCGCCATCAACGCAAACCCCTGCGCGTACGAACAAATCTTCGACGCATACAACGCGTCATGGATCGCCGCGATCAGCGACGCCTTGTCGCCCGTATACTGCCCGCCGGGACCTGACAGCTCCGTCGCCGCCGCCACCCGTTCGCCCTTCTGCGCCGAAATACACCGCGCAAACACCGCCTCAGCAATCGTCGGTGCCGGCACACCCAGCGTCAATGCGCTCTGGCTCGTCCACGCCCCCGTACCCTTCTGACCCGCTGTGTCCAAAATTACATCCACCAAAGGCGTCCCCGTCTCCGGGTCCGTCTTCGACAGAATGTCCGTCGTGATCTCAATCAGATAACTGTCCAGGTCCCCCTTGTTCCACTCGCCGAACACCTCGTGCATCTCGCCCGCGCTCATCCCCAACGCGTTCTTCATCAGATAGTACGCCTCGCAGATCAACTGCATGTCCCCATATTCAATCCCGTTGTGCACCATCTTCACATAATGGCCCGCCCCGTCGTCGCCAATGTACGTGCAACAGGGCTCGCCGCCCACCTGCGCCGAAATCTTCCGGAATATCCCCTCCACCGGCGCGTAGGCCTCCCTGCTGCCGCCCGGCATGATCGACGGGCCCTTCAACGCCCCTTCTTCTCCGCCCGAGACGCCCGTGCCGATATACAAGAAACCCTTCTCGCCCAACTCCTTGCACCGCCGAATCGTGTCCGGAAAATGACTGTTGCCCCCATCAATAAAGATATCGCCCTTCTCCATGTAAGGCAGCAACTGCTCGATCACCATGTCCACGGGCTTGCCCGCCTTGACCATGATCATCACCCGCCGAGGCCGCTCCAGCGACGCCACAAAATCCTTGATCTTGTACGCCGGCACAATGTTCTTCCCCTCCGTCTTCGCCGCAAACGCCTTCGTCTTCTCCGTCGTCCGATTGAACACCGCCACCGTAAAACCCTTGCTCTCCATATTGAGCACCAGGTTCTCACCCATTACCGCCAAACCCCACAATCCAATATCTGCTTTCTTAGTCATCCGTAAAGTCTCCTTCAAGTTAGGTGTCGCGGGCATCTTGCCCGCGATTCTTTCGTGGCATGGGCGTCTCGCCCATGATCAAAAAACCGTCGCCTTAGGCAACACCATTGTCATTCCCGCGCAGGCGGGAATCCAGTATTCCGTGACGCGGCAGTCTCGCCCGCGCATAAAACATCGTCGCCACAGGCGACACCGTCCCTCATCCCTTATCCCTCTCTTTTCTAATTCGTGACATCCGTGAAATCAGTGGTTAAATCTCTGTATTCTCTTCTTAGTGTCTTAGTGTCTTTGTGGTGAAGCTCTCTTCAACCCTGACTACTGACTATCCTCAGGCCGCGCCCACCCCGTCTTCTCCCCCAAAATCACCGGCACCTTACCGTCCGCCCGCCGATGCAACAGCTCTCCCGCATGCTCCACCAGCAGCACCCCTTCCTCCTTACGCCCCGCATACGACGTCGGATCAATACTCGCCGGATCCATATACCCCAGGTTCACCTGCTCGCAACGCTCCCGGGGTATCCCCGTCGCCAGCACCACGTTCACCCGAGGCCGATCCACCCCGTCCACAAACGTCCCGATCCCCCGCACATGCGTCGAATGCGCCCGAATCCCTCCCGGCACATGGGCAAACTTGCCAGGTCGCTTGTGAAAATAATCCCGGCTGTGATACCCCACCGCGTCGATCAGCTTGCCGTGGGTAAACGAAAGCTCTTTGACGTGCGGCGCGTAAATTATCAGCGTGCCCCCGTCCGCCACCACCGGCTCGAGCTTGTACATCACCTTGCCTGCCGTCCAAATCTCGTCATACATCGCCGGCGCCACCCCCAGCACCGTCTCATACGCACGCTCCTCATACACAATCTGCACCCGCCGCGACAGCTCCGCCGCCCGCTCCCACGCCTCGTACACCTCCCCCACGTAAAACCCCTGCAAGTTGCCCCCCGTCCCCACCATCCCGAACAGCTTGCTCGGCATCCCGATAAAACCCGCCGCCGTCTCCACCACCTGCCGCGTCACCGTCTCCTTCGTCCCGTTGATCATCGGATTGGTCACCACTGCCCCGAGCCAATGGAAAAAATCTATGATCTCCCCCGCCGCAATCCCCGGAAAGATGTACTTGTGCCCCCCGCTGAATCCCACCACTTCATGCGGAAACACCGGCCCGATGATGAAAAACTCGTCATAATCAAAAATCAGCTTGTTGAGCGCAATGTCCACCCCCTCGTAAAACAACCCCCCGCTGATCTTGCCCATCTGCGCCTCCCCGATACGCCCGATCGTCCCAAACGTCTCGGGCTTCTCCCATTCGTGATTGAAAAAACGCACCTTGCCATATTCCACCTGACGCTGCGTCGCACTCATCCCCAGCCGCTGGCAAATCTGCTCCTCGCTCATCGGCTGATGCGTCCCCAACGCGATCAGCACATCCAACGCCGCCGCCTTGTGCCCAATCGCCGCGTGCATCGCCTGGAAAATCGCCCCTACCGGCCCACTCCGCGTGTTGTCCGGCACGATCACAATCACCCGCTTGCCCGTATAATCATGCCGCGCAAAAAACTCCCCCACCGCCTCCTGCGCCTCCGTCAGGCTCACATGTCCATCCTCTCGCTGCCGCGATATCACCATGTCACTCTCACGCTATCTGTATATCTAAAATCTCAAAGTTTCAGTCCGAGATTCTCTTCTTTGTGGTTAACGCTTCTTCTTTTCTTCACTCATAACTCATAACTTCCCTCACACTCCGCTGAACGCACTGAACCCGCCGTCCACCGGCACCACCACCCCCGTCACGAACCGCGACGCCTCGCTCAACAGCCACACCACCGTCCCCAGCAGATCTTCCGGCTCACCGAACCGCCCCATCGGCGTGTGCTCTACAATCGTCTTGCCTCGATCCGTCAGCTCACCCGTCGCTTCCTCCGTCAGCAAAAACCGGTTCTGCTCTGTCAAGAAGAACCCCGGTGCGATCGCGTTCACCCGAATCGCCGCACTGTGCCGCTGCGCCATGTACGTCGCCAGCCACTGGGTGAAATTACTCACCGCCGCCTTCGCCGCCGAGTACGCCGCGATGTTCGTCAAAGGCCGAAACGCGTTCATCGACGACACGTTGAGAATAACCCCCGAACCCTGCGCCGCCATGTGCTCACCGATAATCTGGCTCGGCAAAATCGTCCCCACACAGTTCAAATCGAACACCTGCCGGATCGCGTCGGCCTCCAGATCGAAAAACGTTGCCGGCGGCGCACAGGTCGCTGCCTTGCGATTGCCCCCTGCTCCGTTGATCAAAGCGTCTATTCTGCCCAGGCTGGCCACGGCACATTTGACCGCCTCCGCCACCGCCTGCCGCTCCAGCACGTTCACCTCCAGAGGCAACGCAAAGCCGCCCTCCTGCTCGATCTCCTTACACAACACGTTGGCCCGGCTCGCGTCATAATCCATCACGCACACCTTCGCCCCCCGCTTGGCCAATCCCCGCGCCAACGCCCCGCACAACACGCCCGCCCCGCCCGTAATCGCAACTGCCTTGCCTTCAATGCCAAAGAGCCCGTCCATCGACTTGCCGCCTTCCCAATTACAGAGTAAAACCCGAGAGCTTCTGCTTGAGCACTGCCGCGCTCCAGCGTGACGTCACACTCGGGATAAGCTTTACACAAACTCAAAATATATCTCAGTTTACGCCGTAGCTGTCAAGAGCCCATTTTACGGCGCCTGTCCCCCAACGCCTCCAGGCCAGCGAAAATCCGCCCGGCCCCTGACGAACGCTTACCGGCCAGCTGTCCTGGCGCTGCCTCGGCACGCCTCCCGAGGCCTGAGCAAAATATTGTCTTGCCCTCGCGCTGTTATGCTCCGCTGTATCAAGGGCTTGCACTCCCCAGCCGCCTAGCCGCCGGGCTGGAGAGATTCTCATTGACAATGACTGCCTCGAATGATAACAGAGGGGGGTCATGGATGATTGCTGGAAAGGGCGTTAAGGATGTTGCTGGGCGAACTCCTCTTGGGATGGTCGGGACTGGTCAGGGTATCTGTGCCGGCCTTGCTGCTGGTGGGGACAGCTCCTACCGTGACGGTACGGCGGGGGTTCGTCCAATTCAGCCGAATTGATCTGATCTTCAAGCAAGCCTTTGCGTTGAGCACCGCCGCCAGGCAGGGTGTTGTCGAGGTGGCGTTGTGCCATGTAAGGGCAGAGACAGGAGGTCTTTGCAGGTGAGCCAGTTGAAGAGCCAACACGTTGCGAGGCCGGGCTTGGCGGCCGGTGATGCGTCCAGCCGGCAGGGATCTAACAGGGTAGTCGTGAGTGCCCAAGGGAGGCTGGATAGTAAAGCTGGGGTGGGCGTGGTTGGGACGTGTTTAGCAGGGGGCCTTGGCGGGCAATTGGTCGCCGAGATCAGCACAGCGGCCATTGTGCATAACTGTGGGGTGCTGCGTGGGCTTATGTCCAGTGATGGTGGGAGGTTATGCGTGGCGGTCAAGTGCAATGCCTACGGGCATGGCCTGGCGGTGACGCTGGCGGCGTTGGAGCAGGCCGGGGCGGAGATGGTCTGCGTGGCCAACATTGCCGAGGCCCAGCAGGTCCGGGCGTTGGGCTGGCGGGGGGGGGTGCTGCTGCTGGGGGCTCAGCTGAGCATTTACGGGCCGCACGAGCAGGCGGCGTTGGCTAACTGGTTGGTGGAGCAAGACATACGCGTGACGCCGACGTGTGAGCGGGATATGGCGGTGTTGGCGGAAGCGGCGCGGGCGACGGGTCGTCGGGCGTTGGTGCATGTGATGCTCGATACGGGCATGACGCGTATGGGCTTGTCGGAAAAGGAGTTATGGCGTTTGTTGGAGGGGGCGGACGCGTGGGGGCAGGTGGTGGTGGAGGGGCTATATACCCATCTGGCGACGGCGGACGAGGCGGACAAAGGTTTCGCAAAAAGGCAGTTGGAGCGGTTTGGGGCCTTTGCCGAGGCGTTGCGGCGACGGGGGCGGCATGTAAGTCTTTTGCACGCAGGCAATTCGGGTGGGTTGATTGATTTGGCCCAGAGCCGGTTCGATATGGGCAGGCCTGGGATTTCGGTTTACGGGTATCATGCGAGCGACCAGATGCACCATCGGCCGGAATTGCGTCCAGCAATGCGGGTGGTCAGTCGTCTGATGATGGTCAAGCGGGTGGAGCGGGGCAGCTTGATCGGGTACGGCTGTACGTATGAGGCGAAGCGGGAGATGGTGCTGGGGATCGTGCCGATAGGGTACGGCGATGGCTATGACCGCCGGTTGTCGAACCGGGCGGTGATGACGGTGCGGGGCCGGCTGGCGCCGGTGGTGGGGCGGGTGAGTATGGACCAGACGATCCTTGACCTAAGTGATGTGGCTGCGGGAGGTTGCATGCCGATGGCGGGTGAGGATGTGGTGGTGATTGACGATAAGGCGGAGGCACCCAACAGCGTGGAGTCGCTGGCGGCCCAGCTGGGGACGATACCGTATGAGGTGGTAACACGATTGGGGCCTCGAGTGGAGCGGGCCGGGGTGTAGAAGGTGTCGCTGGTGGGACGTTTTTCTTAAGCGCGGGCAAGATGGGCGCGACACGTTGGGCCCATAGCAGGGGTGCTGACCAAAGTGCGTACAAGGGGGGGGCGTTTTTGGGCGAATAATGAGGGTGCGGGCGTGATTCTGTCGGCGGGGACTTCAAGAAAAATGGTAAGATGGGTAAGGTGTAACGGTTAGGGTGTGCGCATTCTGGTCAGCGGGTGTCAAAAAGTTGGAAAAAGTTGGAAGAAGTTGGGTGGTTTTGTCAAAAAGTTGAACGTTTTTGAGCCAAAGTGGAGCTGTTTTGGGCGGAAATCGCGTTGATTTAAAACAACATGGACAGAAGTGCGCACGGGTGAATCTGCCAGGATGACAGGCAAAAAAGCGTCGCCGCGGAGAGGCGGGGGACGCGGCGAAAGAGTCAGGAGTCAGGAGAGGAGAGCAGGAACCAAGGATTCGCGCGGATGTACACGGAGAAGGAAGGGCCGCTGGTTAGGGTGATTGGCCCAGATTTCAGGAGAAGATTGTCTTGACAGGATTTGAGGGGGAGCGGCCCGGCTGGAATGACGGCGTGGGGGGGAAGTGCTGTCTGCAGGTCCGGGACGTGGAGGCTTTGTGGGTACGATGGAGGCGACAGAGTGAACGGGCGTCGTGGAGGCACAGGGTGTGCGGGCGGTTGAGATTGCCACGTCGGCGAAGCGCCTCCTCGCAATGACAGGGGGGTGTTGGAAAGGGGGTGGTGTGTGTCCTGGATTCCCGCCTTCGCGGGAATGACATGTTCGGGACGGCGTGGGGGGGGTGGCGGGGATGAGAGTTCGCCATCGTCTGTTCCGCACGGTGGTGCCGGACGGGCAGGTGCTGTCATCCGGTGGAGAACATGAAGGAAGAGGAGATCAGGAGCCATTAAGGGTCAAAGGCGCCGAGAGAACATTTTAAGTATGAACGATTTGTGTGATCGTGAGTCTGGCCCCCCAGCAAGCTGGGGGGCTTCGATGGGATTCGGGGGGGGCGTCGGGGCAGGGGGGGGGATGCGATTGTCCTGGGCTAGCTTCTGGCTTGACTAGACGAAGGGGAGGGAGATAATGGGGGCGTCGAGGGAGGTGTCGGATGTGGGTTGCGTTATTAGATGGCTGACTGGAGAAGCCGGCTTGGGCGACAGTGCGAACCTCGCCAATCAGCAATGGTGCGTTGTGGGGACGGAAAGGAAGTAGTATGAACCGATATCGGTTGGCAGCTTGCTTAGTTCTTGGAATCATCGTGTCCGGTTGCGTGTCTCGGCCTGCAATCAACATGACGAAGGTAGCCGACGACGTGAGGGCGCAGGAGATTGAGGACATGCGGTTCGGCATGTTTATCTGCTGGTCTTTCAGCACGTTTTCCGGGCGAGAATGGACGCTGACGCGGGACAAGGACGCCAGTTATTTCAGGGCCAGCGGTTGTGATACTGATCAATGGTGTCGGACAGCGAAGGCGGCGGGGATGAATTACATTCTTTTTCTGGCGAAACACCACGACGGGTTTTGTCTCTGGGATACGGCAACTACGGATAAGAAGGTTACCCGGAGTCCGCTCGGGATGGATGTCTTGGGGCGTTTGCGCAGGTCTTGCGACAAGTATGGATTGAAGCTGGCGTTGTACTTTTCGGAGGGGGACTGGAACTGGCCTGGAGCGGTGGACGGCAAGGGAGGTGCTCAAGGCGGCGGCAGCAATCCGGAGGTGAAGAAAGCGCAGCTCAAAGAGTTGTTGACGCAGTATGGGCCGATAGAATTCTGGTGGATGGATCACGCGGTTGGTGAGGGGGGGGTGAGCCATGAGGAGACGGTGGCATGGATGCACAGGTTTCAGCCGAACACTTTTGTTGGCTTTAATCATGGTGCGGCGGCGGGGCGGCTGTGCCTGCGGGAGCGGGGTACTGCGGGTGAATTGGGGGATGCGGGCGCGACGAAATACAACAAGGAGGCAGAGCAGCGTTACAAGGGGTACCTTGTGGCAGAGTTTACGTATCCAATCCTGCCTGAGCACGAAGGGGGGGCGGACTGGTTTTACTCGCTGCCGAAACACGACAGTCTGTGTCATTCTGCCGAGAAGATTTATAGCGACTACCTAGGGGCTGTTCGGTACGGGAATATATTTTCGGTAAACGTTGGGCCCAATTACGAGGGGAGGATTCGTGACATCGACGTAGAGACGTTGAGGCGAGTTGGGGAAATGATACGGTCAGGGGGCAATGGGGTTGGGAGTCTGACCGCGCGATGAGATCGCGGGGCTTTATTGGGTGTTGGTGAGTTATTGTTGTTGTTGTTTTGGGTGGGGCTGGCGAGCCAGGGTAGGTCCTGGAAGAGTCGGAGTTGTCTTTGGATGAGGGGGTGGGTTTCGATGACTCGGGCCCATTCGTAGTATTCGGTGAGGTTGGCGACGGGTTCGAGGGTGGCCAGTGCGGTGAAGCGGCAGAGCCAGTGGTCGTCGCGTAGCATTTTGACGAGGGTTTGAGTTTCGGGGTCATTGGGGTTGAGGGTGAGGCTTTGTAGGGCGTTGGCGGAGGCGGTGCGGACGCGGAAGTCGGTGTGGTTGAGGTTTTTGGCGATGATGTTTCGCAGGGCGGTAGCGTCGATGGGGACGAGGGGGTAGGTGGTTCGGCCTAATAGTCGTTGTTGGTTTTCGCGGAGGAGGGCGGCGATGACGGCGGTGGCGCGGACGCGTGTGCGTGGTGAGCCGTTGCGGAGGTCGCGGAGGTATGAGGCCATTCGGGCAGTGGTGGGTTGGAAGGCTTGTCGGGTGAAGTGGACGGGCTGGGGTTGTATGGCGGGGATGCGGGGTAGGGGCAGGCGTGTTTGTTGGTCGAGCAGCAGGGCGCCATTCGGGTTGAGTTGGGGGTCGAGTGTGGCGTAGAGGGTGATTTTGTAGGTTTGTTGGGGGTGATTTCGGAGGAGGTGGTGGAGGCGGTCGAGGTCGATGGCTTCGGTGACTTTGTTTCTTTGGCCCAATTGCAGCAGGGGGTTTGTGGCGAGGTTGCGTCTTGCGATGATGATGGGTGTCTGGGGGCCTGGTTGGATGCGGGCGGCGAGGACGAGTTCGGGGTTGATCCAGCTGGCGGGGCCGAGGACGACGGGTGTGGGGATGTCGTGTAGGTCGCTGATGTTAGCGAGTTCGAGATCGGCGAGTAGGTTGTCGCCGACCTGGAAGATGTCTGTGGGCAGGGAGATGGAGCATTTGAGGATGGATTGGGGTTGGGTGACAGCGTGGAGGTCGTTGTTGGTGAATAGGGCGTCTAGGGTGGGGAGGACGGGGTCCTGGGGTTGTTGGGGTTGGGCAGGTTGTTGGTCGGGCTGGGCGGGATCGGGTTGTTCGGGTATTGCGTCGGTGGGTGTGGGTTGGGTGTTCGGGAGCGGTGGTGTTTTGGGTGGTGCGGGGAGTTTTTGGTGGAGTTGGCGGAGGTGTTGGGCAAGGATGCCGGTGGGTGGGATGCGGAGGTTGTCGAGGGCGATTTGGGCCTGGTCGGGTTGGTTGAGGTCGAGGTGGCTTTGGGCGAGTGTGAGGGCGACGAGGGGGAGGTTGGGGTCGGCGTTCTGTAGGAGGGTTTGGGCTTGCTGGTGTTGTTTGTTGAGGAGGTGGGCGTAGGCGAGGAGGTGTTGGGCGGGAGTGTTTTGTTGGGAGGTTTGTTTTTGGAGAGCTTTTTGGGCGAGGTTGAGGGCGTTTTGGGGTTGGGGGTTGATGAGGGAGAAGAACCAGGCGAGTCGTGTGAGGGTGTGGGGGTCGCGTTGGTTGGGGTCCTGGGAGAGGGTGTTGGCGTTTTGGGTGGCTTGTTGCATGTTGTCGCGAGCCTGCTGGGTCATGCCGAGCTGGTCGAGTGCGTGGGCGAGCATGCCTTGGACGAGGGCGTCGTGGGGGTCCTGGACGAGGAGTTTCTGGGCGATGGTGACGGCCTGGAGGTATTGTTGGCCGGCGTAGGCGCTGTTGAGCTGGTCGGCGCGTAGTTGGCGGAGGATGTTTTGGCTTTGTGGGAGGGTTTTGAGGATGTTGGCGGCGTGTTCGTAGAAGATTTGGGCGTAGGCGAAGCGGTTGAAGGTTTCGAGGGTTTGGATGAGGTTTTGTGTGGCGTCGAGGTCGTAGGGGTTTTTGAGGAGTCGTACGCGCCAGCGGAGGATGGAGAAGTATTGCCATTGCTGGTCGTGTCGGAGGCGTTGTTGGTCAGGTGTGAGGTTGGTGTTAGTGGGGTCTGGGGAAAAGGGTGGTTGGCCGATGAGGAGGAGGCGGGCGAGGGGTTCGTCGTTGTAGGGGGAGGCTTTGTGAGCGGCGAGGAAGTAGGAGCGGGCGCCGCGTTGTTCGGGTTCGCCCTGGGGGTCGAGGATATCGTTGATGAGGCCCTTTTCGAGGGCGAGGATTCCGAGGAGTGTGAGGATGTGGGTGTTGGCTTGGGGGAATTCTCTGAAGTTATCGTGGCTTTGGCGGAGGAAGTTTTCGCGGGCGGCGCGATCGTTGAGTTGTGCGAGGCGGTAGTTGATCCATTGGAGGATGGGCTGGCTTTGAGGTTGGAGTCTGAGGTAGTGGTTGAGAGCTTGTTCGGCGTTTTCGTGTTCGTTGATGGCGGGGTCGGTGTATAGGGTGAGGAGGTCTCGCCAGGCGGGAGCGTTTTCGGGGTGTAGGGCGACGGCGGCTTCGAGGTTGAGGCAGGCGAGTCGGAGTTGTCGCTGGAGCTGGGTGTGGTCGAGTTGGTGCGGCAGGAGGTTTCGTCCCTGTAGTTCGACGGGGGCTGAGAGGTTGCGGCTGATGGTGAAGAGACGTTTGGCGTCATCGGGAGAGGTCTGCTGGGCGGAGGCGATTGAGGCCAGGCAGGCGAGAGCGACGCTGATGGTTTTAATGTATCGCATGAATCCCCTTTCGTTAGTGAGCAGAGGGTCTGCGTGTTTTGAGGCATAAGCGGCCCGCGGGGGTCGTTGAACACAGGCTATAGTATAGCGTATGGGGGCGGTGGAGTTCACGAAAAAATCAGGTATTGTGATTGCGGGGTGTTTTGGAGTTGGTGGGCAGGAAGTGGCGGGCGAGGCGGGGGATGTTAATGGGGCTCGTGGTTGGTATCTTCCATGAGGTGTAGGAACTGCTGGGTGAGTATGGGGTCGAGGGTGGAACCGGCCATGCTTCGTATGACGGTGAGGGCTTTTTCTTTGGACATGGCGTTTCGGTAGGATCGTGTGGAGGTGAGGGCGTCCCAGACGTCGGCGACCTGCAGGACTCGCGCGAGTGGAGGGATGTCGTTACCGGCGAGGCCTGCGGGGTAGCCATTTCCGTCCCAGTGTTCGTGGTGGTGTCTGACGGCGTCCAGGATGGGGGTGAGTGCTTTGATGGGTTCTAGGACTTTGCAGCTTTTGACGGGGTGAGTTTTGATGTGGTCGAACTCTTCGGGTGTGAGTTTTCCAGGTTTTCTGAGGACGTCGTCTCGGATGCCGATTTTGCCGATGTCGTGCATGAGTCCGGCCCAGTGGAGGAGTTGGATTTGGTGTTCTTCGATGCCGATGTGTCTTCCGAGTTGGCAGGCGAGTTGTGCGACTCGTGTGGAGTGTCCGGAGGTGTAGGCGTCTTTGGCTTCGACGGCTCTGACGAGTGAGACGATGGTCTGCAGGAAGGCTTCGGGTAGTTTTTGAGCGAAGAGAGAGCTTCGGATGACGGCGGCGGCGGCGTCGGCGAGTGAGCGTGCGAGGCTGACGTCGAGAGGGAGGAATGGGGTTTGGTTGTCGTCACGTACGAAGAGTAGTGTGCCGATGTGCTGGTGGGCGTGGTTGTCGCTGGCGAGGGGAATGGTGAGGACGCAGCCGCCGGGAGGTGGGTCGGGGGTGTCGTCGTCGTATCCGATGAGGGTGGCCTGGAAGGGTTGGGGGTCGGTAAGGAGTTTCTGGAGGTCGTCGTGGTGGTCGTCGTAGAATTTTTGAGCGAGGGGCAGCGTTTCGGAGGGTGCGAGGGTGGCGATGTTGTGGTCGGGGAGGTCAGGTCTTGTGGGGCACGTTCCGAGTTGGCTGAGGTAGGGTCCGTCGTAGAAGGTGAAACGGCAGTTGACGACGCGAGCGATGGTGAGGGCGAGGGTGTGGAGGGCGTCCGGGATGGCGTTGCAGGTGGCGATGTTTCTGATGGCGTCGAATGCCTGGGTGAACTTTTTGCATTGTTGTGCGAGTTGAAGGTTGAGCTGGGTGTTGTCGCGTTCGGCGTCGTGGCAGAGGGGGTTGGTGGCATGCGTGTGTGGGGGTATGGCGTCGGTGGGGGTGTCGGCGGGTGTCGGCTCGTTGGTGTCGAGGCATTGGGGGCATGGGGGGGGCGAGGTCGCAAGTGTGCTTGCTGTGTTTTCCAGATTTTCGTGCAATGGCGTCATAAGCAGGTCCGCGTTAGATTTATTAGAGGACACTGTCGGGTCCGGGTTGTTTGCCGGGCCGTGCACGGCCGGTGTTGCGTCGTGGTGTATGTCTGCAAGAGATATCGGCGATCAGGGGTGCGGTCTTTACGGGAAAGGGTGTGTAAGGTGTTTGAGGGCAGAAAGTTGGGGAAAACCCTTGGTGGGTTTTTGGGGGGGGTATGGGACGTGGCGGGTGTTTGCATGGTTGGAGGGGGGCAGGCGAGGCGATCCAGGGGGGGCTAGGCGAGTGACATTTGGAGGGAGGGCGCGGGTTTGTTGAGGCGGGGATGGGCGAGTTGGCTGACTTGTCGGACGAGGTCGGCGAGGGAGGGGGCTCTCATTTTTCTCATGATGTGGGCTCGATGGAATTCGACGGTTTTTTGGCTGACGCCGAGGTCGGTGGCGATAACTTTGTTGGCTTTTCCGTCGACGACGAGGGTGAGAACCTGTCGCTCGCGTGGGGTCAAGGTGGCGAGTCTGTCGCGGATGCCGGCGAGCCGGAGGGCATTGGCTCGTCGTTGGGTGTCGCAGGAGAAGGCCCGTCTTAGGGCGTCCAACAAGAGCTGTTCCCGGATGGGTTTTTCGAGGAACTCGAGGGCGCCGTGTTTGACGGCCTGGACGGCCATGGGTATGTCGGCGTGTCCGGAGATCATGATGATGGGGATGTGGGAGTCGCGTTGTTGTAGCTCGTGCTGCAACTCGAGGCCACTCATTCCGGTCATTCGGACATCGAGGATGAGGCAGCCGGGGTGTTTGGGGCTGTGGTGGTCGAGGAATTGCTCGGCGGAAGGGAAGGTGCGGACATTAATTGCAACGGAGCTTAACAAGAGGGTCAGGCCTTTACGGATGGCGGCGTGGTCGTCGACGACAAAAGCAGTGGGGTGGTTAGTCATTGGTCGTAGCTTCCTATGATTTTTGGCAGGGTGAAGTGAAAGATGGCTCCTGAGGGTTTATTGTGTTCGGCCCAGAGGCGTCCGCCGTGAGCTTCTATGATGGATCGGCTGAGGGAGAGTCCCATTCCGAGGCCATTAGGTTTGGTGGTGTAGAAGGGGTCGAAGAGTCGCGAGGGAGCGTCGTGTTGAAAGCCTGGTCCGTGGTCGGCGACGGAGAGTTTG
>Ga0180431_10002529_pt1 | contig 24469 bp, 15 predicted proteins | sample SS_ome_11_FD_132459 | JGI IMG/M metagenome (GOLD analysis project Ga0180431, IMG submission 132459) | Hypersaline lake sediment archaeal communities from the Salton Sea, California, USA - SS_1_MS_1 metaG | ecosystem: Environmental > Aquatic > Non-marine Saline and Alkaline > Hypersaline >... | reverse complement strand
CCGAGTACCTGCGTCCCGGGGCCACGAACTGCGTGGGCCTGTACGGCTGGCGCCAGGGCTACGCGCCGTACGTGATGCTCCAGGGGAGCGTGATCCTGAGCAACGGCGAGCGGGTGCTCCTGGACAGCGACGAGACCTGGTCCTGGACGCCCGAGGCGGCCGGAGGCTGGAGCGAGCCCGGGTACGACGCGGCCGCCTGGCAGCCGGTGGGCACCGAGGACCCGCGCTGCGGCGAGCCCGTGCAGGTGCGCGCGCGATGGATGCTCAACTACAAAGAGACCACCGCGCGGCCCGTGCACGACGGGTACATCACCCTGGAGAACCCGCAGGACCTGCTTCTCTACTACCGCGAAGAGGCGCCCGTGGAGGTGTACGTGCGGGCGCCCAACGGCCTGGCCGCGCAGGAGCCCGTGGTGGAGTGGACTGTGCGCCGGTACGCGCGCGGCGTGCCCCTGGGCACGTTGTCCGAGGTGGACAGCGGCACCATGGAGGCGTTCGAGTACCGGGGCGCCTCGCTCTTGTACAAGGTCCGCCCGGGCAGGCTGGACCGCGGCGTGTACACCCTGCACACGCGGCTTGTGGCCGCGGACGGCACCGAGCTCGACAACCGCGTGCCCGAGCCCTTTGTGGTGACCGGCCGCATCGCCATGGACAAGACCCTGGGCGAGACGTACGAGGCCGGCATGGACCTGGAGCTCGAGCACGAGGTCGACTTCACCCAGCCGGACACCTATCCGTGGGTCGAGTGCGACGGGGACGACCGGCCCACCGACGAGGACGGCCCGGCGACCGACGACAGCCTGGCGGTGACCGAGCCCAGCATCGTGACCGCCGGGGACCTGACCTATCGCGAGACGCGCGGGGCCTTCGGCTCGCAGTTCGCCACCCTGTACACGTTCGAGCATCCGGGCGACTTCTACCTCATGGTGCTCGAGTACCCGCAGGACGCGCAGCGGTGGCAGGGCGTGTATTGCGCGCCCCGGTACTGGGGCCTCAACCACCAGTACACGAAGAGCGGGCCTTCGGCCTATTGCGGGGGCCGGTATCCGTTGAGCGGGGAGATCGAGACGCTCAAGTGGGTGTACCGGCCGGACCCGGGCGCGCATTCGCTGGCGGTCATCAACCTGCACAACACCGAGGCGCGCGTGCCCGCGGCCGCGAGCAAGCTCAAGATCTACCACATCCAGAACGGCCTGCCCGAGCTGCACGCCACGGACAAGCACGAGCGATGGAACGGGCTGTTGACCGAACGCACCGTGCCGCGGCGGTTCTGCAAGCGGCTCGTGCCCGTGTACGAGCGTGACGAGGAGGTCCCGGGCACCGTGGCCGAGGTGGCCGATCGCGCCGAGCCGGGCCTGGACCCGGTGCTGTACATGTGCGATTCGCTCGCGTTCTTCCTGGACAGCTCCGAGGCCTACGCGCGGTACATGCGGTTCGCGGGCCAGAACGTGCACATGATGGGCTGTTACCAGTACTCGAACCGCAACACGCCGTTCGTGCCTCCGCCCGGCGACGGCAGTCCGCGGCTGGTGGAGGGCGTCCGGGACGTGTTCGCGCGCGTGCTGGAGGCCAACAACATAGACTTCTTCGCCAGCGTCGAGTTCTGCTACAACACCCGCATCCGCGACCGGGCCCGCGAGATGGGCGGCATGCCCGACGAGGGATACTGGGACACCATGTTCATGGTGGACGCCCAGGGCGGGGAGGCGGAGCTCCTGGGCGGGCTGTACGGGTGGAACTTCAACCATCCGTTCGTGCGCAGCGAGATGCTCGCCATCCCGCGGGTGCTGGCCAAGAAGTTCGCGCACCTGTCGAACTTCCGGGGGATCAACTGGACCCCGTACTTCGGCGGGGATTGGATCCCGCTGTATCGGGTGCGCGACATCCCCGATCCCCTGGGCCTGGACTACAGCGACGCAACCGTGGCCAAGTTCGAGCGGGAGACCGGGTGGCAGCTTCCCATCAGCCTGTCCGACCCGAACCGGTTCGAGAAGCGCCACGCCCTGCTCACCTCCGAGGCCATGCGCGAGCGGTGGGTGCAGTGGCGGGCCGAGTCGCTGGCCGGGTTCTTCTCCAAGGTCGCGGACCTCACCCAGGGCCGGCGCGCGGACCTCGTGTGCGTGGCCGACCTGTACATGAACGCGATCCACGAGCAGGAGTGGCACCAGAGCGGCAAGACCGTGAACGAGTTCCTGCGCTCGTGGGGCTGGGACGTGGAACTGTTCGGAGAGGACAAGACGATCTGGCTCACCCACACGATGAAGGGTGTGCTCAACGATGTGGTCAATGCGCGCCGGTCGGGCCGCGGCCTGGACATGTCCGGCCACCCGCAGTGGTTCGACACTTTCGACGACCAGGCCAACCGGTCCGTGCAGGTGAAGCACAACTGGCGCGAGATGGAAAACTACGCCTGGGCCCTGCCCCCGCGCGAGGGCTGGCCGCGTCCGTTCCAGGCCACCCTGGCCCCGCAGCCCGCGGGCACGTTCACGCGCGAGGTGTGGGTGCGGGCGCTGATCGGCCTGGACCCGCGCCTGTACTTCTACGGATTCAGCGACGCCACCCTGTTCGAGGGCAACGAACAGCCGCTGCGCGAGTTCAACCAGGTCTTGCGCACCCTGCCCGCGCAGACGTTCGCGCCCGTGCTGGAGACCGGGTTCGACACGAACCTGGCCATCCGGGAGCTTCGCCGCAACGGGCGGCTCCTCTTCTACGTGGCCAACCCCGGCACTTGGCCGGTGGCCGGCACGATCGACCTGGAGGGGGCCGAGTCAGTGGCCAACCTCGTGACCGGCGAGGCCGCGGACGCCGAAGCGATCGACGGCGGCCTGCGCGTGCCGGTGGCGCTGGACCCGCTGGGGGTGGCGTCCTTCTCCGTGCCCACGGACCAGGCGCGCATCACCGACTGGGAGGCGCAGGCCCAGGAGAGCGACGGGCTCGGCCATCTGGAGGCGCAGGTCGCGCGCGCGCGCGAGCTCCTGGGCACGCAGTCGGCGCGCACCGTGCTCACCCTGGACGACCTCGCGTACATGGAACAGACCGTGTCCGGCGCGGAACAGGCCCTGGACGAGGGCCGCGCGGCCGCGGCCCTGTATGCCACGAGCTCCACGAAGTACTGGATGCTCGTCAACGAGTACATGGAGGTCGGCGCCAAGTACGGCACCCGGACCGAGCACCCCACGGCGCTGCAGACCGAGCCCAAGTCGGCCGAGGTGCCCTGGATCGACGAGCCGCCCACCATCGACGCGCAGCTCGACGACGCGGTGTGGGCCGAGGCCGTAAAGCTCACGGGCTTCATGAGCGCAGACCAGATGCCGGCCATGGCCGAGACCACGCTGTACGCGGCCACGGACGGGGAGAACCTGTACCTGGCCGCGCGCTGCCTGGACGGCTCGCCCGAACAGGTGAAGGGCGACGCGAAGCGCGAGGAGGAGGGCACCGTGTTCCGGGACGACTGCCTGGCCATGTTCCTGCAGCCGGACCGCGACATGCCCACCTACTACCAGATGGCGGTCAACCCCCTGGGCGTGAAGTTCGACCAGCGCGTGGTCGGCGGATCGCGCGACTACGAGTTCGCGCCGCCCTGGACGGTGGCCGGCCGCAAGACCGACCAGGGCTGGCAGGTGGAGGTGAAGCTCCCGGCCGAGAGCCTGGACGGGACCATCGCGCGAGACAAGGTCTGGGGCTTCAACGTGCACCGGGGGTTCCGGGGGAACCTGTTGCCCCCGGTCTCCTGGTCGTATACGCCGGACAGCTGGCATACGCCGGACCAGTTCGGCGAGCTTGAGTTCTGAGCGATCGGGCGCAAGCCCGCCTCGTCCTTGTCCTTTTCCTGTCGGGGAGGGCAGGGCGCGAGCCGGTCGCGCAACCGGATGTACGTTTTCATCGTTGCTGGCTTGCCGGGTGCAGGTCCGCCCTGCGCCCGGTGGTGAAAGGTGAGGCGGTATGCGAGTTCGAACCACTGGCCTGGGGGTCCTGGTGGCGGCGGTCGGCGCGACGGTCGGCTGCGGCCTGCACCACCCGTTCAAGCTCACCCCGGTCGACCTGGGTCCGGACCGGGTGCATTCGGTCATCGAGGAGCGTCTCGAAGACCAGCGCCGCGAGGCCTCGGGCGCGCGCCGGTGGCAGCGCTTCAAGGAGGACACCTACCAGTCCGACGAGATGATCGAGCGCCACCGCACCGCGCCCGACCGGGTGAGCCGCCGACACGAGGTCGCCCGGATGCTGCTCGAGGACGGGGCCTTCAGCCTGGACGACTGCCTGGCCTTCAGCCTGCAGTACAACGACGAGATCCAGGCCAGGCGGTCGGCCATCGAGGGCGTGGGCGCGCAGGCGCTGCTGGAGCACTCGCGGTTCCTGCCCCAGATCGTCTACAGCCTGGAGAACGAGAGCCTGCACGCCACCGGCGCGGAGGGCTGGACCCACGAGCGCGAGCACACCCTGCGCGCGGACCAGCTGTTCCTGGAGTTCGGCAAGGAAGACGCCGACGACGTGGCGCTGCGCGCGGACCAGCGCCAGGCCCTGTTCAGCTACGAGAACGAGGTGGAGGACGTCCTGAGCACGGTGCGCACGAAGTTTTTCACCGTGCTCATGCGCCAGCGTCAGATCGCCCAGCGCCACGAGCTTCTCAAGGAGTTCCAGGCCCGATACAAGCGGGTGCAGCGCCTGGAGCAGGACCGCCGGGTGCTGGAGGTGGACGTGCTCACCGCGCGGCTCAACGTCCTCAACGAAGAGGAGCGCATCAACGCCCTGCAGCGCGAGATGCTGCGCCAGAAGACGGACCTTTTGCACTACACCGGGCTGCCGCTGGAGATGCTCGACGCGCCGCTCGCGGGCGCGTGGAGGCCCTTCGCCATGCAGCTGGAGGAGGCCATCCGCCTGGCCCTGCGCCGCAGCACGGATATCGCCCAGCAGCGCGACGTCGTGGCCGAGCAGTTGCGGAGCGCGCGCCAGGCCCTGTGGGCGTACGCGCCGGACTTCTCGCTGGAGGCCGGGCGCAACCTGCGCGGCGAGTCGGCGGGCGTGCAGTTCGGCGCGGACGACGGAACGTTCGGTCTGGCCGGATTCGCGGAGCGCAAGATCCCCAGCGAGCCGCCCGGCACCGAGTACACCGAGGACGAGAAGTACCTCAACCTCAGCCTGGAGCTGCCCCTGTTCGCCGGACTGGAGCGGCACGCGGACTACCTGCAGGAGCGCGCGAAGCTGGACGAAGAGCGCCACGACCTGCGCAACCGGATCAACCTGGTCGAGATCGGTGTGCGCAAGGCGTACCAGACGCTGCTCGAACGGCGCAAGCGATTGGAGATCCAAGAGGAGACCGTGAACATCAGCCGCGAGCGGCTGCGGGTGCAGGAGAAGTTGAAGGAACTGGGCAGGATCAGCGACAATGAACTGGAGACGTTCCGTGAGCGCTATTTCCGCGATCAGGACAGCTTCTTCAGCCAGCAGATCGTGGTGATGGAGGCGCAGGAGTCCCTGCGGGCGCAGATGCGCTACTTCGAGCCCGCGCCCGTGACCGTCTCCGACGTGCCCGCCATGGAGCGCAACCCCGCAGAGGTCGAGTCCCTGCCGACAGAGTCGCCGCCGGCGGACGCGGCGGATGCGACGGACGAGACACAGGAGGCCGAGTGATCCTATGGGCTGGACCCGCAGTGTTGCCATCCGGACCCTTGCGGCGGGCGTGACCGCCGCGCTCTTGATCGCCGCCGGCAGACCGGCGAACGCGCAGGAGGCCGCGGCCGACGAGCCCCAGGCCCAGGCCGCGCCCGAACCGGACGCCGACGTCGAGGAGCCTGCCGCCGAGTCGGAACCTGACGTCGAGGCCCAGGCTGCGCCGGAGGCGGGCGAGCCCGCCGCTGCGGCCGAGGGCGCGGCCGAGACGACGACCGTGATCCCGGAGGCCGGGGTCGGGCCCGGGGGGCAGGCGCTGAGCAAAGACGAGCTTCTGGACCAGCTTCGCATCCGCCAGGCGCAGCTCACCCTGGAGCAGGCGCGTGCGGACATGGAGCGCGCGAAAGTCGAGTACGACGAGGCCCTGTCCTTGTTCAACGAGAAGGTCTACACCGTCGAGCAGCTCAACAAGGCCGAGCAGGAAATGGAGCAGGCCGTGCTCGAACACGCCCAGGCTCAGATCGACCTGCAGCGCACCCGGCTCGAGTTTCTCACCGACGCGACCTTGATCACCGTGGTCGACGCCAAGAAGTACCGCGGCGAAGAGGACGAAGTCTTCGCCCGCATCATGTTGAAGAACGACAGCGACATGAACAAGGCGCGCGTGGTGATGGAGGAGAGCGAGGACTTCGCCGCGACGGACCTCAAGGCGCTCCTGGACATCGACAACGTGCTCGTGAGCCTGCGCAAGGGGAACGCGATCATCAGCGATCCGTACCAGCAGATCGTCCCGGAGCTGCACTACGGCGAGGAGAAGCAGCTGACCTTCCGGCTGCTCGACCCCGAGCAGGAAGAGGTCACCGTGTCCATCGAGTTCCTGGGCACGGAGCAGGAATACACCGTGGTCCTCAAGAAGGAGGCCGTGCAGGATCTGCCCACGATTCGGTCCAACCAATACGCGCAGCAGGGCGAGCTGGGCAGCAAGGTCACCTACGACCTGGAGCTCGAGCGCCTGGCCAAGACCGAGCAGAGCTTCTCGCTCGTGGTCCTCAATCTGCCGCAGGAGATCCCCTTTGCGTTCCTGGACCCGGGCAGCGGCGCGCGCATTACCCAGCTTCGGTTCAACCGACGCATCACCAAGCAGAACCTGAACTTCGAGGTCAGCGTGCCCGAGAAGCTGGACCAGTCCATGGTGGACACCGAGATCCGGTTCACGATCCTGGTGGTGCGCCACGAGGACCTGCCCGAGGTGTACGAGCTGCGCACGAAGCACAAGGACGAGCGCGTGCCCGCGCAGGAGGTCGCGAAGCTGAAGGGCAACCGCACCACCCTCATTCTCATCCCCAAGGGGACCGGCAAGCTGGAGATGGTGGTGGGCAACGCGTTTCGCGAGGTGCTGCAGAACGAGCCGGTGCAGCTCAAGTTCAACGCGCTCAACGCGGGCACCCTGGCCCTGCGCCGGGTGAGCCCGGAGCTGGTGCTGCCCCTGGAGTGGGAGGGCGCCCTCACGCCCAAGAGCGTGGAGCTGCTCGAACCGGGAGACAAGGTGCTCATCACCGCGGACATCACCCCGCCCCAGGACGTGCCCGTGGGCGAGTACACCGTGACCGCGGAGTGCGAGGGGTACTCGGGCATCGAGACCGTGGAGGCCGAGGACAAGGACTTCACCGTGCGGGTGGTCGCGGAGAGCAACATCACCGGCACCCTGATCCTGGTGGGGGTGCTGGTCGCACTCGTGCTCTTCATCGCCATCGCCAGCATCAAGATCAGCCGCCGGTAGCCCGCGGGCCGCGCCCGGACGAGAGGAGGAACGCATGCTGTCGATCCAGAACCTGCGCAAGGTCTACGAGGACGGGACCGTGGCCGTGGACGACCTGTGCCTGGAGGTCGCCGCGGGCGAGATCTTCGTGCTCCTGGGCGCCAACGGCGCGGGCAAGACGAGCACGATCATGCTCATCCTCGGATTCACCGAGCCCACGGCGGGCAAGGTGGAGATCCAGGGCATCGACGTGCAGAAGAACCCGCTCCAGGCCAAGCGGCACGTGGCCTACGTGTCCGAGAACGTGACCCTGTACGGCAACTTCACCGCGCGGCAGAACCTGCAGTTTTTCACCGAGCTCGCGGGCCGCCGAGGCGTGACCGAGGAGGAGTATCTCGACGCGTTCAAGCGGGTGGGCCTGACCGAGAACGCCTATCGCCGCCGGGTGCGCGGGTTCAGCAAGGGCATGCGCCAGCGCCTGGGCATCGCCATCGCCATCCTGAAGAACGCGGAGCTGATCGTGCTCGACGAGCCCACCAGCGGCCTGGACCCGAAGGGCGGGTTCGAGTTCCTGGACCTGGTCCAGGGCCTGCGCGCCGAGGGCAAGGCGGTGCTCATGTCCAGCCACGACATCTTCCGCGCGCGCGCCATCGCGGACCGGGTGGGCATCATGCGCAGCGGCATCCTGCTGGAGGTCATCGACAAGGAGCGCATTCAGCAGGTGGACCTGGAACAGATCTACCTCGAGTGCATGCGCGATACGCAGGCGGGGGCGACCTCCGCGGTTGTAGATTAGCTGTTGCCGAAAGGCGTCGGACCATGTTCCTTACGCTCCTGCGCAAAGAGATCCTCGGACATATCCTGTCCCTGCGGTTCGGGGTGACCTTTGCCCTGTTCCTGGTGCTCGTGTTCGCCAGCATGTACGTGGCGGTCAACAAGCATCGCAACGACGTCGACTCCTACGCCGACCGCGTGCGCGCCAACGAAGAGGCCCTGGAGCAGGTCCTCGCCGAGGACCGCAGCTGGGACCGGTACCGGCGGCTGTTCTACGACGAGGGCAAGAACGACGCGGTGCGCGGCTCGCCCTACGCCTGGCTGGGCGAGGGCCTGCAGGGCGCGTTGCCCGCCACGGTGAACACCAAGGGGTATGGGCGCACCGAGAACTTCGAGGCCGCCCTCGTGCGCAGTCCGCTGTTGGAGCTGTTGCGCACGCTGGACTTCGTGTACGTCGTGAACGTGATGCTGTCGCTGTTGGCGATCCTGTTCATGTTCGACGCGGTCTGCGGGGAAAAGGAAGACGGCACCCTGCGGCTGATGCTCTCGAACGCCGTGCCTCGCCACGACGTGCTGCTGGGGAAGTGGATCGGCGGGTACCTGGTGCTCCAGCTTCCGTTCCTGGTGGCGGTGGGCGGGGGACTCTTGTACGCGTACACGCAGGGGGTCTTTCAACCCGACCGGGAGAGCCTGCTGCGGGTGGGGCTGCTCATGGGGGTGGCGGCGCTCTACATCGCCGCGTTTTTCAACCTGAGCCTGTTCGTGTCCGCGACTACGCAGCGCGCGTCCACCAGCCTGCTGGTGTGCCTGTTCCTGTGGGTGGTCTTCGTGCTGGTGGTGCCCAACCTGGCGCCGGTGACCGCCAAGATCCTGGAACCCACCCCCACCCCGCAGAGCATCCAGGCCGAGAAGGAGGCCGTGGACAACGAGATCGAGCTGAAGAAGGATCGCGTGACCCAGATCTCGGGCGATCTCCAATACGGCGAGGCCGTGGAGGAGGAGATGGAGGAGCTCGACCGCGAGGGCGCGCAGCGCAAGCGCAAGTGGGACCAGTACTACCTCCAGCGCCGCGCGAAGCAGACGGACCTGGCCGCCACCCTGGGGCGGCTCACCCCGTCGGCGTGCTGGGTGTACGCGGCCACCAGCATCACGAACACGGGCCTGGAGTCTTACGAGGCCTTCGAGAAGGCCCGCCGGCAACTGGCCGAGGCCTTTGACCAGAAGCGTGAGGAGATCGGCCGGCTGATGCGCCGGTCGCGCGGGAGCGAATGGCCGGACGTGACCGCCCAGAACCTGCCCAGCTTCCACATGCGCTACCCGACGCTGCAGGGCTCGCTGCAACACGCGCTCAACGACATCCTGATCCTGGTGATCGTGAACGTGCTCTTCTTCATGTTGGCGTTCGTCTTCTTCCTGCGCTACGACGTGCGATAGGGCCCACCGGAGACCCCACGCCCATGTTCCTGCACATCGTCAAGAAAGAGCTGCTCGAACACCTCATGAGCCTGCGATTCGCGGTGGCATGCGTCTTGTGCTTCGTGGTGATCCTGGCCAGCCTGTTCGTGCGGTCTCAGGAGCACGCCATGGCCATGCAGGACTACCACCAGGCCGTGGCCGCGGAGGAGGCCGAGCGCGAACGGATGTATGCGCCCTGGCAGCTGGTGTGGCGGGGCGTGAACGTGCACCGGCGGCCCACGCCCCTGCGCATTTTCGTGGAGGGCCACCGGGTGGGCACCTCCGGGGTGCGAGTGGACGCAATGCATCGGCCCACCTTTGTGAGCGCCGAGCTGCAGAATCCCCACGCGGTGGTGTTCCCGGCCATGGACTTGGTGAGCTTCGGCGGGATCATCATGTCGCTGTTGGCCATTGTGTTCGGGTACGACGCGATCTGCGGAGAGAAGGAGCGCGGCACGCTGCGGTTGATGCTCTCTTACGCCGTGCCGCGGGACCGGGTGCTCCTGGGCAAGTGGGTCGGGGGCTATCTGGCCTTGATCATCCCGTTCCTCCTGTCGGTGCTCTCGGGCGGGGCCCTGTTGCAGTTGCAGCCGGAGATCGAGTTCACGCCCAGCGAGTGGACTCGGCTGACCGTGGTGGCCGGGCTCACGCTCGTGTACATCGCGGCGGTGTACTCCGCGGCGATCTGGGTCTCGGGCCTCACGCGGCGCGGGTCCACGAGCATCATGGTGCTGCTCATGCTCTGGATGGTCGTGGTGCTGGCCGTGCCCAACCTCGCCCCGCACCTGGCCCAGGCCTGGCGGCCCACCCGGGACTCGCACGAGATGGAGAGCGCCCGGCAGCTCGCGGTGCGCCAGGCCCGCGAGGAGTTCGAACAGAAGCGGCGCAACCTGTCCAGTCAACCAGGCCCGTGGACCGACCTGCAGGGCCGCGATCGCAGCCTGGCGCTGCGCGCGGGGCGGTTGGAGCTCCAGCGTGACGCGTCCCTGTCGGCCATGCAGGAGCTCTCGCGCCTGGAAGAGAACTTCCGCGCCGAGCTCGACGAGCAGATTGCGATCAGCCGATGGATTGCGCGCTTGAGCCCGTTCGCCTCGTACGTGATGGCCACGGCGGAGCTGGCCGACGCGGGGCTGTTGACCCAGCGCCATTTCCGTGATCGCGTGCGCGCCTATCAGGAAGGGGTGACCGAGTACGCGTTCGACCAGTGGATCGAGCCCCTGCGCGTGGAGTTGGAGACCGGGGAACGCCCCCCCCGGGGCGAAGACGACGAACCGGTGCCCAGCTTCACCTATCAGGCGCCGGCCGGCCGGGAGTACATGCGCGCGGTGATCGTGGACGCGGGGCTGCTCATGGCGCTGACCATTGCCTTCTTCCTGATGGGGTACGTGACGTTCCTGCGCTATGACGTGAGGTGAGGCCATGAGACGGATCCTGATTGTCGCGGGGGTGGTGGTGGCCGTGCTTGTGTTGTTCGCGGGCGCGGTGTGGATCAAGATGCACGCCTCCGACCCCGAGGTGCTGGTCGCCAACCTGCGCCGAGCCGAGGGCGAGGAGGCCGAGGACGCGCTGCGGGCCATCAACCTGGCCCGGGGCGACGTGGTCACGCCCCTGACCAAGGCGTTCCAGGACGAGACTGCGTCCGGGGAGTTCCGCCTGAAGGTGCTGGACGTGCTGTTCAAGCGCTACCACCGCGAACCCGATCCCGAACTGGAAGAGGTGCTCAAGCAGGCCCGCACCGACCCCCTGCCCGAGATCCGCCGCCGCGCGGTGTACAACTGGATCCTGTTCGGCGAGTCGGAGCACCAAGTCGAACTCCTGGACCGGCTCGACGACGAGGACCTGGTGGTGCGCGAGCACATCTACCGCATGCTCAACGACCGGCGCCGGGGCCGGTGGCTGTGGCGGCGGATCTCCGAGGAGCAGCACGCCGCGGTGCTCGAAGACGCCCAGCGGGATATGGACGCGCAGAACGAGACAGTCGCGTTTCTGGCCCGCGGGGTGATCGGCCGGGAGGTGGCCGACCGCGCCGACGACGCAAGCCAGGCCTTGCAGAGCGGGGACCCGGTCCAGGCCGAGGAGCTCCTCACCGAAGCGCTCACCCTCGATCCGGACAGCCACTACGCGCGCATCCGCCGGGTGCGGTATCTGCTGGCCACGGGCCGGCGCGAACAGGCCCTGGAGGCGGCCGACGAATACGGTGCGCTCGTGCGGGTGCCGAGGCTGTCGACCGCGCCCATTGCGGACGGCGACCCCACCGACGCGGTGTGGGACGAGGCCTGGACCACGGAGAAGACCTACAAGAACACCAGCCAATGGGTGGCCCAGCCCGCGGACGGACGGTCGCGGATCGCCATCGGGCATCGGGACAACACGGTCTACATCGCGGTGTGGGGGTACGAGAAGGACCTCTCGAAGCTCAGCATCAAGCACATGCAGCCCGACGGGCCGGTCCACCGCGACGACTGCGTGGAGATCGTGTTCGATCCGGACAACACCGAACGCAACGTGTACAAGTTCAATATCAATGCCGCCGGAGTGCTTGCGGACCGGTATGACCGGGGCAGGCGGGGCCAGGATGAGGACTTCCTGTGCGAACACGTGGCCAAGATGTTCCCGGACCGCGGCTATTGGGCGTTGGAGTTCGCCCTGCCGGTGAGCGAGCTGCATGACCGCACGCTCACCTCCGAGAGCCTGTGGGGCATCTTGGTGCTGCGCACGCGCATCGGGCCGGCCTCGGAGAGCGGGTCCATCTGGCCGACCTATGGGAACAACCTGAACTACCACCTCTATCCGCTGGCCGTGTTCGAGGATGCGCCCGCGCCCGAGCCGCCCGCTGAAGCGGAGCCAGCCGACGAGGCGGAGACGCAACCCGCGCCCGCGGCCGAGGAGTAGCTCCGGCCGGAGGGGCGCGCGCTACTCCTCTCCCTGTTCTCGGGGCGCGGTGCGCAGAAGGTCCGTGAGCCGCTTGACCGCTTCGCCGCTCGGGCTCATCTCTTCCATGCCGGGGAGCGCGGGCACGGCGGGCGCGACCGGGCTTGTCGGCTGCGCCGCGGCCGCGTCGGGCGGCTGCACGGACGCAGGCGTCTGCCCCGGGGCCTCGGCGGCCGTGGGCAGGGGGCCGGCCAGGTACCACGTGCCCTCGCGCAGCACCCACTTCCATGCCACCTCGGTGTCCAGGAGCCGCGGGTTCTCTCCGGTCATCAGTTCCGCGGCGTCCAGAAGCGGCACCCCCTCGCCCTCGGCGGCGGGCGCGTCCACGGTGTCGGGGTCGAACCTGCCCGAGACCACGGTATACACCGTGGCCTTGCCCGCGTCCTCGTCCACGTCGTACTCGCGGTGCGCGAGCTTGTAGACCTCCTGCACCACGGCGTCGGGCTGCTCGCCGCCCAGCAGGCGCGTGCGCGCGGCCTCGGTCGGCTCGCCGTAATCGAGCTCTGGGTCGATGAGCTCGGACAGGCCGTCCAGGTCGCTGTACTCCAGGGCCCGGTCCAGGCCGCGAACGCGCTCGTACAGGTCCGCGCGCAGGGGGGACGAGAGCCACGTGTTCACGGTCCGGCGCACGGTGGACCAGTTCGAGGCCGCGTAGAGCAGGAACACGAGGCCCGCGGCGAAGAAGAGCGCGAACGCGTGCTGCGTGGTCCATTCCTTGGTGGCCGACAGCGCGCGCAGGGCGGCGGGGCGCTCGCGGTACAGGTCCAGCTTCGCGCGGCACCGAGGGCACGTGCGCGCGTGCGCGAGGATGGGCGCGCTGCACCGGGGGCACCGGGGGCCGGTCTCCGTGCCGGGCCTGAGCCCGGTCTCCATGTCCGCGCCGCACGCGCCGCAGAAGTTGCGCCCCGGGGGCTGCTCGCTGTGGCAGTTCGGGCACATGGCCTGGAGCACCAGGTCCGCGAACGCGTGGCCGCAGTAGGGACAGGTCTTGCTCGTCTGGGGAATGGCGGCAAAGCAGGCCGGACACTCGACCAAGTCCTCCGGCTGGTCGGTGCCGCGGCCCTTGGCGAGCTCCGCGATGGCCAGCGCCTGCGGCTTGCCCAGGGCGCCGGTCTCGCGCAGGTGCTCGAGCACGGTCGCGGGGTTGCGCTTGCGCGCGTCGCGGCGCACGGTGCGGATGGCCGAGCGCAGGGTCTGGGCGTCGACCATCTCCAGGTCATAGGCCTTCTGCGCACAGACGCGGTCCCAGGGCGAGAGCTTGTACTTCTGAAGCGCCTCCTCGAAGTCCTGGCCCACGACGTCGGGCTCTTGGCCCGGCGGGGGGACCTTCATCGCGGTGTCGCACATGGGACACAGGATCCGCCGACCCGCGAACCGGGCGTTGAGCGTACAGACCTCCAGGCAATACGGGCACTGAAGCCGGCACGTCTCGGCGGCCACGGGGCTCATGGGTGGTCCTCGTCAGCGGGCGCGCCGGGGTGCACGCGCACGCGCAGGCGCAGCTCGCCGATGGCCACCTCGTCGTCCGGGCCCAGGGCGATGGGCTCGGCCACCGGCTGCCCCGCAACGGCCACCTGGCCCTCCAGGGGCGCGAGGTACACGCCCGCGTCGCGCAGCCGAATCTCCGCGTGGCGCTCCCGAAGCGCGGGGTCGTCCGAGGGCAGGGCCACGCGCAGCCCGTCGGCCATGATCGCGCCGCGCTTGCGTCCGAGCACGGACACCGCACGCAGGATGGGCACCTGTTCGCCCGCCGCGTCGCCGGCCGTGACCACCACCTCGCCCAGGGGCCGGGGCCGTTCGGAGAGGAGCACCGCCAGCTCGTCCGCGGCGGTGAGCCGGTCCACGAGCACGCCCAAGAGCGCCAGCGCAAAGGCCGGGGTCTGCTGCACGAGAACGCGCGCGGCCTTGTCCTTCAGAAACAGGAGATGCGTCTCGCCCCGGGCTCGCCCGGAGGCCGAGCGGACCTGGCCGCCGAGCACAGCCATCTCGCCGAGCACCTCGCCCGGGCCGACAACCGCCAGCGTGGTGTGGTGGCGGTGCACCTCCACCTCGCCGGAGATGACGAAGAAAATCTCGCTGCCCGGCTCGCCCTCCAGGAACAGGACCTCGCCGTGCTGGAGGCGGCGCTCGCCCGTGCGGGCGGCCACCGCGCTGCGCACGCCCTCGTCCAGGTCCGCGAAGAGCCCCCGCCCCAGGGCCTGCGCCTTCTGTTCAATGGTCATCATGGGTTGCGTCCTCCCCAGCGCGCACGCTTCTCTTGTAGAATCCGGGCAAGGCAAGTCAACTCCGCCCGCGCGCAAACCCGCCCCGGCCGGGCTACTCGCCGTGGACCACGCGGCCGCCGACCACGGTCAGGTCCACGGGGATGTCCTTGATCTCGGACGGGTCCACCGCCCCGGGGTCCGCGGCCAGGACCGCGAAGTCGGCGAGCTTGCCCGGCTCGATGGCGCCCTTGTCGCGCTCCTCGAAGCTCGCGTACGCGCCGTGGCGCGTGTACGCGGCCAGGGCCTCGTCCACGGTGATGCGCTGGCTCGGGCCCCAGGTGCGGCCCTCGGCGTCCGTGCGGGTGACGCACGACTGGATGCCCAAGAGGGGCTCGAACGGCCCGGGCATGTAGTCGCTCGCGCCCGTGGCCGGCACCCCGGCGTCCAGGAAGCTGCGCATGGCGAACATGCGCTCCAGGCGCCGCGGGCCGTAGAAGCGCATCTTGTCGCCGTGGTGGTACACGTATGTGCAGAACGGGGTGACCACGCACCCGAGGCGCTTCAAGCGCGCCACGATCCGGTCGTCCACCACCGTGCAGTGCTCCACGCGCAGGCGCGCGTCCGGGTCCGGGCGCGCGGCCAGGGCGCGCTCGAACGCGTCGAGCGTAACCCGGATGGCCGCGTCGCCGTTCGCGTGTACGCACGGACGCAGCCCCGCGCGGTGGATCAAAGCCACGCGGTCGGCGAGCTCCCGCGGGTCCATGGCGCAGATGCCGCGGTCGTCCGTGCCCACGTACGGCTCGGTCAGCCACGCAGTGCGCCCGGCGATGGCCCCGTCGGCGACGAGCTTCATGCCTCCGAGCCGCAGCCACTCGTCGCCGAACCCGGCGCGCACGCCGCAGGAGGCCAGGGCCTCGGTGTGCTCGTGCCACAGGAGCGCGGCCACGCGCAGGGTCAGGTCGCCGTCGCGGCGGGCCTGCTGGTAGGTGGCCAGGTCCTCGGCAGACACGATCGCGTCGTGTACGCTGGTGATGCCCGCGGCGTGGAGCATCCGGCTGATGCGCGCGAGGCCCTCGCGGCGCTGGCTTGGCGTGGGCTTGGGCAACAGCTCGTCGCGGATCCGCTGCGCGCGCGAGTGGATGACCCCGTCCAGCCGCCCCGTATCCGGATCGCGGCCCCAGCGCTCTCCGGCGGGGGGACCGGCGTCCTCGCGCACGCCCGCAGCCTGGAGGGCCTGGGAGTTGCACATGTGGGAGTGGAACCCGCGGTGGCTCACGAAGATGGGGTGGGCGGCGCTCACCGCGTCCAGGTCGTCGCGCGTGAGCATGCGCTGTTCGCGGATCTTGGTGTCGTCGAAGAGCACGCCCCAGATCCACTCGCCGGACGGGGTCTCGCGCGCGCGGGCGCGCAGGGCCGCCTGGATCTCGGCGACCGACCCGGCCGAGCAGTCCACGCCCAGCACGTGGCGGATGCCGCTGGCGAGCACGTGCAGGTGTGCGTCGATGAACCCGGGCACCACGGTGCGGCCCGCGAGGTCCAGGACGCGCGTGCGCGGGCCGCGCCAGGCTGCGGCCTCCCGAGCGTCGCCCACGGCCACGAACCGGCCGTGGAGCACGGCGAACCCCTCGGCCCGGGGCCGGGCCGGGTCCAGGGTGCGCACCTGGGCGCCCTGGACCACGAGGTCGGCGGCCGGCATGATGTTCTCCTCGCAGGTCGAAGCGACTACGGCTCGCGCCGCGTACTCTATCCGGCAGCCGCACGTCGGGCAAGGGGAAACCGAGCCTTCGCAGTTCGGGCTGCCCGGCGTTCCCTTGCCACGGCTGGGCCCAGGGTTATAATGCGTTCCAAGGATCGACCCCGCGGCGCGGACCGAATCGCGCGGCGGAGCGGGCGCAGGCGGACACGGGCATGGCAAGGCGCAGCACCATCACCCTGGAAGGCCCCACCCTGCGGGTGTGCAGGAAGACCGCAGCCGAAAAGCTGGGCGCATCCGAGGACCAGCTCTCCTACGAGATCCAGCAGTACGGCCGCAAGGGATGGTTCTCCTCCACCCCGTTCCGGGTCCGGTTCACGCGCAAGGACGCGGCCAAAGAGCGCAAGGGCAAGGGCGGACTGTCCGAGCGCGTGGACCAGTACATGGACCTCGTCAAGCGCGACCTCGACCGGGTCGAGGCGCTGGACCAGAGCGGGCTGAACCTGTCCTTCGACGAGCTCCTGGAAAGCTACGAGGACCTGGACGAGGGGTCCAAGAAGGAGCTCGTGGAGCTCGCGGGCCTGATGTCCGGCACCAAGTCCGAGGACGCGCGCCGCGTGGTCGAGGCGGTCAGCCGGAGCGGCGAGTTCACGGTCACGGTCTCGGAGGACAAGCAGAAGGCGGTCCTGGCCATCACCCCGCCCAAGGCCAGCGGCAAGCCGGTAGCCCTCAAGGACGTGATGAGCTATCTCGGCCAGCAGAACATCGTCCAGGGCGTGGACCACGTGAAGATCGGCCGGGTCCTGGAGGAGTGCCAGAAGCTGGGCGAGCCGATCCGCGATGTGCTCATCGCCGAGGGGACGCTTCCCACGCGGGGTCGCGACGGCGCCGCGCAGGTCCTGTTCACTCCGGGGGCGAAGGAGGTGCTCATCGACGAGGCCGGCCGCGCGGACTATCGCGGCAAGGCCCAGATCGCCCAGGTGGAAAAGGACCAGCCGCTCGTGAAGATCCTGAAGGCCACCGAGGGCCGCGCGGGCACGAACGTGTACGGCGAGCCGATCCCCGCGCCGAGCGGCAAGTCCGTGCAGGTGAAGGCCGGAGAGGGCACCTACTACGACGAGGAGGCCTCCGAGATCCGGGCGGCCATGGACGGCGTGGCCGAGTTCGACGGCACCGAGGTGCTGGTGCGCCCGCGCGTGCTCGTGGAGGACGACGTGGGCATGAAGACCGGCAACGTCGAGTTCGACGGCGAGGTGGAGGTGCGCGGGTCGGTGCTCGACAACTTCGCGGTGCGCGCCACCGGGGACGTGCTCATCCACGGCCAGGTGGAGGGCGCCGAGGTCGTGAGCACCGAGGGCAGCGTCACCGTGAAGAAGGGCGTGGCCGGGCGCGGGCGGTGCTTCATCTCCGCGGCGCACACCGTGACCGTGCGCTACGTGGAGAACGCCACCATCTACGCGGGCGAAGAGGTCGTGGCCGACCGGGCCATCCTCAACAGCAAGGTGGTCGCGGGCAAGACCGTGCGCGTGCAGGTGGGCAAGGGCATGATCGCGGGCGGAGAGGTGCACGCCGGCGAGCTCGTGGACGCGCGCGACGTGGGCAATGTCAGCGAGCCGCACACCCGGATCGTCCTGGGCACGAGCCTGGAGGACTGCCGACGCATCGAGGCCATCGAGCACCAGATCGCGCTCCTGGAGCAGGCCGTGGGCAAGATCGAGGGCCTGCTCAAGGAGATCGAGGGCGTGGCCCGCGACCCGGCGTCGTTGCCGCTTGCCAAGCGCGAGGAGTTCATCCTGCTCAAGAAGCAGACCGTGGTCATGCGGGTCAAGCGCAATCGGCTCGAAGAGACACGGCGGTCCATGGAAGGGAGCGCGGCGCGCACGGGGTACGGGACGCTCGCGGTGCGGCGGACCCTGTACGGGCACGTGGACGTGGAGATGGGCGGACGCACGTACCACAACGAGCGCGAGCAGAGCGGGGTACGCGTCCAGTGGGATACCGAGAAAGGGGAGATCATTGTCCGAGGCATCGTCTGAACCGAAGGGACCTGGCGTGGCGCTCGTGGCCGACGACGAGGACGCCATCCGGTCGCTCGTGCAGCGCAAGCTGGAGCAGGAGGGCTACCGGGTCCTCACCGCGGCGGACGGGCAGGCCTGCCTGGACCTGTGGAACAAGGAGCGCCCGCCCGTGGTGATCGTGGACCTGCGCATGCCCGGGATGCGCGGCGAGGAGGTGGTGCGCCAAATCAAGGCCGAGTCGCCGGCCACGGTGGCGATCGTGATGACCGGGCACGGCAGCCTGGACTCGGCCGTGGATATGCTCGCCACCGGGTGCGACGGGTACCTGCTCAAGCCCCTGAGCGACCTGAGCGTGGTGCCGCTGACCATCCAGCAGGCGCGCGAGCGCCAGCGGCTGTTGCTGCGGGGCACCTTGCTGGAGCGGTCCTCGCGCGCCCAGACGCGGGCGCTTGTGGAGGTGGGCGAGGGGCTTGTGAACCCGGTCTCGCGCCTTCAGGAGAACCTGGGCGCCCTCCGGGCCGCGGCCGCGGACGGGGACCTGGAAGAGGTCAGCGCCTTGCTCGAGGACGCGGACAAGCAGATGGAGGCCCTGGCCGAGGTGCTGGAGGTCCTCTCGCGCACGAACGCGTCGTCCGAGTAGCCGGCCCGACCTCCCTGCACACCATGCACGCGCCTTCCCTCGGCGCGCAGCCGTGCGTTCCCTACCTATGCAGGCAATCCGGCCTCACCCCGAAGCGAGCGGGAACTCGACGAGCGCGTAGCGCTCGACCGGGGGCAGATCGCAGGCCGCCCAGTCTCCATCTTGGTCCAGGTCCACCGTCGTGCCCTCCGGCGCGGTCGGGGTGAACACCTGCGCCGGGCCCGGGCCGAACGCATAGTGGCGCACGCGGCACGCCAGCCCTCGGGCCGGGTCCTCGTCGTAATGCACAAGGTGCACAAGGAGCCGCGCCCGCGCGGGCTGGACGCGCACCTCCGCGGCCAGCGTGCCGGGCCCGCGCACCTGGAGGCCCAGGCCGCGGGCGGTCCAGCGCACGGCCTGGGCGAGCTGGGCGTGGTTGCGCGGGAGCACCCACCACGGCGCGCGGAACGCGGGCGCGCGACTGAAGGTCGAGGGCTCTTCGGCCGGCGGCTCGACTGTGGGGGCAAGCCCGGAGAGCCACACCGCCCGGCCCTCGTCGGGCGCCGCGCGCAACAGGGCCCCGGGCGGCGCGCCGCGCTCGGGCAGGGGTTCGTCGAAGAGCGGGTCGAACACGGGCCGGGGCCGGCGCGTGCTCGCGTCCGTGAACCAGCCGGCCTGTTCGGTGAGCACCAGCCCCCCGCCCGCGCGGGTCCAGGCCGAGATGGTGCGCGCCTGGGCCTCGGCCAAAAGCTGCGTGCCGGGCAGAACCAGGACGCGGTATTGGTCGAGCCGGTCCAGGTCGTCGTCGTAGAGCACGTCGTACGGGATGCGGTGTTCGATGAGCACCTGCTCGGCGAGCACGAGCTCGCGGTGCGGCTCCACGCACGCGTAGCACAGGCTGGGATACCCGTACAGCACCGCGACCTCGGCGGCGGACTCGGCGCCGACAAGCCGGTCCACGTTCGCGTGCAGGAACGAGACAAAGGGCGAGCGCGGCGGCGCGCCCTCGTTGTCCACGAACGCGTGGACCCAGCCGACCATGCCCAGGCACCCCTGGTTGAAGGCCAGGGCCTCGGCCTGCTCGATGTCCGTGGCCGAGTAGTTGAAGCCCAGGTTGCCGGTGGCCTGGGCGGCCTTGTACCCGCGGATGCGCGTGACGAGCGGGCGCACCTGGTCGGGCTCTTCCTGGCGTGCGACCGCGGGCCGGAGTCCGGACCGGTCGCGGGACTCCACCCAGTGCACGTCGCCGTGCACGTCCAGCCACCGCGCCCACGCGCCGCGGTTGAGCGCGCTGTTCGCGCCGGGCTTGATGTCCGCGTTGTGCTCCATCACCACGTCGGGCTTGATCGCCCGCGCGAACTCGGCGTACCGGCGGAAGCTGTCCGCCAGCCACCGGCACTTGAAGTCGGTCCACGCCCGGTGCACGGGGTCGCCGAGCACGCGCGTCTTCCACGGCGGGCGGGTCCAGTGGAAAAGCGGCGGTTCCACGTGCGAGAAGTCCGTGAGCCCGAACCGGGCGAAGCGATCCTCGGGGTCGGACCACGCGGTCTCCAGGTACGCGCGGAACGCGGCCGCGCACCGCGCGCACCGGCAGGCCTCGGGCTCGGGCCACCACCGGAAGTTGTCCAGGTGGATGAGGTCCGCGCCGACCTCGTGCAGCGCAAAGGTGAACACGTGCTCGCGCACATAGGCCTCGTACTCCAGGCACGTGGGGCAGGCGATGTACCGGAAGTAGAGCTCTCCGTACCGGGGGATGCGGCCCTCCGCGTCGCGGCTCACCCAGGCGCGGGCCTCCGGGACCTCCTGGAAAAAGGTCTCGGACCAGAGGGAGCTCATGGTCTGGATGTAGACCCCGACGCGCAGCCCGTGCTTGCGCAAGAGCTCCGCGTGCGCGCGGGTGCGCTCCATCTCGTCGCGCTCGGCGGCCACGCCCTGGCCCACGTACAGGGGGTCGATGACGAGCGTGACGCCCCGGTCCTTGAGCCGGCGGACCGTGTCTTCGGAGCGCGCGGCCGCGTACCGCGCCCGGATGAGCCCGAGATCGTCGCCGCGGGGGCGAACGTATCGGCACAGGGACTCCCAGTTGCCGGCCAGGACCACGCCCTCGTCGAGCCAGGCGGCGCGTGTGCGTGCAGGCATGCGTGTTCTCCCATGAACCAGACGTTGCAACGAGCCTCCGAGCCTATCGCCGCGCGCGCGTTTGCGCAAGGGCTGCGGCGCGTGTGCGGCTTGACCGGACCCGCGAGAACGGGTACGCTCGGCGGTCGCTTCCGCCCCCTCTCCCTTCGAGAGGGGGCTGGAATGAGGGACGCCATCTCCCTCTCCCCTCGGGAGAGGGTTGGGGTGAGGGACGGTTGGCGCGGATGCGCCTGCATAGGTCCCTCCCCCTCACCCCCTCCCGGAGGAAGGGGGGGCATGTGCTCCCGCTCCCTCTCCCTGTGGGAGAGGGCCGGGGTGAGGGACGATTGGCGGGGGACTGAACGGAGCCGGCCATGGACGATGCGCTCAGGTCGCGCGCGCAGGTTGTGCTCGGCGAGCTGCGCGGGGTGCTGGACGCGCTGGACGCGGCCCGCGTCGACGAGATAGCCAGAGAAGTGGTCGAGGCGCGGCGCGTGTTCCTGGCCGGGGCCGGCCGAAGCGGGCTCGCGATGCGCATGCTGGCCGTGCGCCTGGCCCAGGCGGGCCTGGCCGTGCACGTGGCCGCAGACCCCACCGCGCCCGCGTGCGGGGACGGAGACCTGGTGCTCGTGGGCTCCGGGTCCGGGCGAACCGCGACGGTCAGGGCCCTGGCGGACCGGGCACGCGAGGCGGGCGCCCGGGTGGGCGTGGTGACGCGCGCGCCGCGGGGGCCGCTCGCGCGCGTCGCGGACCTTGTCCTGCACATTCCCGTGCCCGAGGACGCGTCCCGGCCCGGGGGCCTTGCCTCCACGCAGCCGCTGGGCACGCTCTTCGAGCAGGCGCTCCTGTTGGTCGCGGACCTGTTGGTCGAGCGGATTTTGGCGCGCAAGGGCCTGTCCGCGCACGACCTACAGGCCCGCCACGCAAACCTGGAATAATCTCGTCCGCGCGAGGAACCCGGGTCCATGCCCACGCAAGGAAAACGGCAAATGGCCGTGGGGGTGCTGGGCGGGACCTTTGATCCCGTGCACTGCGGGCACCTGCACCTGGCCCGCTCTGCGCGCGAGGCGCGCGGGCTCGACCCGGTGCTGCTCGTGCCCGCAGCCGACCCCCCGCACAAGGAGCGCGCGAACCTCACGCCCGCGGCGCACCGCGTGGCCATGCTCGAACGCGCTCTCGCAGAGGAGCCGGGCCTGGAGGTGTGCCGGATCGAGGTGGACCGCCCCGGGCCCAGCTACACGGTGGACACCCTGCGCGCACTTCGCGACGCGCACCCGGACACCGAGTACCGGCTGCTTCTGGGCGCAGATATGATCCCGGAGCTGCACAAGTGGCGGGAGGTCGAGGAGGTGCTGCGCCTGGGTCGGCCCATCATCGCCACGCGGCCGAGCACGGAGCTCACGCGGGAGACGCTTACCCAGGTCCTGGACCCCTCCCTGCACGGGTACGCGCAGGCCCTGGCCCAGACCCTGTTGCCCATCGCGCCGCGGGACGTGTCGAGCACCGAGGTGCGCGCGCGCGTGCGCCGCGGCGAGTCCATCGAGGGGCTGGTGCCCCCGCTCGTGGCCGCGTACATCCGCGCGTACGGGCTGTACCGGTCCTGACCCCCCGAAGCCCCGCCTCGTCTAGAGCCGGATGCGCTTGCCCTTGAACTGGGGCAGGTACCGGCGAAAGCGCGCGAAGAGCTCACCGGTCATCTTGCGCGCCTCGGCCAGCGAGCAGTTCGCCGCGGTCAGGGGGTCGTGCGCAATGGCCTGGAAGACGAGCCCGGGGTCGCGCGACAGGTGCCCCTCTACCGCGAGCATGTGGTTGTTCGCGGTCAGGTGCGTGAGCCCCAGCACCGACATGGGCAGGTCGCCCACCTGGATGGCCTTGACCCCGGAGCGCGTGGCCACGGTGGGCACCTCCACGCAGCAGCCCTCGGGCAGGTTCGTGACAATGCCGCGGTTGGGCACGTTGCCGTTGAACGGGAAAAGCTCCCCGCCCAGGCGCGCGTGGATGATGGCGGCCGCGTACTCCTTGCCGCGCTCCAGGCTGATGGGCGCCTCTTCGGACAGCCAATCGCGCAGGGCCTTGCGCCAGGTCTTCTTGCGCTTCTGGTAGCGCTTGAGCAGCGATGCGTACGGCATCGCCCCGCCGCGGGGGCCGGTGGAGTACTGCTTGATGAGGTCCGGCCGCTTGCGGTACCACCAGCTGTACTCGGACTGGTGGCTGCTCGACTCGGTCACGTAGTAGCCCAGGGACAGGAAGAGCTCGTTGCGCACCGGGGTGTGGTGGTACACCTCCGGGTCCGACTCGATGCGCTTGCGCAGCCGGGGGTAGATGTTGCGGCCGTTGCGCTCGAGCTTCAGGTACCAGGCCAGGTGGTTGATGCCCGCGCACACGTAGTCGAGTGACCCGGCCGGGAGCTTGAGCCAGTGTTCGAACAGCCCGGCGGTCCCCTGCACGCTGTGGCAGAGGCCGGTCGTCTCTACGCCGGTGGTGCGGTGCAGCGAATGGCACAGCATGGCCATCGGGTTCGTGTAGTTGAGCAACAGCGCGTCCGGGCAAAGCTCCTCCATGTCCCGGGTGATGGCCTCCAGGTGCGGGATGGTGCGCAGGAACCGGAACACGCCAGACGGGCCGCGGGTGTCGCCGATGGTCACGTCCACGCCGTACTTCTTGGGGATGTGGAAGTCGTACTGGAACACCTCGGGCGGGCTCGCCAGGATCGTCACCAGCACGGCGTCCGCGCCCTTGAGCACCTCGCGCCGGTCCGTGGTGGCGGTCACGGTGGCCGGGTACCCGCCCATGCCGATGATCTTGCGCACCATGCGCTCGGCGAAGCGCAGGCGCTCCTTGTTGATGTCCACGAGGCAGAGCTCGGCATCCCGCGTGGTCGGAAAGGTCAAGACGTCGCGCACCAATCCCCGGGTGAAGCCGAAGCTGCCCGCGCCGACGAACACGATCTTGGCCATGATGGCGCCCTTCCTGATCTAGAGGTTGATCTGCTTGAACTGAGGCAGGTGCCGCCGGTTGCGGCGGAACATGTCGCGGGTCATCTTTCTGGCCTCGGCGAGGCTGAGCTTCGCGGCGGTCAAGGGGTCGTGGGCAATGGCCTGGTACACGAGGCCCGCGTCGGCGGTGAGCGCGCCCTCCACGGCGAGCATGTGGTTGTTCGCGGTCAGGTGCGTGAGGCCCAGCACCGGCATGGGCAGGTCGCCCACGTGCAGGGGCCTGACCCCGGCGCGCGTGGCCACGCACGGGATCTCCACGCAGCAGCCCGCGGGCAGGTTCGTGACGAGCCCGTGG
>Ga0180431_10002527_pt1 | contig 24472 bp, 33 predicted proteins | sample SS_ome_11_FD_132459 | JGI IMG/M metagenome (GOLD analysis project Ga0180431, IMG submission 132459) | Hypersaline lake sediment archaeal communities from the Salton Sea, California, USA - SS_1_MS_1 metaG | ecosystem: Environmental > Aquatic > Non-marine Saline and Alkaline > Hypersaline >... | reverse complement strand
GCGGTCTTCTTGACCCCGAGCCGTAGCTTCGCGATTCGGGGAAGCCGACGATCGTCGGACAGACCTTGGATACGGGTAAATCGACTCATGCGGTGATTCTCCTCCCTCTCGATCGGTTGACTCTCGCGCCCCACCGTGCCAAGATGAGGCCTTGACTCATGGACCCCTTCCGGGGGTTCTCGCCAGGGCGTCGCCGGGACCCTCCCGGCGGCGCCTGTCTCGTTACGAGAAGAGGGCCAGGGCGAAGGCTAGGAGCCCGGCCGCGAGTAGGAGGAACACGACTCGCGCCTTCGTCCTATCTTCCATCCCCGACCCCCCTCGCCTCGGCGAAGCACTCCTCCCAATGGGCCTCGTGTCTCCCGAGGATCTTCTCGACCTTCTTCCGGTAGACGAGGCCGTCGCCGGTCGGCTCGACCTCGTCGGCCTCCCACTTCTTGACCGCGCCGACGGTGCATCCGAAGACCCTCGCCGCGTCCTCCTGGGAGAGCCCGGAGCGCGCCCGCCAACGTCGGAGCCTTTCACCGGTCGTTTTCATGCGAGGCGAGCCTAGACTCTTAGACCAAAAAAAACAACCCATTCCCAAGATTTAGAGTAGACAGGCGCCTAGACAGTCGTACAATGAGAGCGTGATATCCGGTTTGTTTCATTCATGGCGAGAGACCCACAAGGAGGAAGGACGCATGAAGTATCTGGTCGAAAACACTCAGTCGGGGACGGTGCTCGGGGCCTACGAAGCGGAGACCCCCGAGGAGGCCCTCGAGTTGTGCTCCCGCGATGCCGGGTACGAGACCCACAAGGAGGCGTGCAAGATCGCGCCGGATGGGGACCTGATCGCGAGGCCCCTGGGCGAGCCCCGGAAGGTCGCGGGGCCGGGGAAGTTCGGGGGCGAGCTCGAGATCACGCGCGAGCTATGGAAATTCGGGGAATTCGACGGTGAGGTCATGATCGGCGGGAGCGCCTCGTTCGCCTACGTCGAGAGGCCCTTCGTCTTCGAGGCGGGCTTCGAGATCACGCGCGAGGAGGAGGACCTCCTCCGCGAGACGGTCGCGATCCTCTTCCACGAACGGAGCGACGGGTTCGTCTGCGCGACCTACTACGAGGACGAGAAGGTCTTCCGGCGGGATTGGGAGATCTGCGAGCGGGCCGAGGGCGCCCGCGACGACGTCGACGAGTACCGCGCCGACGAGCTCGCCGAGAAGCGGGCGATCGACGAGCTCTACGAGCCGCCGACCTTTCCCCCGGCCCCGGAGAATGCTCCCCTCCTCGAGAAGCGCGAGGGGTCGGAGTGAAGGCCCTTGACCTCCTAGTCGAGAAGCGGGACGACGCGAGGAGGAAGGCCCTCCGCAACCTCGCCCGCTACAAGTTCTCAAACTTCGGATATTGGGCCGCTATTTTCGTTCACCTTGCCAGAGAGACCGAGAAGGAAGGAGTCCAGTCATGAAGAAGGACCGACACGGGCGAGTCATTCGCCGATGGAAGGGGACCTCCCCGAGCCGTTGCGCCGTCTGCGGGGTGACTGACGGGAAGACCCGCGAGGGCCTCTATGACCTCACGATCCTCGTCCAGAAGGACGAGCACGGGGAGGAGGAGATCGTCGTCGCGGCGTTCTGCGACGAGCACCGGAAGGAGGCCGAGCGCTTCTCGGCCGAGGCCGGGGACCCGCCGGGGATCTGCGAGCCGGTCGAGAGGAGCATCGAGGACGTCGACGCCGAGGTCGACGCCGAGACCGCGAAGTCGACGACCGGCTTCGTCCCCCAGGAGAAGAAGGTCGCCCCCGAGGTCGAGGTTTTCTTCGTGAAAGTCACCGACGGGCTCTTCGACCTCTTCTTCGACGTCGAGGACGAACTCGGGATCGACGGCCGTCCGGATCGCGAAGCGCTCGCCCGCGTCTTCGCCGACGAGAAGGCTCAACGGCTCTCCGTCGAGACGATGCTCGCCGACCTCCTCAAGAGGAAGTCGAAGGAGATCGAAGACCTCCGGAAGATGGTCGTCGCCCTCGAGGGCCGTCTCGAGGAGATCGAGAAGGCGATCGCACGCCTCGAGGTGACGACGTGACGGCCCTCGAGGGAGCCTACGAGGTCGCGGGGATCGTCGACTCGATCCTCGCGTACCTCCCCCTCGGGGCGGTCCCGAGGGTCGACGTGAAGCGGCCTTTCGGGGGCCAGTCGGCGACCGTGCGGATCGCGAGGACCTCCGAGGCCCGGATCGTCTTCCGGAGCGGTCGTCTCGAGACCGAGGTCGAGGGCGACTCCGAGATCCTCCTCCGGATCTTCGACGCGAGCCGGGTCGCGAGGGCGCTCCTCGAGACCTACTTCCGGATCGAGATCCGCCGGGGAGCCGAATTCGCGCGCCAGGACCCGCAGGAGCCCGCCCACGGCGACGAGAGGGGGGGGCATGAGTAAGAAGGCCTACCGGGGCCGAAGCCGCTTGAAGGCCCTCTCCCGCGCCCTCGTGAAGAAGCGCGAGGAGCGAAACCACTCCCAGGAGACCGCCGCCCTTGAGATCGGCGTCTCCTCGCAAACCGTCTCGCGTTGGGAGCGGGGCGAGAGCTATCCCATGAGCCGCCCGGTCGTGCGGGCCGTCCTCGAGTACCTCGAGAGAGAGGAGCTTCCGAAGTGACAACGCTCTATCTAAATCAGCGCCGAAACATGGGGACCGCCCTCACCGAGAGGGAGGCCGAGGCCCTCCTCCTCGCGGCCGGGGAGGTCCTCGACTTCGAGGACGCGAGGGAGGCCTTCGGCGTGCTCGCTCCCGCCGCGTGCCGAGCCGCCGCCAAGATCGAGAAGGCGGTCCTCGACGCCCGCCGGGAGAAGAAGGCCCGGGACGAGCACCGGGCGATCCTCGACGAAGCGAACCGGGTCGCCGTCCTCCCCCGGGGAGACTTCGAGCGGGCCATTCCCAAGATCCGGAGGGAGGTCCTCGCATACCTCGACACGGGTTGGCGCTACACGGGGAGCTATACGGAGGTCGGAGAGCGGATCGAGATCGTGAGGAAGGAGGTCCGGAAGCGGGCGAAGAAGCTCGGGGAGGGCTAGGACCCCCCTCCGAGGCCAAGAAAGAGCCCCCCGCCGCTCGAGGCGACGGGGGGCTTGTCTTTTGTCGAGCGCGCGCGGGGCACGCTCCTGGGGGCTCTGAGCGTCAAGGGTCGGGGGGCTTGGCCGTGAATTGCAGTCGCGCCGCGTTCCCGACGGCGGCGGTCGTGAGACCGACGAGCCATACGGGGACCCGCTCCTCGACCGGGCTTCCCCCCGTCGCCAGGAGGAAGCCGCAAAGGGCGAGAAGGGCGATCACGATTACGAGCCGCCCCAGGGCTTCGACGTTCAAGACGTCCCTCCCTTCTTCGCCGCCTCGATGAGCTTCGCGACGTCCTCGGCGCTCATGGCGACCGGGTAGATCACGAGGACGGCCGTCGCTTTGAGGTCGATCTCCCGCTCGGCGGCGAAGGTTTCGGGTAGGACCGCGACGGCGCCCTTATCGAGCTCGAGCGTGCGGGGGCCGGTCACTTACTGCCCCCCGCCCGCTTGGGTCCCGGCGGTTCCGCCTCCTCCCGAGCTCGCGGAGCCGCCCTCGACGTCGCCGAAGGTGATCGTAGGGCTCATGGTGAAGGAGTCTCCGAATCTCTCGACGCCCTCGCTCTCCGCGACCGTCGTCCCGTCGGGAGAGATCGAGACTCGACTCTTCCCGAAGAGGGCCCAGACGGTCACGGCCGGTTGAATCGCCTGATTGGCGAAGAGCTCCTCGGCCGCTTGTCCCTGGGCGCCAGAGAGAAGGTATGCGCCGAAGGCGTCGCTCGGGATCTGGACGTTGCTCGAGGCGGGTGAGGTCCCTCCGGGCGCCGTCTCGGGGGGCGAAAGGCATCCCCCCAGGAGGACGGCGAGGAGGGCAAGGACGGGCACGGCGTACCGCATGAGGGCCTCCTTTCAAGGCTGAGATCGTAAAGCGTCTCGGATCTCGACGAGGACCTGCTCCTCCCTGGTCTCGTGGTCTCGGACGTGAGTCGCGAGGCCTGAGTGAGAGAGCGAGAGGCGCTCGAGGATATCCGTCTGTCGGTTGATCGTGCGGACGAGGCTCCTAGGGGTGTAGGTGAGAGGGGAGCCGTCCTCGTCGAGTTGAGAGAGGACCTTCGAGACGTCGACGAGTACCGCGAGGGCCTTCGTCAATGCGCGACGGTCGTCGGCATTGAATCCGCCCCTGCCGTTCCCATTTGATCCGTCCTTCTTGGCGAGGGCTCTCTTCGCCACCTCGAGGGCCGCGAGAGCAATAGAGATGATCCCTCCGGCCACGACTCCGTCTATTACCGCTAGCATTGTTCCTCCGTCCATTCGGCAGAGAAACAGGACCCGGATAGCTTACCAGCCAACCGCCCCGCCCTACCCTAAACCTACGACCGAAAGCGCGGCATCGAAGATCATGGTGTTAGCCGGTACTCCGAAGACGCATTCAAGGTAAACCGCCAAGACGTCCCCCGCGAGGAGGGGCATCTGTCCCTGGGTGCTCATCGCGCATAGTTGGGCCCCGAGCGAATCGGATTGGTGCGAGCCGAGTAGCGTCCGAACGCCGTTGACGTAGATGTGCATCGCGTAGGTGTCTGGAATCCCGTCCCCCTCGAGAGATACGCTTGCCGTGATCTGGTAGTCCATCGAGGAAGTGATCGCGATATTCGAGGTGAGCGGTTGCGCCGTCGCGCCCTTCGAGGTTCCGGCGACCCACGCCGGGGTAATCAGTTGAACCGGGACCCCTGCCATGAGGGGAAAGGGTATCCCCGCGTCTCCGAACTCGATCTCGGCGTGAGGAATCAGGGTATGCCCGAAGACCCCCCCCCCAACGGTTCCCGTGAGCCGGAAGGCCTCGACCTCCGTCCCGGTCTCGTCGTGAGTGTAGAAGACGAGATCGCCGGTCCCACCGCGCTCATTCCCCCAGGAGAAGCCACGACGGAGCCCACCGTCGGCGAGCTCCGGTAGGCCTGCCCCCCATCTCGTCTCCGGGTCTGCGATCATGAAGACGTCGGAGAGGTCGAGCCCGTTCGGGGCGAGGTCCTCGTCGATCTTCTCAAGGTCGACCTCGGGAGGCATGAAGACGACCCCTCCCCGGCAGGTGCCCCCCCGGTGCCTTTGCTTGTCCCCGGGGGCCTGGGTGTAGTTGAAGCTACCGCCGGGGAGCCGTGTCGAGCCGCCGGAATATGAGAAGTAGGGCCCTCCGGGCTTGCCCCCGATCGCGCCGTAGGAGTCCATTCGGCAGACCGTTGGCGCCGTCGCATTGTGAGCCGCTACGTCAAAGCCGTTCGCGCTCCCCGGAGTGTATCGAAGGTCGGGCTCCCCCTCCCCCATGTAGCCCGGCCGGAAGGAGATCGTCGGATACTGAGTTTCCCTCACGGCGGCGATCGTCGTCTTCCCCGCGTGCGGGTCCCTGCCCGGAATCCATGTCCCCTCTCTCTCGAGTTGCCGCCGCCATTCATCCCTCCAAGCCTGATCCCCATCGGGATTCCAGTCGTCTCCCTCCTCCGGGACCGGTTCGGTGCTCCCCCCTGGGCTTTCCGGATCTCCGGGGGGCGGGGGGTCGGAGGGTTCCCGTGACCCCGGAAGCTCCGGCGGGGGCTGCGGATCGGCCGGGGTTATCGGCGTGATCTTGAAGAGGTAGCTCGTCGTGTACCACTTCCATTTCAGGTACTCATGCGAGAAGGCACAATGGACGGCGACCGGGAAGTCGAGATCCCCGCCGAGACGAAACTTCGTCTCGAAGTCGAGCGGGGCGTCCTCCCAATAGGATTCCGGCCGTAGGAAAAGGGCCTCGGTGGAGATGTGCAAGGGGTTGATCGGCTCGCCGTCTTGGGTCGTCCCGAGCCGATGCTGATCGGAGCCGAGGCCGACGTCGAACGGCCCCCCGTCCCGGACGGACGGAGCCCCGAACATTCGAGCTCCGGGCGAGACGTCCCCCGACCTCGACGCGACCGAGGTCCCGCCCTTCGGAAGATCGCAGAAGAGCGCCCCACACGAATCCCATTGACCGGTAGGGCCGATGTTGAGAGCGATCGCGTTCGCGCTACCGCCCTGGACCCCGGACGGCCCCCGAACGACCCGGAGGACGCTTTGCAGTCGGGCCGCTCTAGAGGTGTCGACGTAGTTCCCGGCGACGTCGGTCACGATCGAGCCGTAATCCGCCCCCCCACGGTGAGCCGCGATGAGGCGGGGGTCGGTCGGGTGGAATAGCTCGACCTGCTCGTCCTCCTCGGTCGAAGAAAGGGCGATCCCGTGAAACCCCTTCGGGATGCGGGGATAGTAGACGGGTACGGACGGAACGATCCCCTCGTATCGAGTATCTCCCCCCCAATCCGACCGGGTCGGGAAGATCTCGAGGGGCTCGTACTCGAATGAGTCGGCGAGGATCTGAATCCATGCTGCGTTTTCTTCCTTGTCGGTCTTCTTCCCGTCCTTGTTCTTCTTTACCCGGAGGTCCCGGTGTCCGACGATCCCGATCGAGTAGGCGTCGACCCCGATCCCGAACGGGGCCCGAGGGTTGCCGTACCCCCAGGGGTAGACCGGATTCAGCCACTCTTTCCCCTGCCCGAAGACGTTCGGGGCCTTTCCGTTCTGCCCGCCGACCGCCCCGGCGTTCGGCCACGGGTTGAGCCACTCTTCCCCGAAGCCGAACCACGAGGCCTTCTCGCCGACCTTGTTCCCTCCGTCGGCAACGGCCTTCGCCTCCGTCTGAGTTTTCCCATCCTTCCCGCCCTCCGGGGCGTTCCCTCCTCCTCCCCCGCCTCCGGCCCCTCCCGCCGCCGCGAGTATCTCCTTCCCGAAGTTCGGAGTCGAGTTGACCATCTCCGCGAAGGCCTGGGCCCCGGGAGGGGGGTCGTAGTAGACCCCGCCCTCCCAATGCCCGGAGGGAGTGAATGCCCCCACCGTCGACGCGATCGGGTTCCGGGTGCCAGGGGTAGCCTCTCCGGCGGGACCGGTGAGAGCTCCGGGCCCGCCGGAAGTCCCCCCGGACCCGATGGTAGCCGGAGGCGTGATCTCCGTCTTCTCGGTCGTCGATACCGGCCACGCGAAAGACCACCCCGAAGTCTCCCGGGTGTCCTTCCCCCATAGGAGGGCGCCGACGAGGTCTCCATAGCTCCGGTCTTCATAGACGTATTGCCCCATCTCGCCGTTTCCGTCGAGGCGATCGACGATCCTCGTCGCGAGGATGCAAGCCCTCGCGTCGAGCTCCCAACCGCGAGACCGGTGCCCGTGATGTTGGAGCGGAAGAATCCCGGGGCCCCTGGGCTTGCGACTGTCACCGATGAACACTCTATGACCCCCTTCCGGGTTGCGGGAGCTTGAGGAGCATCGCCCGAGCCGTGGAGTCGAGCAAGGACATGAGATTCAGGGTCGGGAGTTGCTCGGGTAGGTCGATCGACGTGAAGGCCTCCCCGCTCGGCCGGAGCTCATGCAAGATCTGCTCTGCCCATCCCGCCATGCCTACGGGGACGAGGTCGCCGGTCTTGCCGCCCTGGGTCCGATCCTGAAACATGGCATAGACCCGAGCGGCGACCGCGTCCGATATCGCGTCGAGAGAGGCCCCTTCCGCACTCGACCCCTGATTGACGCATAGGTGCTCGAGGTTCGGCTCCCCTGGGCCGTGAAAGCCGAAGGCCTTCTCGATTTCCTTCCGATCGTCGTCGCGCCATACGATCCGGGCGGTCTCGAAGGCGCCCCCGACCCGTACTTCCATCACGGGACCGAGGGCCTCCGGGATGTGCTTTCCCGGGACGAGCGCCTCCACGTCGGAAGGCCTCCTTACTACCCGGTGGAGTTGACGATCGTCGTTCGGGACCCCGGGGACAAGAGTCAAGATCGTAGTGACCGCGTGACCGCTCGAGAGCTTCGGCACGGCCGACCGGTCGACGTCGTTCACGGCGTCCCAAGCGATGAACGAGCTCGCGTTCCTGATAACCCCGCCGGGGCCTGGGACCGCCGGGCGAGATCCGGCCGTCGCGCCCCTGCCTTCGATCTCGACCATGGCCGGGAGGATCATCTCGTACATTCTCGTCGGGTCGATCTGGTAGGAGAGATGGACGATCCCTTGATCCTCGTCCACCACCGAGACCCGAGCCGGGGCGGGATGCCATTCTCTCGTGATCGGGTCTAGGGCGCCCTCTCCGGGCCTTCCGAGGATGTTATTTGCGTATGACTCCTCCTGGGAGAGCTTGCTCTGATAGGCCATGGACCGCTGAGAGCCAAGGTAGCAGAAGTTGGAGTAAGCGATCGCGGGGGCTCTCGTGCCGGTCTCCGGGTCGATCGTCGCGTGCCGATAGGCCCGCACCGAGTAGGTACGCTCGAGCCAGTTCGGATTTATCCGGTAGGTCGTTCGATAATGATGTTGGATCGCGGAGACCCTACCCGCCCAGTCCTGATCCGGGGTCGCGAGCCCCAGGAGGCCGAAACCGTTCCAGACGTCGAAGTATGGAACGAGCCCCCGTTGTATGACGGAGTGAGAAAGGGCGATCCCGGAGGCGGGAGCGGGCCAGGACGCGAGGGCTTCGTTTACCGTGATCCATGACCCTTGAGGGAGGACCCTATTCCCGACTTGCAACGTCCAATCCGGAATCGAGAGGACGTTCTCGAGATAGCGATCATCTTCGCTACGTTCGGTTCCGTAGCCGCCCGATAGCTCGATATGATCGAATCTGACCTCGATTTCTCGGGTAAAGAGGACATGGACCTCGCTCGGCCTGAGCCGCGCCTGATAGACGGGGAGGGTCGTCCCCTCATCTACCACCGGGGGGCCGATCGTGTCGAGGACCCCCTCCTCGCCACCGGAGGCCCTCGAGTAGATCCGGATCGTCCCGTCGAGGTCGATCGTGCATCCCGCCTGCGGGAGATACGAGAGGACCCGGGCGAGGGCCTGATCTGCCGTGTCATCGATTTGTAGGTTGTCGATCGGGTAGTCGGCGAGCTTGCCCCGTATCGTATGGTCGATCGAGATCGGCCGAGAAATCCCGACGTAGCTCTCGAGCTTTCGGATCTCCTCGAGGATCTCCTCGAGGACCTCGTCCCCCCGGTAGGGTTGTCCGTCCTTGAGAGACCATTTCGCGAAATAGACGTCCGGGAGGACGTCGAGGAGCTCCGGGGCCGAGGCCGGGTCTTTCGCTCTCTTGTGCCCTATGTGGCGCCTCCAGTTGTACCGGCGGCAGAGATGCCCGTAGCTCCAAAGCCACCGGCAATCAGCGAGGACGACCCTAACGATCGCCGGGTCCGGGCCCGGCGCGCGACGGAGGACGTATAGGTCCTTCACCGTGAAGTCTTGCCTCTTCCCGTCGGTCCCGGTCCTCGAGACCTCGATATCGACAACGGGCTTCTCGAGGAGCATTCCGGCATCCGAGGGGGTGAGGTCGACCTGGGCATAGAATGGCTGGACGCCGTTCGTACAAGCCCACCGGATCACCGAGCTTGCGAGCATCGATACGTTCCCGACCTTCGCGACCGTACCTTGTAGCTTTTCGGTCGTCATACGGTGATCTCTCCCGGGCGGTTGACCGTCGGGGGAGTGACCTCACCCCCGGAGGTCGACTCCCCCCTAGCCGTCGGGGTCGTTTCGGTCCTCCCGCCTCTCGAGAAGCTATCCCCGTATCCCGCGCCCCCGTATGGGATGAAGCCCTCGAACGTGGTAGTGGCCTCGATCTCGGTGTAGTCGTAAGTCTTCGAGTCGAGCCCCTTCTTCTTGTGAGTGACGGAGCCGGTGCGGTCGATCGTGTCGAATTGCAGGGTCGACCCCTGGAGAGGGGACAGGCTAGGGGCGACGTTGCGATATCCCAGGGCGACGGCGTAGGCGTTTGCATTCCCCTCTCCTACCGCCTTGTATCCCTGCCGCTTCAAGACCTGCCGCACCGTGCGACGGAAGACCGCCGGGCCGTCGTAGGCGTACTTCTCAAGCGGTCGCCCGGTCCAAATCGCGACGAGACGCCGCCCTACTTGGAGATTATCCGTCACGGTGACGATGTTCTCTAGGACGTCGGTCTTCCCGACCGCATGGGCGACCAGTCGGGAAGAGATCCGATTGTCGTCGTAGTCGAAGGTCGGCTCCTCCTCGACGAGCGCCCACGTTCCGGCGCCCTTCTCCGAGCTCGCGACGTCGTCGATCCGATCGAGGAGCCACGGCCGAATCGCGGCATACTTACCCTCGAGGTCGGTCGTCTCGTCCTTGTCGATCCATGCCTCGTAGGCTACCGAGAAAATCGAGATAGGGTCGACGTCGCTCCCCCCGTACCCTCCTTCCGCATAGCTCGACCACCCCTCGGCGTTTTCCTTTCTGCGGGTGATCTTGAGGTGCTGCTCGACGATCGCCGTGTCATTGAGGGTTCCCTCCTCCCCCTCGTCGGAGATGCGCTCCCGGAAGACCTGGGTAAACTCGAGGAGGGTGTCGGCGGTATTGTGCTCGTCCCGCTGATCGATCTTCTCCCAAACCCCGCCGAGGGCCGTCCGGACGGCTCCGGTAAAGGCGTCGATCTTCGCGTCGTATTGTGCCCTCGACTGATTAGCCCCCTTCGCCGTGAAGACCCCGGAGATCGTGAGGGTCCGTCTTCTCGCGGGGGAGTAGGAGACCTCGACGGAGCTCGAGCGGAGGCCCTCCTCGTCTTCTGCCCCGGTGTCGGCGGGCATCCCGAATTCGACCCGGGCGTGATAGACCCGAGCGCGCCCTGAGTCGAGGACGTCGTCCCCCTTGGAGAGCGAGGGGTCGGCGTCGAAGCCGGAGTTAGAGGTCCCCAGGGTGAAGAGGGTAGCGCCGCCCTGAGAGATCGTGAGGGTTTGCCGGGGCTTGCGGAAAGCGCTCTCTGCGGCTACGCAAGCCGCCGCGAAGGCCGCGTGAGAGTCGCCGGAGACGATAAAGTCCCACTCGACCACCGACCGCTCATACCCTTTCTCGATCCTGATCTTGCCGCATGGGGTAGTCGCGTGCCCCCCGTAGCTCGCTGATAGCTCCCGTACTACCGCCATGGCGACCCCCTACGGAACAACCTTGTCGAGTACCATCCTCGAGAGAGTGTAGACGAAGGCGTCCCTCGTGACGACCTCGCGCCTCCGGTTCGCGAGCTCTTGCATCCTCATATGGCCGTGCAACCGCTTCGCCATCTCGTAGACGTCTCCGGGGTTCACCTGGGAGGCGTCCCCCCGGAGGACTGCGAAAGCCCTTGCCGCCTCTGCGGAGGCCGAGACCGTACCGAATACCGCTTTGAGCTCGGCCTTCGCGCCCGAGATTAGCTTCGAGACCTCGTCCGCGAGTTTCTTGTTTAGCTTCGCGATCGCGAGCGGGACCTCTCGCAAGACCGGAGGAAGCTTCCTCGCCATCTCGACGCCGACGGTCCCCAGGGCCGGGCCGACATACTCGGCGGCTTCGATCGCCGCCGTAGCCGTGAGCGCGATCCCCGCCATGGATGCTACCCTCGAGCCGAGTCCCCGCCTCGGGGCCCGAAGGTCCTTCGCCCGGCGACCGTAGACCACCCCGTTCGGAGCCCTCCAAGTGTCGGGGCCGATCTTCGTCGAGCCGGGGATCACGCCAGGAGGGAGCCTCCTCCCGGGACCGCGAGCTCCCTCCCTGGGCTCGCCCTTCCCGAGCTCCTTCTCGGCCTTCTCGAGCTCCCGGAGGTCGGGCTTAATGACGATCCGGAGCTTTGCGTCGAGTTGCTCGCTCATGCGACCACCACCGAGGCCTGCTTCTCCGGGGGATCGGAATAGGAGTCTACTGCTCCGTCTTCGTCGGCGTCGTACTCGGCGAAGAGTGAATAAGAGTAGGTGTTCGCGGCGAGGGCGTCGACGAAGCCGACCCCGACCCCCTGGTATGCGCTCACCCCGTCCGCGACCGTTGCCGGGGGGACCGCGCCGACGGCTCTCCGAACGTGAACCGAGACGAAGTCGTAGCGATCGCCCGGAAGGGCCCATGCGAGCGTCGCGCTCCCGACCCCTCCGGTAGCGGTGAATCGGGTTGCCCCGGGGAAGGTACTGTCTGCCGTGACCCAGGCGCCAAAGCGGTATCCCCGTTGAAGCTCGAAGTCGCGATCCCTGATTTTCTTCACGCCGACGGCGCCCTTGTAGACGTGACCGATCGAGATTCCGTTCTGAGGCCCGAGACGCCGTATCGCGGATAGGAGGCGGGCCTGCACTTGGAGAATGCCCGCACCCTTGCTCTCTCCGGCCTGCCTGTTCTTCCCAAGGATCGCCCCTCGGCCAAGTTGCCCTCCCGGGATCCGGACGGCGAGGACCGCCTCGACGGTTTGGAGCGAGAGGTCGCTCTCCTCGTTGTGCTCGGGGTCGACGTCGGCCGATCCGACCCGGAAGAGGACCCAGGGGGGCCGGAGGAGCCGTAGGGCCTTCTCCTCGAGGGCCGGGGCCGTGAGGACGCTCCCGGAGGGGAATACCCGATTCGCCGTACCCGGCCACGTCTCCGCGAGGACGAGGCTCTCGAGTTGCCGGTAGAGTTGCTCGTCGGTCACGCCTCGCCTCCCTTCTCCATCCGATCACCCGAGGCCATGAGAGCCGACCGGACGGAGGCGTCGTCCTCGTCCATCCCGGCCGCGCTCATCGCTGCCGCCACGGGGTTCGAGCTCGCGATCGCGATCGCCGCCGCCTGATTGATCCTGAGATCCTCCCCGGCTCTTGCGAGCGCCGCCCTCGATGCCTTGGAGAGCCCTCTCCACGTCTCGAGTGTGACGGTTCCGCCCCCCAGGAGGAAGCGCTCGGCCTCGGCCGTGAGGAGCTCGAGGAGGCCCTCGTCGTCTCCCTCGACCTCGAGGGCGAGGTCCTCGACGGATAGGAATAGGAGGTCGATCATACCGAGAGGTCTCCTCTCATGCCCTGCTCGAAGGCGCCGGTCCCGTTCTTCGGGAGAGCGTAGAAGACGACCGCGATCCCGAGCTCCGTCCCGATCGACGCTTGAAGAACGGCGCTTTCATCGAGAGCGGCTACCGCCTCGGGAAAGTAGATCCATGGGTGTTGATCTTCGGCCTCCGGGGCGAAGAGGAGCGCGAAGGAGGAGAGCCTTGTCCCCGCCCGGAAGGCGCCCGCCCCGTCGGGCTCCTCGTGCATGAGGACGTGACCGGATGCGCCTTCCTTGGCGAAAGGCAAGACGGCAAGGAGAGCGTCGTCGTCGAGCTCGCGGAGGACGCAAGAGAGGGAGGCCGAGCTCCCGGCGTAGTAGACCGCCGCCCGCTGATTCCCCCACTCTTCCGCGATCTCCTCGCGGGCCTTCGCGTTCGGCCGAAACTCGACGTCTCGAGCGAGCCCGAGGGGGGTCCCCCCGTATGGGGCGGCGAGGCTCGTATCCGTCGGGTCCTTGTAGAGTCTCCCCGGGATTCTCTTGACGTGCCTCGAGTACGGGTTCGCCATGTTAACCCCTCTCCGGCTTGAGCTCCTCGAGCTCCGTCTCGGTAGCAGCGACGATCTTCGCCTTGAGCGCCTTCGTGATCCCGAGGTACGGCCTGGGGATCAAGTCTGTATCTAGCTCGGTCACGTCGTCCCTCGTAAGGAAGAATAGCTTCTTCCAGAAGGGGGCCCCGGCCGGGCTCTCGATGAACGTCGCGATTCTCGCTTTCGTTCCTTCGGAAACCGGTTGTGAGTGTACCCCTCCGAATTGATATCGGGAAGCGTGCTCGACCACCGAGCCGACCTCGACGACGTATCTCCCCGGCGTCCTGACCGACGTCTGCCGGTCTGAAATCGACTGCCATAGATCGCCCTCGTCCTTCCCCACCGGGCGCCGCTCGAAGCGGTGAGGCTTCGGCGTGTCGAGGCCTCGAGAGAGGTCGGCGACGACTCCGGCGAGGTTCACGACCGGGTCTTGCTGATTTGGATACCTCTCGAGCCATTTCTCCCCGTCGAAGGCCTCCTCTCGGAATGCCCTTTGCGCCTGGGCGACGACGAGGGCGCCTAGCATCTTTCGAAGAGGCTCGGGGTCTTCGAGGGTCTTTTTAAGCCGCACGAGGTAGGCCATCGCGTCGCCCGCGCGGATCTCCACGTCGCGGGCCATGCGGCTACTCGAGGACGCCGTCGTCCTCCCCGACGGCAGGAGAAGAGGGGACGATTCGGCGGAAGCGAGTCCGGTCGAAGTCGGCGTAGACGTCCTCGTCGCTAGTTCGCTCCGAGGGGACGGTGAGCTCGGAGCCCGAGGTAGGAAGGATGCGGTCACGGGAGGTCACGAGGGCGAGGCCCTCCTTGAGATCGTTCTTCCGCCAGTCGGCCTCCTCCTTCGGCTTGAGCTCTCCGGCCCGGACAAGGAGCTTGAGGACAACCCCCTCGCACGCGAGGGAGACGTGCCTCGCGTCGGCCCCGTCGTATTCGACCTGGGCGTAGACCTCGAAGTCGGCCTCGACGTCGCGCGCGGCCTTCGAAAGCCGGGCCGCGTCGATCGTCGTCGGGTCCTCGTCAAAGGGATTCGTGATGTTGACGAGGTGTTCGTCTCCGTACCGGTCCTTTACCTCGTCCTCGAGGGCCACTAAACCGTCTCCTCGATGATCTCGAAGTCAAAGTACCATTGGGGGCCGGTTGTCGCCGCCCAGGTGTAGATCGCGATCGTGCCCGTGCCCGCAATCATGATTCCGTCACCGAAACAGAAGCTCGAGACGGTCCCGATCGCCTCCGTTGCCCCCGCATGGAAGACCGTCCGGTGAGTTGTCCCCGCCGCCGCGAGGGTCGGTTGCGTGCGGAAGGAGACATTCGCCGCTCCGGATTGCCCGCCGTCCATCGGTTGCGGCGTGACGAGGGTCCCGCCCGCCGAGTATCGGTTCGTCGTGTCGATCACGATCGCGATCCCGATATCGTCCCCGGCGACGGTGCCGGTCTGCGTGAGGGTCATCCCCGAGAGGATCACCCGGGTAGACTGCGCCGTCTGGTAGAAGGCGAAGGAGGGGTCTGTCGCCGAGAATGCGGTCACGCCCGATTCGTCGATCACGGTCCCCGGGGTCGCATGGCAGACCGCAAACCGGCCCCCCAGGCGAGAGGACGCATACCTGTCTCCGACGTCCCGGCAGGAGAATTCGCTTCTCGTAAAGCTCGGTACACGCTCCATGATGCCTCCTGCTAGGGATCAACCCACGTTTCCGCCCCGGCGTTGTTGTGGGGGAGGTAGAGGCCGAATGCCCGCCATAGCCACGTCTGGATCTTCGCCCCGGCCTCCGTATCCGCCCAGGTGAAAACGTCGTCCCGGAGAAAGGGGGTCTCGCCCCCTACGAGGGCGTACCACGTTCCGTCGAAAAGCGTCATGGGCGAGACGATGAGATCGTCGACGAGGACGTATCCGGTCGTCCTGCCCGAGAGCTCGACCTCGACGTCGGGGTCCTCCTCGTTCCAGTTGTCGAACCAGAGATTTTCATCGAGATCGAGTCGGAGGATGTTCCATCCGGCTTGCGCCGCAAGGACGACGCTCTTCGAGTTTGTCCCCCACCGGAGGGTAAGGGTGCCGTCCCCGGCGCCTATCTCCCGGTTGTAGGCGATCTGGACGTAGACGGGGACGTTCGGGGCGAAGCGGGCCCCGAGCTCGTTCAAGTTCTGGTAGATACGCTCGTCCGCGTCGAAGCGAAGAGACGCCGGAGACGCCGCGCCCTGATAATCCCGGTAGAAGTTCGTCGCATCGTTCTTGAGGTTCGCGATCGCCCCCGCGACCGTCCACCCCGTGAGGCCCGTGATCGCCGGGAGGGCCGTCGCCGAGACGTCGTCGAAGCTCGGGTTTCGGATGTAGGCTTGGGAGTGACGAGCCGAGAGCGCGACGAGGGCCCCGCTCTTCCCCGAACCGGTGAGCTCGAGGAGATCCTTCTCAGCGTGCGAGCCTCGGATCGAAAACCTCTCCTCGTGCTCCGTAGCGCCCCCGCCGTGCTCGTCGGCCGTACATAGCGCGACCTTCGAGTCGCACGTCGTATTCTCGATCTCGAGGGCCTCTTCATCGGTGACGAGTCGATTCAGGACCCCGTCCCCGACGTTTCCGCCCCCCGCCGCCGGTACGCCGTGCGCGATGTTCCTCGAGTTGACCGACTTCCCTCCGGTAATGAAGTCGTCGGTTAGCTCTTTGAAGATCGAGGGGGGGTCTCGGTACGGGACGTCGAGCTCCTTCGCGTAGGCGAGGAGTAGGGGGCCGAGGAGCGCCGCCGCGTTCGCCCCGGAGACCCCGGCGGCGACCGTGCTCCGGATCGCCGATAGGGCCGTGAGGACGTCGGCCGACTGATCTCCCTCGAGGGCCTGCACGATCGCATCCTCGAGGTCTACAAGGTTCGTCGCATTGACCGATCCGAAGTTGTAGATCTCTTCGAGGAGGTCGACGCAAGCGGATATCTGCGCCTGGATCTCGGCCTCTGTCGGGCTTGCCATCGGCTAGACCTCCTCGGGCTCGAGCTCCTCCTCGAGCTCCTCTTCGGGATCTCGCATCCTGGGGGCGAGCATCGAAGGGGGCTCATGCTCGCGCCAGTCGAGCGGCATCCTCTCCCCGATCTTGACCATGTAGAGATGCCCCGCGAGGGGCTGATCCCCAGGAGCGGGCCGGTAGCGAGCGCTCGACCTCGAGAGGATGTAAGCGGTCCTCCCTGAGCTCCGGACGACTCGGTTCTTTACTGCCTTCACGATCCGGCCGACGTCCGCTTCCGAGAGGTCGACGACGATCCCCCGGGTCCTCGGGATGATCGGCTCCAGCTTCGCGGTATGACGTAGCGCCCCCGTGAAGCTCGGGAAGGTCACTCCCCCGACGGTCGCGTTCTGGATCGGAGAGGTCGCCTTCGTCCCGATCCAGAAGCGGAAGGTCTCGGGCTCGGCCTCGAAGATCTCGGCCTCGAGCTCCTCTCTCGGAATCGTGACGGCGCCCCCGAGATCGAGCTCGGAGGCGCGCGTCTGAGAGACCCTCTCGGCGACCTCGAGGTCGCCGGAAGGAGGAGAAGTCTCGATATCCTCGTCCGGGATCACGTCGTGCGCGGTCGGCGCTTCTGGCAGTTTCGGCATTCATTCCTCCTTCTCTCGGGGTCTCGCCGTTCTCTATGCGGGCGGGGAAGATCCCCGCCCGCGCCTCGCCCCTGGGGATCTAGGGGTTGTTGATCTGGACCGTCTGGTAGGGGAGGAAGCTCCCGTACCCGTAGCGCGCGTCGTACTGGAGATACTCCTCCTTGGTGTCGCGCACATGGTCGGAGTTGTCCATCCCCGCGACCGACTCGCGGAGCGCCTTCCGCTCCTGCTGGAAGACCGCCTTGTGATCGCACCCCGCCGCGAAGAGGTAGAGGTCGTCGGTCGTGATCCTCTGCGTCGGCCAGAGCTCGAGGTTGATCCCCTCCTCGACGACGAGGTTCGCCACGGCCGCGTTTCCGCCCGGGTCCCTCGCGAGGTAGGTCGTCGCCTTGAGCGCCCGCCGCACGTTCGCGTCGTTCGCCACGTTGTAGATGAGGACGTAGCCCCCACCGTCGAGCATCGCCTCATCCCAGAGCGGTTGCGCCTCGGTGTCCTGAAACTGCTTGAAGCGCTCGATTCCGTTGAGGACGTCGTTCTGGATCGCGTTCGCGGTCGCGACTCCCGTCCCGGTGATGATGTTCCCGCCCACGACTCCGAAGCGCGCCGCGCCCCCGCCGTCGGTCGCCGAGTAGATCGCCGCCCCGTCGGGGGCGTTCGGGACCGCCGGGAGGAGGTCGAGGTTCGTCGACGCGAGGATCATCTGAAAGAAGATCCTCTCGTGAAGGGTCGCGAAGTGACGGCCGAGGCTCTTCGCCTGGGCGAAGAGGGTCTGCGTCTGGTCGTCCTCGCGGTCGTCCTCGTGCCAGGAGATCCGCCGTCCCCAATCGTAGTTGACGACGGAGAACTCGACCGAGTCGAAGGGCTTCGAGGAGATGTTCCGTCCCCTCGGCCATCGCTTCGGGTAGGGGGCCGTCTCGAAGAAGGCGTAAAGCTCTTCCCGCTTGTCGGACGGGACGCCGAGCTCCATCACCTTTCCGAGCCGTGCCGTTCGGGCGTCCACCGTCTGCTGATAGGCGTCCGCGAAGGTGTTGCGGAGGCCCGCCGTGAGGACCGCCGCCGATATGACCTGGGCCATTTGACCCGCTCCTCTCTACCGGGCCTCGCCCGGCCTAGGCCGGGCTTTCGCCCGGCTCCCGCCCCCTCCGGTTCTCGCCTACCGTTTCAGGATTCAGGATCGGGCCCCTCGCTACATTCCGAGGAGGGGCTCGTAGTCGACGAAGAGGGAGAGCATCCCGTCTCCCACCGTCCCGGCCGCGCCGGAGGTGATCTCCACGTCGATGAGGTCGCCCTCGTGGAAGACGTTCGCGGCCGTGACCGCCGTCCCCGCGAGCTTGAGGCCGACCGTGTCGGCGAAGTTGTAGGTCACGACGCCGCCGGTCACGTTGACGCCGCCGATCTCGAGGTTGATCGTCCCCGCGACGTTCGTGTCGGCGGGCGCCGCCGTGCAAATCGCGTAGACGGTGAGGATGCGCCCGTGACACGGGGCGACGATCTCCGTCGCGATGTTGCCGGTCGCCGCGAATTCGTAGGTCGTCGAGAGGAGATGCCACGTCTTCCGCTGCCCCCCGGCGAGCGCGAGGATCGCGAGCTCGGCCATCGAGAAGAAGTAGACGTGAGCCGCCGTCGCCGAGGCCCAGTTCACGACGAAGCCGACCGGCAGGTTCGGCGTCGTCCTCGTGAACGTGAAGGTCCCGTCGTCCGTCGCGTAGACGAGCTTGAAGACGTCGCTCGCGTTCCCGGCGAGGCCGGTGACGGCGAGGTTCTCGTAGACCCGGCCCCGGACGACGATCTCGGCCGTCGGCCTGGGCGCGACGGCGGTCCCGAGGACGGCCTGCTGCGCGAAGCCGAGCGGGATCGCGCCGTCCTCGTCGTTGAAGGGGTAGGCGTAGCCGACCTTCGCGGCCGTGCCGTGCGTCTCCGACCCGCCCGCGCAGTAGGAGCCCGCGTAGACCTGGGCGGCGTTCTGGACCTCGGGGTCGAAGTAGTAGAAGCCCCGCTCCTCGCGGGCTACCGATGCGGTGAGAGCCATTCTTTCCTACCTTCCTCGGGGAGTCGTATCCCCGTCAACGGTTCACGAGGCGGTCGCTCGTGCGACCTCGACCTCGATGAATCTCTTTCTGGACTGCGTCCCGACACGCTTCCCGAGCGCGTCGAAGGTCGCGCTCGCCTCCTGCGCGATCGAGAAGAGCTCGGGGCGATCCCGGTAGCTCATGACCTCCGGGGGGAGCCTCGGCTCCGATCCCTCTCCATCGAGGGCGTCGAGGGTCTCGGGGGGGTCCTGAAATGCGTTCTCCCGGAAGACCCCGACGAAGGCCTTGAGCACGGCCTTCCCGGATCTCGCGGCGACCTCGAGCTTCTCCCGGGCGCCCTTGTCGATCTCGTAGCCGTCGGCCGTGAGGTCGGCGATCGTCTTGTCGATCGTCGCGCGGAGCTTGTCGCTCTTCTGCCTCGAGCGGTCCTTCGCCCTGAGCCCGGCGACCTCCCCGGCCCTCTTCGCCTCCTCGACGGTGAAGGCCTGCGGGGGAGGGGGGGCGACGGGGGCGGTCTCCTGGGGAGAAGGAGCTTCGGGGGCTCCTCCGAGAAGCTCGAGGACCTTCCCGACCCCGGCATTCAACGCCTCGAGCCCGGAGATCATCGCACCCGCCCATGCGGGCGGGGCCTCCTCGACGGGGGCCTCCTCGATCGCCTCCGGCGGGGGGGCGTCGACCGGCTCCTCGTCTTGGAGCTCGGCGGCATCCTTCTCCTCCTCGTCCTCGAGATCCGCTCCCTCGTCGTCGTCGACGTCGATCGAGATATCGACCTCGTCGTCCTCCTCGTCGGCGAACCGATCCGGGCCGGTGCGGATCTCGGCGAGCTCGTCGCGGGAGATCTCCACCGGCTTGCCCGTCTTGGGGTCGATCTTCTCGATTGCCATCCGTGAATCCTCCTCGAGTTTGAAAACCGCGACGGCGGCGTAGCCGTCCTCGACGGCGAAGAAGCGAGCGGGCTCCTCGGGGGCCTCCCCCCGGTAGGGGATCTTCTTCGAGATCCAGAGAGCCGGGAATCGGAAGTAGGGGACCTCATCGGGGAGAAGGGCGAGCGAGTTGATCTCCGGAGTCGCCCAGGAATGGACCTCGACCGATCGGTAGGGGAGCTCCCCCCTCTCGATGATCTCGAAGATCTTCGGGGGGATGCTCTTTAAGTCGGCGAAGGTGACGTCTGTCGTCTTCCCCTCGTAGCGAATCGGCCGGACCTTCGTCGGGAGGAAGAAGCCCGCCCGGATCGTCCGCTTCGTCCCGTAGTCGTCGTGGTGATAGACGTGGAGAGGGGCGAGGTAGCCTTCGGAGACCCTTCGGCGGGAGGTCCCGATCGCGGCGTGAAACCACGCCCGGCCGATCGGGTTCGGGTTCTTCCGGGCGCCCGCCGCGACCGGCCCGAGGATCTCAACGTCTAGGATATCCCAGGACCCGTCAGGGTTTTCTCGAGCCGTGTAGCCACCACCGGGAAGCCCGGTTTTCGATTGCGGCGAGCGTTCGGTCGAGGTCGGCAACCTGCCATCTCCCGACCCCTTGAGTGTTCTCGCCGCTTCGAAGCTCTACCAGAGATTCGAAAGTACCGCAAGGGGTTTCCTACTTGGAGGCCTCCTCCGCGTCGACCGGAGGAGCCGCCGGGCCGGGCCCTTCTTGGCTCTCCCTGGGGGGCATTTCTTCCTCGAGGAAGACCCCATCGTCCCGGTATACGACCCCGAGGGAGGTCGCCGAAACATCCTCGTCCGATAGCCCGGCCCGCCTCGTGACCTTGAGGAGCTCCTCTCCGGTGATCGCCTGAGCTCGCTTGTACGCTCCATGAGCCGCCTCGAGGGCGTCCCTGGAACGCGCAAGGTCTGAGTGTGCGTTGCCGAGCCGGTAGACCTCCTGGGCCGTCAATTCGATCCTCTTCATGCCTTCCCTTTCAACCGTGGATTCCGCAAGAGGCGTGGAAGCGCTTCGGACCATGGAAGCATACCTCCGAGTCTTTGTTTCCCGGGGGCGGGGGTGGGAGCGGGGGGGGGAATACAAGGGCGTAGATGTTCATTCTCTGCGAAGTGTCGCTCGACCACCCCACGGATGCCGAGCCCACCCCCGCCTCGACCTGGGTCCCCATGGATGCCCTGCCCCCTCCGGCCTGATTCGTTCCGACGTCGAGCCGCTCGACCCCATGGTCGGGGACCATGGTCACGGAGGTATCGAGCCCGTGACCGGCCGTTGTGACGACGAGGCTATCCGCCCTCGCGATCGTAACCGAATCCGTGATGTGGTCCGTCGCTGCGTTTTGCGCGGATTGGACGTCCGTCGGCGCCGCCTGGGCGGCACCGTTGATCGAGACCGCTAGGCCAGCGAAATACCCGCGATCGACGGACGCCGAGATCGTAACCGCAACCGTCTTTGACCCCGCCGCCGGGGCCACGAGGTAGAAGGCCTCGATCCGGTCTACCGACCCCCCGCCCCCCCCGACGTCGATCGCCCCGTGCCTCGTCATAGCGACCCCGTCATAGGTGACGGTCGTCGAATAGGCCGGGTCCGGGGTCTTCTCGTGGAACACGGAGACGACGAGTATCCGATTTGACCCTGAGCAAGTGTGAGCCCATGAGAAGGAGTTGCTCACTCCGGACGGAGAAGAGCTCGAAGCCGCGTCGAATGCAACCGCCATCAAGGCCCCCTATCGCATGGAAGCCCGGCTATGTACCGGGTCGTCCTCCACTTCGCGTTTTCGTCTCGTGGATAGTCCCCCTCGGGCCAGGGGACCCAGGGCAACCCTAGCCAGTCGAGGAGGAGGTCCTTCGACTCCTCCGGATAGAGGAAGATCGACTCGAAGGAGACCATCCGGGTAGGTATCTCGAGCTCGACAAGGACCCGCATCACCGAGAGGACGGCGAAGGGCTTCTTGGCCTCGTGCTCTCCCCAATCCATTCGGCGATTCCTCGAGGTCATCTCTGCCTGCCAGTCCCGGACGGGGATCACGGCGAAGCGACGGTGACCGGCGTGCTTCTCGAGAGCCTCTCGGATGTAGTGAGTCCCGGCGCTCCCGTGCTGAACGTCCGACTCGGCCCCGGCAGATTGGAAGAGCCGCATCAAAAGTCTGTTCCCGGACCCCGGGAGCCCGCATAGCTGGACGTATGTTTCGGGCATCTACCGCCCCCCGTAGATCTCGAGGTCGGGCCTGTCCCCGAAGCCGGGGGTCTTCACGACCTGGGGGAAGCTCGCGGGGAGGTAGCGCTTGACCCGCGATCCCTCGAGTAGCCGCCGCTCCTCGAGCTCCCACCGGTCGACTTCGCGGAGCCCACAATGGCAGTTGTAGCCGAGGGGGGAGGAGTAGCCGCGCCAGATGGAATCGCGCGGATGGGCGAGGATGCCGTCGGCCGCGAGATGGTTCTCCCCCTTGTCCTCCTTCGGCCTCCCCCTCCGGGTCCTCGCGTTCTTCGTCGCATTGAACTCGAGGGCGCCGATCACTCTCGAGACGTCCGGGTCGGTCGCGTGACGGAACCGCCCGGCCGAGTAGGCCCGGCTCATGTTCGTTCGGTAGACGTTCTCGGCGTAGCCTCTCGACCATCCCTCGAGGTCGGAGCCGACTGCATCGATCGTCCGGGTCGCCGTCGAGAGGTCGGCCCCCTTCTTCGCGAGCCGCTCGATCGACCTCTTGACCGCGTTCGTCACGACGAGGTCGGTCGAGCGCGCGACCGCGAATCCGTGCTTCTGGTAGACCCTCGAGACCTCCTCCCAGGAGCGCGCAAGCTCCGGGGTCCTCGAGACGACGTCGGCAACCGCCTCCTCAAATTCGACCGCCGGGACGATCGGAGAATTGACCGCGAATCGGATCGGCCCCTCGGCCGAGAAAAGGGAGGCCTCGTCCGGGGCTCGGGCCCGGAGGGATTGCTTCGTCCTGCCGCGCGCGGAGAGCTCGAGGCGCCGCCGCCCCAGGAGGTCGGCGAGCCCGAGGGTGTTCCGGAAGAGGACCGCGAGCTCCTCGATCGCCGCCCGGCGCCGTCCCTCTCTCGGGACCGCCTCCGCGCGGGCGAGCTCGAGGAGGACGTCGCGAAAGGGGGCGGCGCTCTTCCGGAGGAGCTCGAGGATCTCGTCGCGTCCGTCGATCACTTCTTGCCTTTCCTGTCCTTGATCTCCAAGAGGAGCCCCGTCTTCTCGCGGTAGTCGAGAAGCCCGTCCTCGTGATCCTCGACGATGGAGGCCTCGATCTTCGAGAGGTCCTTCGGAGAGGATGCCTCGTCGATCTTCCCGAGCCAGTCATTCACGATGAGACTGCCCTCCGACTTGTAGAGCCTCCCGCCCTCTCCGGGCTCCCTGGGGGGAGGATCGTACTTCGGGGTCTCGACCCGCCCCGTTTTCCCCGGCCTCGTGAGCCCGCTCCCGCTTGTCGCCGGTTTGTGTTTCGGGTCGACCCGTCCCCCCTTCGAGGCCTTCTTCCCGAGCTTCCCGACGTACTCCTCGATCGCCCCCCGGAGGCCCGCCTTCGACTTCTCATCCTTGACGCTCTTCTCGAAGCGCTTCATGAGGGAATCGGTGATCGCCTTCGGGCTCTTGTCCTTCGCCCCGGCGACCTCCTTCTCGACGATCCGCTTCACCGAGTCGCCGATGGAATGCTTCCCGTAGTAGCCGTGCTTCTTCGCGTGCGCCTCGGAGCCCTCCTTCGGGGCGAACTTCCCGCCGTCTCGAGGATGATCCTCCTCGCGCCAGGAGGCGAAGAGGGCCTCCTTGTCCTCGTCGCTCATCGCGACGCGAAGCTCCTTCATCGAGCCCATGAAAGCCTCCCTACCGGATGAGCCCCCGAGGACCTCCCCGGTCGTTTCCGCCCGGCCTGCGACCCGGAGGGAGACCCCCCGGCGTCGACGTGACGATGCTCGTCCATGTCTCGAGGAGACCGTCCTCGAGCTTCCTCGAGGGCTTCGCGACGATCCCGACGAGACGGGTCTCGAGGGTGATCTCCTCCCCGGAGACGAGCTCCGAGCCGCCGTCGATCTTCGCGAAGGGAATCCACCGAGCAAGTTGAATCCCCTTCGGCCCCGCGAGGAGGAGGGTCAACCTCCGGATCGTGAGGCGCCGATGCTTGTCGCGCTCCTTCCAGACGTCCGGGTCGACCTGAAAGGCGACCTCCCCGAAGCCGTTGATCCACGCGAGAATCCACTTCCATCTACCCTTGCTCATTCGTCTCCTCCTCCTGGGGGTCTCTCGTCCACCGTGAAGCCCTTCTCCTCGAGGTATCGCTCGACCTCGTCGGCCTGGAAGACCGTCGCGGGGACGAAGACGACGCTCTCGACCTGAGCGTCTCCCTCGGTCCCGCCGGTCCTCTCGGGAAGCCCGTTCTCCTCGAGGTCCTCGAGGACCTCCTCGAGCTCTCCGGTTGCGTCCCCGAAGCTCATCCCCTCGAGGGTGAGCTCGAGCCAAGCACCGTCGACGTCAAAGGTCCGACGAAGCATTGAAGGCCTCCTTCATCCATCGGGAAAGGTAAGGATCGCTCTCCTCGAGGCGATCCGGATAGAGGATGTGCTCCTT
>Ga0180431_10002526_pt1 | contig 24475 bp, 18 predicted proteins | sample SS_ome_11_FD_132459 | JGI IMG/M metagenome (GOLD analysis project Ga0180431, IMG submission 132459) | Hypersaline lake sediment archaeal communities from the Salton Sea, California, USA - SS_1_MS_1 metaG | ecosystem: Environmental > Aquatic > Non-marine Saline and Alkaline > Hypersaline >... | reverse complement strand
CCTGGTCGCAGTGGACCTGGCCCAGAGCATCGAGTCCACCCAGACGGCGTTGGACGCGATGGAGGAGGCGGCGAGCGTGATCGACCGCACGATGCGCGGGCTGAGCACTTTGGGCGTGGGCGACTATGACCCCGACGTCCCGCTGGAGCAGGCCATCGCGGCGGCCAGCAAGGAGCTGGACCCGGTCCCGGACGGCCTGCGCCAGATGGGCGATGGCCTGCACGAGACGAGCAACCACCTGCAGAGCGTCCAGGACGGCATCTACGTGATGGGAGGGCACATTCTGCAAATCGGCAAGGACGTGGATAGCGCCAACGCGGTCATCAGCAGCCAGACGGACGTCGTGCAAGCCCTCCAGGAAAAGGTGGCCAGGCTACGCCAGAACGTGGCCAACCCCTTGCGAGCAGTCGCATGGGGAGTGACGCTGTTGTTGATCTGGATCGGGCTCTCGCAACTGGCGCTGATCCAATGGGGGATCAGCCTGTGGCACCGGTCAAAGGAGGATAAGTGATGGCATCCCTGCACGTGGCCCTGCTGGGCAACCTCAAGAAGAACGCCCCGGCCCTGCCCGGTATCCCAACCGACTATTGGGCCGACCTGGATTCGGAACACACGATCGAGGCCATCGGCGATGCAATACGGCAACGTGGGCATCGGGTGACCTTCCTGGAAGGAGATGTAACCCTATACGACCGCCTCCGCGAGGTGCAGCCGGACATCTGCTTCAACATCTGCGAGGGACACTTTGGCGACAGCCGCGAGGCCCACGTGCCCGCCATTCTAGAAATGCTGCGCATCCCCTACACCGGGTCCAAGGTGCTGACGCTGGCGCTGGCGCTCGACAAGCCGATGACCAAGCGCGTGCTCGCGTTCCATAACCTGCCGACGCCACCCTTCCAGGTTCTGGAGCGCCAGGGCGAGCCGCTGGATGAGGCTTTGGCGTTTCCCATGTTCGTCAAACCCAGCCGCCAGGGCACCGGCATGGGGATCAGCGCCGAATCTATCGTCCACGACGAGCGACAGTTGCGGGCCCGGGTTGGGCGGCTCCTGGACGACTATGCGGAACCCGTGCTGGTGGAGCGCTTTATCTCTGGTCGGGACATCACCGTAGGCATGGTGGGCAACCTGGTGCCTCCTGTGGCGTGGCGGGTCCCGGAGGACGAGGAGGCCCCCCGCGTCCAGCGCGGCTTGCGCTTCCTGCCGCCGCTAGAGATCGGGCTGGGCGACTATGCGCAGGACGAAGGCGGTATCTATACCCACCGCGCCAAGGTCGACCTGGCTGACAAGCTGGACTATATCTGCCCGGCGCGGATTGGTGCAGAGCTGGTGGAGGAGTTGAACTGGCTGGCGGCAGCGACCTTTCGCGTCACCGGCTGCTTGGACGTAGCCCGCGTGGATTTCCGGCTGGACGAGACCGACGGGGACACGCCCTACATTCTGGAGATCAACCCATTGCCGGGGCTATCGCCGGGCATCAGCGACCTGGTGATCGAAGCCGAAGCGGACGGCATCAGCCACGCCGAGCTGGTCAACGTGATCCTGGACGAGGCGCTGGAGCGGTATGGCATGGCATAGTGTATTGAGCGAGGAAAGGAGGCCAAAATGGAATCCTACGCGTACGTGATCATCGGCGGCGGACTGGCCGGTCAGCGGGCCGGCGATGGCATCCGCAAGGTAGACGCGGAGGGCACCGTCGCGCTGGTGACCGCGGAGCCACACATGCCCTACGAGCGCCCGCCGCTCTCCAAGGGGTATCTCACCGGCAAGAAAGGGCTGGACCGCGTGTACCTCAAGGAGGGGTCCCACTATGTGCAGAACGAGATCGAGGTCATCACGGGCACACGGGCGATCCGAATAGATCCCGCCGCGCGCACCGTGACGCTGGACGATGGGCAGGTGCTAGAGTACGGCAAGTTGCTGCTGGCGACCGGCGGCCGCGCCGGGCGGCTGCCCATCCTCGGGAGCGACCTGCCCGGCGTGTTCACGCTGCGGACGATCGAGGACAGCGACGGCATCCGCGAGGCAGCGCAACAGGGAAAGCGGGCGCTCGTCCTGGGGGGCAGCTTTATCGGGTCCGAGGTCGCGTCATCACTGGCACAGCTCGGACTCGGCGTGACGATGGTCTTTCCCGAGGGGCGGCTGCTGGAACTGGTCGTGCCCCAGGAACTGAGCGCCCTCCTGCACGCCAAGTACGCGGCGCACGGCGTGCGCATCCTCTCGGGCACCAAGCCGGAGCGCCTGGAAGGCAGCGGCAGGGTCGAACGAGCTGTGCTCGATAGCGGCGAGGCGCTGGACGTGGATCTCGTCGTGATGGGCGTGGGGATCCGGCTGAACAGCGAGCTGGCCCACGATGCCAGGCTCGAGATGGGCGAGAGAGGCGCGGTCGTCGTGGACGAGACGCTGCGTACCAGCGATCCCCACATCTATGCCGCCGGCGACATCGCCGCCTGGCCCGATCCCACCTTCGGCAAGCGACTGCGGGTCGAGCACTGGGACGTGGCCCGTCGCCAGGGACTGCGAGCCGGACGCAACATGGCGGGGGAGGAAAAACCCTACACGTCGCTGCCCTACTTTTTCTCCGACCTGTTCGACTTTAGCTTTGAGGTGTGGGGCGATCTCAGCGCCTGGGATCGCACCGTGACGCGCGGCACGCTGGAAAGCGGCAGTTTCGCCCTGTACTATTTTGCCGAGGAAAAGATGGTCGGCGTGCTCGCGGTCGGCCGCCCCGACGAGGAGCGCAAGCCGATGCAGGCGCTGGTCAAGGCCCGGCTGGCCTTCGAGGGCGTGAAAGGCCGGCTGGCCGACGAGGCCGTGGACCTGAGCGCGTTGGCCGAGTAGCAGAGGGCACCCACCCGATGAACATGCGTCCCATCACGTTCAAGGTCTTGCGTTTCGACCCGGGCAGCGACCGGGAACCACACCACCAGGAATACGCGCTCGACGTATCCGAGGGGATGACGGTGCTGGAAACATTGCTGCGCATCCAGGCCGAGCAGGATGGCTCGCTGGCCTTTCGCTACGCCTGCCGGGGTGCGGTGTGCGGCTCGTGCGCGATGGTCATCAACGGACGCGTGGGTCTGGCCTGCCGCACGCAGGTACACGGGCTGGGCGCGGATACCGTCACCATCGAGCCGCTGCCCAACCTGCCGGTCCTCAAGGACCTGGTCGTCGACATGGACACCTTCCTCGAAAAGGTCGAGGCGGTCCAGCCCTGGCTTCAGCCCCAGGAGCCCGAGCCGGAGCGGGAGCACCTGGTACCCCCGGAACAGTGGGACGAGGCCGAGCCCTATACCAACTGCATCCTGTGCGCCTGCTGCCACGGCGTGTGCCCGGCTGCAGAGCGGGATCCGGCCTACCTGGGCCCCGCCGCGCTTGCCGCGCACTATCGTTTCTTAGCCGACGTCCGCGACGAGGCCGCCGAGGCGCGCGTGGCGCGGGTCGACACCAAGCAGGGGGTATGGGGATGCGACATGGTGTGGAACTGTGTCGAGATCTGCCCCAGAGGGGTACCTCCGACCCAGGGGATCGGAAAGACGCGGGCGCGGATCCGGCGGGCGCAGCGGATGAAGGGATAGCGAGTCAGCGAATCAGCGAATCTGCGAGTCCAGAGGATGGCAGTATGAGAGTTGAACTAGACTCAATGGGAGAAGTGGAAATCCCGGATGGGGCGCTGTGGGGGGCGCAGACGCAGCGCGCGGTGGAGAATTTCCCCATCTCGGGCCTGCGCTTTGGGCGGCGCTTTATCCAGGCGCTGGGCTGCGTGAAGCGGGCCTGCGCCCGCGCGAACGTGGAACTGGGGGTACTGGACGCGCGCCTCGGCACGGCCATCCTGCAGGCCTGTGACGAGGTCGCCGCGGGCCAGTGGGACGACCAGTTTCCGGTGGACGTGTTCCAGACCGGCTCCGGCACCTCGACCAACATGAACGGAAACGAGGTCATCGCCAACCGCGCCATCCAGATCCTGGGCGGCCAGGTGGGCAGCAGGGCCCCGGTCCATCCCAACGACCACGTCAACGCGAGCCAGTCAAGCAACGACGTGATCCCGACGGTGATCCACGTGGCGGCGGTCCTGGCGATCCGGGCCGACCTCGTCCCCGCGTTGGAGCGCCTCCACGCCGCGCTGGCCGGCAAAGCGCAAGACTTTGATCCCATCGTCAAGACCGGGCGCACGCACCTGCAGGACGCGACGCCGATCCGGCTGGGCCAAGAGTTCAGCGGCTACGCCACCCAGGTCGAAAAGGGCATCCAGCGAGCCGGGGGGGCGATGGGGGCGCTGAACGAGCTGCCCCTGGGAGGGACCGCCATCGGCACGGGCATCAACTGCCCGCCCGAGTTCCCCGGCCGGGCGATCGCCCACCTGAACCGGGCGCTGGGCACAGGGTTCGTCGAGGCCGGGGACCACTTTGAGGCCAACGCCGCCCGCGATGGCCTGGTCGAGGCCTCCGGGCAGATCAAGACGATCGCCGTCAGCCTCCGTAAGATCGCGGACGACGTGCGCTGGCTGGGCTCCGGCCCGCGCAACGGGTTGGGCGAGCTACGGCTGCCGGCCGTCCAGCCGGGTTCGTCGATCATGCCCGGCAAGGTCAACCCGGTGATGGCCGAGGCGCTCCTCATGGTCGCGGTCCAGGTGATCGGCCACGACGCGGCGCTCACGCTGGGGGGACTGGGCGGTCAGTTCGAGCTGAACACGATGATGCCGCTGATGGCCCACAACCTGCTGAGCGGGATCGGGTGGCTGGCCAATGCGGCCCGCGCTTTCGCCGACCGCTGCGTCGCCGGCATAGAGGCGGATGAGACCCGCTGCCGGGAGACGGTCGAGCGGAGCCTGGCGCTGGCGACCGCGCTGGCCCCCGCGATCGGCTACGACCGGGCCGCCGAGATCAGCAAGGAAGCACACCGCACCGGCCGCACCGTGCGGGCGGTGGCCGAGGAGTGGGGCGTGCTGCCGCCCGATGAATTGGACGCCGCCCTCGACGCATACCTTATGACCGAACCGGGGCGGAGGATATGATGTCTGAGACCAGGCCAATCCGTATCCTGTACATGGAAGATGACCCCGGTCTGGCCCGCCTCTTCCAGACAAAACTGGAGCGCGCAGGCTACATGGTGGACATTGCCCGCGACGGGGCAGAGGGGCTGGACATGGTCGAGGCGGGCTTCTACGATCTCGTGGCCGTGGATCAGGCAATGCCCCGCTACGAGGGGCTCGAGGTGATCCGCATCCTGGCTTCCCGGGGACCGCTCCCGCCCACGATCATGGTCACCGCCGCAGGCAGCGAGCACGTCGCCGTGGAGGCAATGAGGCTGGGGGTCAGTGATTACCTCGTGAAGGACGCCGAGGCCAAGTATCTCGATCTGCTGGATCCGGTGATCCAACACATCCTGCGCCAACATCAGCTGATCGAGGAGAAACAGCGTGCGGAGGAGGCCCTGCGAGAGTCAGAGGCCCGCTATCGGGGTCTGTTCGACGGCGTACCGGTGGGGTTGTATCAATCCACACCGGATGGTGATCTGATTGACGCGAATCCCGCCCTGATGGAGATGTTGGGCTACCCTGACCAGGAGACCCTGCTCGCTGCCAACGTAGCCCAGTTCTACGTGGATCCAGACGACCGTCGCCGGTGGCGAGAGTTGATGGACAGGTCCGGCGTCGTGCGCGCCTTCGAGATGCGGCTCCGTCGATACGACGGCACATCGATCTGGGCACGCGACACCGCCCGGGCCACCCGCAGTCCCGACGACCGTGTGCTCTACTACGAGGGAAGCCTGGAGGACATCACCGCCCGCAAACGTGCGGAGGAGGCGCTGCGCGAGCGCGCTGCCGAGCTCGAGAGACGCAACGAGGAACTGGACGCTTTTGCTCACACCGTGGCCCACGATCTCAAAGGTCCACTGAGCCCCTTGATCGGCTTTGCTCACGTGTTGACGCAGGCCTCTGACAGGCTGTCGGAGGGGCAGACACACGAGATCTACCAGACGATCGCGCGGAGCAGTCGCAAGATGGCCAACATCATCGACGAGTTGCTCCTGCTGTCCAGTGTCCGCACGATGGAAGAGGTGGAGACAGGCCCGCTGGACATGGCTCGCGTCGTCGCCCAGGCCCAGGCACGTCTGGCGCATTTCGCTGAGGAGCGCCAGGCCGAGATCCTCCTGCCTGAGGCATGGCCGGTAGCGGTAGGCTACGGGCCTTGGATCGAAGAGGTGTGGGTCAACTATTTGAGCAACGCCATCAAATATGGCGGCGAGCCGCCCCGCGTGGAATTGGGCGCGGCGGTTCCAGATGTGGCGACCGGAGGGGTACGCTTCTGGGTACAGGACAATGGCGCCGGGCTTACGCCCGAGGAACAGGCGCGGCTGTTCACGCCATTCACGAGGCTCGACCAGACACGTGCCACAGGACACGGCCTGGGATTGTCTATCGTGCGGCGCATCGTAGAACGGCTCGGTGGGCAGGTTGATGTAGATAGCACACCGGGCGAGGGAAGCGTGTTTGGCTTTACGCTTCCGAGCGACCCCACAGCGCCGTGAACGCCATTCAGGGAGCAAGAAACCACAGCGTATCCGTCACCCTGAGCGGAGCGCAGCGGAGTCGAAGGGTCTCCAGTGCTGGCAAAGTGAGATTTCTCGACTTCCTTCGGTCGCTCGAAATGACGCTAGCAGGCCAAGTTTCCTAGTAGCGCGACCGGCGAAGAGGCGAAACGGTCAACATCATCAATGACGAGGAATAGCACCTATGCACATCCACGATATCTCGCTTCCCATCTCTGAATCGCTCGTCGTCTGGCCCGGCGATCCGCCGGTGCGCATCACCCAGCCCTTGTACCTGGATCGGGGTGACGAGGCGACGGTCTCTCACCTGGATCTGGGCGCGCACACGGGCACACACGTCGATGCACCCGCTCACTTTATCCCTGGTGGCTCGGGCGTCGATTCGCTCGACCTGAACGTGCTGGTCGGCCCGGCGTTGGTCGTCCACGCGCTCGAGGTCGACGCCCTCTCGGCAGATGTGCTTGCAACACTGCCGATCCCCCCCGGGACCGAACGCGTCCTCTTTCGCACGCGCAACTCTGCGCTGTGGACGCGCGACGAGCACGAGTTTCAGGAGGATTTTGTCGCCATCACCGACGATGGCGCGCGCTGGCTGATCGAGCGCGGCGTCCAGCTCGTCGGCGTCGACTATCTGTCGGTCGCGCCGTTCGACGACGTCACCCCCACGCACCGGGCGCTGCTGCACGCCGGAATCGTCCCGCTCGAAGGCCTGAACCTGAGCAGCATTGAGCCGGGTGTGTACCAGCTTGTGTGCCTGCCGCTCAAGATCGTGGGCTCCGACGGTGCGCCCGCGCGCGCGATTCTGATCGAGCAATAGTGTCCACAGTGCCGGTCACGGCGATCGTTCCAGCGCTGAACGAGGAGGAGAGCATCGGCCAGGTGCTGGAGCGGCTGTTGGGCGCGGGGCATCCCGGTGCCATCGCCCTCAACTCTGACGGCCCCCCATACACTCGCCCGCGCCGGGGCGATAGGGCTGAGCGTCGCCCTGCTGCCGCCCTGGTACGACGTGGACACAGGCGCCGATCTCGAGCGCCTGCGGGGCGAGCTGGCGACGCTGCCGGCCGAAACGTTGCCTCACACACGGCGCTTTTTTGCCCATGGGAGGGCAGACCAGACCAACAGCACGTAGAGAGGGACGTATCCCACGAGGCGCACGACGTCGGATTCGCGCGGGTTGGCCGGATCCAGATTAGAGACGAGGTGGAGCAGATGCTGGACTTTGGACGCGAGGTATGCGGTGATCTGCACGCGGCGGGTGACCGGGAATGGCTGGTCACCAACGGCATCGGCGGTTACGCCTCTGGCACGGTGGCAGGTCTCCTGACACGCCGCTACCACGGGCTGCTCGTCGCCGCGCTGCAGCCGCCGCTAGGACGCACGCTGCTGGTGAACAAACTGGACGAGACCGCCACCTACGACGGGCGCGACTACCCGCTGTTCGCCAACCGCTGGACGGATGGACAAGTCAAGCCACGCGGCTTCCACTACCTGGCGCGCTTCCGCCTGGAGGGCACCACGCCCGTGTGGACCTATGCCTGCGCCGACGCACTGCTGGAGAAGCGGGTGTGGATGCAGCCAGGTGGGAACACGACCTACGTCCGCTACGACCTGCGCCGGGGAAGCCGCCCCATGGCGCTCAGCGTCAAAGCCCTCGCCAACTATCGAGATCACCACGGCAACACCCACGCCGATGGCTGGCGGATGCGCGTCGAAGCGGTACCCCACGGCCTGCGGGTGACGGCTTTCGAGGACGCGATACCCTTCTACCTGTTAAGCGATCGGGCCGAGGCAACGCCCCAGCACGAGTGGTACCGGGACTATTTTCTGGGCCAGGAAGCTTACCGCGGGTTGGACGCAGTGGACGACAACCTATACGCCGGCTATTTCCATGCCGTGCTGCAGCCTGGGGAACCGCTGACTATCGTCGCCAGCACCGACGCGACGCCCAACCTGGATGGCCGGTCGGCCTACGACGAGCGGCAGACGCATGAGAAGCAGTTGCTGGCACAGAGCAACGCCCTGATAGAGCCAAGAGGCGACCGCGTAGACGCACCGTCCTGGGTACAGCACCTGATCCTGGCCGCCGACCAGTTCGTCGTGCGCCGGTCGCTGCCCGGCGAGCCGGACGGACGCTCCGTGATCGCAGGCTATCACTGGTTCGGTGACTGGGGCCGCGACACGATGATCAGCCTGCCGGGCCTGCTGCTTGTCACTGGCCGCCACGAGGTCGCCGCCCGCGTGCTGCGCACCTTTGCCCACTTTGTCGACCGGGGCATGCTGCCGAACCGTTTTCCAGACGCGGGCAAGATGCCCGAGTACAACACCGTCGATGCCACGCTGTGGTACTTTGAGGCGATCCGGACCACCCACGCGGCGTCCGGCGACGACGCACTGCTCGCAGAGCTGTTCCCGGTGCTCCAGGAAATCATCGAGTGGCACGTGCGTGGCACGCGCTACAACATCCACGTTGACCCCGCCGATGGCCTGCTCTATGCCGGCGAGCCAGGCGTGCAGCTCACCTGGATGGACGCCAAGGTGGGAGACTGGGTGGTGACGCCCCGCATCGGCAAACCGGTAGAAATCAACGCCCTGTGGTATAATGCATTGTGCGTTCTGGCAGAATTCGCACATCGTCTGGGCGAACCAGCCGCCCGCTATAAAGCCCTGGCCCAGCAGGCACGGAGGGGGTTCGCCCGCTTCTGGAACGAGGAGGGGGGGTATTGCCACGACGTGATCGATGGTCCTGGCGGGGATGATCTCGCGCTGCGACCCAACCAACTGCTGGCCATCTCGCTGCCCCACAGCCCGCTCGACGCACGCCAGCAACGCGCAGTGGTCGACGTCTGCGCCCACCACCTGCTGACCTCTCACGGGCTGCGCAGCCTCGCGCCGGAAGACCCGGCTTACCTCGGTGACTATGGCGGCGATCAGCGCCAGCGCGACGCAGCTTACCACCAGGGCACCGTGTGGGGTTGGCTGATTGGCCCGTTCATCGACGCCCACCTGCGCGTTTACAGAGACCGCGAACAGGCCCGCTCCTACCTGGAGCCGTGCGCCCGCCACCTGGCCGCTCACGGCGTGGGCAGCATCAGCGAGATCTTTGATGGGGATCCCCCCTTTGCACCCCGGGGCTGCATCGCCCAGGCGTGGAGCGTGGCCGAGGTGCTGCGAGCCTGGCAGGCGACGATCGATTGGTAGGGTAAGGAATTCGCTTCTTCGGACGTCTGAAGAATTGAAGGGGGTGAGATCGTGGCGGTCCTGCAGATGGCCATCATGGGCCAGATACCCTACACCGTCCTTCGAGACGCTGTGTTCGCTCACCCCACCCTGGCCGAGTCGCTGAACAACCTGTTCATGACCCTGGATGGATAGAGCAGATGACACAACTCAGAACCTGGAGGAAATCGTGATGCTCCTTGCCGGTGACGTCGGCGGAACCAAGACCAGCCTGGCGCTATTCTCAAGCGAGTCCGGGCCCAAGAGACCAATCGTCGAGGCGACCTTCCCCAGCGCCGACTATGCCAGCCTCGAGGCCGTCGTGCGCGATTTCCTGTCGCTGGTCAACCTGGACGTGGACCGGGCCAGCTTTGGCGTGGCAGGCCCCGTCGTCGGAGGCCAGGCGATCGTGACCAACCTGCCGTGGGTGATGCACGAGGCGCAACTCCAGGAAACGCTGAACCTGTCCTCGGTCCGGCTGCTGAACGACCTGGAGTCGATCGCCAACGGGGTGCCGGTCCTGGAACCCTCCGACCTGCACACACTGAACGAGGGGGGGATGGCTCGCGGAGGGGCTATGGCCGTCTTTGCACCAGGGACCGGGCTGGGGGAGGCGTTCCTCACGTGGGATGGATCGCGCTACGAGGCTCACCCCTCCGAGGGAGGCCACACCAGCTTTGCGCCGATGAACTCGCTTGAGATCGACCTGCTGCGCCATCTTCAACAGCGTTTCGACCACGTCAGCTTTGAGCGGGTATGCTCCGGCATCGGATTGCCCAACATCTATACGTTTCTCAGGGACAGTGGCCACGGAGAGGAACCGGCCTGGCTGGCCGAGCGTATCGCCGCCGCCGATGATCCCACACCGGTCATCGTCCAGGCCGCACTCGAGGACGGCAGACCGTGCCAACTGTGCGTGGACACGCTGAATACCTTTGTCTCCATTATGGGAGCAGAGGCCGGTAACCTGGCGCTCAAGGTCCTGGCCACTGGCGGCGTCTACCTGGGCGGCGGTATCCCGCCCCGCATCCTGCCAGCGCTGGAACAGGGGACATTCATGCAGGCCTTCCAACGCAAGGGACGTATGTCGGACCTGATGTCGCGAATGCCGGTGCACGTCATCCTCAACCCCAAGGTCGCACTCCTGGGCGCTGCCTGCCATGGCCTCGCGTCGGACAAGATGCCATCTTGTCCACCGAAGGAGCAGGAGATTGTAGGACAAGATGGCATCTTGTCCAACATGGATTCCCAGGACCACTGACGCCGGCGCCGAGACGATAGGATCAGAGACCGCGGACAAGAGTCCATCTTATCTTACGTAGGACAAGATGCCATCTTGTCCAAGTCGCCGAGACGTTAGAGACATAGGCCGCGGACAAGAGTCCATCTTGTCTTACGTAGGACAAGATGGCATCTTGTCCAAGTCGCCGAGACGATAGGGATAGAGGTCATGGACAAGATGCCATCTTGTCCAACATGGATTCGCAGAGCAGGCGGGATGATATTTCGGACGGAAGACGGAAGACGGAATCGTGGTGCCCAGCGTGAGCGCCGATCAGATGCGAGAGGTGGACCGCATCGCGGTGGAGGAATTCGGCCTCGGCATCCTGCAGATGATGGAGAACGCCGGCCGGAACCTGGCGGAGAACGTGATCGACCTCATCGGTGAAACCGGCGGTGACGTGGCGATATTGGCTGGAGGGGGCGGCAACGGCGGCGGAGGGCTGTGCTGCGCGCGCCATCTGCACAGCCGCGGCCTCAGGGTGTGGGTGGTACTGGATAGGGATGCGGCGACGCTCAAGGGCGCGGCGCGCAATCAACTGCGGGTCCTTCGAGCAGCGGGCGTGCAGCCAGTGGATCCGTCCCAGGCCCGCAAAGCGCTCGACCGGGCACAAATCGTCGTCGACGCGCTGATCGGCTACAGCCTGCGCGGGGCCCCACGCGGCAGGGCCGCCGAGCTCATCGGCCTGTGCAACGAACACGCGGCCCACGTGATCTCCCTGGACGTCCCCTCGGGACTGGATGCCACCTCGGGCCAGGCCCCGGGACAGGTCGTCCGCCCTGACCGGACGCTGACGCTGACCCTGCCCAAGACCGGGCTGCACGAGGTGCCCGGAGAACTGTACCTGGCCGACATCGGCATCCCGCCGGAGGTGTACCGGCGGCTCAGGTTGACCGTTGAGCCCCCCTTCGACTTCGGACCGAGGTCCGCGCTCAGGGCAGGCATCTTTGGCAGACGGTATTGGGTACGCCTGGAAGGAGGATAAAACCCCATGGACATTGATGGAAAGGTCGCCATCGTCACCGGGGGCGCGGTACGCCTGGGCAAAGCGCTGGCGCTGGCGCTGGCCAAAGAGGGCGCCCGGCTGGTCGTCCACTATGGTTCGTCCGCCGGCGCCGCCCGGGAGACTGTGCGGGCGATCGAGGCGCTGGGCAGCCAGGCGGTGGCAATCCAGGCCGATCTCGGACAGCCCACGCAGGCGCCAGCCATCGTCGAGCGCGCAGCGGCACACTTTGGCCAGGTGGACATCCTGGTCAACAGTGCGGCGATTTTCGAGCCCGGGCGGTGGGACGACACAACCGAGGAGAACTGGGACCAGCACTTTTGCATCAACCTCAAGTCCCCTTTCTTTCTGAGCCAGGCGTTCGCCAAGCACGTCGGGAGGGAGCGCCCTGCCCACATCGTCAACATCGCCGACTGGCGCGGCGTGCGGCCAGGCACCGATCACGTGGCCTACACGCTGACCAAGGCGGCGTTGATCGCCATGACCAGGAGCCTGGCGCTGGCGCTGGCCCCCAACATCCAGGTCAACGCGATTGCCCCTGGCATGATCCTGCCGCCCCCGGGCAAGGACCAGGCCTACCTGCAGCGCTGGGCGCACCAGATCCCGGCGCAGCGCGTCGGCTCACCCGAGGAAATCGCCAGGACGTTGATCTTTTTGGTACGCTCCGATTTCGTCACCGGCGACCTGATCTATGTGACCGGTGGCCAGCACCTGTAACCCCATCGGGAGGGAGCGATGGCCGATCAAATCCAGATCAAAGATCTCTTGCTCCGGACCATCATCGGCATCAACGAGGAAGAACGCCGCGCCCGGCAGGACGTGTTGATCAACATCGTCCTGCACGCCGACACGCGGCCGGCAGGCGCGTCCGACGCCATCGACGACGCCGTCAACTACCGCACCATCACCAAACGCGTCATCAAGCTGGTCGAGGAGTCACAGTTCTACCTGGTGGAAAAGCTGGCCGCCGAGATTGCCGTCATCTGCCTGGAGAACCCTGGCGTCGAATCCACCCGCGTGCGGGTCGAGAAACCAGGCGCGCTGCGCTTCGCCCGCTCCGTCGGCGTAGAGATTCACCGCACACGCGCCGACCTGGAGCCATAGATGAACCGCGTCTTTATCTCGCTGGGCTCCAACATCGACAGCGAGCGCAACCTGCGGGAGGCGGTACGGCAGTTGTCCCTGCGCTGCCAGCTGCTGGCCGTCTCTCCCGTCTATGAGACGGCGCCGGTCGGCAAGACCGACCAGCCCAATTTTTTGAACGCGGCTGCCCTGGTCGAGACTGGCCTGGCGGCGACCGAACTAAAGACGCAGGTGCTGCAAGCTATCGAATCTGAACTGGGCCGGGTGCACACGGCCGACAAGAATGCCCCGCGCACCATTGACCTGGACATCTCCATGTTCAACGACGAGGTATTCGACGTAGGGCCACGACACATCCCCGATCCAGACATCCTGAGGTTTGCGCACGTCGCGGTGCCGCTGGCCGACTTGGCCCCTGATTTGTGCCATCCCGAGACCGGGCAGGCGCTGGGGCAGATCGCGCGAAACCTGGCGGCGATGGGGCTCGCGCGTCGTGCAGACATCGTCCTGTGGCCAGAATCACGTGTATCGAACGAAAAAGGAGATTGAAATGGTTGACAAAATGCAGATCCGTCCCGCCGACTATGACGTCTTTCGAAATGACGTGTTCGACGTCCCTGAACAGGCCTGTACCTTTGGAATCGAGTGCGCCGTGCGAGATATCCTGGAGGCGATTGGCGAAGACCCAGAACGGGAGGGGTTGGTGCGCACGCCCAACCGGGTGGCGCGCATGTACGAGGAACTGACGGCCGGCTATCACGTCGATCCGGTGCACCTGATCAACGATGCGATTTTCGACGTGGAATATGACCAGATGGTGATCGTGCGCGACATCGACTATTACAGCATGTGCGAGCACCACATGCTGCCCTTCCTGGGACAAGCCCACGTGGCGTACATCCCCGATGGCAAGGTGATCGGCCTGAGCAAGATCCCGCGCATCGTGGAGATGTTCGCCCGTCGCCTGCAGGTGCAGGAACGGATGACACAGCAGATCGCCGAGTTTCTGGACGAGACACTCCACCCATTGGGCGTGGCCGTCGTAGCCGAGGGGTTGCACATGTGCGCGGCTATGCGCGGCGTGAAAAAAGCCAACGCCCGCATGGTCACCAGCTCGATGCTGGGTGCTTTTAAGGAAAGTTCGACCACGCGCAACGAGTTCTTTGATCACATCGAACGCCGCCACGTCAGTTTCTGACAACGACAGTTGAGGTGCAACGCACTTGGTGTGCCCACCGCCGAGTTCCTCCCGGACCTCAATGATCCCAGGTAGGATATGTTCCACCAGTCAGAGGTGCGTTCCACCTCCACAGGGTTCAGACCCGGTAAGAAAGCAGCATTGGGGAGCGTCTGAACATATAGGCAACTTGTGCACAAGGAGGGACACACATGACCAAACTTCATGAGTTGACTGATCTGGGCCAGGCGATCTGGCTTGACTATATCCGCCGCTCTTTTATCACGTCGGGCAACCTGCATGCGCTAGTCGACGGGGGATTGCGCGGCGTGACCTCAAACCCGACGATTTTCGAAAAGGCCATCGCTGGCAGCACCGATTACGACGATGATCTGCAGCGCTTGGTCGACCAGGGCAAGACCGTTGAGGAAATCTACCAGGCGCTGACGCTGGACGACATCCAGCGCGCCGCCGACGTGCTGCGCCCAGTCTATGAGCAAAGCGCGGGCGCCGATGGCTACGTCAGCCTGGAGGTCAGCCCGGACCTGGCGTACGATACAGAGGGCACGATTTCCGAGGCGCGGCGACTCTTTGCCACGCTCGACCGCCCCAACGTCATGATCAAGGTGCCGGCCACGCCAGCCGGCATCCCGGCCATCGAGACGCTCATCGGCGAGGGGATCAACGTCAACGTCACGCTGATCTTTTCGCTGGCCCAGTACGAGGCCGTGGCCGAGGCCTACATCGCCGGGCTGGAAAAGCTCGCCACAGATGGAGGGGACCCTTCGACAGGCTCAGGGCAGGCCCTTCGACAACGGACCGCAGGTCCGCGCTCAGGGCATGCTCTGTCTGGGGTTGCGTCGGTCGCGTCCTTCTTTGTCAGCCGGGTGGACGCCGCCGTGGACCGCGCGCTGGAGGAGATTGGGGAGAGCGCGCTCCAGGGCAAGATCGCCATCGCCAATTCGAAGGTGGCCTACGCCCGCTTTCGCGAGATCTTAACCGGGGCGCGATGGGAGCGGTTGGCAGCGCAGGGCGCGCGCCCCCAGCGCGTCCTCTGGGCCAGCACCAGTGCCAAGAACCCGCTCTACCCGGACACGCTCTACGTGGACGGTCTCATCGGCCCGGACACGGTCAACACCGTGCCACCCGCCACACTCAACGCCTTTCGCGATCACGGCACCGTCGCGCTCACGCTCGAAGCCGGGTTAGCAGAGGCTCGCGCCCAACTGGCCACCCTGGCCGACCTGGGCGTGGACCTGGACGCCATCACCCAGGAGCTGCAGGACGAGGGCGTGGCCAAGTTCGCCCAGTCGTTCCAATCGCTGATGTCGACGATCGCCGAGAAGCAAGACCGGCTGTTGGCCGGCTGGCGAGACCTGACGGTCAGCCTAGGCGCGTACCAGACCGTCGTGGATGATGCCCTTTCCGAGATGCGACAGAACCGGATGATGGCCCGCATCTGGGCCCACGACCACACCGTGTGGAAGCCGGAGCCGACCGATATCGCCAACCGGCTGGGCTGGCTGCACATCGCGGAACCGATGCTGGAGAACGTCCCCCGGCTGGAGGGGTTCGTCGCGGACGTGCGTGCCGCCGGGTACACCCACGCGTTGCTGCTTGGCATGGGAGGCTCCAGCCTAGCGCCCGAGGTCTTTCGCAGGACCTTTGGCGTGAAGGATGGATACCTGGATCTGGCCGTGCTCGATAGCACCGATCCCGGGGTGGTGCTGGATCACGCCGGGCGGCTGGATCCGGCCCGCACGCTGTTCATCGTCGCCACCAAGTCGGGCACCACGGCAGAGACCCTGTCTTTTTTCCGCTTCTTTACCAACTGGGTGGCGGATGCATTGGGCGAGGACCGGGCCGGCGAGCACTTAATCGCCATCACCGATCCCGGCACCCACCTGGTCGATCTGGCCCAGCGCTATGGCTTCCGGTCGACCTTTATCAACGACCCGAACATCGGCGGGCGCTACTCGGCCCTCTCGTACTTTGGGCTGGTTCCGGCAGCGTTGATCGGCGTGAATGTGCCCACCCTGCTCGGCCGCGCGATGGCCGCGACCTGCGGCAGTGAGTCGTGCGTCACGCCAGAGGAAAACCTGGGCGCCCGGTTGGGGGTTATCCTGGGGGAGCTGGCAAAGGTGGGACGGGACAAGGCCACCTTCGCCCTCTCGCCTGCCATCGCCAGCTTTGGCGACTGGGTCGAACAGCTCATCGCCGAGAGCACCGGCAAGGAGGGCAAGGGGATCGTCCCGGTGGTGGGAGAGCCGCTGGGGCCGCCAGAGGTATACGGTGCCGACCGAATTTTCGTCCATCTGCGGCTGCCGGGCGACGAGACCCACGACGCGGCGCTGGCAGCTCTGGAAGCGGCCGGCCATCCGGTCGTGCGCCTGGACCTCCACGATCGCTATGACCTGGGCGGACAGTTCTTCCTGTGGGAGATCGCCACCGCCGTCGCCGGACACCGCCTGGGCATCAACCCCTTCGATCAGCCCAACGTCGAGGCGGCCAAGGCGCTGGCCCGCCGGATGGTGGCCGAGTACACGGAAAAGGGCACGCTCCCCGCTGGAGAGCCGGCCCCCCTCACCGCAGAAGCGTTGCACGATTTCCTGGCGCAGGCCCAGCCCGGTGATCCTTCGACGGGCTCAGGACGCAGCTATGTCACGCTCCAGGCCTACGTCCAGCCGAGCGCGGATACCGATGTGGCATTGGCGGCGTTGCGCAATCGCCTGCGCGACCGGTTTCAATTGGCGACGACGGTCGGCTACGGCCCCCGCTTCCTGCACTCGACCGGCCAGTTGCACAAGGGAGACGCTGGCCGGGGTCTGTTCATCCAACTCACGGCCGACAGTCCACGTGATGCGCCCATCCCCGACGAAGCGGGATCGCCAGGCTCGTCCATCACGTTTGGCGTGCTCAAACTGGCCCAGGCGTTGGGCGACCGGCAGGCGCTGCTGGACGCCGGGCGGCGGGTGATTCGGTTCCATCTGGGAAAAGACGTGGCCAATGGACTGAAACGCCTGATGGAGGCGCTCATGTGATCCGGGCTATGATCTCTGGTGACCCTCAACTCAAGCAAAAGGCGGGCTGGTACGCGGTGGATTTCGTAGAATCCGGCATGGTGCTTGGCCTGGGCCACGGGAGTACGGCGGTCTTTGCCGTGCGCTGCATCGCCCAACTGCTCCGCGAGGGCCGCCTACGTGACGTGCTCGGCGTGCCGTGCTCGCGCCAGGTCGAGGCCGAGGCTCAGGAGCTGGGCATCCCGCTGACCACGCTCGACCAGCACCCAACCGTCGACCTGACGATCGACGGCGCGGATGAGGTGGACCCCAACCTGAACCTGATCAAGGGCGGCGGTGGCGCGCTCCTGCGCGAGAAAATCGTCGCCCAGGCCAGCCGTCGGGAGATCATCGTGGTGGATGAGTCCAAGCTATCGCCCGCGCTGGGGACCCGCTGGCCGGTGCCCGTCGAGGTGACACCTTTCGGCTGGCGCCCCCAGAGCGCCTACCTGGAGTCGCTGGGCGCGCAGGCCACGCTGCGGGTTGAAAACGACGGAACCCCCTTCAGGACCGACCAGGGAAACATGATCCTGGACTGTCACTTTGGGCCGATCTCTGATCCGGCCCAATTGGCGGCCCGGATGAACCAACGCGCGGGTATCGTCGAGCACGGGCTGTTCCTGGGGCTGGCGACGGACGTGATCGTCGCAAGTGCCGAGCGAGTTCGCCATCTCAAGCGTGATTCGTGAAACGTCAGCTTCATCTCGGCGAGAACATCACGATCCACGCAATACGCAACACATGCAGGAGGTCCAAATGGCCAAAATCGAGGCTTCTATCCTGTCCGCCGATTACGCACGGCTGGGTGCGCAGGCGCGCGAGGCGGAGGCCGCTGGCGTGGACGGCCTCCAGATTGACGTGATGGACGGCCGCTTCGTGCCCAACATCACGTTTGGACCGGGCATCGTGCGGGCGCTGCGGCCGCTGGTAGCCGTGACGCTGGACGTGGACCTGATGATCATCGAGCCGGAGCGCCACCTGTCAGCGTTTGCCGAGGCTGGCGCGGACCGCCTGACCGTACACCGCGAAGCGCTCACGCATCCCCACCGCGTGCTGCAATCCATCCGCGAGCTGGGCGTCCAGACAGGCGTGGCGATCGGCCCCGGGACGTCGCTGAGCACGCTGGAGGAACTGCTGGACCTGGTCGACCTGGTCCAGGTTATGACGGTGAACCCCGGCTGGGGCGGACAGCCGTTCCTCCACAGCCAACTGGCCAAGATCCGCCGCCTGCGGAAGATGCTGGACGAACGCGGGCTGGATATCCCCATCGGCGTCGATGGCGGCATCGACCGCACCACCGCACCGCTGGTCGTGCGTGCTGGCGCCACGGTCCTCGTCTCGGGATCGAGCATATACAACGGTGCGGCCCCAGTGGCCGAAAACGTGACTGCACTGCGCGCCAGCGCACGCGCGGAATGACTTTGCTCGTAGGAGGGCAGTCTCACATGGGCGATCTGAGCCAGCACCGACCGTTGCACGTTCACCTGCTGGGTGATTTCCGCCTCGCCCACGGCGAGGACCCGGTGACGAGCGTCAACACGTCCCGGCTTCAATCGCTGCTGGCCTATCTCATGATGCATCGCGATGCCCCACAGTCACGCCATCACACGGCTTTCCTCTTCTGGCCAGATTCGACAGAAGCCCAGGCGCTGACCAACCTGCGAAACCTGCTGCACCACCTGCGGCACGCGCTCCCCAACGCCGACCGCTTTCTACAGGTCGACACACAGAATCTCCAGTGGCAGTCCGACGTCCCGTTCACGCTCGACGTGGCGGACTTTGAAGCCGCCCTGGCCCGGGCCGAACAAACGGAGCAGGCCGGGGATCAGGCCGCCTTGCAGGAGGCGCTCGAGGAGGCCGTAGCCGTCTACCATGGGGACCTGCTGCCGAGTTGCTACGCAGACTGGATCGGGCCTGAACGGGAGCGGTTGCGGCAGGCGTTCATCGGAGCATTGGAACGGCTGACCCGCGTGCTGGAAGAGAAACGCGACTACACCGGTGCGATCGGTCACGCCCAGCGCCTGTTGCGGCACGACTCGCTCCACGAGGCGACCTACCGGCGGCTGATGCGCCTGTACGCCCTGTCCGGCAACCGTGCCGGGGCGCTGCGCACCTACCACACCTGCGCCACGGTGCTGCAGCGCGAGCTGGGCATGGATCCCAGCCCGGCCACACGCCGGGCGTACGAGCGGGTGCTACAGGCGGAACCACCGGCCGCGCTATCCCAATCTGCACCGACAGAGCTGCCTTCGGCCGTGTCGCTGGTGGGCCGGCATCGGGAGTGGGCACGGATGCAGAGCGCCTGGCGTGTCACCTCGGCCGGACAGCCGCGATTCGTGCTGGTGGCAGGAGAGGCAGGCATCGGCAAGACCCGGTTGGCCGAAGGGCTGGTCCAATGGGTCGAGCGCCAGGGATTCACCGCCGCCAGCGCCCGCTGCTACGCCGCCGGAGGCGGGCTGGCCTATGGGCCCGTGTCAGACTGGCTGCGCGCCCGCCCACTGCCGCCGCTGGAGCCAGTCTGGCTGCGCGAGATCGCCCGTATCCTGCCCGAACTGCTCGCCCAGCGCCCCGACCTCGCCCCACCCGGCCCACTGGCAGAGCCCTGGCAACGCCAGCAGTTTTTCCAGGCTATGGCGCGCGCCATCCTGGGAAACAGCCAGCCACTGCTGCTGCTGATCGATGGACTGCAGTGGTGCGACCGGGGAACGCTGGAATGGCTGCACTATCTGCTGCACTTTGATCCACAGGCCCGGATGCTGATCGTCGGCACGTCGCGCCCGCTGGAGGCCGGGGAGAGCCAACCGCTGGCAGCGCTCCTCCAGGCCTTGCAGCGAGACGATCAACTGGCCAGGATCGACCTGGACCCACTGGACGAAAACGCCACAGCAGCCCTCGCGGCAGACGTGGCCGGTCGAGAACTGGACCCGGATATGGCAGCGTGCCTGTACCGGGAGACCGAAGGCAACCCACTCTTTGTGACCGAGACCGTGCGGATGGGATTACTCTCCAGCGAACGGGACCCCAGCACCGGCTCGGGAGAGGTCGGATCCTCCTGCCTGCCCCGGCCTCTGCCGTCCAAGATGCAGGCGGCGATCGAAGGGAGATTGGCACAGCTATCCGCTCCGGCGCGCGAGCTGGCGGAATTGGCGGCCACGATCGGACGGGAGTTTCGCTTTGCCGTCCTGGCGCAGGCAAGCGATCAGGACGAGGACACGCTGGTTCGGGCGCTGGACGAGCTGTGGCAGCGGCGGATCGTGCGCGAGCAGGGCGTGGACGGATACGACTTTGGCCACGACAAACTGCGCGAGGTGGCCTACGCTGGCCTGAGCACGGCGCGGCGGCGGTTGGTGCACCACCGCGTTGCCCAGGCGTTGGAGAACGTGCACGCTGGCGACCTGGATTCCGTCAGTGCTCAGATAGCCGCGCACTATGAAGGCGCTGGTGAGCCAGAACGGGCAATCCAGTACTATCAGCGAGGGGCAAAGGCGGCGCAAGCCATATGTGCCAGCGCAGGGGCGATCGACTACTACCAGCACGCACTGGCGCTGCTCGAAACACTCCCAGCGGACGAATCGCGACAGGACTGGAGGCGCGACGTGGCAGCCAAGATTCACCAGGATCTGCGCGAGACCCACGACATGGTCGCCCGGCTCGGCGAGGCCCCGGGCCTGTGTCAGGTACCTGGCTCTCAAGATCTCTGACGGCAAACTCGAGCCCACCACCAAGTTGCGTGAGAGATCTTTGATTTATGAAACGCCCGACGAAACGCTCTTGAAACGGTGCTGTGCTACAATAGAACTAGTTCGATGAATCGAAGCATAAGGCTCAAAACCACGTGATCGACAGAAAGTACGGAATCACGCTTGCATGATGGAGGAACGAAAATGTACATCACAGACTTGGATTTCCTGGCTACTCAAGAGCGATACAAGGACATGTTGCGAGATGCCCAACAGGAGCGGCTGATCCAGGCCGCCGGCAGCGGGCCAGGTATAACTGGGAGATTGTACCGCGTAGCCGCCGACTGGCTCAGCACCCAGATCGTACGCCTGGGCTGTGCGCTGGCACGCCCCGGTGCGATTCCGGCGTGCCAATTCCAGGCTGCGTAGGACCGCCTGTCCACGTCTCTCCGTTCGCAGTCCAGGAATACGAATTTGGCTGCACGTTCATAGCATCGATGGGAAATGGTGGGATGCTTGAAGAAAGTCTACTCCACCATTTCCCAAAGGTGCTGTTTCCTCTCATCGCGAACCTGCATTCGCGCGACTCGCTCCTCGGTGCTGTTTCCACGTTTCACTTCTTCCTCTGTTGCGCTCTGTAGAACTCGGACTGGGAATTGACCTTGCGCCACATGTGGATTATACTTCTCCTGAACCCAGACCTGGAGGTAGTACAGCCATGGCGAGCAATTCCCCGCGCACAATCATAGACCTGAGGCCAGGAGATCATCTGTGTTGCATCTTTGAGACCGAGGAGGAGCACCAATCGGTGGTGACGTCTTTCCTGCGCCAGGGACTGGAACTGGGCGAGAAGGCGATCTACATCGCCGACACCCATGCCGCCGAGACGATCCTGGGGTACCTGCGGGATGATGGGATGGACGTGCAGCCCTACCTGGATCGCGAGCAGCTCGTTATCCTCACCGGCGACCAGACCTACGTGCAGGCAGGGGCCTTTGATGCAGACCGGATGATCGCACTGTTGCAGAGCGAGACGGAACGCGCCCTGGCCGAGGGCTACCCGGCCCTGCGGATCACCGGCGAGATGACCCGGGTGCTGGATGGACTGCCTGGCTCTGAGCGGCTGATCGAGTACGAGGCCCGGCTGAACGAGTTTTTTTCTGGCAGCCAGTGCCTGGCAATATGCCAGTACGACCGGAGACGGTTCGATCCGGCGGTGCTGCTGGAGGTGCTGCGCACCCATCCGGTTGCCATGATCGGCACAAGAATCCACGACAACTTTTACTACATCCCCCCTGCCGAGCTGTTGAGCGACGACCGATCGGCCGCAGAACTGCACTATTGGCTGCAGAACCTGGCCGAGCGCAAGCAGGCAAGAGAAAGGCACCAACACTTGCTGGCGCAGGTAAGGCAGGACCGGGAGTGCACGGAGGAGCTGACCAGATCTGTGGAGAGAGAGCGACACACACTCCAGACGATCATGGAGAACACCCACGCCCAACTGGCTTACCTGGACCCACAGTTCAACTTTATCCGAGTCAACTCTGCCTACGCCCAGGGCTCGGGTTACAGCAAAGAGGAACTGATCGGCCGCAACCATTTCGAGTTGTTCCCCCATGCCGAAAATCAGGCGATCTTTGAGCGGGTGATAGAGACGGGCGAACCAGCGATTTTCCACGCCAAGCCATTCGTGTACCCCGACCGGCCCGAACTGGGGACCACCTATTGGGATTGGACCCTGGTGCCAGCGCGGGATCGGAGCGGAGATATCCAAGGACTGGTGTTTTCACTGCTGGACGTGACGGAGCGCGAGCGGGCGCAGGAGCAAACCAGGCAGCAGAACGAGTTCCTGAATTCCGTCGTGGAATCCTTGACGCATCCCTTTTACGTCCTCGACGCCCACGATTACACGATCAAGATGGCGAACTCGGCCACCCGGCTGGGCCGTCTGGCGGAGAATACGACCTGCTATGCAATGACACACAGGAGCGACAGGCCGTGCGAAGCGACAGAACATCCCTGTCCGCTTAAAGAGGTAAAGAGTACGAAACAACCGGCGATGGTAGAGCACGTGCACTACGACCATGAAGGGAATCCCAGACACGTCGAAGTGCACAGTTACCCCATCTTTGACGGTGAGGGAAACGTCTCACGGGTGATCGAATACGAACTGGACATCACCGAGCGCAGACGGGCGGAGACGGAAATCAGAGAACTGGCAAGATTTCCAGATGAGAACCCCTACCCTGTGCTAAAGGTCAGCAAGAATGGCACCATCATGTACGCCAATGACGCCAGTGCCGGTCTGTTGAACACGTGGGGACGGCAGGTGGACCAACGTCTGCCGGACCCGTTGCGCAGGTTGGTCCTGAGCGCTCTGGCCTCCAGATCAGCGAAAACTGCCGAAGTGAGCGTTAGAGATCGCATATTCGCCCTCACGTTTGCGCCGGTGCTGGAACAGGAATACACAAATGTATACGGCCTCGAGATCACCGCGCGCAAGCAGGCGGAGGAGGCGCTGCGCCGCTATGCCCAGCGCCTGCAAGTCCTGTACGAGACGGATCAGGCCATCCTGTCCGCCCAGTCGATGGAAGAAATCGCCGGGGCCACCCTGCACCACATGTCGCGACTGGTGCCCTGCGTGCGGACGAGCGTCGCGTTGTTCGACTCTGAGACAGATGAGATGTCGATGCTGGCTGCCCGTGCCGACGACAAGACCCAGCTAGGGACGGGATGGCGCGGCCCACTGGAATGGACATGGTTCCGGGAAGAGCTTCGCCGCGGCCTGATCCACACGCTGGAGGACGTCCAGACGGAATCACCGTCATCACCTCTTGTGGAAGCGCTGCAAGCAGAAGGAGTGCGCAGCTATGTCAACGTGCCCCTCATTGCCCACGGGAACCTGCTGGGCTCTCTCAATCTGGGGATGGATAGGCCCGGTGAGCTGGCCCCCGAACAGGTGAGCGTTGCTCGCGAGGTGGCCGACCATCTGGCGATCGGCATCCAGCAGGCCCGCCTGCGCGAACAGGTGCAGCGGCATACCGATGAGTTGGAAGCGCGCGTGCTAGAGCGCACCGCCGCGCTGCAGGCCAGCGAGGCGCGGTTCCGGGCGCTTTTTGAGGAGGCAGCCCTCGGTATAGCGCTCGTGGATATGGAGGGTCGATTGGTGGATAACAATCCAGCGCTGCAGGCGATGCTGGGGTATGGCGGCGAAGAGCTTCTTGGCATGGACTTGCTCGAGTTCACGCATCCAGACGATGCTGAGACCATCCTGGATCTGCACCGGGCACTGCTGGCAGGGAAACGGGACCAATACAGGGTTGAGAACCGTTTCGTCCGCAAGGACGGTCAGCCCGTGTGGGGCAGTCTGGTTGTTTCTCTCGTCCGAGGACCTGGAAACAAGCCCGAGTTCGCAATCGGTTTGGT
>Ga0180431_10002520_pt1 | contig 24506 bp, 15 predicted proteins | sample SS_ome_11_FD_132459 | JGI IMG/M metagenome (GOLD analysis project Ga0180431, IMG submission 132459) | Hypersaline lake sediment archaeal communities from the Salton Sea, California, USA - SS_1_MS_1 metaG | ecosystem: Environmental > Aquatic > Non-marine Saline and Alkaline > Hypersaline >... | reverse complement strand
TGATGCCGGTAACCTCAGGCTGCTCTGTGCCAAGCACAACAGGGTGGAGGCCGAGAGGGTGTACGGGAGAGAGCATATGCGCAGACATTACAAAGACCCATAGGCTCTGAGGTATAGCTGAGAAACTTCAAAGATCCATAGGGCCTAGATGTAGAGCGGAGAAGAGCGCATGAAGAGACATTACAAAGACCCGTGGGGCGGATAGCTTGTGTGTACTGGAAAATATATGAAGCCTTTAAATAATCCACGTAGCTCGCATTGATATTTATCTTCATTCGCCCTTCCGCCCGGATGGACGGTGGGTATCAATAAAATACGGAGCCTACGTAAAGCATTTTTTACTAAAGTAATATGCGGTTTACTGACGATAACTTGATGAGAGCAGGCGCATGCTGCGCGGTGGGTCGAGTGCCGCGAGGTATCTTTAGGGTACAATCGCCCAAGAGCATGCAGTCATGGGGAGCACTTATCCCCTGGAATGCTGACCTACGGTGCCGGGATAGGATAGACAGAATATGCATTCATTCCGCTTGAAGCTCAGAAAGACATTCGGGAAGATCCACAAGCTGCCCACCCTGCCGCCGATCGTCGTTACGCTCGAGAACGCATTGAGGAACGAGAACGCGAGCGCCGATGATATCGCCCGCATAATCTCAAATGATATCAGTATCAGCAGCAATATACTGCGACTTGTCAATTCCGCGTACTACTCGCCGGGCACCGGTTCTATCACATCGATATCGGAGGCGGTTGTGAGGCTGGGGCTTCACGAGATAAAGCAGATGTGCACGACACTGGCCGTGATCAGTGCGTTCAACAAGATAGGGAAGTTCAGGAATCATGTGCAGTTCTGGAAGCACTGCATCGCCGTCGCCAATGCGGCCAGGGTGATATTGAACAATTCCAGGAGATCGGGGCATTACACTGAGGACGATGCCCATATCGCCGGTCTGCTTCACGACACCGGGTACCTGGTGCTGGATCAGTATTTTTATGAGGATGTAAAAGGAGCCTGGGAGCTGGCGGCGGGGAGAGGCGTGCCGAATCACGAGGTGGAGCAGGAGTTGCTCAAGATCGATCACGGAGAGGTCGGTGGTCATCTTCTCAGGAAATGGAAACTCCCGCCCCATATCGTTCATGGCGTTTCATATCATCACCAGTTTCAAAAGCCGGATATAGAGGACGCCGAGCTTGTCAGGATCGTGCACCTCGCCGATGCGGTGTGTGTCGAGGTGGGAGTCGGCAACGGATACGGGGACATCACCATGGAAGTGACCGAGGAGTCGTGGATCAGCCTGGACATAGGCGAGCAGGCGAGAGAGCGCATACTGGAAAAGGTAGGGGGCGAGCTGTCGGGCAGCGAGATTATCAATTATCTGGGAAACGATGCGCCTGCGGAGCTTGCCGGACGCTAGATTTCCGGACCGGCCGATGATCCCGGTATATCAACAGAAGAGCAATCAGGATATTTATCGAATTCTCAGTGTATCGGTTTGTTCGTCTATCGAATAATCTCTCTTATCTGTTGCGTACTAATAATATCAAACGCAATATTACTGATGTGCAACAATCGCCGCAATGATCTCGGAATTGTGTTTTGTGGGCGTATTGGAGCGGAGGGCTGTGAGGCAGTTCGGGGGCACGGCGGATATTGATCGACTGTTAATGATGTGTTCCAGGGTGCTTTTGCACGGCAGAGATATGTCATTCGAGGTGGTGCGGGACGATGGCGGATGCAGAGCATGTCGCAATTCTGTCTAGGGGAGTCGTTGCGTGGAACCGCTGGCGGCAGGATAATCCCGACACGGTTCCGGACCTCTCAGGGGCGAATATAAAAACGAAGAAGCTGGACGGTATCAATTTCAGGGGCGCGGACCTGGGCTGTGCCATGCTTCCGGGAGCTAAGCTGAAGGGTGCCAACCTCGAGGGAGCCTCCCTCGTCGGTACGGACCTCATGGAGGCCGATCTTCGCGGCGCATGGTTCTCTCGCGCGAACCTGGAGCGGGCGAACCTCATGGGCGCCGATCTGAAGAACGCGGATCTACAGGGCGCCAACCTCGAGGGGGCCATTCTATACAGGGCCGATCTTGAGGGAACCGAATGCGTCTGCAACTCCCTCTGGTTCGAGATGCTCATGGGATTCGCCGGCAGGCTCATAGATGCGGGCGAGTCGGACGGCGAATACTACTTCGATGATGTGGCGGGCTCCTTCGTCGAGAACAGCTTTGTGACGACGCGTAGCTGCAGGCTCGAGCTTGAGCTGTCGGAGCCGGTATCGACCGGGCTTGTATACAGGGTGCTGGGCGCGCTGAACAGGCTTTACAGCGCCGCGGCGAGCGAGGAGCTCACCGGCCCGATCATACAGATAGGCTCGCCAGGAGCTGAGGATGATACGGCGAGTCCATAATCTTGATAATGGAATAAAGATCGGCCAGTGGTTATGGCGCCGTGAGTTGTGATATTGCGCGAACCGATCATCGAGGAGCGGTTTGTAGTATGAACAGGATCTCATTCAAAGGGGCGAGGAATATTCTCGAGGATTTCTCCGTGAGGTTTCTTAGCGTAGGCGCGGAGCGGATGCCGCCTTCAGAGGAGATCCGCGTGCGGTACGGCGGCGTGCTCGGCTCGATCGCATCCAGAAGATCGGTTGAATTGGAACGATTGCTCGATATCGTCGACTTTCTCCTGGCAAACGGCGTCGGAGAAGAGTCGATTGTTCGAATGATAGAGGAGAATGACGGTGATCTCGCCGGGCTGGCGGGCGATGCGGAACTGCTGGCTGTCTGCTGCAGCAACGGCACGATCACAGATGTCAAGATCTTCGAGGAATAGCTGTCCGGGGCTCTGTATATAGAGCTGTACTTGTGAAATGATCCAGTGTGGCGAGGGACCACAGATCCGTCTAAATTCACTAGTTTATTTGCAGTTGGTCAGTGAATCAGAATCCGCAGGCTAGTTAAGAAGCATCATCTTCCTGGACATGGTCGTCTTCCCCGCCCTGAGCCTGTAGATATACACGCCTGACTGAACGGTTCGACCGCTGCCGTCAGCCCCGTCCCATTCTATACCGTGAGCGCCCTTTTCCTTGAAGCCGTCCGTTAGCCGTATGACGAGCCTTCCGCTGATATCGAAAACATCCAGTTCGACGTTCGAGCCGAAGGGCAGGTAGTAGCGGATCTCGGTCGACGGGTTGAAGGGATTGGGGAAGTTCTGGTGTAGGGTTAGCGGTATATGAGGCGTTGATACGGGTGCCGTCTCGAATAGCAGTTCAGTGCCCGAAGCATCGGTGGTTTCGACGCGATAGACATAACTCTCTCCGGGGGATACGGACCTATCATGTAACGAGTAGCTGAGGCCGTTCTTTATGATCAAAGGCTCGATGAGATCCTCGAAGTGTCTTCCCGGGCAAATGGATCTTTTGACATGGAATCCGGAGTCGTCTATATGCGAACTCAGCCGCCAGTGGACGGTGATGCCTCCATCGGCCGGCCGGGCGCCGTATCCCTGAAGCAGCACATCGACCGTGCCTCCGGATGAGTTGATATGCTGGGCGTAGATATACTCGCCGCCATCTCTCCCATCGATCCACGACACCACCGTGCCGCCGCTTCCTGTATAGACAAGGCACGGGAAGTACTGTCCATCGGGTGCAGTGCATACGGCGGCTCCGCCGTATGACCACATCCTCACGCCTGCGCCGCTCATTCGCTGTGCGTATATGTTGTAGTCCGGGTAGCCGTTGCGGCTGTCGTACCAGACGATCACCGCGCCTCCGGCCCCATCGTTAACTATCGCCGGTGACTCCTGGCCGCCGAATACAGTGCATACCTCTGAACCGTCGCTGTCCCAGACAACCGTGCCGGCCGTGTCTATGCGCTGCGCGTAGATATCGGCGCCGGCCCTGTGGTCCTCCCACACTATTACGGCACCGCCCGATCCGTCCCCGATCAGTGCGGGGGTGAGCTGATCATGCGGATCGCCGCATGCCGCAACACCGGCCTCATCCCACAGAGTGCCGCCCCCCGCGTCGAGTCTCTGTGCGTAGATATCGCTGTTGCCGCAGGGGTACAGGGGCTCCTGACAGTTACGGCTGTCCTCCCAGGCCGCTATAACACCGCCGCTGCCGTCCGGCACCGCCTGCACGGCGCTCTGGTAGCTATTAGAAGAGCATATCGCCGTCCCCTCGAGGGGCCACAGCAGCGAGCCTTCGGTGGATATCCTCTGAGCGAATATGGAGCCGCACCGCCACAGGATTATGGCCCCGCCCAGAGAGTCCGCGACAACGACCGGATCCTCCTTGTCCGAAGGCGATACGTTTACTGCGACGCCGTCAAGCGGCCATTGGGCTATGCCCGGTCCGCTCAGCCTCTGGGCGTAGATATCCCGGCGCGTGTCACGTTCGTCCACCCAGGCGATCAGCGCTCCTCCGTCGTCATCTGCGGTGATCGCCGGGTGGAACTGTTCCCCAGCGGCGCCGCATACGATCACGCCGCCGGCGCTCCAAAGGATGCCGCCGTTTGCGTCGAAGGCCTGAGCATATATATCGCATCCACCGCTTCTCCGGTCCTCCCAGGCCGCGATGAACGCCGAACCGCTCTGAACGATCACGGGATTATCCTGCTCTCCGGTTTCGCAGCAGAGCACGATGCCGTTCGCCGCACATAGCGGCGTTCCCTCCATGTCGATCCTCTGTATGAAGATGTCCAGGTCGCCGTTTCTTCCATCGGACCAGGCGAGGATCGACCCGCCGGCACCATCGGGGATTATCCTGGGGCGATGCCGTTCGCCGTATTCAGTGCAGATTGCGATGCCATCGGCCTGCCAATCTGCAAGTAGCGGGGCGGTATTGAGGAAGGGGTACAGTACTATGAATACCAACAGAAGTTTAATAATTGTAGTCATTTGACCCTGCTGCAATTAAGTGCTCGTCTGTCACTTTCAGAGGTAAATGCAATTTAAATACCACCGATCGCTCGGGCGGCCGTGTGGATGCCGACTGGGATTTTTTATAGAGCGTTGGTAGGCAGGTGCGGGGATGCCGGACGATTCTTGGCGATGCTGTCAGGGCGGATATAAGATCGGGACCACGTGTATGGGGGAGTGCGGCTGTTTTGTCAGATGCCGGCGTTGCCTGTATTCATCGTTTGTGATGGATTCATGCTGGAATTCTGGTATGATGTTTCGACAGCTCGCTGATTACGGTGTTCGATCCGAACCTTGAGGCGGATTTATTTATATCCGGGCGCCAGCACTAATGACGGCGCTCGCGAATTCCGGCCTCCGATTACTCGAGGTCTGTATAGGTTGAAAAAATTGCATCTCAATAGGCTCGTGATTTATCCCCTTGTTGCAGCACTGATGATATTAACCTGCTCTCTGTCACCATCGGCCGCAGACGAAAAAACCATGGATCCGGTCCGGCTGGCGGACCCTTTTATCGGCACCGGGGGCCATGGACACACGTATCCCGGGGCGACACTGCCCTTCGGCATGGTCCAGCTCAGCCCCGACACCCGCCTGAGCGGTTGGGACGGCTGCTCCGGTTACCATTACTCCGACAGCGTTCTCCACGGCTTCAGCCATACGCATCTAAGCGGCACCGGCTGTTCGGACTACGGGGATATCCTGTTCATGCCCGTGGTAGGGGGGGTGGGACTCGTTGGCAGCGGCGATGGAGGATCGGATTCGGCCGAGCTGACCGGCGGCAGCCCCGCGGGCACGGGGCCTCTCTGCAGCTCGAGATTCGATCACTCGAGCGAGACCGCCTCGCCCGGATACTACGCCGTGACACTGGACGACTTCGGTATCAGGGCGGAGCTTACCGCTGCACCGAGGGCCGGATTTCACAGGTACACGTATCCACAGGGAGCGGAAGCGTCACTGGTTATCGACCTCGAATCGAGGGATCGCGTGCTCGAATCGAGGATCAGGGTCGTAGGCCCTTCGGATGTGGAGGGCTTGAGGAGGTCCAGCGCCTGGGCGAAGAATCAGCATGTCTACTTCGCCGCGAGGTTCTCGAGGCCGTTCGAATCATGGCTGGTCTCGAACGGCGGTGAGCTGAAGCCCGATGTGGAGGAGATCTCCGGGACCAACGTCAAGGCCCAGCTGATGTTCGGTTCTCTCGATGGCGAAGAGCTGCTTGTCAAGGTCGGCATCTCGGCCGTGAGCGCGGAGGGGGCTCGGAAAAACCTCGACAATGAGATCCCGTCATGGAGCTTCGACGGTACCAGGAAAGCGGCGGAGGCTGCGTGGAGGAGTGCCCTCGGTAAGATCAGCGTCGATGGTGGGAGCAAGGAGCAGCAAGTGATTTTCTACACGGCACTCTACCACGCGATGCTGAGCCCGGATCTTTACATGGACGTTGACGGCAAGTACAGGGGAAGAGACGGCTGCGTGCACCGCGCCGATGGCTTCGAGTACTACACGGTGTTCTCCCTCTGGGATACATACCGCGCGGCGCATCCGCTGTTTACGATAATCGAGCCTGAGAGGACGGACGATTTCATAAGGACATTTCTAGCTCAGTACGAGCAGGGCGGCAGGCTGCCGGTCTGGGAGCTCGCGGCGAACGAGACCGACTGCATGATCGGTTACCACGCCGTGCCGGTGATTGCGGATGCATACATTAAAGGGATCAGGGGATTCGATGCGGGGAAGGCGTTCGAGGCGATGAAGCACAGCGCCCTCGAGGACAGGTTCGGCCTCGACAGCTACCGCAAGCTCGGCTACATCCCGGCCGACAGGGAGGGTGAATCGGTGTCGCGGACCCTCGAATACGCCTACGACGACTGGTGCATAGCCGTGATGGCGGCCGAGCTGGGTATGGAGGGCGATCACGAGGTGTTCATGGATCGCGCGCAGTCGTACAGGAATATCTTCGATGCCACGACAGGATTCATGAGGGCCAGGGCGAACGGCCGGTGGTTCTCTCCTTTCGATCCCTCGGAGGTGAACCTGAACTACACCGAGGCCAACTCATGGCAGTACAGCTTCTACGTACCGCAGGACGTGGAGGGGCTTATAGAGCTGATGGGCGGACGGGAGGCATTCACGGCGAAGCTCGACGCGCTGTTCGCCGCTGACACACGGACCTCCGGAAGGGACCAGCCCGATATCACGGGTCTTATTGGACAGTACGCACACGGCAACGAGCCGAGCCATCACATGGCCTATCTCTACTGCTACGCCGGCCGGCCGTGGAAGACCCAGCAGAGGGTGAGGCAGATCATGGACGAGCTGTACTCGACCGGCCCGGGCGGTCTCTGCGGGAACGAGGACTGCGGACAGATGTCGGCCTGGTTCGTACTGAGCGCATTGGGGCTCTATCCGGTCACACCCGGATCGGACGTCTACGTGATAGGCAGCCCGCTCTTTCCCGGGGCCGAGATCGACCTTGGGAACGGCAGGCGCTTCAAGGTGACGGCGCAGGGCGTTTCAGATAAAAATTTGTATATCCAATCGGCGATGCTGAACGGTGAGGCGTACGGGCGGTCGTATATAAGGCACGGCGATATCGCTGCCGGTGGAGAGCTCCGTTTCGTGATGGGCGATGAGCCCTGCGTGCAGTGGGGGAGCGGGCCAGAAGACGTGCCGCGGAGCTCTATAGAAGCCGCGGATATCATAACCGTTCCTTTCGTGGCGGCAGGGCCACCGGTATTCAATGCTCCGATCGAGGTGATCCTCGAGACGGATACGGAAGGCGCGGGTATCCGCTACACGCTGGACGGGAGCGAGCCGGACAACGGATCGAGTCTCTATACAGGTCCCTTCGAGCTTGATAAATCAGCGGTGCTCAAGGCCGCCGCCCTCGACTCTGCCGGAAGGGCGAGCCGGGTCATGACGTCTGTGTTCACGAGGATCCCCGACGGCATGGGCATAGAGTTTATTTCTGGGTACAGCTCGCAGTACCCAGCGGGCGGAGACCTGGCGCTCCTGGACGGTATGAGGGGGAGCGAGGATTTCAGGGCGGGCCGATGGCAGGGATACCACGGCGTGGATCTCGACGTGATCGTGGACCTGGGCAGCGTGCGGGATGTGGGCCGGATCGCTGCGGGCTTCCTCCAGGACCAGCGGTCCTGGATATTCATGCCCGAGGAGGTGGCCTTTTTTATCTCCGAAGACGGCGTGTCGTTCGAGGAGACCGGTGTTGTGAAAAATGACGTTCCCAAGAATAAAGAAGATGCGGTTGTCAAGAGATTCACGGTGAAGATCGCCGAGGCAAGGACCAGATACGTGCGTGTCAGGGCGGTGAACATCGGATTCTGCCCAGCATGGCACCCGGGTGCCGGGCACAGGGCGTGGATCTTCGCCGACGAGATCAGTATCGAATGACGGGGGAGCCTTGTATGGTAGAGTTTCACATCCTCGATTGGTTCTGGTTCATCATGTTCGTTATCCTGATGGTCGGTAGCGGGGTGCTCTTCTACCGTCTCGGAAGAAGATCGGAGGCGGATTTCTTCCTCGCCGGCAGGGGGCTGCCATGGTGGCTTCCGGCCTCCTCTGTCTATGCGACGCACACGGCGACCGACACACCCATGTGGGTGTCGGGGGTTGTGTACAGGCACGGCTTCTCGGGCCTGTGGTACACCTTCTTCGCCGCCTGGTGCTCTATAAGCGCGTTCGTATCCACCAAGATATTCAGGCGCTCACTCGCCTACACACAGGCCGAGTGGCAGTCGCTGAGGTTCGGGGGGCTCTCGGGCGAGCTGCTGAGGGGCTGGGTCGCGGGATGGCAGGTTTTTCTGAACATGTTCATACTCGGATGGGTAGGGATCGCTATGGGGAAGGTGTGCGGTTTCATTTTCGGCTGGCCGCCGTGGATCGGGCTGATCGTCTTCTCGGCGGTCTGCGCGCTGTACGTCCTGTCGGCCGGCTACTGGGGTGTGGTGATGGCCGATTTCCAGCAGGGGATAATCGCGTTCATCGTGATAGTAATCGTATCCTTCTGGGGGATCCATGCCGCCGGAGGTGCGGGCGCAATCGTGGACAAGCTGGGAGCGATGGGCGAGGGTGGCAAGCTCAACCCGTTCAACTTCACGGGGTTCTTCGAGGGCGACTTCCCCGTGGCCTGGTTCGCCACGATGCTCTTTATAGGCATACTCGGCGGCCTGGGCATGGGAACGGCCATCGACTGGTATCCCGAGGCGCAGAGGATACAGTCGGCTAAGACCGTGAGGGACGCCTCGTGGAGCATATGGGCCGGCTCGGCCCTGGTGCTGATTAGAAACGCGCTCTGGGCCGCGGCGATACTTGGCTTCTTCGTGCTCTACCCGGAGCTGGTTGACGTGAAGGACTACGAGATGGGGTGGTTCAGGCTCGGATTCGAGAACCTGCCCGTGGGGATGATCGGCTTCTTCTTTGCGGCCATAGTGGCCATTCACATATCGACGATATCGACCCACCTGAATCTCGGCGCCGTGTATATAACCAGGGATCTTTACCATCACTACATAAATCCGGGGGCGAAGCAGGAGAGGCTCGTCTGGGTGGGAAGGATGGCGACCCTTGTGCTGCTGCTCGGCTCGTTCGTGTTCGGCTCGATCATGGAGAATATCACAGAGTGGCTGATCTTCGCGCTGTGGATCATGGCGGCCGGTGTGTGGCTTCCGAGCATACTCCAGGTCGTGTGGTGGAGGTTCAACGGCTGGGGGCTTCTCGCCGCCTGGGTGCTGAACCTCGTGTTCTCGTGGCTGGTCGTGTGGGTTCTGCCCGCATTCGGGGTGCTGCCGCACCTGCGCGATTATCAGCAGTTCTGGATTCTCATGGCCCTCGGCGCGCTGGTCTTCATACCGGTGACGCTTCTGACCAAGCCGGAGGATATGGACCGGCTCGTCAAGTTCTACGTGATGTCTCGGCCGATCGGCTGGTGGGGCCCGGTCAGGAGGGAGGCTGAAAGGCGCGGATTGATATAACGATACAACGATAGTTATTGGCTGAGTTGAGCAGCGAAAGGAATCGAGATGCCCATAATCAGGAGAAAATGGACCGCCGGCGAGGCGGACGGGTGGAGCAGGGAGGATACGATAGCCGTGATCGTATCGCCGGTTATCTACGTGATGCTGATGGTCGGATGCGCCTTGAGCGCTTTGAGGATTACCGCCGGATACATAGTGCTGATCGCGGGGATAGCGCTCCTGCTGCTCCTCGTGTTCGTGATCGACCCGAAGCTCGCAGCGGTCTCGCGGGAGTTCGAGAAGAAGCAGAAGGATTATCTAGAAGAGCTCGACAGGAAGATAAGGTGGGAGGACTGAGATGGGAAACGAACTTAAGATGGTGATGGGGATGTCGCTGGCCTACGTGACATCCTTCGCAGGGCTCCTGATCGCGTACTTCGCCTACCGCAAGCACAGGGGCGGGACCGGAGGCCGGGATGGTTGATATCGTCTTCGGATACGTCGTGCCAGGTGCCGTCTTCGTCGTGTCGTTCTACATGACCTACCTTCTGTACAGGCATTTTTCGGGGAAATGAGAGGCCGTTGAGATTCATTCCGGGGCTCGAGCGTCCATAATGTCTCGTGGAATCTTGAAAGGGGGGCAGGAGGGACCGTTGATGGGTAGTAGGGTACAGGTTAAAGCATGCGCACATGCCGAGATCAGTTCCCTTCTACTTACTGCCTTGCATTGAGTGTTCGATCCCTCCCGCAATTCCTTTCGAGGTTTAGAAGGTTCAAGGTTCTATATTTTACGCTCGGCCGGTTATCCGGGCGCATAACTTGGTAGTCGGTGGGGTCTAATCTGCTGCTTCTCATATATTTTACGAATATCCATGGTGGAATGTTCCCGGAAAGAGAGTGAAAGGGAGCTATGATCCGGGGATAAAGCCCCCCGGAAAGGGAGTGAAGCGGGGCTGTGATAAGGAATGGGATATTTCCGGAAATGCGATCCGGCGGATTCAGTTTGAAAACAAAAATTTCAGATGGGTTGTTTCGAAATTTTTTGATTTCAGGCGCATGCTTCCCAGCGCTACTCCCCGAGATGCCGGTGTTGTTGATAACGTTATGTTAGATATCCCTTTACGCTCGGAATTCTCTTGACATTTTTTCGCAGGTATGGTACAAATTACTGGTCCCCATTAAAGCGGGGGTAATTTATTTAGTAGTTGCTAAAGGGTGGATAGGTGGCAGACTCCCTGTACTCAGCCTATTTTAGGTGTAGGATTAGTATTACCTGGATATTCTTGTATTTAGAGGAATGCCGGCGGTTGGATCCTGATGATCCCCGCCGTTTTTGTTTGATAGATCCGTAAATAGGTACAAGCAAGGAATGGCACAAAACGTACGACACAGGCATTCTCAGAAGGAATGCCCGTAAATGGCAAAGGAGGATTTCCATGGACAGGCGCGGATTCCTTAGATTCTTGCCTCTTTGGGCCATAGGCTCGGGTGTGGCCCTCAAATCGTTTCTAGCGGGTTTGTTCAACGTGTTTCCAACAGGGAGCAGCCACGCGAAGGGTTGGGATCATATCAAGATGATCGGCGATGATCCCCAGGAGGGTGGTGACCCACGCCGCATGTACAAGTGCAGCGCGGGGGTTCAGTGGGATCCACCGCCGGAGGGTTGCGCCAACCCCACGCAGATCGCCAACGGTGAATCGTGCACCGACGCGATCCAGTGGAACCTCTGCGAGAGCGAGGCGCAGAAGAACAAGTGCCAGCTTGTAGAACGCCTCGACCACTGCACGAGCGAATGGTCGATCAACCACTGCGCGAGTGATTACCAGGTCGACAACTGCGTGACCGAGAGGCAGCACAACTGCTGCCGCAACGACGCGCATTACGATCAGTGCACCGGGCGCCACAAGAAGTTCGAGGACTGCGAGACCGAGGCCACTATTGATGACTGCACATCGAAGAGGCAGGTTGGTAACTGTCTTAGCGATGGGCAGATAGCCAAGTGCAAATCCACGGCGCAGTACGACGCATGCTCGAGCAGGGCCCAGATCGCAAGGTGCAAGAGCGACATGCAGATCGACAACTGCCCGACATCCTACAAGAAGGGCAAATGCACTAGCGCTACGCAGATCGCAGCCTGTAACAGCAAGAAGCAGCGGAACAAATGCCAGGACGCGGCACAGATCGACAAGTGCACGAGCAGGGCACAGATAGATAGTTGCTCTTCGCCAAACCGCAGGGACAAGTGCAGGAGCAATACACAGCTCGAGAATTGCCCGAGCGCTTATCATATAAACGCATGCAAGACGGAAAACGCCGTAGCGGGGTGCACGAGCAGGTTGCAGAAGAAGAATATCAACAGGTGCAAGAACGCGACGCAGGGGGATAACTGTAAGTCCGTGGTCGCGAAGAACTCCTGCACCAACGCCGACAGCAGGGCGGGCTGCCAGTCAGGGGTCCAGATCAAGAACATCAGGAAAAACTGCGGCAGTGGAGTACAGCGCAACTACGGAAAGTAAGAACGGGGAATGCAGAGAATGAACGAGGATACCGCCAGGGATCTTTCCAGCATAGAGGAGTGGGAGTACAACCCGACGGGGAAGTACCGCCTGTACCCGCACCTCTTCGAGATCGACGGAAAGCATCACGTCTTCGATCCCGAAAGCGGGAGGTTTTTCCGCATCGACGCTCTGACCAGGGACATCCTCGAACTCTACCCCGAGAACACGTTCGGAAAGATTCACGGAATCCTCAAGGAGAAGCATAAGTCGGAGGATATAATCAGGGCGATGAAGGAGATCCGGGATATGCTCGAATCCGGGTATCTCTACCCCGATGCCGCCGATGAGTTCGAGAAGCCCGAGATGGCGCCGGTGACACCGCGTCTAGTCTCAACGACGCTCAACGTCGCCTCCACCTGCAACCTCAAATGCATCTACTGCTGGAACAAGGGGGGGGAGTACGGCCGGGCCCAGAAGGAGAAGCGGATGGATGCGGATACGGCCCGGCGTGCGGTTGACCTGATGGTCGAGCATTCTCTGGAGGGGGACGATCTGCTCGTTGACTTCTACGGAGGAGAGCCGCTTCTGAACTACGGTATGCTCGAAAGCACGATGAGGTACTGCAAGGAGATCGAGCCCGATGTGAAGAGACAGTTCAACTACAAGGTCACGACGAACGGGACGCTCCTGACTAAGGGTATGGTAGATTTCTTCAACGAGATGGGCGTCTCGCTGGGACTGAGCATCGACGGGACGAAGAAGATACACAACAGGAACAGGCCGTTCCCGGACGGCTCCGGCAGCTGGGACGAGATACAGAGAAGGTTCCTTCCCGCCATGGAGGCGGATAACATACATGCCTCATCCAGGGCCACGCTGGTGCCGCCCGATATCGACATGGTGAAGGTTACCAAGGCCCTATTCCGGCTGGGATTCCGGGATACCGAGGTGGAGTTCGCATCGGAATCCTGCGAGGCGTTCAGACCGGAATGCTACCCGAGGTACACCGAGAGCGAAACCAGGGATATGATGAGGGAGTACCTCAAATTCGCGAAGTTCTACATTCGCTATGCGGTTCACGATGACGACGCCATCGATGTAGGCATCAGCAACAACGTCACCAGGGTGCTTCATGAATGCCACCGGTTCTCGCCGTGCGGCGCTGGGAGCAACTTCATCACCGTGTCCGAGGAGGGGGATATCTATCCGTGTATCGGATTCGTGGGGATGAAGGACTATCTCATCGGAACGGTGCGCGATGGATTCGACCTCGATAGGCTCAAAACATTCAGGCACGAGATGAGAAGCGTCGCATATGAGGCTGAGGAATGCCAGAATTGCTGGGCCAAGTATATTTGCGCCGGAAACTGCCCGGCCAACAACGTGCAGCATAACAAGGATATTTACAGGCCGTACGCTCGCGGGTGTGACTGGCTCAGGTTCCAGCTCGAGACGGCAATGTACGTCGCCTCCGAGATAAACCTGAGAAAGCCCTCATTCATGAGAGGCTTCGAGCCTGTTTGATAGAGTGTAGTTAGAGAAAGGATTAAAGAAGGAGAGACTAAATCCAACAAGGGGGACAGAGATGAGACGAAGTATCCAGAGTCGTATCGGCGGCCCAGCCGGAAGGCCGTTTGTGATCTGCACTATTCTGGCTTTATCGCTGTTGATACCCGCCGCAGCAACGGCACAGTCCGATCTGGCCGTAACGAGCTGCTTTACCCACGAACCATACGGCACTCCGGGTGGCGATGTGCTTCTCGAGTTCACCATCGAGAATATCGGTTCGGCACCGACGACAATCAGCTCGATCATGAACTTCGTGGTCATATGGGCCGATTCGACATTGGAGGAGCAGATAAGCCCGACGGTGGACCACACCGTTCACACATACAGGCCTCTTGCGATCGGAGAGGTCGATATGCTTGGGCCTCTCAGCGTGCACATTCCACCGGATATTCCCTATGATACGGTGATAACGATAGCCGTTTGGACGGATTTCCCCGACCTCGAGGCTGAACTTTATGAGGATAACAATATATGGCTTCTACCCCTGCCGATCGGCCCGCCCGAGATCGTACTGGAGGGTCTACCATTTGTGCGCCCCGATACCTGCGAATTGGGCTATTATACCGATATATATGAATTGGGCACAATGGATCCGAGCTCATGGACCTGGATCGAGGCTGAAGGGCCTGACGGGGCTTACGATCCGCGGCTCTTCTTGATGCATGATATGTATCCCGATACCCTGGTCGGGTATGAGGCCGATCTGAGTGGAATAGATCCCGGCAGCAGATTGATCTGGCCTATGACTGGATCCTTGCAGAGGCTGATCGTGTTCGGCGAGGACGGCACGACCGGCAGATACGATCTGACCCTTCAGCATACGATCGATGAAGGCCCGGAGCCGAACGACGGTTTCCCCGACGCGATGCCCATCGATTACGGCGATGCGGTAAGGGGCATGCTGAACTTTCCCGGGGATGTCGACTTCTATGTATTCTCCGGGGACTACGGGGATATAGTCAGGATCGATGTCGATGCCGACGAGGCGATCGACGAGGAGCTCGGCGTTCCGCCCGACTCTACGCTCGATCCCATGGTCGTGCTCTACAACTCAGCGGGAGACACGCTGCATCTTCAGGACGATGAGGACGAGTTCGATCCGAACCTCTACTTTGTGCTGCCCACTGCGGATGATTATTACCTCGCCGTGGAAGACGGCCCGGGTGAAGGTGAAGGCACGGGATATCCCAATTACTGGTACGTATTCAAGATCTCCCAGACCGAGGGCGTCGGGTTACCGGATCTGACTCCGAGTTACGCTTCGCTGTTCAGTGACTCCGTCCCGGCCGGAAACTGGGTGCAGCTCGATCTCGAAACGGCGAACATCGGTGAGCTGGGGACGTTCGCCGATGTTGTGCACATAGACATCATGCTGTCGGTCGATCCGGTTATCGATCCGTACCCCATTGATTCTATTGTGGCAATAGGCGATTTCGATGGTCAAGTACCGTCTATGGGCTACGCTCCGACCCAGGTGCAGTTCGAGCTCCCGAGCAATCTGACGGAGGGGCAGTACTACCTGGGCATAGTGCTCGACCCGAACGAGATCGAGACAGAGGAGGACGAGGCTAACAACGAGATCGTGATCCCGCTCTATGTAAAGGACGTGGCCACGGATGCACCCGATCCGATGAAGTTCCCGAAGGAGTTCGCGCTGATGCAGAACTACCCCAACCCGGTATCGGATGCTACGAGCATAGTGTTCCATCTTCCCGGCTCGAACGGACGCTCGATCACCAGGCATGTGAAGATCGAGGTGTACAACGTGGCCGGGCAGCGCGTGGCGACCGTCCTCGACGGTCCGAGGTCGAGCGGTGTGCAGGTTATCGGATGGAACGGACGTGTGAAGGGAGGGCGCAGGCTATCCTCCGGAGTCTACTTCTACCGTATGACCGTCGGCTCGTTCTCGCAGACGCGCCGCATGATCTTGATCCGGTAGGATAAAGAGATATAACAAGGGATATGCCGGACCGGTAAGCACCGGTGGATATCTATAAAAGAGTGGGTGCCCGTTCGAACAGGGCACCCACTCTCTTTATATGCTCATGTTTCCCATCGGCGAGCAATTACGGATCGTCGTTCCGTATACCCCACATCTCGAATATCACGTCCGCTATCGAGTCGACCTGGGCGCGGTCGAAGTACCACAGCGGCACGCCGAAGTGAACGCTGGGGGCCGCCACGGTGCCGGGGAAATCCGCCCGTATGTGCGCGTACTTCGTAGTCCAGAATGCGAATGTGCATTCGTTGAGAGGGGATCTCGAGTTTCTGGTGTTCATCCTGTACAGGGGGTGAATACACGATTGCGGTTGTAATCTGCATTGATCCTCGAGCCAATACTCGCAATCGTAGGCCTCGACGAGGTTGAAGCCCCTTTCCAGCGGATTGTAGAACCTTTCGGGCTTAGTGACCTCGCTCCAGAGCTCCAACCTATCCGGGAGTTCGGGATACTGTAACGTTATGGGATCGTTCCGGTCCTTGACCCCGTAGCTCATCTCATCGCGCTCCGTCTTTCTGAACAGGTCCTCATCCTGGCGTATATGAATGGTGACCATGTCTATAACCGTCACGCAGTAGTCCCTGTAGGGGATCGATCCCGTGCCGCTCGTGTCGGTGCACCCAGATGAAATTCTGTGTATCTCACATCTGATGTTTATTGGGTAGACGCTTGTAGACGGTGCCGCGGAAAGGCCACCCCCGCTACCTTTCGGATCACCTGCGGTCCAGAGGTGTCCACCATCGGCCATATATGTAGGGAGCGGATTCGGAATGTATTTGAAGTCGCTGTAATACCACCATGGGAGGTTTCCCCAGAACAGGGTCATCGAGCCCCAGATATTGCTTAATTCACTTTTCGAATAGACCCATATGATATTCTTGTAACGCCAAATGATATCAACGGATGGGGGAACGTAAGCATGCCCCGCAACGTCATATATATCCGTGTTCGTGTTGAAAAAGGCTGCATGTGAACAGACTTCGCTCCAGAATACATCGTGCTGTGTTTCCGTTGGCATGGCGAAGTTGCTGATCCGGAAATCCGATGAGTAATAATCATCGACGAGGAGCAGGTTCTTGTCGAATGTGTTGCTCATTATGTAGACCTTGATCTTGGCGATTGTAGCGTAGCCGAGGAAATCCACGGCTTCGATGTAGAGGGTATGCGTGCCAACCTGGAACCTCTTTGTCGGCATCGATTTCAGATTGGGATTTGGCGATACGTCCCATTGTGTTGGATCATCGAGGTTCATGATGTCCCATCCATACCTGTAGCTGGCCACGCTGCTGCCGTATGCACTGGCATCGCCTTCCCATCTGAAGTTCATCGGGAAATTGATGGGGACGGTTATATTTTTCGTTAGTGTAGCAGTGCCCATTACGTTGAAATTGGCGAAGTATGTTTCGTAGATCGAGAGAGCCGGCCCTGTCGGCTGGTGAGCGATGAAGTAGTATGCGTTCTCCTTCTCGGTGAATATCGATGTGACCGCTCCGGCTTCATCTTTGGCCTGTATGGCGAATATGTATCTCTTGCCCACATCCAGAATCTCGTCATCGCCGAGAATGGTTGATGTTCCTGAATCACCGATCTCGTGGTACCAGATCCAGTCCGACCACTTGTCCTCGTAATCTCCCGGAGACCTGTTGAGATCGTTGATTGTGATCTCGGATGGATGCTCTCCCCAGATGTAGCGTATCGAATCGGCTTCCTGGGAGTTCCAGGGGGAATCTATGGGATCCTTTACCTCCCAGTGGAAAAAGACTATGGGGCAAAGATTCATAGGGCCGCTGTAAGTATGCGGTTCCGGATTTGTTATTCTTACCACCGGAGCCAGGTTCCAGGCAGTGAACGAACGGTGCAGAACCTCCGAGCAGCCTCCCCTGTCGTCTACGGCCCTGATGAAGAAAGTATGAGTTTTAGTGTAACGGCTGTACATCCGGTTGTTGATCTCTATATCCGTATCGAATGAGTCCGCTATCACCTCGAAGATGCTGTCGGTCAGGGTTGTATGGATCCACTTGTCTGGACCGGTTGTATCAGCCGGATCGAAACCGAAAGGATCGCCCTCGGCCAGTGTGAGCTCGTAGTGATCTATCGAACCGTCATCGTCGTATCCCAACCAGAAGAAATGAATCTGGTACTTGATCGTATCGCCCTCGACCGGTCCGTATGTCAATCTTATCGTGGGGATCTGATTTTCCTTGTATGTGCCCAGGTAGCTGTCCTCGGCACAACCGGCAAACAGTGAAAATGCAAGGAGGGCTGCCGGCAATACTATGATGAGATTTTTAAGAGATGAATATCCTTTATTTGTATTGGGATACTTGGAGAACACTCGTAACCGGACAGGCAGGCAACTGCATCCGTCTGAAATTCGCGATAAAGCCGGAATTTTCATCTTAAACTCCAAGTCACATTACTATCTTATCACAACAAACTTGCCTGTGGTAGATGAAAATCTACCATCTTCGGGTTCGACATTGAATAGGTACACTCCGCTCGATATATCCTGTCCGTTCCTGGTCAGAAGGTTCCATGCGAGTGATCCGTTGCCGTTGCCGCCGTCGTGGTTCAGCACCTGCACTAGGTCTCCCGACACCGTGTATATTCTCACGGTACTGCGACATCCCGGCAGATTCCGGAACTCCAGCTTGATGCCCGAGGGGTCGGAGTTATTCGGTCCCAGCGCCCAAGGCTCCATGCTCTCCGTTGTTACCGGATTAGGAACTACGTATACCTCCCCGCCACCCTCATCCTCGGTGGCTGCGGTCTTCGATTGGGGGGATAAAAAAACGAAGTTTGTCGAGGGTGCGTTTCTGCGGCCCACTGAAGTAGGCACTCCGTCTCTGAGCACATGATCGTATGAGGTGACGGAATAGAAGTAGTACATTCCGTTTTTCACCTCGTCGTCCACGAACTTATAGTACTGTTTCCCACCCTCGTAGCCTAGGTTGTGCCTCGCCAGCGCCTCTATCGTGTCGCAATCCTCGCTGCTCAGGCCGGGCGGGCACGGTACGGTGGATAGCGGTGAGTATATCAAGAATTCCTCGAAGCTCTGTATGTATTTGTCCGCGTCTTTTATATGGTCGAGCGGTTGATATTGAAAGCCGCCGTCGGAATAGGGTGACCTGAAATCCCTGTCCAGGGGCACACCGTTTGCGATATCCCGTGCGTCCAGCAGATGCCACAGATCGCTGCTCGGACCGCTCTTGATGCTTGTTCCCCTGGGCCTGTGCCAATCGTCGGCGCGCCATATCTCATAGCCCTCGAAATCGTACTCCTGAGTCATAGCGTCCGGGACCGTCTCGCTGATGTTATCCCAGAAGATGGTAACCTTTCCGTCACCGGGAACCACCCTTATGTTCGGAGGCGGGGGAGAGGATCCCGTTATCCAGTTGAGCTGGTGCTCCTTTCCATCGATCCCCGTCTGGTAGTCCGCGAAATCTACATTCTCCCCCTTGTAGCATCCGTTGTAGTAAAAGAAATACAGCTCCCTGCCGCAGTCGAGGTTTGTCCAGCAGACCTCGTACTTCGTGAAGTCGAACATCGAATCGGAGGCGCAGGGATCGGGATACCACATCTTCAAGGGACCGGGGACCGGTGTTTCCCTTCCGAGCACGCCCGTGTTGGGATCTCCGTCCAGGTCAAAATAGCACCCATCGTAGATCAGCTTTGCCGACGCTGCGTTATCGAGCATACCCTCGAGGCCGTCTCCGCATACGAAGGCTAAATCGACATAGATGGTTTGTTCGGGCAGCAGAACACCGAACGGCCCGGCGCTCAAGAGGACCCTGTAGTCGGCGGTGGCATCGGTGATCGATTTTCCGCTCGAACCTGCAAGCAGGCTGTAGCGCTCGAAGTCGTTGGTGGGCTCCCCTCCATTCTCATACGGTTGAAGGCCGCGAAAATAATTAACCGCGGCCTGCCTGGCACCCATTATGTCGTCGTTATGCCCGAACAGGGCTATACCGAAGTAACCGGGCGTCATCCCACCGTCGCCATCACCGTCATAGACGTAAACAATGCTGAACTGTACTGGATATTCACCATTACCCTTTCTTGCGCAATGGGTGCCGCTCCAGTATCCTACCTGGTCGTCCATGTGATAGCTGCCGTATGTAACGGGGCCCGCGTCCACGTCGGCATAGATGCCTACGTAGACGCCGGATAGAATCTTACTGCCGATGTTCGTAATGTGATAACGCACGCCGACGAAGTCGTTCAGCTCCTCGTCGCCCCACTGGAACGATTCCTGGCGGACATGTACGTTCAGGGGGACGTGTTCCGGCCACAGTTTCGTGGCGTTGCTCTGATCGTCGGTGTACCAGCATGAGAACATCTGTTTCCCTACCGCGGCGAAATCCTCGTCTATCGCTCCATCGCCATCGTCATCGATACCGTTCAGCCAGTCCTCGTCGGCCCGACCGTCGAAATCATCATCACCTTCGGCAGGGAAGCGGCTGCCTCCAAGGTCACCCTCGTAGGATGAATAGATGATGTCCAGGGCGTTCATCGTCGGGTACATCTCGGTCTCGGGGTAGCCGGTGCTCACAAGCGGGACGGTATTGACCTTGGCGCCGATCCAAAGACCTGCCGCATATAGGTACTCCACGCCCGATCCGGCGGGCCACTGTGCGGACGGCGATTCAGACATGGGGTAGTTACTCTTGGGCAGGGAGCCGAAGAATCCCCAGTTCGTCACGTTCATCTGAAGGTCACCTACGTTGTGAACGTAGTTTCCATCGATCGCGAGCGCCCGTCCCATGAACTCGTATTTGCCTTTCAGCCGGTCGCCCCGATCGCCTGATTCTGAGGATGTATTTGAATTAAATAGAGATAGAACGAGCAGGATAATGAACAAGGCATGCCATATCCACGGGCGCATCTGACGGCCAGCCCCTTTCCTTTCTACCCTGCTAAAGCGCTCAAGCTAATTTTAGCTGTAATACCTTGTTTAAAAATAAGTAATGACACCTGCATTGTCAAACTCGTTGATGGGCCATCCGGGGTTTCGACGGCCGGGGTAGAACCCTTTTAAGGGCAGAGAACAGGGGATGCTGAAAAGTGCAAATCAGAGGCATACCGCCCGTCCTGCCGGGGTTTGCCGGGAGCGGATTGATCGATCAGAAGTGTTAAAAATTTGCTGAATAGCGGAAACCAGGAGGAACAATCATCCACGAACGGGAATCGGGGACCATAGTCCCCTTACGGAAGGGTGGGGGGGGTCCAGGGATGGAATGAAGTATGCTCGATTACTGCGAATTGTTATGGTGGAACCCGTTTTTGCAATATGCGGATAGCGGGTATTGTGGGTAATAAGTGAGTTTCGTTGATAGGAATAGACGAGCAATCACTCTAGAGATGGATGATAGGGGCAAAGGGGGAAATAGATATGAATAACAGGGGATTTTCCTTGATAGAGCTTATGATAGTGGTCGTGATCATAGGTTTGATCGCCACTATCGCCATTCCGAACTTCATGAACGTTCAATCGAGGGCCAAGGAGGCTTCGACAAGGTCCAACACCCACACCGTTCAGCTCGCCGTCGAGAATTTCGCGGTTTTGAACGAAGGCCGGTATCCTGCTGATGTCGATAATGACGCGGCTCCCAACGGGGAAACGATAATGGACATGATGCCCGGAGGGCTGCCGCTTCGAAACACCTTCACCAACGCGGCCACGGAGCCGATCAACGCAGCTGCGGCCGCGAATCCGGGGGAGATAGCCTACCAGGCGGCGTCTCAGAACGGAGTTATCTATGGTTATCTCATAACAGCAGCGGGTAAAGGGGGAGACATCATCATAAGGTTGGAGAAATAGCCCCGCGTTGTACAGCACTGGGGAAGTTGTACGAATAGACCGCCGATGCCCGGCGGGAAGGTTTCAAGGCCGTCCCGCCGGGCTGCTTTTTAACGTGGCAATTGCATACCCGCGCCGACCATGAAGCTGTTCACCTGCGGTAGCTTAGAGTTCACATAGGCGACCGAATTCTTATAACTTAAAAGGGTCATCATCTGGTGCCGAATCACTTCAACAGTATCATCTTCCTTGTCTCCCTGAATCCGCGGGTGGTCAGCCGGTAGAAGTAAACTCCGCTGGCAGCCATCCTGCCGTTGTTATCCTTGCCGTCCCAGCCCTCTTCATACGTGGCAGCTTCCCGCACCTCTTCAACGAGCAATCTCACAAGCCGCCCGGAGGCGTCATAGATATTCAAGGATACCTCAGAACGTTCCTTTAACCCGAATTTGATCGTGGTATTGGGATTAAACGGATTGGGGAAGTTCTGAGAGAGATAATCGCTTCTCGGTATCTCAGGCACCTCGGCATCGGTTACCGTAGCAGGCGAAGCGGCATCACTCTCGTTGCCGTGTATGTCTAAGGCTGTGATCTTGTAGTAGTACATCCACCCGTCCTCCACGGTATCGAGCCACCCGGTCGCGGTTGTCGAGTGCACGAGATTGCCCGGATCGGGAGTGAACCCGGGATTTAGATCCCTGTATATGCAGAAGTACTGGAAGTCTTTGTCCAGGTGCTCGTCCCACTCCAGGTCGTTGCCGCTGCCGGTGTTGTAGGCCAGCATAAAACCCTGAGGGACATAGGGAGCGAGGTTGTCCACGGAGTACCCGCTGTCAGGCGGAGAGGTCCAGCATACCTTCGGATCGCTCGTATGGGCGCATACCTGGAAGTAATGGTACTCGGTGCAGACAGCGGTAGAGTCAAAGTCGGTCGCGAGTCTCTTCGAGTATGTCTCGTAGTAGTTTGCATCCTGCGTGGCGACAAGCTCCCAGTAGTATGACTCTGCGCCCAGCAGCTCAATCCTCACCACAGCACCAGTTATCTCAGGGTCAAGATCCGAGGCTTTTGTCAGGATTGTCGCGCCGCCATTCAGCATGTAAGGAGCTGCTACGGGATTGATGGCTTTCCATATAGAGTAGTAGGTAATGAACTGCTCAGGCCATGGATCTAGGCGGCTTGCGTCCCAGGAGAGGTTTACATATCCTCCCTGGTCTCCCGGGACATCGCGGACTGCATAGATGTATGGTGAGGGATATCCCCAGTAGCCGCTACGCTCTACACGCTGCGCGTAAATATCCTTGTTCCCGCTTCGTTGATCTATCAATGTGACGATTGCTCCACCGGCTCCGTCCGAAGCGACTTGGGGATCCCTCTGATTCCCTGTTTCCGTGCTGATGGCAACACCACTTGCCGCCCACTGAATGTTTCCGTTATCATCGACTTTCTGTGCATAGACATCGTAGTCGTTCCCGCTGCGGTAGTCATACCACGTGATAATCGCCCCTCCCAGGTCGTCGGGTATGATTTGTGGGTACCATTGATCATTTGTTTCCGCGATAATGGCTTTTCCATCAGTACCCCACGCGGTAGTTCCGCTTGAGATGATCCTCTGCGCATAGATATCGTTGTCTGATGCGCTTCTGTAGTCGTACCATGTTATGATCGCTCCTTCCGAGTTGTCGGAGCAGATCTGTGGCTCATACTGGGATCCCGATGCTGCACAGATTGCTTCGCCATCCACCGTCCATTGAACGATTCCGTTTACGTTTACTCTCTGTGCGTAGATGTCGTAGTTCCCGCTTCGAGTGTCGGTCCAAGTAATAATCGCTCCACCGATACCATCCGAAGTGAGGCGCGGATACTCCTGGTACCCCGTTGCCGTGCAGATGGCCCGGCCGTCCGCGATCCATTGTACACTGCCTGCAGAATCGATTCTCTGCGCGTAGATGTCAGGATTCCCGCTTCGGTTATCATGCCAGGTTATAATTGCTCCGCCGGAGTTGTCGGAGGTGATTAGGGGACGGCTCTGATCTGCTGTTGCAGTGCAGATGGCCACGCCGTCGGCAGTCCATTGGACACTGCCTGCAGCATCGATTCTCTGTGCGTAGATGTCGTAGTCCCCGCTTCGGGTATCTTGCCAGGTTATAATTGCTCCCCCGGCTCCGTCAGTGATGAGTTCGGGAAAGTACTGGCCTGCTGTTGCCGTGCAGATGGCCACACCATCGGCAGTCCATTGGACGGTGCCTGCAGCATCGATTCTCTGTGCGTAGATGTCGTAGTTCCCGCTTCGGTTCTCATCCCAACATATAATAGCCCCACCAGCGCCGTCAGAGACGAGCTGGGGGTATGTCTGATTATTTATCGCCGTGGAGATGGCTTCACCGTCAGCAGTCCATTGGACACTGCCGAATTCATCGATTCTCCGTGCATAGATGTCGTAGTTCCCACTTCGTGTATCATGCCAGGTTATAATTGCTCCCCCGGTGCCGTCAGGGATGATTTGGGAATCATCCTGATCTCCCGTTGCCGTGCAGATGGGGACGCCGTCCTCCTGCCAGTAGGCATGTAAAGGTGGTATACCAACCAGCAATAAGATTATACAGAGGAAGACATACGATTTGGTATTCTTTCCCATTTCAGAACCTCCTTTTAAGAAAAGCAGCTGTATCCTCTAAAGGGGTTTGTTTCTATGTTTATTCGTTCAAAAGATTACCTAAGAAGAATCATTTTCTTAGGATCGATAAAGTCAC
>Ga0180431_10002516_pt1 | contig 24517 bp, 23 predicted proteins | sample SS_ome_11_FD_132459 | JGI IMG/M metagenome (GOLD analysis project Ga0180431, IMG submission 132459) | Hypersaline lake sediment archaeal communities from the Salton Sea, California, USA - SS_1_MS_1 metaG | ecosystem: Environmental > Aquatic > Non-marine Saline and Alkaline > Hypersaline >... | reverse complement strand
TGTAGTGCGGATCGCGTACTGAATCTGCACACGACGAGTCGTCTCCAACCCAGGGTTCGCTACCACCACGGGAGCATCTCCAAGGTCGTCGTTTAGCCATGTCGCCGCATCACTGAGCACGTTACCGTGGCGGTAGATTTGCGTCGCAGAAGGCTTGTTCGCCGTCGCAGGGTCAATCTCTACGAGTGCTCTCCAGACTTCAAGGTACACGAAGTCCACTCCGATGGTCCCCAGGTTGATAGGAGGGGCTGGAAGCTCCAAGAGGTTCGTCTGTGCTGTAGATGAGTTCGTGAACTCGATGGGCAAGACCCACCCGTTGACGTGGGCGAAAAGCTCTCCGTCAAAGCCAAACGTGTTCGGAGTCGTCCCAAACGTGTAGTTCGTGAGCGTGTTCTCGAAGAAGTCTCCAGTCAAGAAGCCCGAGGGCATCTTGGAACGGAGCGCTTCCTGCCGCGCGAAGCTCTGAATCTCTTGGTTGAGGTTCAGTTCCGCGTTGGAGACCGGAGCATCTTGACGGTACACGACTGACTCGAAGGACCGTCCCTCGGGATCAAGGTACGTCGAGTTTGCACCCAGGTTTTTATCTGTCATGAGTCAGTCCTTTGCATGAAAGTGGAGTAGACATGCTTCCATGATTTGCCTTTCACGATGTGAAAGATTTGAGCTTGAGACACGCCATACTTCTTACCAAGTTTGGCTTGGGAGATGCCGCCTTTGCTATACTCAGTTAGAATCGCAAGAACATCATCTTCTGTAAGCTTGGCTTGCGTGTTCCCTTCGCCTCGGTGAGTCTCAGAAACCCGTTGCCTGTTGTACACCGAAATCTCACGACCTTTGAGAGAAGCACTGAGCTTTCTCTTGGTTTCCTCAGTAAGAGGAATACCTTTGTTCCAGGCAGGTTGTCCTTTCTTCGACTCGCTCATCTTACGCTTCGACTCTTCTGTATGCTTTCTTCCTTGAAACGGATGACCTTCTTCTGCGAGCCTCCGCTTTTGAGATTCTGACATCTTAGCTCGGGTAGCTTCCGAAACCGTAGCCCCTTTACGGTGACTGTTATACTCAGGGTTCTCACGTTTCTGGCGAGCCTTGGTGGCTTTGATCTTACGAATGCACGCTTCAGAGCGAGGCTTGCCAAGCATGGGGTGGTCTTGGTTCTGCCAGCGCTCTTTTGAAGCTTTGCCAATATTAGCTTTCCATTCGTCAGAAAATTCTTTCCCTAGATTCGGACCGGGATTATTTTCGTAATAGGCCGCCAATGAATCCCGCATCTTTTGTCGGGATGCCTCAGTATGAGTCCGTCCAGTCATCACCGCAGTGGCATCCTGTGAGATGTTGTACCCGTTTTCAGGCAAATAGACTTCCGTCTCATCAAGCCACCTCTGCTCCACCTCTAGCAGAACGTCTTTTGAACACTCCTCTAACACCGAGAACTGAAAAGCCTCTTTGCCGTAGAGATCCCAAGCATTCTGAAGATGAGGAGAGTGATGACTGCCGTTACGCAGCATCGACTTATGAGCCTTGAACCTCTTCTTCACATGGATGGAAGACCCGATGTATCTCTTACCGGATTCCACATGCCTGATTTCGTATATCCCTACAGTCATAGTGTAATTTTCCGTTCAGGTTAGAAGGTCAGGCGCCAAGTCACGACCATAGTGGCCGAACTGGGCTTGTTTATGACTGGGAACGTGAGGTAGTTACAAAGAGTGTCCTGCCCTCGCACATCCTCGGTCTCATCGAATACACCGTTTGCAGGAGTGACGGGACTCGTTGTGCCCAAGTCGTCGGACACGTCCCCACCAATCAAGCCCATCTCCACGAGAGTACCCACGGCCTCTGTAGCCGTAAACGAAGTGGTGAAGTCGACGATGTTCGTAGGAACCGCCGAGGTCGCTCCGCCCGAGTCAATGAAGTTCGTTGCAGAGAACGTCTTACGCGCGATCTCTGAGTACAAGCTACGCTGCGTGTTCGTAGCGGCAGGAGGGTTCTGCAAGTCCCAACCCGCATCGCCAGTACCCATCGCGAGCGCGAAGATCCCGTGCGCGGGCTCAATCGAATCCTTCGCCAAGCGGGCGAGGAGAATCGAAAGGTCACGCGTCACGATGTTCTGAATGTGACCCTCTTCGACGAGTTCGCCTGTAACGGCGTCATGCATCTTGTAGAAGATCTCACCCTTGGGGCCAGAGTACGAGTCTTGCTCGTTCCAGCCCACTCCGATGTCCAAGAGAGCGGCGAGCTTGGACTTTAGGGTGTCCGTAAACCTCGCGGCAGACTTGCGAATCTGTCGAATCATGGTATACCTCTGTGTGGTTCAGTCAACCGCTGCCACTAAAAGATCATGGGAAGTTGACCGGAGCCGTGTAATCAATGGGAACGTCTGTGGTCGTGAAGTCGTCGAGTTCGTCTGCCACGGCGTCCAGGGTCGTGTCCGTGTTGTCCAACACGAATCCACCGAGGAACGTCAACACGGCAAACGGAGCGCCCGTGAGAGCCTCATCGGTCACCGCGACTGCTGTGTCCTCGAAGGAATCCGAGTACGCGACCGTGACATCAGCCTCGGAGAACGGCTCCAGCCTGTCTTCCGAGTTGTCCAGCGTGGAGCTGAGACGGTCCAAGTAAAACGGACTTCCGTAGTCTCCAAATCCATCTGGAGCCTGATCAGGGACCGTGTACGTGTCTGCGTAACCTTCGAGAGTGAGTTCACGGAACCCGAGAGAGTCACAGGCCGGAGTGATGATGGCGTCTGTGGTACCTCCGAGGTCTCTTTGCTCTAGGTGCAGGCAGTTATAGAAAGAACTGTCGTCAAACTCAAAAGAGATCCTGAGCCTTCCGTCCGAGAAGGTGAAGTCAATATCCCCGTTGAGGACGTCCTCGAAATCGTTGAACTGCGAGATGAACTCTTCGACTTGCGTGATGGTGCGCTCTTGGGTAAGCTCGAAAGGAGGTGTACCATCATTGAGCTTGATCACGGGGTCTTGGTTCTTCAGGTACTCCTTGCTGTAAGGAGCCTTGACCAAGAACCTGACGATGAGGTCAGTGCGCTCTTGAGGGAGCACGTTGTCCAGAGTAGCCGTTTGCGTCGTCTCATTGAACGTGAACGTGTAGGGCATCACCCCATCGGCAGACGTGATGCTCAAGACCTTGCGGACGTTGAATCCCTTGTTCGGGAAAACGATCGTCGTGCTCGTGTCCGAGGTGAGCGTCAACTCCTCCACGGTCGTGTCGAAGATCGGCTCTGCCGAGGTGACAGGGAAGGCCGCGTTGAACACGGAGTGCTCAAGGGCTAGTTGCTGCTCACGCTCGTTGGTGATGTTGTACCGGACGTAATCCCACACCGTCTCGGATAGAGAGGTGGGGTCGGTCGCTCCGAAACGAACATATCCAAGGTCCGTGTTTAGTTGAGAGGCTTGCTGTCGTGGGGGTAGCTCACTGTATTGACGCTCGAAGGTCGCGGTTGCTCCGTCATTGAGGAACACCTGCGTCTTGCCCGCTGGGTCGCGCGTGACGCGAATCTTGAGGAACGTACCCAGGAACTCCGCGTCCACCACATCATAGGCCGTGGGGTCACTGATGTCTCCCGTACCGTTGTAGAGGCCGATTTGACGGTCTGCGTACTCGGTGGAGTGCGAGAGGAGGTAGTCGACCGCGAAGGTGACCTCTTCTTCGAGGAGGTCCAGCTTGACTTCGTGCTCTGTGTTGACAGAGGTTTGAAGGTCTGCCGTCGTGACTGAACCAAGAAAGTCACCATCCGCGAAGAGAGACACTACATCGTCTGACCGAACCATCCGGTAAGAGTGAAACTCCCCATCGTTCCAATCGAAGTCGAACCCCAGGGGGTCCCCCAGGATGTCCGCGAGGATGGAGCCGTTTTTGCTTGTGAAGACCAAGCCCGTAAGCGCAGGGTCCTCGATAAACGAGAAGAACACCTCCACTTCAAGGTCGTCCACCCCCAGAACCACGGGAGCCCTTCCCAGGAAGTTCGTCTCTACCGAATCAAACCTGAGCCTCGTGGCGAACACGTAGTTCGTGTAGAGGTTCGCTATGGAGACGACGGGAAACTCTTGCGTCGCATCTGCGAAGAGGCCATTCACTTTGGAAAGCACCTGATGGTGGTCTACAAACGAAGTGGTCAGGGCATCAAAACCTGTGGTCGTGAAGCCCTCGTCTTCCAGGCTACGAGTCCCCGAGTACGAAGAGACGTACTGGAAGATTGCCGAAGAAGGGTCTACGGGAGATATGATACCTTCGGTAGCGATTGAGTTCGGGTCTTGCTCGACGACGCCTTCGGTGACTCTGAACGTCGCGTAGTCTGTCCCTGAAAGTGTCGAAGGAGCCGAGAACAGACCCAGCGTGACATCTTTCACCCCGTCGGATAGCGTCACAGTGGCAGGGATGGTACCTCCCACGAACGAGTCTACTCGGATTCGCGCTTCGAGTTCGGCCTTCGCACGTCGAGAGAGGAGAGGTTCGATTCTACCGTAGGTAAGGGTTCCTTGATCTGATCTTCCAGCTTGCTCCAGATTCAGAAACTCGTTGTCCACGATCTGTGCGCTGCCTTGATCGTCCAAGAGAGACCAGGGAGCGATGGGATCAGCGTCAGGGAGGACGTTGAACTCACCCTGGACGTAAATCCTCGACTCGCTCTCCAGGGCTGACGTGGGCTGCACGCTGGCGCGGAAGAAGTCCCACCCACTCTTGGAGGTCGCGAGCTTGGAGGTGCTCCCGAAGTAGAACAGGTTCTTCTCCAAGAGATCGTACACCTCTTCCTGTTGAGGAAGCGACGTATCCGACACTCGGATGAATGGAGCGGGGTTGCCTCCCGTGAAGACCGTGGTGACCCCTTCCTCGCTTCGGAAGATCCTGTACGAGGACAACGCCGTGAAGTCCAGAACACGAAACGCCTGGACCTCACCCGACAGCGCTCCGAATTCTGTAGTAAACAGGACGTCGTAGAGCGTAGGGTCATCAGCTTGAGGCGTGATCGAAGCGACTTCGTACAGGGACCCTTGCACGAAGACCTGATCTCCCGCGAAGAGTCCAGGCTCGAACCCGAACACGATCCTGTCATTTACTGTGGTCCCCGATACCGTTCGGGAAGTTACCGTACCAGTAAGACCCAGGTAGCTTTGCCAGTCGGTCTCATCTCCTGTGTTGGAGAGCATACCGATGATCTTGACCGACCCCACCTCCAACATCGACATCTTGTAGAGATAGTTCTCGGAAGACCACCCCGCACTCACTCCGGTGAAGTCCCCGTCTTTGGTGTACTCGAAGACCTTGGTACGGAAGTTCAGGGTCGTGATGTAGTCAAACGTGAAGTCTTGGTCGAAGCGGTACGCGAGCGCTTCTGGGTCCACGACATTCGTTCCCGTGGACGTATCTTCGACGAGGAACAATCCCTCGTCAAAAGAGGGCGAAGCAGGAGCCGTGCCAATAGCTTCCCAGCCTTGAAGGGTAGGGAGGACATCCCCTTCATATGCCAACACTGAAGGGGAGATGACCCTCTCCAGGGGAGGAATCGTTAGTTCGTTGGAGGGCTCGTTGAAGAGAAGCGAGGTCGGGTCGTTGAATGCCGCAGAGTAGTTTGCATCAAACGCCGTGTACGTGTATCCGTACTCTTGCGGCTGCGGGGTTACGGGAGGAGGTCCAAACACGGCATCGTAGCCGAACCGGCCCGAGTAAGTGTTGAACGTCCCGAATTTGTTGAAAGTATACCCGAAGTTGTTGTACTCTGCCAGCGGCAGGCAGGGGTTCGGCGTGTAGAAGTAGTCTACCTCGACTGTGGACCCAGGCTGAATGCTCTGCTCCAGTACGATGATGCCCAGAGTAGGCTCGACGAATCGAACGGCTCGCTCGGCTCCCTCGACCCTCACGGTTACATCATCCACCCCCGCCAACTGAGCGTCCCCGTACCCCTTGGTCAGAGGTCCATTCTCCGTTTGGATGATACCCACTCGGCAGTCAGGGTTCGCGAGCAAGAAAGGATCTGCGACTTGACCTTTGGAGAGAAGTGATTTACCTTCAAGGTTCTGCCAGACTCCCTTCTTGAGAACCGAGAGGAAAGATCCCGCCTCCGAACTCAGCTCACAGACCCCAAGCTCCCCATCGAAAACCGGCGCGCCCGCTGGCACAGTGGCTCCAAGGGGAGCAAACCCTGCGGTGACGACGGAGTTCCCTGTAGGGGCTTGGGCGCGCCCAAGTGTGATTTTGGAGAGGGCGTTGGCGCTCATAAGGGCTTAGCTCACTGCTTGGCGACTTGGTAGGAGATGAGGCGGTTGCTGGTGTCGTAAGACGCCGAGATCACATAGGTGGCGGTAGCGTTCGTGTCGGCGTTCAAATCGACCGCAGAGGGGTAAATCGTGATGATTCCCGAGATGAGGTTGTTGTTCGCATCATACGTCTGACCCGTCACGCGGTAGTTCTCCTGAGATAGCCCCAACACGCGCTTGACGTCCAGGGAAATGTCGGAGATACTGGCCGTACCGTCACCCAGAACATCCCAGAGACCTACATCAGCAGGAGGGGTGATGTTACCCGCTCCGTTTACGAGGTCCGAACGGCGAGCTACTTCCTCGGGGATACGCGTGTCGAAGTCACCTCTCAAGGCCGCGAGGGAATCTGTACCCGTATCAAAACCTGCACCCTGGATGGCGTCCACCTTGGTGTCCACCGATCCGATGGTCGTGTTGACGGTACCCACGGTGGCCTGTGTTGCAGTGGTCGTGGTATCAATCGTACCCAGGGTCACAGCGTTTGCTTGACTCTGCGCCAAAGAGTCCGTCGTCGTCGTGTTGATCTCGTTAAACCCTGCATCGTAAACGTAGGCTCTCAAGAGGTACGTGTCGAAGGTGCCCCCCTCGAAGTGAATCACGAGTTCTCCGAGCGTGTCTGTAAGAGAGGCTGGGATCGCTACCGAATACACTCCGGGCATGTTCGCAGCGGAAACCTCTGTAAACGCCCCTGCGAGGTTGAAAAGGGAAGGAGCTGCACCGTTCTTGGACGCATACGCGGTGACGTCCCCGGCGACAAGCGCGGTTACGGGTGCTCCTGTAGCAGACAGGATGATAGACGCGGTAACCGCCTGATCCTTGACAAAGCTCAGAGACATACATATTCTCCTGGGGTGTGTGAGGTTCTATGGACACGCCTCAAAAGAAGATCAAGGATCTCGGCGGACGCTGTAGTTGGTCAAACGGTTGGACCCGTCGTAAGCTGCGAGCATGGTGTAAGTCGAGATCGCGTTCTGATCCAAGATGAGATCATCACGAGAAGGATAGATCGTGACCGTGCTCTGGGTCAGGTTTCCGTTCCCGTCGTAAACGTGACCCGTGATCGTGAAGTTCTCTTGAGAGAGTCCAAGGGTACGAGTGAGGTCTGCTGCGATAGTCGTGAGTGAGGCCGCCAGAGAGGTGCGAGTCTGTACGAGTGAGTCCGTGGCTGTATCAAACCCGGCGCCTTTGATTTCGTCGAGATCCGTAACCACCTCGGACAAGTCTACCGCCGCCAGAGCAGGTAGAACCTCAACCCTCAAGATCACTTCCTCCGAAGCAGGAGCCGCCCCGACTTTAGGGAAGACGAAGACGATCTCTCCCAGTGTATTCAAGAGAGTGTCGGACATCGTGAATTCGTAGACTCCAGGCAAGTTCGCCGCGTCGACCTCAGAGAACGTCAGCGCCGAGAGCACTACGGGGAATCCCGCCGCGTTCTCCCTCCGGGCGTAGATCGGAGAGAAGTCCCCGAACGTGAGACCCGTGATAGGGCCGGTCATGTCGTCGGCCCGGATGTAAACGTGAGCGCGCTTCAGTACGCCTTGAGTGGCTTGAATCTGGATATCCATGTCTACCTCTTATCAGACCTCTCGCGTGACCTTGTAGTCTACGAGGAGCCCTTGTGAGTCATATGTAGCCGAGACCGCGTAAATAGCGACTGGGCTCGTGTTGGCATCGGTGTCTACCTTCGACCCGAAGATACGGATCGTCGCGGCAGTCAGTTTGTTGTTCGCGTCGTAGGTCTGACCCACGATACGGTAGTTCTCCTGAGACAAACCAAGGAGACGTGCAACTGATGCCGCGATAGCCGCTACATCTGCCGTGAGTGCCACTACATCAGCGTCTAGATCTGCGACGGCGGCGAGAACCGGGGTGAGGTCCACGGTGTTCGAGTCTCGAATGGCCTCCAAAGAGTCTGTTGCCGTATCGAACGTCGCGCCTTGGATGTCGGTGAGGTCATCCTTCAGGACCGCGAGAGCGTCTGTTGCGGTGTCGAAGCCAGCGCCTTGAATGTCGGTGACCTTGGTGTCAATGCCGTCCACCACGGTATCAACCGTGCCTACATTCGTGCGGATCTGCACGAGTGAATCGGTCCCTGTATCGAAGCCTGCGCCCTGAATGTCTGTGAGAGCATCCGTCACGGGAGTCAAATCCACGCTCGCACCTTCAGATACGAAGAATCGGAAGGTCACTGGGTTGAACGACTGCACGACGACCGTAGCGTTGAGAATGAAGGGCTCCGAAGGTCCAGAGGTGTCTTCCCCGGTGATCCAAAGCTCTTCCCCGATCCCGTCAATGGCAAACGCGGTGCGTGAGGTCATGAGCGCCGTAAGGTCCGTAGCAGAAGCCCACGTGGCTCCCCCATCCGTGGTGAGGAGTACAATTCCTACTCCAACGGCCCACGCGGTCGTGGCGCTCTGGGCATAAACCCCGTTGAGGTTAGCTCCTGTCCCCGAGGTTTGGTCGGTGAACGTGGCGCCTCCGTCAGTGGAGTTGAGGATCACTCCGTTGTCGCCCACAACCCATCCCGTGTTCCCGAAGAAGTCTACATCTCTCAGAGCAATGAGTCCTGCGGTTCCAGGGGTGATGCTGGACCATGAGGTACCTCCGTCGTCGGAGCGGGCGATGAAGGGGGCTGTAGAGTCTGATCCTATAGCAATGATCGTATTGGCGTCAAGAGCGTCTACAGCTCGGAAGGTCTCTACACCTCCACCTGCATCGCCAGGGCTATACAAAATGGGAAGCTCTCCCGCATCCGTGACACGATCCCACTCCAACACGTACCCTCCCGCGACCATGTAACATAGGTCTGTGCTCACGGCGGTGACGTCTCTGATCACATCAAACACCGTGAAGCTGTTCTCGAAGGCGGAGTTCCATGTCGCTCCGAAGTCGTCTGAATAGGTAAAGGCCGTCCCCGAGTCGAAACCTCCTACCCCCAGGAAGTCAGTTCCCGGTACCCCGGCTACTGAGTACCACTCTGCAAAGTTGATGTTTGCGTTCTCAACCCAGGTCGTGCCCCCGTTTGTCGTCTCGATGGGGAGGACTCCAGTACCTCCGTCCTCCAAAGCGATGACGGCTCTCGTGTCGCTTTCGGCGTACACCTTGACGCCATCTGTGGCGGTGACTGCGGGGACGGTCTGCTCGCTCGCCGTAATGCTCGAACCTCCCGACCTCAAGTCCACCACAAGGTCTCCAAGAGTATCTGTGTCCGAAGCCGAGAGGTCGAAGGTATACCAACCCGGAAGGGTCGAAGCGTTGAGTTCCGTAAGGGTCGTGTTGATCGTGTTCGCCGTGCTCGTACCTCCCTTGAAGAGAAGCGAAGTAATCGCCGCACTCTGAACCGCTGTCTTGGGCTCCCCGTTCTCACTAAAGTACGTGGCGAAGGTCTGCGCCGTGCTCTGAGGGATCGCGACTTGACCTCTCTGCCTCGCGACTTCGGCCTCAAGGATGGTCTTGATCTCGTCTTCCGGTGTGACCAGCGGAGGCGCTGGAGTCACCTCAAGGCGCGCGAGGGTAGAGTCGAATTGCGTAAACGTCTTCCCTTCTTCATAGGCGAACGTCTGGTTAGGGGCAGTCGTGTAGACGCCCTGATCTGCCGCGTAGACTGCCTGGAAGTTTTGCGTAGGAGACGCATCCGATACCACAGTGGGGACGAACCACGTCGCCCCTGCGTCCTCGGTCTTGTAGAACTCTCCACTGTCTCCCACCACGTAAGCGGTGTTCGCGTCAATCGCATACACGCCGTTGAGGTCATTCACTGCCGCAATGTTGCTGGATTGGTCTACCCAATCCACCCCATCGTTTGTCGTGTAGAGGACTGATCCTCCTGCACCGACTGCCCACCCTTCAGAGCCTCCACGGACCATATCCACGCCGAGCAAGATGCCGACGTTCGGGACCGTGGTCGCAGGGTTGAAGTTCACGCCCGCGTAGAGTTGAATGTCGGAGACCCCAGAGATCTCACCCACCAGAACCGCGTTGCCAGACTTGTGCCAGACCACATCGTTGTAGAGTTCGTTGGCCCCGAAGGTTCGCAGAGCGGTCATTCCGAACAGGGTGTTGGAGCTTCCCTGGAGGATCACTGTGTTGGTGCCTGTCTCCGTGATCAGGAAGATGTTCTGGCCGCCGTTTTGGAGCGCGCAACGGCGAACTGCGGTGTAGGTACCTGGGAGACCTGAAACATCCGTGTTCTCCCCGAACGTCTGACCCCCATCTGTCGTGGAGAAGAGGCGTGCCGCGCTTCCCGCAGGCTCGAAGGCTCCAATGACATAGGTGTCACGGTCCAGGGGCGCACCATCGAGTCCCGTAGGACGTGTCGTGTTGCCTCCCCCCGACCTGTAGGTGACAGTGGAGAAGGTCTCACCACGATCGTTAGAGACAAGAACCGAATCGTTGACGAAGTTGTCTGCTACCACAATACGGCTTTGGTTACGAGTCCCCTCTACAGCATAGACATCAACTGCGCTTGACTGACCCCCGTTGATTTGGGCAAAAGACTCGGGGATTTCCGAGAAGGGGCGAACTCGTAGCAGGAGGTCCCCTTCAGTCGCAGTCGCCGTATCAGGTACGGTTACAGCGTACACTCCAAGGGACAACTCGGTGAGAGACTCATAGAGGGTGTTCGCTTGAGCTGCCCCGTTGACGAATACATCCGTCTCTGTGACGGCAGGAGTGATCCCTTCAACGGGAACTCCATCTCGTTGAAGCTCCACCACGAGGGTCTTGGCTTGGTTGGCTTCGACGGTGAGGGTATACGCTTCACGAGAGCCCGCAGCTAGGTCACCTACCCTGACGGTCTCGGTGTACTGCTCAAGGTCCGCAGGGCCGTTCTCCGCGATGACGAAGACAAGCTCCCCTCGCGTGTCGAAGTCCGAGGAGGTGAAGTCAATCTCGTAGACGCCTGGAAGGTTCGTGGCGTCAACCTCACGGAAATTAGAGACCGTGATCGTCTTCTGGACGGGAGCGCCCCCATCTTTTCGGAGGTAAAGAGTGATATCGCCCGCTACGATCCCCGTCTTGGGTCCGCTCGTGGCGATAGAGATCAGGGTAACGGTAATCGTCGCTCCCGTCGCGAGCAATACTTCACGCATGGATTCCTCTCAGACTGGTCTTGAGGTTGGAGTTCAGTGAGGTCCAGCTATAGATAGGTTAGCGGGGTAGCCGACCCGAGAGTCTCCAGGGAAATTCCCCGTTTACGCTGACCTCCACATAGGAATGCCGGGTTCTCATGTCCGCAACCTCAATATCGAACTGACCCTTAGCGTCCATCTCCAAGGTCAAGAGACCGTCTGCGCTCAGGTGAGGGTGGAGCTTCAACATGAGCGTAGGGTCCTTAAGAGACCGAATGTAGTCGAACTGCCTCCGGGGGTCTCTCCAGTCTGTCATAGGGAGGAAGCCCTCTTTATCAGGGAGTCCGAAGAACGTCATGATCCTGGTACCACGGGCCTTGTCGTCCAAGCCTCCTACTATCATTTGGCACTTCAAATCCACCGCATCGAACTTAACCGGCGCCATATAGTTGACGTGAGATAAAGTCCAGTCTCTCTTATAGTAAGGGATCTCATTGGCGAGTTCATGTACGGCCTGGAGACTCATACTCGACGAGTCGACGACTTCCGCTATGTCAATAGAAGAGGACGCGCTCAAGTTACGTGTCTCCGGGTTCAGAGTCAGGTAACGCTTGGTGACGTCGCCAAGCTGGAACACCTTCGCAGCATTCGTGTAATCGCGACGAAGATAAGCTAGCCGGAAGAGACCCAGGTAGATTCGAGTCTCCCCGTCCGAGAGCGTCACGAGATTTCCCCGTTCCACCTGTCTCAACGAGACCCGGCGATCCTCAAGGTACGACCTCTTGATCTCGTCGAGGTACTCTTCTGATTGGATTGGCATAGGAACTGCATAAGGACCCTCTGTCATCCAAACGCAGGGGTCCAGAATGATCCCGTTGGTGACCCTGCATGTCTTCAAGAGGGTCCAGACGCGTTCAATCCTGATACGAGCCGTGAATCCCCTGGGGTCTTGTATCTCGACCCAGACCTTCTTGGTCTCTTCGGAGGTCCCCAGGATCTTCAACCCTTCAACCGGGTCGTTGGGGACCTCCCACCCCTTCATATTGAATTGAGTCCCGATATCGACTTGCTTGATCTGATCGCGGTCACTCGCGTCACACATCAGGCATACATCGGAACGAGGGGACTTACGAAGGTATAGCTTTTCGGGGTGCTTCATGGGCATCCAAGACTCCTGCGGAACTGTCTGTAGGCTTCCGTAAGAGAAACGCACGAGTCAGTTCTGAAAAATCACCGTCCAGTACCTTTTCAGGTTGGTACACTGTTTGATTGGTTCGGTGATCCCGTATATAAGAGCTTTGGTGCAATTCGTAGGACCGGATCTGGTGTCCGAAGGCCGCCTGAGTCTTGGACCCGTGGTGCTCCTCCAAGAGAGCCTGAGCCTCCTCCCGGCGTATTTGCTCCAACTTGGACAGGAGCATCTTCCTCGCGTTAGCACGGTTGACTATCTGCGACCTCTCTTCCTGACAGGACACGACGATTCCTGTAGGGAGGTGTTTGATGCGGACTGCCGAGTCAGTCTTGTTCGCGTGCTGACCCCCCGGACCTGAAGACCTGAACGTCGAGACCTCAAGGTCCGACTCGACGAGTTTGATCTCGCTCGTGTCTTCTTCGATCTCAGGCATGACGTCCACACCTACGAACGACGTATGAACCCTACCACTCGAATCGAAAGGGGAGACGCGGCAGAAGCGGTGAGTTCCATGCTCCGACCGAAGCTTTCCATAAGCGTAGGAGCCCGTCACACGCATTGTGACGCTCTTGAGCAACGAATCTGACGAACCATACGTCCGAGTGATTAGCTCGGCTTGTAGGCCCTCTGAGAGCGACCAACGGGTGTAGGCCCTGAGCATCGTCGTGACCCAGTGTTGAGACTCGGTTCCTCCCGCCCCTGCGGTGAGGGTCAACAAAGCGTGGTTCCTATGCACGGCGTCAGGGAACATGATCCAATGCTCCATCCTCGCCACGGTCAGCTCGCAACGACCCAAGAGCTTACCGATCTCATCGAAGAGACCGGGCTCGTCTTCCCAAGACAGAAGCTCCTCTGCTTCGAGGAGGGCTTCGTCAAGCTCAGCTTGTTCTTGGAGGAGATTCTCCAGACGACCTCGCTCTTGGCAGAGCGTCGTATCAGGGTTCGTCCAGAACGCGGGATCAGATAGGAGAGCGTCGAGTTCGCTCAGGCGAGCCCGTAAGGAGGGAAGGTCAAAGGCAGTCCCCGACCTGAGTAGTACGCTCGGTGAGCGATGCTTGCCAGGATTCGAGTTCGTTCCTCTTCCGACTATCAGATGCATGTGTCATGATTGACCTCCATAGGTGTTCTCTATCAACCCCGAGGTCTACAAAGAGATTCCTCAGTCCTCATACGAGGGCATGTCGAAAGAGGGTCTTTCCTCGGGCTTGCCAATGCGAGCCTGCACCAGCGTACCCTCTTGAACTTCGTGAAACCAGTCAAGGGCTTCGTACAAAGACTCATCGTCGATATACGAGCAAGAGCGGATCTTACGTTCGTCATGATCTCGGAACATGAGATGTAACGAAACGGCCTCTCCGCTCACCTCTACCTTCTCAGTCAAGGTTTCAAGGATCAACTCCTCAAAGCGCTCATCTGTGGACTGATAGGAGCGGTGATAACGAAGAGGCCCTTGGTATTCGTCAGGGATTCTCATCAGAACTCGATGGGGCCACCGACCGGCATGGTGTGAACCTCGGGGTCCGGGTACACTTTCAGGATTGTCTCCTCCCCTTCGAGATCTTCGAGGGACTCCAGACGGAAGGTACCTCCGAGGCACCACTGATCATCTCCCAGGGGGATGCTCACGATCTGAGTGAAGTGTTCGTGTGAAAACGCCTCCGCAGCCTCTTGGTCCGTGAAGATGATCATCAGGTTGGCGTCCGTCTCACCGTTCTTGCGCGAGTCGTAAAGGGATCGGTCGATTTTCATGGTTAGCTCTCCTAGAGCAGTTTGAGGTTGCCCGTAATGGGGTCAAGTTCAGAAGAGGGTGCGGGACCTATGGCCAGAGCCGTGTAGGTGGGTTCACCGTGAAACTCGGTTCTACCTGCATCCCTCACCAGATACACGGGTAGGTTAGCATCTTTTGCCTGCGCGTGCAAGGTCAAAAGTTCATCCTCGCTCGAAACGCTCACCGCGATCTTCGCCGTACCCGTCTTCTCCCATCCTTCCAAGTAACTCGGAGGAACGGGAACCGAGGTGAGGATTCCACAGGCTGCGTGGGCTCCTTGGGCGATCATCTTACCTTTGCGCATGTTGAGGTCTTTGCGCACCACGATCATCATCTTCACGACTGATCCCCCTCCGGGTTGAAGGACTCGACAAAGAGAGAGGCGGTCTTCACCGCTAGGTCTAAGTCCTGATTCATGATCACATGATCGAACTCCAAGATACCGTCGAAGATCTCCTCTTCTGCTGTAGCGAGTCGACGTTTGATGGTGGCCTCGTCGCGGCCATCCTGAGTCAAACGAGCCTCAAGAGCCTCCAAAGAAGGAGGAAGCACCAGAACAGCCTGCACCTTGTGCGAGGGGAAGATCTTCTTGAGTTGCTCCATACCGTGCCGCTCTGCTACGAGCACGAGCTTGTCCTCGGAGTCGAAGCTGTCCCGAAGGAACCCGTAGAGATTACCGTCATAGATGACGTGCTCCACGAACCGACCTTCAGCAAGCGCCGTCTCGCCTTCTTCCCTAGACAGGAAGTGGTAGTCCACCCCGTCCACTTCACCGTCCCTGGGAGAGCGAGTCGTGGTGGAAACCACCTCACTACACTGGTGGAGGGATTGAGCTACGGCTCTACAAATCGTCGTCTTACCGACTCCCGAGGGTCCTACGAATATCGTTAGGGATTTCATTTTCTGGCTCCAAGATGCTATATTAACCCATGACCCTCACCCGAGGGTCAGTAGCCCGAGGCTGCTTTCCAAACCACTCTAGACGGAGTACCATTTCATGTACCGAGGACAATACATCGTAGAGATCGATCGAAAGGAGGCATCCGACGCCGATGTCCTTTTCGACCTTGAAACCCTGGTCGCGAGGCTCAAGCCCGTCAAGGGGCTTGAAGACGTCTACTTCAGCGAGAACATGGGCAACTTCTACACGTTTAAGAACTATGAGAGACGAGGTGTTCGCGTAGCGAAGATTTGAGTTCAAGCTACTACGAGAAGAACGACCCTCACACCTTAGCCGTGTGAGGGTCTTTTCATGACCGGCGCTCGTTCAGCTTGAGACGCCCGTGAGCTTGCGGAGGTCTTCCGCCGTTCGGACGTGACGGCGGAGGGTGCTGAAGGCGCTCTTGGAGCCTCGACGGATGAGACGCTCCACGGAGTCGATATCCCGCACGAGGTCCTCGGTCTCGGTGAAGACCTCCCACGCCGTCACGATGGCCTCGGTACGGTAGAGGGCGCGGAACCTCTCAACGACCTCCTCGGGGTTCTTGAACCTCCCGTCATCGCCGTACTTTTCGATCTGGTTCTGGAAGAGAGGGTTGAGGAGGTTGATGTAGACCACCTTATCTGGTCCCTCGACTTTGAGGACCGAGACATCGTTGCGAACCATCTCCAGAGCTTCGAGGAACTCCACCGTGTCCACGTTCTTAACCTCGAAGGGGAGACCCTCATCCTGCGGCGGCTTGGGCTCGGGAGCCTTGACGTTGACCTCGACCTCGACGCTAAGAGGAGAGCCATTAGGGGGGTCCAGAAGGAACGTGATGCTCGCCTTGGCGTCCACGGGGGCGAGGTGACTCACGGAGAACACGAAGCTCTTGTGCCCGCCGTCGTTACGCGTGCAAGACTCGTAGGTGAGGTAGGAGTAGGGGGTGTCCACCACGAACGTGCGACCGAGGTTGTCGAACAGGTCGGGGTGCGCGTCCGTGTCAATACGGACGCGGAAGCTCTTACCCTGCACCACATCGCGAGACACGGGACCCTGAAGCTGGAAAAGCGTGGGGGGATCGTTGACCGGGATGGGCATCACCGGGGCACGCGGGGTCACTTCGGCCTTCTCCCCCTTCTTCTTTCGCGTCCCGTTTGGTTTGTCCGTGCGAATGGACTTGATGTACTGGTTGACCATGCGGTTGACCATCTCATCCTCGGAGTCGGCGCTCTTCGATGAGTTCTGATCACGGTAGGCTCGGTTGAGAGCCTGAAGGTCGGGGTCGCTCATGAGAGCTGACGTGACCTTACCCTTGAGAGCCGAGAGTTCGGTGGAGCGGCGCGCGCTCTCGCGGCTTGACGAGAACAGGTTTTGCTTGAAGGCAAGCGCCAGCCCGTCGACGTCGATGTACGCGAAGAAGCGCTTGTTGAGCGCCGTGAAGCCCACGTCACGTGTCAGGAGGTGCTTGCTCAACTCACCGTGCGTCTGGCCGTTGAGACCAAGCAGGAACGGCGTGTCGAAGTCTGCGTAGTTCTCCAGATGCGAGGGGTCCACATCATGCCCGAACACGGCGACGTGCATGATAGCCGTGGAGCCCACCCCAAGGTCGAGACGGTACTCACGATAGAACGCCACGCGGCTATCGTTGTTGAGCTTGTGCAGAGAACCGAGGTGGTTGACCACCGCTCGCTTGCTCTGGAGGTATTTGTTCCACGAGCGCTGAGCCTTCGCCGCTGTACGAAGGTCTCGGATGCGGATGGGGTTGAGGGGATCGGGGAGCGTGCGTCGCATCACCGAATCGAAGGAGCCCTCGTTGGAACCGATCTTGGAAGCGCCCTTCGTGCCCACGGGGTAGTCGTAGACACGAACCAGGGTACCGGAATCAAAATCGCAGTTGTCCCCCACCGTCACGCGCCAAGGCATGTTCGTGGCGGGGTCCACGAGGTAGTTCCAGATCGGCGTGCGGGCGATGCCCTCTCGACGATCCCTCACGATGAAGGTGAAGGTGACCTCGTTTGTGGCCGCGTGCCGGGTCACGAGGAGCTGGCACGTGTTGCCCTCACGGTTGGCGTACACGAGACACGCCTTGCTTCCCTGCCCGTAGGCGCCCATGTAGTAGTTCTCTTTCGTCTTACCGCCACCCCCGAGACCGCAGAGCGTGCTCGGCACACGGTCGTAGGCGACGCCGATCCCCTTGTCGCGGGAATCGATCGTCATGGTCGTGGGGGTCTCGCCCCGATCGATGTGACCACGGAGATGCACCTCCGCCTCCCCGAGCATTTTGTTGACCTCGGAACGCTGCGCGCTCATGCGCTCGAAGCGGCCCCCCTTGAGGCCGGACCTCAGTTCGATCATCTCGCGTGGGGTGTTGCCGGGTGTGCCGCCGTTGAGGAGGTACCGATCCGTGAGCGCGTCGGCCATGTTCGACCCGAGAACTTCTGTGATCGCCTTCATCGGGTCCGAGGCCATGCTGATCTGACCGCAGTTCTCTCCTCGGTCACCCACGGGGCGCGTGATCGCTTCTCCCGAGCGCATCAAGTCGTTGACGAACGAGTCGGCGTCCGTGCCGTTGACGATCTCCAGAATCTCGTTGACGGTCTTACCGCCGAGAGTGAAGGGCTTGCTTCTTGCCATAGTAAGTTCCTCGTATAGTGTTGGTGTACGCTATTCGTACCTGGGGGCTCGAACTTCTCCGAGCATGATGCCAGTTGAACGTTGGACTGGTCAAGTCAAATTTCGACTTTTTTCGACTTTTTTGAATTCGAGCAAACCCTCTATTTACCTAGGTCAAATGACCTTACGGGCCTTCTGACTCAGGCTCTCCGCCAAGTAGAGGTAGTCTTTCAAGACCCACTCTCCCCTGTCGTGGAGTTGGGCTAACAGCCCACGGTCCAACATCGCCGTACCGTTGTAGCAGCCAAAGAGGGCTCCCGTCATGGCAGCGGTCGTGTCCACGTCCCCACCGCAAGATACCGAGGTTGCGATCGCACGAGTGAAGTCCGTCGGATATGCCAGGAAAGAGTAGACCGCCCAGATCGTCGAGGGGCGGACATAGGGAGACAGGCCGGTACCCCAATGACTAGGAGGTTGGAGACCAAACGCGAGGTCTTCTACCAAAGCCTGACGGTCTTCAGGTGAAGCCTTGAAGATGTTGGCGAGAGCCTGCCAGTCTTGGAACATGTCCAAGTGACCGTACTTAGGATATAGAGACACGAGAACCCTGTTGATCAAAGCGACCGGCTTGACCGTTCCTTCTACTTTGGCAAGCTCGCGAGCCAGACCCGCCACGACTTGAGCGCCAAAGATTGCCTCGGGAGCGTGGTGCGTCGCAAGACAAGATTGCTCTACCAGAGAGATGAAGGAACTCATGGTCCCGTAACGGGCATCGGCCACTCCTAGAATAGCGGCACGCATAGCAGCCCCGTTACCACATGCGGGATGAGGTCGACCACACTCGTACCAGGGTTTACCCGAGGTAAGGTATTCCTCAATGGCAAGGAACGTGTTCTCTCCGAATCCTACGAGGCCCGGCCCTACATGCCAACTTGCCAGCTTCTCGGCAAAGACCTCACCCGAAAAGTACCCTTCCGCATCAAAGCTCTGAGCAATGAGGCGCATACATTGGGTGTCGTCGGTCACTTGACCAAAAGCATGATGGTCTCTCTGGATACCTTCGTAGTCTCCAAGGAGGATACAATCCTCGGCGTAAGCCTGACAGGTGAGCCTCTCTTTGGTCTCCACAGGGGCTCCAATCGCATCTCCAAGGGCGCAACCCAGGAGACACCCCAGGATGCGGTCGTATTGACTATAGAGGCCCGTGTAAAGTGCGAAAGGAAGCAGAGAATCGCTCGTAGGATCATACCACAACGGAGAGTGTAGAAAAGCCTCTGATACCCTCTCGTCCGCCGCAGCCTCAAGGGATCTGACCGAGGTGTGAGGTCCGAAGAGACCCGGCCCCTGAGCGGTGCCCACGGTGAAAGTCTCATCAAACTCGACTTCTACCACGTCGTAGTACGTGACGGGTCTCCCCTCTCCTGTATAGACCACTCGGGCTTCTACCCGATAGTGGGTATCGGTCATACCTTCTCCATATGTTGAGCGACGAACTCAGGCTCGGTGTTGAACCGAGGAGTCCTCTCCAACACGGTCCAGCGCGAGCGCGTCACGGTTTCGTTGACATCTTTGATGTGCCCTTTCTCCACTAGACCCTGGAAGACGTCGGGCGGCATCACCTCACTCTTGAGCGCGGTGTAGACCTCACGCTGCAAGACACGACCCCACAGACGATGCTCTCCTATGTCCTCGGTCGTAACCCCGAGTTCACTGAGTTTGGAGAGGTAGTCCCCCGTACCCTTCCCGTGCATCCAGTTGTGCGCGGTCTTGCGGCCCGTATCCTCTCGCATTCTCCAGTAGAGCGTGCCTGCTATCGCGTTACGAAAGCAATCCTCTTGCCTCCACGCCACGACGGAATTGGTCATCTCCTCTGGCACGGTGAACGCCCGGCAATCGAAGACTTGATCGGGCACCTCCATCCCTTGCTCACGGAGCGATCGGTTGAACGCCACAGAAGCCTTTGCTGCCGTGAGGGAGGCGAGCTTCTGGGTCCGGTTTGCCAGGAACGGGGTCGTCTTCTCCGACTGGTCATTACGCAAGAGAACCGTTATCTCGTCGCTCTGGACGTAAGCAAAGCAGACGCCCGAGCAGTATTCGAGGACGCTCTCAGCCGCAGCGTTCATCGCTTGCTCGAAGCGAGCATCAAACGGCTTGACCATGTTGCCCTTGGTGAACTTCGAGAATGAGTTGCCGTCCAGTCGAAGGAACACAGGCAAGCCCGGCTCCAACACAGACTCAGCAGCCGCCTCGAATGCCTTGAACTTGTCACCTAGCTCGTCTTTCATCGTCTCTTTCCTATGCCCACGAGGGCGAGAAGTGCATCTCAACTTCACGATCTCCGAAGCCCAAGGCTTGGAGATCGGCTTCAACGCGGTCGAAGATATCAGAGATCGTCTTCTGTGACAAGCTCCCATCTTCATTATCCCACCGGGAGTACAGACCCACCACCTCCCCAATGAACAAGCTGCCGCCCTCCCCGAAGCTGAAAGGCTTCGCGTGCTCCAGAGGCCAGTGCTCCCAGAATTCCTCGTACATCATCTCATTACGCTCCACGACCTCCGAGAAAGGCTGGATGATGTCGGGAAGATCTTCGGTCCAGTCTCCGTAGGATCGGGTTTTGCCCTCGGTGCTCTTGCCGCAGTTGGAGCAGAACTTGACCTTCGGGTCATCCTTGTCTATCGGACACTCTGCTACCGAGCAAGACACTGGTTCACGAACCGTGACGGTTCTTCTCCAGAGGTTGTCGGGAACCTTGATGCCGATGACTACTACGCAATGGTAATCCATACCCATTTGTATTATTCCTACGAGAGAGTTTTTGTGTACTACGATCCTAGACCGTCAACATGGAAGGTTATCATGTCCGACATAAATATGCAAGCTCTTACTCACTCGGTCGTGACCCGTGTTCTGGTCGAGGATGAGATCCGTCAAGCTTCTCAGAAAATACGGTCTTTAAGAACCGCCGATACCGAACTCGCTCACTTGCGTGATGAGTGGTCACGCCCGGAGAACCTCCGTGCCCTGGTGACCGCAGGTATCCTTGACCGTCTCGTGAAGCGCGTGAAGGGGCTCGTGCCCAAAGACGTACTTCAAGCGTGGACAAAAGCACGAGGGGCGCTCGCCAAGTTCGTTGGCATTTTCAAAAACCCCAAAGCGCTCAAAGCATTGACCAAGCTGATCGGTGAGATTACCCCCGAGAACATCCGCGACTTCCTGAAGTCCGGGGAGAAGAATGCTCGAAAGGTATTCGAGCCTCTTCGGATGATTTTGACCACCAAATCAGACCTTCCTACGCTCACCGATCTCATCAAGCGTACTACGGTTGGAGCGGGAATCTCGGAGTGGTTTACAGACAAGATTCAGCCGAGAGCAGACGTTATAGACTCGTACCTGAACAAATACGTTCCGAATCTTCGTCGCGTTGCGGTCGCCGCTGTGTTCACGTTCATATGGTTGAACGTGGACGAATTGTCGTGGGAGATGTCAGGCTTGACTGCCGGATTTACGGGAAACATGAGTCTGGCAGACCTTCTAGCCTCATTGCCTGAGAGCGCGCTTGGAGCTATTTCAAGCGCTCTCTTTGGTATAGGCTATACCATCATGCCCTATATGCTCGCAGGACGATTGATGTGGCTTGTGGGTAGGAAGTATCTTACGTGGGATGGAGAGAAGTTCGGAGTGAACTGGAACCTAGTGGACAAGACGCTCTTCCGAGAAGCGCCTAGAACCCCTGAGTATCGTGCTCTAGCTCTTTGATCTTGACTTTATCGGGACCAAAGAGCCCCATCAGATTGATTTCCCACAGCTCCATTTGAGCTTGGGAGTAGAACTGAGCTTCCTTGAGGTCTTCAAAAGCCCTGTAAATAGGCTGCTTCATTGCGTAGAACACCTGCCGAGCTTTCCACCACGACCACAGCGCATCCAAGAATCCGTAGATGATCGGAAGCAACAGAAGAAGTCCCCACCCAGACATACCTCCTAGCACTATGATCCCCAGGCATAAGACTACGGCCAGTAGTCTCGTAGAGTTCTCATGGGCTATGCAGATGTTACGGTAACAGTCTGCGGCATGGATCATTTCAGTGAAGTCCGTATGCCTGTATTCTTCACTCATGCGTTGTTCCCTCAAGAAAAAACCCCCTGACGCTAATGTCAGGGGGTTCGTTGTATCACGACACGTCATACGCGTCAAGTCTTACAGATTCGCATCGATCTTCGCACGGAGTACGTCGGCAGATGCCGCTCCTACCTGCTTGTCCACGAGAGCGCCGTCCTTGAAGAAGAGCGTCATAGGAATTGACCGAATTTGATACTTGGACGATAGCTCGGGAAGATCCTCAATACTCACGCTGATTACGTTCGCCTTGGGTCCTACCTGCTCCGCCACCTGCTCCACAATGGGAGCATACGCGCGGCAAGGTCCACACCACGAGGCCCAGAACTTCACGACGGTCAAGCCTTCTGTCTCAAGCTCCTGGGCGAATTCTTCTGCTGTTTCGATCTCTTTCATTGCATTCTCACAGTTTGAGGCGACGGAGGGCCTCACGATTAGCCCGTCCTCGGAGCCTGCCCCGAGCCCTCCAGTCATAGTTAGAGGGGTGGGAGAGGGATTCCACCTCTACCACCTCGAAGTACCGAATCGTCTTCTCTGAGGACATCGCAATGATGTCCCCTACTTCGGGAGCAGGTCCCAACCCAAAGATGTCGCCGTGCCCTTTGGGAACCTTGTCTTGGGTCATTACCCAGTTTTGTTTCGCATCAATGACGGTACCCCCGAGCCAGCCTTTGTCCTCATAGGCCCGAAACGGCAGTTTCAGCTCCACTTCACGTTGCTTCTCTACAAGGCGCACTTCTACCTTCCACTCATCCCGGCTGACATCGTGTTCGACGACATTCAAGACCTCGTACACGAGGAACTCATCATCCCCTTGCGAGCGACGAACATAGGTACCCGGTGTAGGACAGGGCGTGCCCCGTCCCGAGAGGAAATACGTCCGAAAGACCTTCAAGTCGAAGGTCCAGTCCGAATGTGCGTCCAGATAAGTCATGTCGTGAAGCTCGTTCCACAACCGCATGAGCGGCGCGCGTTAGGGTTATTGAACTGGAAGCCTCCGCCTGTCATGGAGTCGAGGTAGTCTACCTCGGTACCCTTGAGATACAGGTAAGGCTTTGGAGCACAATAAATGATCACACCCTCACTGTCAAACACACGATCGTTCTCCTCTGGACCTTCTACCAGATCCAACGTGTAGGAGAGGCCCGAGCATCCACCCGCCTTGACCCCGAGTTTCACTCCAGCTTCAGAGGGCATGTCATTGAGTTCTATTAGCTCGCGCACCTTGCTACGAGCACGTTCTGTTAGTGTAAGCATTCTTGGTCCATTGAGCAAGTAGACGGAGACTTCAAGTCCAGCAGCTTCCGCCTGTTCGATCATGTTCTTCGTGCCAGTCGATTTGCCATCCCATATTGCGATGAGACCTTCCGCCCCTGAGTCACGGGCCATGACTCCATTGCGAATAGGACCGGCACCCTTCCCGTACTTCGTCCAATCGGCAGGATAGGGATCTATGGGAAGATTATGGTCTTCAGCCCACTCTTCACCTAGAAGGTCTGTTCCAGATACGACCTCACCCTTCACATTACGCTTGCCGTTCCGGCCCGACACCACTTCTGTGATGTCGAAGCCCGAGAGGTCCACGGCGACCTGAACCAAGGGCTTGTGGCGTCTCTTGAGGTGCCTGCTACCTGCGAGGATGACCTTCATTTGATAGACTCAAGTGCAGCCTTGATCTCGTCTACCATCGGGTCGTCATCATCCCAAATCTCCCGTATCATCACCTCGGCGTTAAACACCCCTTTCTCCGACCCGATGTGTTTCACCACGACCAAAGGTTCGTTTCCGTTCTCAGGGAGAAGTACGTTATAATCGACCCCAGGTGAGGAGTTTACCCTTAGATGGAAATCTTTATCCCACTCCTTTTCATAATTATAGAAGTAGTAAGGGCTGTCTTCGAGGCTAAGGGTTCCTTTCTCCGTATCAACGGGCCGATCAATTGCGTTATAGTGAAGGAAATCTTCAAAGTCTGACGTGTTTCGAAGACGTGCCCCTAACCGAAGTCTCAAGAGATGGGCGACCGTTGAGGTCAGAGAATCGGCTTGGATTGACCCGTCTGCCCCCTCTGAATCAAGAACCCAAACGTCCCCTTCCTTGTAGATATCGATCACGCCTCCCGTATCACTGTAAAGGAAGAAGCCCTTCTCAGACTTACCGAGGAGGCGATCCGAGAAGTAGGTCTCGTGGAAGAACCGGACCTGCATAGCTTCGAGTCGCGTAAAGCCCATTACGCCACCATAAGCTCACAGAGGCTCTTGATGATATCATGAGGGGGCTCACCCGAGAGCAGGCCGTCAATGGCCGTCACGAAGACCCTACCCTCCCTGGAGAGGTCCTCCTCGAAAAAGAACTCGTCTTCCAGAGCCTCTTTCATGTTCTCAGACTCTCCAGCCATGCAGCGCTGAGCGCACTCAACCAGAAGCGTGGGCTCCAAGAACGCGCGCACTTGCATGACGTGAGGCGTGTTGGGCGAAGCGAAGATGCCCTTGGTCTCCTCGGGCTCGTCGTGACCCTCAAGGTTGAACCCCATCGGCCTGCCGTCCAGAGACAGAGGTGTGATGAGC
>Ga0180431_10002514_pt1 | contig 24529 bp, 37 predicted proteins | sample SS_ome_11_FD_132459 | JGI IMG/M metagenome (GOLD analysis project Ga0180431, IMG submission 132459) | Hypersaline lake sediment archaeal communities from the Salton Sea, California, USA - SS_1_MS_1 metaG | ecosystem: Environmental > Aquatic > Non-marine Saline and Alkaline > Hypersaline >... | reverse complement strand
GGCGCGGATCTGAAGATACAGACGAGCAACGCTAACCAGGTCGAGGTTTTGGCCATAGGCTATTTGACCGCCGCGCCTTAAGGAGTAATAGCAATGAGCAGAGAGAATACGCCCGTCCGAGGGACGGCTACCTACACGTCCAGCGGGGACCAGACGGCCATAGTGGGCGGTATTGCGGATCAGTATTTTTACATTACGGACGTAATTGCCGCGTCCCTGGCCGCGCCTAATTACATGCAAGTAAAGAGCGGTTCAGACGTGTTAATGGGAATCGGTCCCGAAATCGTTATTGTCGGGGCTATCGGCCAATTTACTAACGCGTCTCTAACGACGCCCATTAGGTGCGGACTTGGGGAGGACGTTATTATTCAGACGGCTAACGCGAACTCGATTACGGTTACAGTCCTGGGCTACTATAGCTCGACCTAAAAGGGGAGAACATGGCAAAGGGGAAGCGCAAGAAAACGGGATTGAAGAAACGCCTAGAGGTAGCGGAGCATAATCTCCGCGTACAGTCCGTAGCGTTCCAGAATTGCTCTCTAGCGGCTACGGCGCTAACTCGGGCGTCTGCGTCTGGCGGTAATCCGACCGTGTTAATCGTACGGTCTGGAGGTCTGGGAGATAACGTCCAGGGAACTTTCATAGCCCGGGCGATTCGGTCTATGTTTCCAGACGCGTACATATGCCAGATGCTACGGTTTGACGGCGGCTATTCTATGCTGTTGCGGGACGCGCAGAAACAGGACGGGACGCGGCCCATTGTTAACGGATGGATAGAAACGCTACAGAGTATTAATCACGCCTCCGTTGTCGAGATGTTTAAGGACTCGTTTAGCGCCATTGTGGACTTACGCTACATCCCTCGTCTGTATGTCTCGGACTATGCGCGGTCGCGGAGCGAGGCGCTAGACTCCTGGTACAACGAGACGCAGGGCATATGGGAACTCGACCGATACTATCAGCGTCTACACGAGGAATACCCGTACTCTAATAACGCGTTTGTGAAACTGAGAAAGAACCTCCTGGCGCTACAGTTCTCCCGACTCGCGTTACCGTGGACCGATAAATTAACTTTGGCTAGGCCAGACATAAGCAGCTATCTAAACGTCCTGGGACTACAGGCGGGCGATTACGTTACCCTGGCTACGGGCGCGGGAGGAGGAGCGATACGCAAGGAGTATCCCGTCGAGCGGTCTCCCCTCGGTCCTGGAAACGAGGGCGGCTGGATACCCGTGTTAAAACATCTGCGGCGTATGGGCGTCAAGGTGCTACAGGTCGGGAAACCGACGGACGGGAAAGCCCCTCCCGCGTATGCAATTGATATGCGCGGACAGCTAGAGTTTAACCATGTTCTCGGCCTCGTCGCTGGGGCGCGGTTTCATATGGGCATAGAGGGAGGCTTAATCCATTTCGCCAGATGTTTTAATACGCCGTGTTTAGTTGCTCACGGTCCGACGGGTAAAACCGTTTTCGGTTATCACGATAACGTTAACTGTGGAGACGAGGTCTGCCTAGAGTGTTTCTGGAGAACTCCTAAGTGGCATGAACAGAAATGTCCGAGGGGCTTTACGCATTGTGAGAACTTTCCCGCTTGCGACGAGTTATGCGACGGCGTAGACGCCCTAATGGATCGGACGGAGACGGCAAGCATAGACAAACCGATAACGGAAACCAGTTTAATAAAGGCTATAGCATGAACCTAAACGACACGCTACGAGAGGTCTCTAAGGGACCATGCGGCTGCTCAGAGGACGAGTACCGCTGGATGTATCAGACATGTATCGAGGACTTGCCAGGGGGACCAGGAGTACTGGTAGAAATCGGTTCATGGTATGGGGCCTCTACGGTCGTTCTGGGAAGCGCGGCCCAGGAACTCAATACATGGCTAGTTAGTATTGATACTTTTCATCTGGGCTTTTTTCCCCACGAAGACCAGTATAACTACGACGCGGGCCGCGATAAGTGCGACCTGGTTAGGGACAACGCTAGACGCATCCTGAACGCGGGCATCCGTTCCCACGTACATACCCACATAGCGGATAGCGTGGAACACGCTAAAGTCTGTCCGATCCCCGATATCAAGTTTCTTTGGATAGACGGATACCATCGTTATCCGCAAGCGCTAACGGAGTGGCGGGCCTACGCGCCCCAGGTTATGCCAGGAGGCATCGTAGGCATACACGACGCCCAGGAGCCAGGAGGCGCGAAAAACTGTATAGAGGAACTGGAGCAAGATGGGGATTTTGAGGGCTGGACGGAGATAAAACTACCCGACTTAAAGATGCCACTACAGCTAAACGAGTTCGACTTAGACCATAAGAAACAATGGTTGATTAGGGCGTGGAGAAAGGACGGCTAATGGCCGTACAGAGCGCACTACTGGAGACCGTAGACATACAGCGACAGAGAGCGGCTAACACGCTGCGGCCATGGTTGCGTAAAGAGGTAGCCAGTCTTAAAACGATATTCGACAAAAAGAAGTATCAGCGGTTTGTAACTGCGGAATGGACGCCCCAGCTATCCAAGAAACTCCGACGGACTGTAGCTAACGACGCTACGTGGAAAGCCTTTAAGGACCAGAAGGACGTATTTACGATGCTGTATCGAGGCGAACTGCGTAACGCTCTGGTACAGGGCGCACTTGCGGCCCACGCCGAGGCAGAGCGACAGACGGAGGAGGCGGCGGGCGTCGAGCTGGACTGGACTTTATCTCGGTCGGATCTCTCGACTATCGGGGCCTCGGACGTTCGGGGCTACAGCAAAGAGGAGATAGCTAACAAGTCCTGGGACGATTTGGTTAGGGCTTTGGATGGGGCGCTACGGACAGCCGCACTAAAACAGCGGAACATGAGCGCGGTACGGACGGAGTTTAATCGTCGGGCGGATAGCGCGATAGACCGTACGCTATCGGGGCTTGATACGGCGGTCGGAGACGCGGTAACGGACGGCTACCGTTTCATCTTTAACCAGTTTGAACATACACGGGTAAGGGTAGCGTAATGTCGTTTACTCCAGTGCTAACGTTCTCTGTAGACCTGGTCCTAGAGCAGGAAGGGGAGGACATTATCCTGGGCATTAACGGCGAGCGTATCAATCTAACTCAAGTCGGGGATAAGGTCCGCGTAGCTGGGCCAGTCGATAAACGGACTTGTGAGAGATGCATACCGTGGATAGGTAAGGTTTTCGACGCGGACGACCCACAAATACAGATGTTCCGAGAGGGAGGCGTCCATCCGCACTGTAGACATTATCTGGTTCCCGTCGGAGTCCCCGGGCTGGACAGGAAGTATAAGAACACGGGAACGGACATCGTAAAGGATTTAGTTAGACGCAAGAGCGTCAAGCGGCTACAGGATATTTACGGACTCCAAAAGGGTAGGATGTTAGCGGAGGGAGAGATCCTGGTAGACGATATCTACCGACAGGACGGGACCGTTAAGAGACTGGACGAGCTAGACGAGGCGAAAGCAAAAGCGCTAGAAATACAGGAGTAACCATGGCAATCTTAGGAACGACGTATGAGGATGTCCTTAAGAAACTAGCGGGTCTGGCCGTCGAGGACGCGGGCTACGAGGACGACGCAACAGAAGGACAGGAGCGGCTAGAGCGCCACATTAGGGACGCGTGGACGTACGTAAAGCAGAACCTCCCGACGCGATACAGAGAGATGTTAACGCATTGCCCAGGACAGTTGTTTACAAACATTATCGAGGGGACGACGGAGTTTACTCTAGACCTCGCGGACGTGGACCCGACGAGCGTAACGGTTTATCTGGACTTTTACAGGGCTTGGGACACGCGGACCAGGTCGGACGCGGTAGAGGTAGAGGAGGTCTCCGTAGCAGGACAGGTCGTTACAATCGCTACAGCCGTTGCGGAGGATAGCTGGTTAGCCATTGAATACGACTACGACGGGACGAGTCTAACGCCCGTCGAGGAGGACGACGACTACACGCTACAGTATAACGTCCTGAATATCGCGGCCTATTACGCAGGACGAGAGGTTTTCCAGAGGACGGACGACGGCTCGATTATGGAGTACGTAACCAGCTACAAAGAGGATACCGACTCCTGGTTAGAGGGCTTGCGGACGGGAGACACGGGCATACCCGTCCTGGATAACGTCAAGCTGTACGAGGACTGGGATACTCCCGCGACAGGGATTAGAAACATTAGCGCGGATCGGTCGTAATGGCTAAGAGCGGTAACGCCAAAATAGTAAAGAGTCGGGGCTTTAAGCGGTTAGAACGCGAGCTACAAAAGTTCGACATGAGAAAAGCGGACGGCTGGAGACCTGTCTATAACACATTTGCTACGGCGGTTAATAAAAACTTCGCCCAGGAGAAACGGCGCGACACTGGAGAGAAATGGGCACCCCTTAAGAGTAACTACGCGTCCAGCAAACACGCTAAGTTTACGCTGAAGGGGAAACGCTCTAAACGGACGCGAAGCGAAAAGGCTAAGAGACACAAAATCCTCCAGCTAACCCAGACGCTCCGCAAGGCCGCGAGCAATCCGAAGAATCCGCGATTTATCATCCAGGAGACCCCGCGTAAGCTGATTCTGGCGCTAGCGGGAATCCCCTACGCCGCTAGGCATAATTTCGGTTATCCTGGAGGAAAGGGGCGCGGACGCGCTCCGACCCCAGCTAGGCCGTTCTGGGTTACGAAAGACGGACAGCCCGTTATAGCTAAATCGGACGTGGACGAGATTAAGGACACTATAGAATCTACGGTTCTTCTATATTTCAGGAGACTACTTAGGCGGTAATATGGGATTTCCAGATAGCGTAGCGGACCTGTTCAGAGAAACAGCGTTTGACGATAGCGGGACGGGTACGGCCATATCGGACGAGGTCGTTACGGTTCCCGCGTCTAGCCCGTATCGGGTAGACCTAAAGTACATAGCGAAAAACGACGCGTCTATACAGGTCTGGACCCAGAGCGGACAGACAGGGACGCAGCTTACGGAGACCTCTAGCACGTCTCCAGGGGCTAACGAGTTTTACGTAGACTACAACTATGCCCGCGTCGTCCTGAACAGTTCTAGAGCCTCTGAGACGCTGTACGTCACCTATACGTCCCTCGGGTCCGTCCGTCGAGTGGTAGACACTAACGAAGCACGGACGGAGATAGAGGCTATAGAGGAGTTCCTGATTAACACGCAAGCCTCCAATATCATTCAGGATGATACGGAGGTCTGGGTAGACGCTACGCTGGGTAGCGACAGTAACCCAGGGACGGAGGCGGAACCGTACGAGACCATTAATAAGGCGCTGGAACTGGCAAGGGATAAGGTCTACGTTAACGCCACTTTGACCGTTAACGTTATGCCAGGAACGTACAACAGTAACGAGGTTATGGTCCCGTTTTTCTCTAGGACGGCGGGCCTGTTCGTTAATCTAAACTGGCTAATGGTCGTTAAGGATTGTCAGTGTCTCGGGAGTTCAGAGGTAATCATTCAGAGAGCGCCGCTGGAGTCTGATACGGTACTCGTCACTAGTGCGACGGCTCTAGCTGGCTACGCCACTAACGCGAATAAAGTAACGTTCAAAGATATCCGTATGCAATGCGTAGGCGGCGTAGCTTTTGCGAACTCCCGAGGCTCTAAGCTGGAACGCTGCGAGGTCTGGACGACGGTCCTAGACTCGTTCGGAGTCGGGGCAAGAGAATCGGACGTAATCATAGAGGACGGAGCCGTACTAGGCGCTAATAATGGAGTTTTTATTGAGGACTCCGCGTCTGTGTCCTGCCTCGGTCCTCTTATCTGGGGGCATCCTGTCGCGGGGATATACGCGACATTCGGAGGTCTGGGCTTTGCGGACTCCGACGCGGGGAGCGGTATACCCTTCACGGTTACAAGCGTTAGTAACCCTGGCGGGAGTACGTACCGTTATAACGTATCGGAGACTGTAGAGGAGCCAGTGTTAACTTTCGGGACTCACCTAGAGGCAGAGAACGTGGGAGGAGGTAACGACGGAAATTACGCGATTACAGGAGTGGGGTCTAGTTACTTTGAAGTATCGAACGTGGGCGGCTCCGTAGTGGGGTCCGCGCCTCCTGGCGCTAGCGTGTTTATGGCTAACGGCAACTATGGGGCGCTTGCGGACTTTAACGGAGTCGGCTACATATTCGGGAGCGCACTAAAAGGCTCTACGGCGCGAGGCGAGCAAAACGGCGGACAACAGGTAAACCCATAGGAAGGGGTAAAAGATGATTATTGAAGAAATGATGAAGGCTTTCCTTAGTGCTAATCTGAAAATGTTTAGCGAGGACGAGGACGGAGAGCGGGAGCGGGAGACGTGGGTAACAGACATTGATAGTCTCCTGAATGGATACGTCCGTATTGTAATCGAGGCTCCCGAGGCCGAGGCGCTGTTGTGGGTAGCGGCTAACGCTCGTATCGCTGCGGAGGAGTTCATGCATCCCGCAGAGTATCAGGCTCTTGTTGAGGACAAGAACTGGGAAGAGGAATACGAAGAGTGTGAGTGTGAGAGCGAAGAGGAGGAATGGGAAGAGGAGGACGAGGAAGAGGACGACGAGGACTGGGACGACGAGGACGACGAGTAAGGATGTCTGAACCGCTCATAACCGCTATCGTTACAATCATGCTAGCGACTAACGGTTTGCTCGTTTATCTGCTCAAAAGAAAGGCAAGCCCAGTGCCTAGCACTAACGACGACAGATGTAGGGTTAACGGTGAGCGAATCGCAAAGCTAGAGACTGAAAAGGACCATGCATTATCGGCCATTAGCGAGCTAAAAAAGGACGTTAAGGACTCGTTTTGTACGGTCTTTGACAAAATAGACGCGTTAACACGCGAAATTAGAAAGGGGAACGGCCATTAATGAAACTTTCAATCGTCCTAGCAATCCTCCAGGGGCTTAAGTTCGTGATACGCCATATCGTAATCAAGAAGAGGGATAAGGCTATTGAATGGATGAACGCCCAAGAGGGGAACGACCTCTATATCTGCGTTAACCTGGATATGAAGGACGACATAGAGGAAATCCTACCCGTCGTAGACGAGCTGGACTTAGGCAACGGCTAGAACAGGAGACAAAATGTCTACGATATTACAGCCTATCGGCAACGAGGCACCAGCGGGCCTTCCCTCTAATGGTCTGATTAGGATAGGCAGGACCGCCAGAGCGGTTAGCATTTCGCAGACCGTGGAGGTTTTTCCGTTTGTCCAGGACGGGCAACGGATAGCACTCTACGAGAGCGGTACTCCGCTGGAGGCAGACTATGTAGACATGACCTCTCCCATTAGCTACACGTTCTCGTCCGACGGCTCTAAGCGGCTCTATGCGGCGTTCATGAATGCTAGAGGCCAGACGCTAGGCGCGGACCAGAGCATTTACGCGGATATTACGATAGGGACGACAGACGACATACCGCAACAGTGTAAAAACGAAATCGTAGACATTCTCAGAAACGATACAAACCTCCAGACCTACGCTACGGACTGGGACTCGGCTACGCGACCTCGCGTTATTCCTGGATGGATAGACGAGGACGCGGAGTTAATGTCCCAGGGGAACGCGGGCCGTTTCCCCCATGTTCTAGTGCGTACTGGAGAGACGACGCGGGAGCCTGTCGGTAATGGTTATTTCGATTTGACCATTACCATAGAGGTGCAAGCCTTTATCAAGACGACTACCCGTGTCCTAAAAGAGAGCAGAGAGGAGACGATTAATAATTTCCTCAATGCTATCGAACAGGCTCTAGACGAGTTCCCTACCCTTAATAATCCTGCGGTAAAGCAGGTTTACGCTAGCTCTAAAGATCCGACCTGGGCAAACGGGAAAAGCTACAGGGCTGGACTAATAGAGTTTACGATAGATGCTGGCGCACCATTACAGTGTTTTAACACGCAATAGGACTACATATGGCATACCTTGACAGACAGGTTCACAAGTTCGTTAAGGATGCGAGTTTTACGCCCGACGGCGGGTCCGCTATTGACCTCCCAGGTATTCTGGAGGTCTCGTACGGCGGTACAGCGACAACCGAAAAGACCCAGGTAGCTAATAATATCTGGCATGATGAGTCGGTTACGCAGAACCGAGAGTACACGGTTTCCGCCCAGTTCCAGGACACGGAACTATGGGACGAGAGCGGACAGCTCTACGATTCCCTCGTAGGCTCGTTTACCTTTAAGAATGAGGCCCATACCAGTAACGCTAGCGACGAGACTAAAACGTTTGACGTCGTAAAGATTACGTCGATTAACACGACGGAGGCGGCTGGGTCTGGAGCGCAGGTTATCGAAATGGAAATGGAGGTTTATTCCTCCGACGGGACTACTAATCCCTTGACAAAGGCTTAAACATGACGGACCTATCCGACGATCAAATAATGTTGAGTACTGGGGAAGCATTTACGGTCCCTCGACTCCCTGGAGGGAGTAGTGAAGCGGCCCGTAAGGTTTTTGATTTGTGTATGGACTGTATGGAATGGCAACGGCGCAGCTCTGCGAGAGACAATCTCATTAAGCTAAAGGAGGCCGAGGCTACGAGGACCGTAGAGGACGCTGCGGAACTTGAAAGGATTACTGAGGAGTTCAGACAGGCCCGCGAGCGGTCGTCTCGGGAATGGATGCGAGACAACATGGTTACAGGCTTTGAGTTCCTGCGGGCGCTATACAGTCTTGATAAGGACGAGGAGATTACAGAAGACGAGGCGCGTAGACTTTTTCAATGGCCCGACATCGTGTCACAAGTCCAGAGGGCTAAGTTAATCTGTATGACGGGCGCGGTCCCGAATATGGAGGCTAGCGAGCGTTCGGATTTTACTGGACCAGACGACGACAGTACGAGGACGCCCGAAAATGGGTAATGACCGCGCTATTATCGAGCGGGAGAGATCCGCAGGACGTGGAGTCTATGACGGTTCCCGATATAGTAGAAATGGGTACGCGTCTCCGTATGCAAGCTGGATTAAAGCCTTATGAGATCCTGGACGATACTCCCGAGGAGGAGGCGTTACGGAATATGAGGCAGGATCTCCGACGAGAACGACAGGAAAGAGCAAAGCAGGACGCTAGAGCGAAGGGTAAATAATGCCTACATTCGGAGACGACCTGGTCCTAAAATGGAACGCGGATACTAGTGCGTTTGAAGTAGCCCAGGAGAAAATAGACGACGACCTCGACAAGACCCAGGACAAAGCTAAAAAGACGGAGAAATCCTGGGCCGACGCGTACGGGAAAATCGGACTAGCTGGAGCCGCCGCGTTTGGTGCGGTCCTTAAAGGGATTACTGAACTGGCACTAGTCGGAGTAGACGAGTTAGGGAAAGTCGAGACCCAGCTCCTCCGTATTCAGGCTCTAGGCAAGATTAGTCCCGAGGGGCTAAATGAACTGTCCGACTTTGCTAGGGACTTCGCACTAGAGACGGGCGTAGCTGCGGACGAGATTGTAAATACCCTAGAGAAGCTACAGACGCTCGGATTTGGCGTAGACCAGTCTAGGGAGATACTAACCGCAGCGGAGGCGTTAAAGACTCTTGGCGGCGGTGCTAGCAGTCTTAAAGAGACTACGACGGGTCTACTGGGCGTATTGCAGAACGCTCCCGACGCATTTAGGGACGCAGCGGACGCAGCGGACTTTATGCGGGTCATTATCGACGAGGGAGACGTAACGCAAGCGGAACTAAACTCGGAGATCGTAGCCCTAGCGGGAGCCGCTAAAACGGCTGGCATCAATATGGAACAGCTCGGCGGTATTATCCAGACCGTTACAGCCGCAGAGAAGAACCTAACAACGGCGGGCGCTCAGATCCGTAATATCCTGCTGGAACTCCTGGGAACGCGTGTCGAACAGGCGGCGGCGAAAAAAGGTATAGACCTAACGGGAGACGCTATTAATAGGCTCCAGCAAATAGCTAAACTCTCGCAACAGTTGAGCGGTCCAGCTCGTACCCAGTTCCTAACAGAGATATTCCAAAAGGAAAACGTAGAGGTCGGCTCTATTCTGGTAGAGAACCTGGATAAGTTGGCGTCCAATATCGAGACGGTAGGCAATCGCGCTGGAGCGTCCACAAAGAATATAGACGCGTTTAGGGACTCGATAGAGCAGACGAGAGCGAGGACGGAGGCGGCGCGTACAGAACTGGCGTTAATGTTTGGTGAACGGTTCGACGAGGACGTTAACCTAATCTCTAACGCGTTTGTCTTGTACGTCCAAAAGCTACGCGAGGCCGAGGACGTAACGGACTCATTTTCGGTTAAGCTGGGCCGCTTTGCTATGGGATTCGCAGAGGGGCTATTGCCCGTGGACTTGTTTACGGGCATATCCCGCGAGTTTCTGGAGGCTAACGAAGAGTTAGCTAAGGGACTGGAGAACACGACGGACAAGACAAAAGAGTTAGGCGAGGCCATGGAGGACGCGGCGGGGAGCGTCGATATGATGGACGCCCACGTACAGACCTACAAGCAAAGCCTAGCGGAGGAGGCCGAGGCGCTGGAGAAAGTCCGTAAGCGTCAAGAGGAATTAGGTAAAGCTACGGAGAAAATAGAGAACACTATTATAAAGTCCGTCATTAAGGCCCGCATTGATAAACAAAAGGATATGCAAGAGCAACAGGAGAAACTGCGCGAGTCCCAGGAGGACTATAACCGTAGCCTACGCGATATGCGTATAGAACTAATGGCGAGCAAAGCGGCCCAGGACGCGGCCTCCGCGAGCGACGGCGAGCGAGTACGACAGCTAGACATCCTGGGTAAAGCGGTCGGGGGAGCGACAGACGCTAACAGGTCGAGGAGACGCGTAACCGAGGGAGGCGGCGGGAGTATGACAGGAGCGGCGGCTCCTGGCGCTGCAATGCTCCCAGAATTACGAGCGCAGTTAGACGCGGCCTCGGCGCAACAGCGGGCCGAATTAGCGCCTCTGCTTAGAGAGATATCGACTCTCCCTGCGGAGCAATCCATACGAGCGCAGGGAGACGTAATAGCTCTACTGGAGGAAACCAAAGCGGTACAGGAGAAAGCGAAGAGGGCTACGGAGAGCAATAGTAATTTAATGGATACGGTAGCGCTAGCCGTCGCGGACGTAGCGAGGACTCCCGAGGAAATGACGCAGATTATTAACCAACTGGGAGACGTAGCGTCCAAGATAGACGCGGACTATGCGGAGTTTCAGGCCGCGAAAGAACAGCTATCTAACCAACTGTCGATATTCGCTAGCAGATAGGAGAGGTTATGCCCAGCGAGACATTTAAGGCTAGCTTTAATAGCTACGATATGGGCGCGGTTATGAAGGACTCTCTAACGTTCACTATTACGGAGGAGGGCTTTGCCAAGAAAGCGCCGAGGATTAAGGGAAGCCGTCATAGGGCCATGGGAGGCGAGACGCTACAAATCTCGTTTACCACTCGGCTAAAGTCCGCAAGTATGACGGCGTGGGTCCAGCTAATTAAAGCGGTCGTCGGGAACCTCGGGAGCGATACCGCTACGTTAACGTTTACCATTAACGGATCGGATGAGGACTTCGACGACACTCTGTTTAAGAGTGTCACATATCGACAGTTAGGAACGGACGGCTACCATTACGCGGCGTGGAGTTTTGAGACTACGCCGATAGCGCAGGCGGTTATAACCTAATGGCGAAGGAAGGGTATTTACTCCAGTACTATAACGACCCATCCTGGGTCACTCTCGATATGACTACGGGGACGTGGGACTTTACTCCCGTAAAGCATAGATACCGCGACGACATCACAGTAACGGTAATCCAGGACGCTCCGATAGATACGGCTCCGCTACCAGAAGGGACGCGGTTTCGTATTGCTGTATCGGGTACGTTGATATTTGAGGGCGTTTGTGTAGACCATGAGTTCAGTCTAGACCCCGGGCAAGAGGGCTGGAACTATCAATGTGCGGGCCTCCTGGAGGAGGCTACGGATGTCTATTTTGCAAAGGACGGTTCTTACCGCGTAGCCTATAACGTGGGAGACCCGTCTAGCCCAGACTACGACGAGGATAGGGAGGGTCTAACCGTAGGGGAAATCCTGGAGGACGTACTAGACACTATGTCGGCCTCCTTGCCGTGGACGTACTATACGGACGACGAGTCGGACCTAAGTAAGGACGCGCTACCAGGTCTGGATACAAACCCTGGCAAAGTCGTATTTACGAGGCAGAGCGTAGCGGAAATTATCCAGAGTTTCGCGTCGAGGTTTGAGCCGACGAGAGCGATTAGGTTTAAAGCCACTAGTACGACTTGGACTATCGTTTTTCAGGATACGAGGGCTACTACGACCAAAGCTATTAGCCGCTCTAATTTTGACCTCTCGCCATTGGCGCTAAACTTTCGGAGGAGTCGGAGGGGAGTCTATAGTGCGGTCGAGATTCAGGGCGCAGCGGAACAGAAGGAAATACAGGACGTATGGATTCCCAGCGGGACGCAGACGATTACAGAGGACTGGGACCCGACATACGAGACGGGATGGACCGAGGCTCTAGCGAGCGCTAACCCTGATACATATGGACGGGTATACCGTAACTTTGAACTGTCGCAGAATAATATTCTTCAGTGTCGTTTAAGTGCGGACGCTCCGATTATTGCGTTTTTCCAGAGGGACGGAGGGATACTAACGCTTCTGTCCTGGGAAAACGTGGAGGCGTCTACGGGCAAGATACGATTTACGAGGCCCCTGGTCTACGACGACGAGGGGACGTTAACGCGGTATAGCATATGGGTACGGTACGCGTACAGGGACGCTCCGATTACGGCGAGGTTTCCTACGTCTGGATTTAGTGGACAGGCTTATACGGACCTCGGGCTGGAGCGGCTAAAGGTAGAGTACGACGAGGACTACGGCAAAGAGACAATTACAGGGACCATTACGAAGGACTCGACAATACTCATAGACGCCCGTCTACAGGCTACGCCCGATAGGTTGATAGGGGCGCACCTATTCATTAACAGCGTAGACGCGGGAGAGATTACCGACAACGATTACCAGACGATTACCTCCGACAATATGACGGGGACGTACACGGCGGGGACTACGTACGAGGTAGTCCTAAAGGACGACGAGACGAGTTTAGAGGAGGTAGCGGAGCGGCTACACGAGGAGGTTAGCGAGCGGAACGTTAGCGGGAGCATTCAGCTACCGACGGACCAGTTTTCGGACGTGGAGCTGGGCCAGGACTTGACGTTTACAGGATACGGAACTACGGCGTTCGACGGAGTGTTAGTGTCCGAGGTCGAGTATGATCCCTGGAGCGATCTAACGACGGTCGGGCTTGCTACGCTAACGAGTCTAGGGGCGCGGCTAGAGTTCCAGCAATTTAAAAACCAGCTATTCCTCTTGGAACAGACGGAAGAGAACGAGATCCAATTGAATAGGCAGAGGAACTGTAGATACGGCGCTACGTCTAGTCGGTCGTACGACTCCCAGGAGATACCAGACGAGGTCGCGGACCATGAACATAGCGAGACCGAGGGAGACGGCGGTCCTTTGAAGTCGGGAACGACTACGATTACGAATCCTGGGGAAACCGTGACAGCCGAGACAGAGTGGACCTACGATAGCGGGAACGATAGATATTGGCCTACCAAGTCCTATTGGAGAATTTCCTAATGGCGAAAAAGGAGGGGCGCTGGTGGAGGGCGGGTAACGAGGATTTTAGGTCTCCGTCTACCGCAATAACCTACGGGAAAGGGGCTAGGCCGTTTGCTAACATACAAAACGAGGGATTAGGGCAAAGGAGGCCAAATAAGGCGGGCGTAGGGACTCCTGGAAATATTAATTCGTTTTTTCCTCTTGGAGTGCAAGGGACGGAAGAGACTAACTGGTATACCGCGTGGGATGAGTATAAGGACTTCATAGACGACTTGCGGGACGCGGAGGCGGCGAGTTCCTACGGCTGGAGCGGAGCTATAACCGGGTCGAACGAAACGGCGGGAACGTTAGCATATCGCGCCGATTTAGGGGCGGCGGGCGAACAATGGCGGGCAGATACAGCGCAGCTTCCGATAAACACGTTCACTCAGATTACAAAGCGAACGACAACCTTGTCGACCACCTGGACAGCCGCCATTGATTCAGCCGTCGCAGATAGCTCTCCTGTTAACGGAGGAACGCCAGTAGAGGCGGGCGTAGAGGGAAACTTTTTTGTAGGCACAAATCGGTATTTCTGTCAAATATCGCGCCTAATCTTAAAGCCCGTCGGGGTAAGTTCGACTCTAGTCCCAACAGTAGACGACGTAACGTGGGGGATTCGTTGGGATGAATATTGGAAAGACTTTGGCCGGTCAAAAGATATAGAAATATGGGCCGCTAGTGACGCGTCCTGGGACGGAGCCTATCAGTATTTAGGATCTGAGCTAGGGACTTTCATAGACACTAACCAGGGCCAGTTTAGGTCTACGTTTACAAACGTTACGGACTACTACGATTTCGACGGCTCCACAAATTATTTCCAGCTAAGAATCGCGGGGGATACGACGACGCTGTTGGGGAGCGGGGATATTGATAGACCTCCCGCGCCTACAGCCCAAGATATAATTGAGGGCGCGAAAATACTAAAAGGGGCGTCCCAGAATCAATGGCACGCCTACGTAGACGAGGTCGGACACGACGTGTAGGCGCTCTCAGAGCGCGGAGAACGGATCGGAACGGGACGGGCGGGGGAAGGTATCGGGGACGAGGGGGAACGCTCAGAGGGGACGCTAGGGGCTTTCCTGGGGATATGTCTTGTTTGGTGCGTTCGGGGGAACGTAAGAAAAAGTCTGAAAAAGTATTGACAAGACAGAGAAAGTCGTATACATTATGTCTTGTGAAACGCGAAACGGACCGAAACAGAAACCAGAAAGGGGAAACGATGGAAGCGGTAGAAATGACGGCGAACATTCGGACGGACCAGCTTAATAGGGCTTATAACATGGCGTGGGACGCGCTTGTACTGTATCAAGCGGCCATTAGGGGCTATAAGTGGGCGCTGGACGAGGACCAGTTAGCCCTAGAGGAAAAGTTAAAGGAAGTCCACGACCTCATGGTAGCAGTAGTCAAGAAAAAGTAAGCGGGGGGGAAACGACGAGCAAGCGCAAGCGGAAACCGCCTACATGGTGCCAGTTCTGTAAATGTCGGTTTGAGGGAGAGAACGTAATGGGCGTCTGGGTCTGTCGCTGTAGTGCGTATAGGAAACTCTGGACGCTGAACGAGAAAGGAGGACGCGGTTAACGGGAGCCAAACGGAAACGGAAACGAAAGGGGAAGGTATGAAATGGAACGAAGCGTCGTTTAAGGCCATGGCGAGACGGCGGGACCGCATAGAGGAGGAGTTATGCGCCCGTATGGAGCGTCGGGAGTGTGAGCGTCCTAGTGCGCTCACGATGTTTCTACTCTGCGAACTGTCCGCGCTGGAGGACGGACTAGAGGAACTGGAAACGGAGAGGGAGTGGCTGGAAGCAAACCAGGAGGCGGTAATTTGAGTAAGTACACGACCTGGACGGACGAGGACTTATGGGACGAGACCATATACTTGTTAGACCAGTGCGTGTCCGATAACGCCGTATGTTGCGCGACGGAGGCGCGTAGACGGTACGACCTAATGAAAGAGTGGATAGCGGAACGTCTGCCAGAGTTCGACCTCGGCGGGGACGCTACGCAATTAGAAAGGGGAAACGATGAGTGAAACGAAAGAGACAGCCCTACCGCGTGTAATCATGCATGACGACCAAAGCGAGAATGTAGACCAAATCCTTAAGGCTTTGTTCGACATACAGACCGAAATGCCACTACTAGAGCGGACCTCTGAGAACAAGTTTCATAAGTCCAGATACGCGGACCTTGCGGAGTACTGGAAAACGGTTAAACCGATCCTGAACAAGTACGACGTTCTCATGTTACAGCAGACGGACAGTCTCAACGGCAACGAGACCGAGGAGTTAGATTACGTCCGCGTACGTACCGTCCTCTATCATGTAACCTCGGGCCAATGGGTAGCGAACAGCATTAACGTACCTTACAAGAAAGGAGACCCTAAGTCCGCTGGGTCTGCGGAGACGTACGGTCGGCGGTACTCTGCGGAGCCGTTGACTATGACCGTACAGGAGGGGATGGACGACGACGGGAACCGCGCTAACGGAGACAGGACGCAAACCAGGTCCGCTCCTCCTCCGCGTTCTGGGCCTCCCTCGTCCTCTGGAGGACAGAACGGAGGACAGAACCGACGACCGATGCCAGAGCGGGATAAGGACGCGAGAGCGGCCCACGCGAGGCGAGCGGACAAGATATTTAACGCGGTAGCGGATAAGGTCGGGGACGAGGCGGCGAGGACGCAATTAACCGCACTGGTCCGAGAGATTACGGGCGGCGGCGTGTCCGTCTGGTCCTCTAAGTCGTTCTGGTTTATCCAGGACGAGGAGATGTCCCAGATAGAGGCGAGGGCTGTAGAGTCGAACGAGCCGAAAGCAGAACATGGGGACGGCGAGAACATGGGCTACGAGGACGCGCCATGGTAAACGACCTCCAGGAAAGGCTTAGATGGTTGGGACGGCCCATCTGCGTCATAGACCCAGGGTATAGCAAATGGGGAATAGCGTACGCGGCTACGACCGACCATTACACGTTAAGGACCGAGGCGTGTAACAGTAACGGTTTCGACCATGTATGCGCTACGCTGGAGACGCTGTACTCTCGTTACGTGTTTGATGTTGTGGGCGTCGAGGAGACGTATCATGGCCGGGCGTCTAGAAAGATAGTCTCGGGTCTAGACCAGTGCGTAGGTATTGTGCGGTTTTGGTCTTGGAACATGAGAGCGGAATTACACGTTATACCCGTACTGAACGGCTGGAAACATGACCTTGGACTAGCTGGCATGAAACCGAAACAGATACGGGACCGCTGTTGCGAGGAAATCATAGAAGTCCGTACGGACCATGAGGCTTGCGCCGTGTTCATGATGGACTGGTTAACGCGCCGTCTGGAGGCGCGGGAAAGAGGAGAGACGGAATGAGCGTACTCAGAGTGGTTAGAGACAAGAAGGACGTATATAGCTATTTGGTATATGCGGAGTCCGAGGGCAGACGACAAAAGTCTAACCTCATTTGTAAGCTACACGAGGACGAGCTAACGGAGATGTTTCCAGAGGTAGCGGTAGCATTTGTCAAGCGGAGAGCGGACGAGGTCGCGGTAACGCTTACTGCGGAGGTGCTGGTATGAAACTCTACGAACTCGCGGACCAGTACAGACGACTTAAGGACGCGCTACATGCTACGAACCAGGATTACGGGACTATCCCCGACAACGAGAGCGAGTCCATAGAGTTCTATCTTGGGACAATCTCCGACGACTTTAACGCGAAAGTCGAGAATACCGCGCTCGTCCTCGCGGAGCTGGAGGCAGAGGTAGCCGCGCTGGACGCGGAGATAGAACGACTCGCGGCCCGTAAGAACAATCTAGCCTCTTCCTGTAGCTGGCTGAAGAGATACCTACAGAACGCGCTAGAGACGACGGGAATAGACCGCGTAAAGGGGACGCTGCGGACGATTTCCCTCCGCAAATGTCCCGCGTCCGTCGTCATACAGGACGAGTCGTTAGTACCAGGAAGGTTTAAAACGATAGAGGAGGTGACGACGACGGATAAACGGGCGATCTTGGCCCACTACAAGAACACGGGAGAGGTCGTAGAGGGGTGCGAGTTCGTAACCGACAAAAAGAGCCTGTCGATTAAGTGAAAGGGGAAGGGATGATTAAGGAAGTCGTTATGAGGTGCGAGAAGTGTAACGAAGTATTGAACGAGGAGAACAGAGAGCGCCATTGTCTTTATTGCGCCGCGCCCATGTGTGAAATCTGCGGCCAGCGGTTCTCTTTGCTCGTCGGAGAGGAAGCCGCTTGTGTTTTCTGGACCTGCCAGACCATATGCGAGACGGCGCTACATAGGGAACTAGTAGACGCTCTGGAGACCTCCCGTCTAATGAGGCTAGTCCAGAACGACCGCAGGAAGAAACGAAACGAGAACGAGAACACAGACGCAGAGGAGGCGAACAATGAATAGAAGTACCTGGGCCATGGTCGTAGTAGCCGCCGTAGGGCTTGCGCTCTCGACGTGCTACGGATGCAAAACGAGCGGACTCGACCTGGACGCGTTCCTGGAGTTCCTCTCGGAGCATAGAGAGGAGATTATAGAACTGGCAGAGGCAATCCCGACGGCTACGCCTACGCCAGTCGCTACGCCTACGCCCGCTCCTGTAACGGCTCCCGTCGAGGGCCAGACCTACCACTCTCCTACGTTTGCGGCAAGCGTCCCAGCCGTCCATCCAGTCGGAGTCGTTGTTACGACGGGACACGATTGCTCCTGGTATCCCGTACCCAGGAATAACCATTACGGGTCTATTTCCTGCGGTCGAGTGTCGTTCCTGAACGAGGAGACGGGACAAATGATTACGTATGATCCGTATACGAGTCCCGCGTACTGGGAGGCCGTAGACGGCGCGGATAACTGGTCTAAGGGATTCGGTAAGGTAAAGGACGGCGTATGGGTCGGAGGACACTACTACACGACGGCCCACGTAGAGAACGACGGCGGGAGTAATCCAACAGCCGACGGAACGAGGCGGGGCCGCGCCGTTATCCCGTTCTCCCAGGACGGAGTATGGAGCGTCGTAATAGACATCCGCGCTACGAATAACCGAGGCTCCGCGCTCCTGGGTTTGACCAGAGCAGGAACGGATGGGACTGTAACGGACTGGTATAGCTGGGACCAGACGGGTAGCGGAGAATACGACGGCGGCTATCATTCGGTAACGGTCGCAACGGGCGTCCGATTTGAGGCGGTTTCTCATGAGTAATAAAGTCCTCGACAAGTCGTTTACGGCTCCCGTCCTGCGTCGTAACGTCCTGCGTATTATGGCCGCGTGTCGGGACGTAGCAGCGCACCTACAGGAGTACGGGTCTATCGACCATGTAGAGGCGGTCCTGTTCTCGATTGCATACGCCGAGACGGGCGGGGAATGGTATATCCTGCCCGAGGACTTGCTCCTCGTCCCTGGGAACGCTGGCGAGTTAGGTCCATGGCAGATCCGTTGGGACTACGCCATAGACGCGGGGACGCGGTTCGATACGCTCTACAATCAAGCATGGTCGGTCTCCCGCTACCTTTGCTTCTATGACGCGGACTATCCCAAGAGCCGCGCCGAAGTCGTAGAGACGGCGGGAGCGTTTCACCATTACGGGAGAACCGCAATGAACAACGAAGGACGACGCGCCCAGCTAATGAGCGACGAGCGCGAAGAGTGGAACCAGTACAGAGAGCGTCTAGCTCTCGGTCTAACCGTATGGGAGAGCCTGAATAATGCGTAAGATTGTTGAACAGTACGTTAACGAATGGTGCTACATCCTGCAATTGAACGAGTCCATAGCCGCCCATAGGCGGTACGCGTTTCTTATTGGGACTCATCTATGCTTCCTGGTCCTTCTGGTCTGCGCTACGCTCTACCTTTGCGCGGACTCCGTTCTGGACCTCCCGCGTATGGACGCCCAGGAGGACCGTATACGCTCCGCAATTATCGAGGAGGGCATACGTACCCGTACGACAGTCGGAGAGGATATGGCCGCGTCTGTACGCGTCCTGCGTACGGATATGGAGGAGGTCCGCGTAGAGGCGTTCAGACGGTCGGAGTCTAAAACGTTTGCCGACATGACGGACGCGGAGATCCTGTCCATTATGTCCGAGGCCCTAACCGAAATGGAGACGAGGAAAGTCGAGGCGCTGGAACTGGGAAGGGAGGAATAATGGAGGAGTTCTATTCCTGGCAAAAGCTACACCGTATCCTCGACTCAACGCTAATGACGAGCGACCGACACGAGTTTGATCCCGACGAGTTTAGGAAGGATATCAACGGGGTCCGTCCCATTGAACTATGGAACGAACTCCAGCCGAGACTAACCCAAACGGGTAAACATCTATACTGTATCGGGGATACTGGGAACGTCGTTACTAAACGCTACCTCGTCTGGAAAGCTACACAAGACCCCGACCTGGTCCATTACGTCCCAGGGAATCACGATTACCTCATACACTGTAAGCGCCTCGGCTACACAGAACGAGACTACGTAGCGTTTATCCCCGAGGGCGTCTACGCTGAACATGGGGATATCGTAGACCCGTTCTGGTCTAGGGACGAGAAATGGACAAAGACTAAAGCGCTGCGGCTCGTACTGGGGAACGGGATTATCCGGGTATCGGACGTGTTTGAACGAGTAGACGTAATGTCCGACGAGCGGGCCATATCTCTGGTAACATTCCTACATGACAAGATAGTACCCAGGGGCCTCCGTCTAAATGGAACGAAGTACGACGACCGCGCCAAGGATCTCTCCGCCGTCCATCCATGGATTAAGGTCTACGTTCATGGACACGACCATAGAGCGGCCTACCGACGCCTCCAGGACGGCCTTATCCGCGTGGACCTCAATTCGTGGATGCATAGCAAGGAGGACGGTCCTAGCGACTGGCATAGAAAGGGGGAAGTAGCGCCGTATCTGTTCGGGGTAGACACTTGGAACCTTTACAAAGTGACTAAGGACGGACTGGTTACGGTAGTCCAGGGAGACCGACAATGATTAGAGTTAATCCCAAACGCAAGATAGAACGCGAGGAGAGGCCGACAGAGGATACGACGGAGAGACACTGGAGCGTAATCGACTACATAGACGCCCAGTTTACGGGCGCAATGCCAAACGCGCTATCGAGGAGACTGCAAACGAAACGGACACAGAAAGGGGAGACGATTTGACCGAGGCAGAAACTAACGAAATTTTGAACCTGGGACAGGCCGCCAAATATATTGGCGTATCGGTCCCCACTATGCGTAAGTACGCTCTAAGCGGACAGGTTCCCGTCCACATTATCCCGCATGAGAGTACAAAGACATATCGCTTTAATCGGGCCGCTTTAGCGCGCTGGCTGAATAAAGCGCTGGAACAGAAAGCAGAGTAAATGGAGGCCGAAAAGTATATCTACACGGTCGAGACGTATCCCCGCGAGGTCCAGCGGTTCCATGCGCTAAAATCGCCCATGTTGCCCGAGGGGATGGAACGGGACGACATCATACAGGTTACAAGATTAAGAAGATGGGACGGCGAAGGATGTACCAGACTGGCGTTTTTCAAACGGGACGGAGAGACCTGTTTATATGCGGCGGTTTTTCGCGGGACGTTCATAGTCCCGAAAGCAAAAGAGCAGAAAACGACCGAAACCGAGGACGGCCAGATAACGCTATTTGACGGCGAGGAGTAACCATGGAAAAGAAACGAGACGCGATAGAGGCGAAATACCTAGAGCTGTTGGACGAGACGGGCGAACAGCCTAGCGCTAAAGAAGTCTGGGAGGCGCTGGACGAGGCTTGCGGTTTGAAGTACACGCGTAAAGTTCTCAATAGGTTTAGAGAGAAACAGCCTAAACCTAATAGGATGCGAGCGCGAAACGCGAACAATACGAGACGCGTCATTACGGAGGAGGAGCTATTACTTGAAACGGACAAAGAGACGCGCTATACCCATACGCTCCGTAACGAACTTGATAAGCTGGAGAAAGGACACTATATGCGGGACTCCGATATGGCCCGCGCTTGCGGGGTCGGGGATTACCGCACCTGGAAAGACGTAATACAGTCGGATGAGTTTATCCCGTACGCTTGCGAAGTCGGATTACACAGTAGCGCCCTCCTCGTTTGGGGACATCCAGAAAGCGTCCTGGGGCTTATCGGTCAAAATAAGGCGCGTCCTCCGATTTGGGCGCTGGCGTAAAGGAGTAACCATGGCAAAGAGACTAACCGAGGCGCAACTAATGGACGAGGCTAGCCCGTCCCCTGCTCTGGAGTCCGCCCGTAAAGCGGTAGCGGACCTGGAGCAAGAGAACAAAAAACTGAAACAGCAGGTCGGGTCGGACGAGGCTCTATTTGAATGCATCCGCGACGAGCTGGAGGCGCTGGAACCGTACAAGCGGAGAGCCGTCCCAAAGGGGAGCGGTAAACACGCTGAACACGCCGCCGTCGCTATCATTGCGGATACTCACTCGGACGAGTACGTAGATAGCGCGGAGATTGAAGGGATAGCGGGTCATGAATGGTCGGACCATGAAACGCGCATGTCTCTATTTGCAGATAAGGTCGGAGAGATTACCGATATCGTCCGACAATCGTCTGAGGTGAACACGCTAAACGTCTGGCTCCTTGGGGACTTCTTTGTAGGACAGATTCATCCCGAGGAGAACGAGTATAGCCCGGGCCTCCCGCTCCCTCGCGCTCTCCCTGCGGAGGGCCGCGTCCTTGCAGATACTATCCTCCGTATGGGCGCTGGGTTTGACAAAGTCCGCGTAGTCGGTATGGTCGGGAACCATGGAAGGACGACGCGTAAGCCCGCGTTTAAGATGCGGGCGGATCGGAACTGGGATACGGCGGTCTACCTCATTGCCCAGGAAATCGCCTCCAAAGCGGACCACATAGAATGGTGTTTTCCTCGGTCGGCTATGCACGTCGAGGACGTAATGGGGACTAAGAACCTGTTAACTCATGGGGACGTAATCCAGGTAACGCACCGTACTCCCTACTTCGCTATCGAGGATACATTCTTTAAGCAGAGGGACGCCAGGAGGACGACGGACGTAGACTTTGATCATGTTTGGATGGGACATTTTCACCATGCATTTCAAATCCGAGACTGGATACATGGATGTCCGTCCATGGTCGGGGATAGCCAGTACAGCCTTTACAAAATGCATACGAAGTCGAGCGCGGCCCAGTCGCTCGTTTTCTTTACAGAGAAACACGGTCCGACTACAGAGTGGAGGATCAGTCTATGAGTAAGGGGGAGGGATACGGAGACCCCATTAGCCCCATTGCGTACCTCGCTAGTCCGTATACGTGGAGGGGAGATAATGTGGGAGGAGAGGTATATGCACGGCAAGTCGAGAACGCCAGATACGAGAAAGCCTGTATTGCCGCTGCGCTATTAGCCGAGGAGGGGGAGATAGTTTACTCTCCCATTGCCATGGCCCATGGTATGTATCGAGCCGTCCCCGCGCTGGGCGGCTCATACGAGACCTGGGAGGCGTATGACAAAGCGTTTTTAGACGCTTGCGGTATGCTCTACGTCCTGGCTATCGACGGCTATACGGATAGCGTGGGCGTCCGAGAGGAGGCGCGTAAAACTATGCTGTCGGGTAAGGTTGTCGAGGTCATAGGTTTAGAGTGGTTCGTAGACGGACACGCGGTAATAGAACGTCTCGGCTATATGGACCGTGGGATATTTGAGGAGACCTGGGGAGAGCCGCTGGAGCCAGAAAGGGGAGAGGATGAATGAGCGGAGCAAAGCGTCCTTATATGACGTTTTTCGTAGACGACTTTCTGTCCGATACTAGCCTCCTCTCGACCGTCGCTACGGGCTACTGGATACGCGCTCTCTGCCAGCTACAGAAACTCCAGGAGCATAGAGGAACGATGGTAGCTACGCTGGACAAATTCGCCATGATATGCCCAGGTATGTCTATCGAAGAGACAGAACAAATCCTACGCGAACTCTCTACGACTGGCGTAGCGGAGGTATGTTCAGACCTCCCGAATGGTTGTAATACTTGCGTTCTCTTTCAGGTCTGCTTTGCTAAGGATACATTGCAAAATAAGATAAGATTACGAACGTCCGCGCACCCTGGTCACGCATCCGTCACGGACGAGTCCTGGTGTTTGTCCTGCCGTCGTCTCGTTAGGGAAGAAAGGGAGCGAAGGAACGCAACTAAGCGGAAACAAAGAGAGCGAGAGCGGAAGCGCGCAGAGTGTCACGGTGAGAGTTTAGGTAAATGTCACGGCCAGGACACGGGACATACTCCCAATATCCCAATATCCCATAGGGATTCTCTTAAAGAGAATAGGCCGATTAAGCAAACGGAGGAGGGAGAGCAAGTAGTAAAGAGACCCAAGAATAAAACTAACGTTCAGCTAGTGGCAGACTTTTGGAACGATTTGGAGGTAGTCCAGGACGGGCGGCTCCCTCGCGTCGAGCGTCTATCTGAGAAGCGGAAACGGACAGTCGCTACGAGGCTACGAGACCCGTATTTCAAAGAGAACTATCGGAGGGCGGGAGAAAGGATTGAGACGAGCGGATTTTTACTCGGAGAGAACGACCGTAGCTGGAGGGCTAGTTTCGACTGGTTCGTTAGACCAGACACGGTTGCTAAACTCTTGGAAGGGACTTACGGAGTTACAGACCCAGTCGAGCCAGTAGCGGAGAGTCCGTCTACGTTCGACTGGTAGAAAGGGGAAATCATGAGGAAACCTGGTATCGGTTACGGAATCGGAATCTGTGGATGTTCTCACTCTTGGCAGGACTCACAGTACGGGAAACAGAAGAGAGTCCATACGGTTAAAAAGGACGACAAATGGTGCTGTACCGTTTGCGGGACGGTAAAGGACGCGTCCCATTGTCGGGCGTACGGATGCGAGGGGGGGAAGTAATGGAAGACAGAGTACGGACGTTGACCAAAGAGCGCGACGAGGCGAGGAGAGAGAACACCGCCCTCCGC